>Ga0302325_10021568_pt1 | contig 13490 bp, 10 predicted proteins | sample Palsa_T0_2_FD_201948 | JGI IMG/M metagenome (GOLD analysis project Ga0302325, IMG submission 201948) | Peat permafrost microbial communities from Stordalen Mire near Abisko, Sweden - Palsa_T0_2 | ecosystem: Environmental > Terrestrial > Soil > Palsa > Peat permafrost | place: Sweden: Abisko... | reverse complement strand
CTATTCGGATCGATCGGTATCATCTTCGGCTTGCTCGCCGAGAAGTTCGATCACATCGCGGTCTTCACGACGTTCGTGATCACGCCGCTGGTGTTCGTCGGCGGGGTATTCACTTCAGCGCAGTTCTTGCCGCCGTTCGTGCGGCAAGTCTCGCTCTTCAATCCGATGTTCTACATGATCGACGCGTTCCGGTTTTCGTTCACCGGCCGCAGCGACGTACCGCTCGAGACCTCGCTCGCCATCGTCGCGGCGCTGACGTGTACCGCTTTTGCCGCCGCACTGCGGATGACGGCGGTCGGTTTTAAGCTGCGCGTCTAGCCGCGGCGAGTGGGGCGACGGGCTTGGGGAGCGAAGGAGGGCGGCATGAACCGCCTATTGCTGACCGCGCTCGCTCTGGCCACGTTGGTCGCCCCGGCAGGCGTCCTCGCCGACCCCGCCGCCCCTGCCGCCGCACCCATCGTCCCGCCGGCTGCGCCGGGTCCGGTTGCCGGCGCACCCGCGGGCGCCGCGCCCGCCGCCGAACCCGCGGCGCTGACCGGGCCGCAAGTCGGGGCTCCCGCGCCCGCCTTCAGCCTGAAGACGATCGACGGGACGGCGGTCTCGCTCGATTCGTACAAGGGCAAGACGCTGGTCATCAACGTTTGGGCGACGTGGTGCCCGCCGTGCCGGCAAGAGATGCCCGACCTGATCAAGACGGCGCCGAAGCTCGAGAAATCCGGCACCGTCGCGTTCTTGGGCGTCGATACGACGGAAAAGGCGCCTATCGTCCGCGCGTATGCGGTAGCAAAGGGCTTGCCGTACCCGCAGGCGATCGACGCCGACAAGAGTTTTCAAACCGCCTACGACGTTCAGTATTTTCCGACGACGTACGTGATCGATCCGCAGGGTACCCTGCGCGCGCGCTACATCGACGTGATCGCGCCCGCGCAGCTGACGGCCTTCGTTGAAGGCGCGCGGCAAGGGCGTACGGTCGAACTCGTGTCGCCGCTGCAAAAGAAGATCGACGCGACGATTGCGGCCGTACCGCTCGACTTCGGTACCGATCCGGCAACGGTCGAAGCCAACGCAAAAAAAGCGAACGACGCGATCGCCGCGGCCGAGAAGTTGATGGATAACAGCGATGCTGCCACGGGCAATCCGACGGACCTCTTGCGCACGCGGGCCGAAGAAGCGACGTTGCGCGACGCCGCGATCGGCGCGCTCACGAACGCCGGTGCGGCCGTGAAGGACGCATCGCTGCTGCCGCTGATGCGCGGCGACGCCGCAAGCGACCACGAGCAATGGAACGACGCGGTGACGGCGTACACCGCCGCGCTCGCGATCGACCCCAAGAACGAAGATGCGCTCGGGGGCTTGGCCACCGCCGCGTACCGGCTCGATAAGAGCGACGTCGAGATCGACGCGGACACGAAGCTCGCCGCGCTCGAGCCGAACGACCCGAGCAACCTCGTCGGCCTCGCCCGCGCGCAAGCGCGAGCCGGCCACGAGAGCGATGCGGTCGCGACATTTGCGAACGCGGTCAGCGTTGCCAAGAAGAACGTTGCCGCGAATCCGGGCAAGGCCAAATACGTGCGGGTGCTCGCGTGGACGCACCTTTACTACGGCCGCAACTTCGCGGCTGCCGGCGACACCGCGCGCGCACGCGCCGAGTTCGATCAAACCCTCGCGTATGCCGAGCAGTTGCCGCGCACGGACGAGCGGCACGACATGTACTTGGAAGAAGGCCAGGAAGCGATCGTCGCGCTCGACCTCGGCACGCCCGCCGCCGCAACGTCGGTCACGCTCGTTCCGTGGACGGGTGCCGATCTTCCCGGCAGCATTCCGAACACGATCAAGTATCGCTTGGTCGTGGCCGACGTCGCCGGCCGTAACGTGGCGCTCAAGGCGATCGGCGTACCGAAGGGCTGGGTCGCCTCGTTCTGCAGCGATCGCGTCTGCGCGCCGTTCCGCGTGAGCGTCACGGTACCGTCGTCAGGCGTGAAGGTCGTCGAGTTTCAGCTCGTGCCGCCGGGGTCAAGATCCGCCGCTCCGAAGGTCCGCGTGACCGGGACCGACGGGCAGCACGAGTCGACCGCTACGACCTAGTGGCGCCGAACGAGAGGCCGGCGCCGATGTAATGAGGGCGCGTGCCGGCTGAGGTGTTGAACGTTTGCCCGCCTTCGACGTCGAGCATTACGTGCCGCGCGAGCGTTTGCTTGTAGGAGAGATCGCCGAACGACTGGCCTCGGATTGCGTGCGCCACGCTGCTCTGATCGTTGACCTCGACCGAAAACAGGGTCGCAGGAGACGTCGAAAGGCCGATGCCTGCAGACGACCGCAGGCCTGGGGTAGCGTCGCTGAAGCGGCAAAAATGATCGACGCCGATCGTGCTCAAGCTGTGATTCTCGCCGATCACGCCGAGCGCGACGGTGGTGCGCAAACGCTTGTAGAGTTCGCGCGTGGAATCGAGTTGCAGCGAGTATTTCGGCTGCCACGGAAACGACGCCGCGTTGGCCGGGGGGCGCACTTCGGCTTCGAGGTTGTATGCGGACTCCGCGCGATCCGCGAGCTGCCACTTCAGCCCGAGTCCGGGATCGCTGAGCGAGAAGAAGCCTTTGCCGTGATTGCCCGAGACGTCGACTTGGGTGGGCGCGTTGTAATCGAGCTCGACCGATTGCGCGACGCCGACGCGCAGTTCCGAATTCGGATATTCCGCAACCTCGCTTTCACCGACCGACGAAGCGTTTTGAAAGTAGCCGGTTTCCAGCACGATGTCGTCGAGCCCGACGACGCACGAGCTCGACACGGCCGTCGGGCGGTTGCCCAGCTGAAGCAGACTCGGGTCGGCGCAGAGCGCGCTCCCGGCCGCGCTCGCGGCACGCGGCGCTACAGCGACGATGCTCGCGAATGCGATGGCGACGGCGAGTCGCGCGCAAAGGTGGTCGCGAAGTGCGCTTTTCACAACACGCGCGCTTTGCTGAAGTCCGGCCGGCTTCCTAGCTAGGTTAGCACGACAAAATCTTTGACGACGGAAGTCGTACCGTTGGTGTAGGTAATCGTGCCGGTGCCCGATCGGTCGAGCGAGATCGTGGCTACGGTCGCGCCCGAGCTGTTGGTCACCGCACCGCTTAACATGCCACCCGACGACACGAGCGTCGCCGTGAGCCCGTCGGTCACGTCGGTAAGCGTGAGACTCAGGCTCGAGAGTACGCCCGCGCCGCAGCTCACCCCGTTGCCGAAACCGCCGAAGCCCGACGTTGCGGTTCCCCTCAGCGTCGTGACTTCCTGACCACCGGAAATCGTCCATGCGGGTAGCGTGCCGGGTGCGAGCGTCAGGCCGTAGAGCGGACCGCTGTAGCCGGCGCCGTTAATTTGGAACTGGAGTTGCGACGGTGGAAGGTTCCAGCCGCCTTGCGTTCCCGCGTCGGCCGACGCAGACGGAGACGGCGAGGGCGAGGCGGTTGAAAACGTTCCAACCGTCGTCTGCACGAATCCGAGGCTAAGCGGAGAGGGCGAAGCCGATGGCAGGCTGATCACGTTGCCGCTGCCGCAATCGGTTGCGTCGCCGGTTCCGAAGATGCACGAGTATCCGCTCGTCGCGTACGGCGACGCGCTGGGCGCCGGTGCGACGGATTTTTGCACCGCGATCGATCCGATGCGGGTGCCGCCCACGACGAACGTGATGGCGTACTGCGGACCGCTAAAGGGCGCCCCAGTGCATCGTACGAGCCATATGGAACCTCACTGCCGAAGCCTGCGGCTGCGACTTTTGTGTGATAAATCGGAAGCGCCCGTCGAGCGGGCAACCTAGTGGGGGAGTCCCAGGCGAAGCTGCACGGGATGGGCCGAATGGCCTATGCTACCGCTTGTCCAACGCCCTGGCATTGCGGGGCCAAACAACGGTCGTGTTGCGACACCCTTCGCCCTACAATAGAGCCAAGACTTCTACATTTATGCAGCGCGGGACACGATCATTAACTTCCTTAGCTTACTCATGGACGATTCGGGGCAGGGCCTCGTCGAATATTCCCTCGTCATCTCGCTCGTCTCGATGGCCGCGCTCGCTTCGATGAAAATGCTCGGACAACGCGCCAGCAACACCTTCAGCAACGCCGCCGCACAGCTGCGCTAAGAAACCGGGACTAGCTCGCTTTGCCGAGCGTGAAGCAGAACGTCGCGCCGAGGCCCGGTTCCGATTCTGCCCAGACGCGGCCGCCATGCCGGCCGACGATGCGCGCGACGGTTGCGAGGCCGACGCCCGTACCCTCAAAGCTCTTGCCGTGCAGCCGCTTGAAGGGCGAAAAGAGTTCGTGTGCGTGCTCCGTTGCAAAGCCGACGCCGTTGTCTTTGACGGCGTAGACCGTTTGGCCGTCGCGCGATTGCGCCTCGAAGCGAATGACGGCCGGGTCGCGGCCCCGCGTGAATTTCCACGCATTGCCGAGCAAGTTCGCGAGCATGTCGCGCAAGAGCACGGGATCGCCCGCGACGTTCAAGCCGTCCTCGACGATCACGGTCGCGTTGCGCTCCGGATCGCTCGCTTGAAGGTCGGCGACGATCGAGCGCGCCTTCGCCGTGAGATCGACGCTACGATGAGAGATCTCTTGACGTGAGACGCGCGCCAGCGTCAGCAGCGCGTCGATGAGGTGGCCCATTTGATTCGCGCCGTCGACCACGAGGCTGATGTAGCGGCGCGCCTCGTCGTCGAGAGACTCGCCGTAGTCGACCGCCAGCACGTCGGCAAAGCCCGCAACGGTGCGTAGCGGTGCGCGCAAGTCGTGGGCGACCGAATAGCTGAAGGTCTCGAGCTCCGCATAGCGGTGCTGCAACTCTGCATTGAGGTGCTGGATGTGCTGCTCGTGCCGGTCGCGATCGATCGACATGCCGACGATCGTTCCGAGGCTGACCAAGAAGTTCGTATCGTCGGCGGTAAAAGCGCGCGGTTCGCGCAGACCGACGTGCAGCAGACCGAGGATCGCTTCCTTACCGCGAATCGGAATGGTTGCGGACGAAACGATGCCGAGGGCCAGGGCCTCGGACGACGGCTTGAAGGTATTCGTGTCATCGGACCGCTCGAAAAATACGGGCCGTCCCAAACGAAGGCTTTCTCGCCCCTGCGGACTCTCGTTAATCGGAAGCACGTGCTCCTCGATCAGGCGCGAAGGCCAACCGATGCCGGCTTTCATGACCAGCGCCGTCCCTTCGGCGTTCAGCTCTCCGATCCGCACGAACGGCGCCGCCAGGGTCTTCGCGACGAGTCCGACGGCTTCGCGTTCGAGTTGCAGGATGTCGGAACTCGCAAGCGCCCGTTGACCGAATTCGGCGTTGATGAGGCGCAATTTTTCCGCCTGCTTTCGCTCGGTGATGTCGCGCATCGTCCCGACCATGCGAATGGGCTTGTCCTGCGCATCGCGTTCGATTTTTGCGTCGGCGCAGAGCCAGCGTTCCGTTCCGTTCGCGAACGCGACGCGGTAGTCGATCGACAGCGGGCGTCCGCTCGTCAGCGACTCGCGCACCAGGTGGTCGAGACGCGGACCGTCGTCCGGGTGGATCGACTTCGCGAAGTCTGCAAACGGCATCTCGAGGGCGCGCTGTGCCGTACCGTGCAAACGCGTTACTTCTTTCGAGAGCAGCATCTGATCCGTGGCGAAGTTCCACTCCCAGACGCCGATGTGCGCGACGCGCTGCGCTTCTCGCAGGCTCGACTCGCGGGCTTCGACCGCCGCCTCGGCGCGCCGGCGCTCGCGTTCGAGATCCTTCGTCATCTTGTTGAAGGCGGCCGCAAGCCGGCCGATCTCGTCGCGCTTACTATCGTCGAGTGTGACCGTGAAGTCGCCTTGCGAAACGTGTTCGGACGCCTCCAGCATCGCCTGCAACCGCATCGAGATGCCGCGCGTGATGGCGGCGGTCAACAGCAAGCCGGTGAGTTCGACCACGAGCGCGGCCCCGAGCAAAAGTTTGAGCACGAGGCCCGTGAGCCAGCGCGAACCTCGACCGAGCGCATCCGAGAAGTGATCCTCGACGACGGTCATCTGATCGTTGACGTCCGCGACCTGTGCGAGGGTTCGCGCGATCGTTGCGCTCGAGCTGTTCGCTTGCACCTGTTGGTGAAGTTGCGAGCCAAGGTGCTGGAAGCGGATCATCAGTACGTCGCCTTGGGTCCACGCGTCGATCGCTTCCGCGATAAAGCTGATCTTGTTGAAACGCTGGAACAGCGCGATCATCCCGGGGATGTCCGCAGGATCGTTGCCGCCCTTTCTAAATCCGTCCGCCACGCGATCCAGGTCGGGAGGCTGGGCGGTCAACGCGAGGTTGGCCTGGTGGTCGCCCGCCCAGATGGTAAGTAGCCCTTCGTAAGCGCGGTATTCTTTGGGATCGCGCGTCAGGCCGTACGCCTCTAAGTGGTAGGCCGCGTCCTTTTCGGCTTTCGACCACAGCCCTTCGCCCGCGACGTACGCGCGAACCGCCGACAGGGTGTGAATGGTGAACCACAGCGCGGATAACTCTGCGCTGATGAGGAGCACCATAATTCCCAATACGGTGTAGAGGCGGCGCGCGATCGTCAAATCGGATCCTTCCCGATCGGTGCCGTTCGTTGACGAGCCGTCGGCACCACGACTGATTCATCGGCCTTTCTGATAGGCCGCGTTAATCTCGGTGCCGGCAGCCGGGGGGCAGATGCCGACTCCAGGGAGCCGCAAGACGCTTTGTAGGCGTCCCTACGGACTTGTAGACGAGTCTGGCCCATACTTTACCCATTCTTCATCAGCCCGGCGTGGCTCGTAATGTTAGGAAATCAAAACAAACCAATGCAATTCTTCGTCAGATCAACACGCAAAGCCGCGTTCGCCATCGCCGGCGCCGCAGCCGTTGCAACGCTCTGGGGCGGCAGCGTAGCCGCGAGCGAGCTGCCGCGCGATCACGTCGTGCTCGCGAGCGCGTTGCGGGTCGACGCCGACACCAATACCGTCGTGCTGCCCCTCTTCAACGGCACCGTAAGCGGAAAGGCCGTCTACTACATCATCACGGAATCATCCAACCAGGCCGATGCCGCAAAGCGCGGCCTCAATTACGCCCCCCACATCGGCGCTGCGTTCACCCAAGCTGCGACCGGCAGCGAGGATGGCTTGGCGTTCGCCGGTGCTCCGGATTTTAGTCCGGCGCGCACGTACACGCCGAGCGCGACCGGATTTCCGCCCGCTTCGGCGGCACCCGGAGCGGTCGGCGACGACGCGTATTCGCCGTTCGTCAAGCTTTCCGACGGCACGACGCTCAACGCGCCGATCGTCGCGACCGGCAACGGCCCCTTCGACGTGACGACGCACGCAAACACGGCAGACCGCGTGCTCGCGATCGATCCCGCCAAGAAGACGGTGACACTGTTGCTCGCGCACGGATTCTTCAACGGGTCGCACGTCGTGTATTTGAGCACCGAAGCATCGGATGCGGGCGCCGCTGCGATCGAGCGCGCGACGTACGTCAAGAATCTGGCAACCTCGGGACCCGCCTCGCGGATCGCGATCGTCGCACTCGCGAACGGTCAGACCGGCAAAGACAATCCGAACGCGCAAGGCCTCGCGCACTTGGCGCTCGATGAGAATCTTTCGAGCGACGCGGTGCTCGGCGACTCGGCAAACTTTGGTTCGCCCCTCAACATTCTCGCGACGTTCCCGACCGGTCCGACCGCTGCGGGCTACAGGCCGCTGTGGGATGCGAACGTCGGCGTGTGGAGCAAAGCCGCCGTCGCCGCAGGCGAAAACGTCAAGCTCACGAGCGCCTCACAGGCTTACGATCTCTCATCGAAGGGTTCGATTACGACGCCCGACGGCAAGCCGCTCGCCCCCGTAGGATTCGTCGTGAATTGCCCCGTCGTCGGTTACGTCGACAAAGCCCCGTAGCTGTGCCGAGACGGCTGCGGCGCGGTTCGGTTGCGGGTGTCGGCGGCCGCGCAGTCCCGGAATTTCGTATGCGCCGATCGCGTGAAGCAGAAATACGTCTGATAGAATCGGCCTTGCGGGTCTTGGTAGTTCACATGCCCGGCAACGGTCACCGCGAGGTCGCGTTCCATCTTGCCTGCGAACACCAGCTGCTCGCGATGTGCCGCAACCGGCGATTCGTACACCATCCGGTGTTCGCCCGCGACGAACACGCCGAGCATTACCGGACTGGTCGCGCTGCTTTCCGATTGCGCACGCCGTTCGAAGTTCTCGGCTTCCGCCGCGCTGGAAAAGATAAGCGTCGTTATCTGCGCGTTGACTGCCGGCGCGGTGCCGGTGTCGTCGACCGCCTCTTCTGCTAAGTAGTCTCCCTCCAAGCGCTTGATCGCGCTAACGCGAACCGTCAGGTTTGGCCGCTGATCCGGAACCGCGACGTTCTCTGCTTTGAACCGCAAAAACGCTTCGGCCGTTCCCGCCAAGATCACGGCGACGACGGCGAAGGCAGCGATGAACTGGACCCAGTTCGTGCTTCTCTTCGCAGGCACGACCACGAGCCGATGCGGCGCCATGGCGACCCATTGAAACGGTTCGGCCGGCGATTCGGGAAGTATTTCGGAGGGCGCTTCGAGCGGAACTTCGGTCGTGGTGTGCTCCACGGTTTCCGCGACGATCGGCGTAGGAACGACGGTCTCTGCAACGATCGGCGCAGGAGCGACCGTCTCCGCCACTATCGGCATAGAAGCGACGGTCGTCAGGTCGCTTGCCGAATCGATCGCAGGACGCTCAGCTGTGAAAGACTCGGCATACGCATCGGCGACAGTTTGCGCGCGCTTCGCCGGACTCGCCGCTCCATTCGTGCTCGTAGCAGCGATCGCGCTGCTTCCTTGTAAGAGCGCGGCGACTTCCGGGTGCGTCGTTTTGTCACTGAGGTGCTCTAAGATGGGTCCGGTAGCGCTCAGATCGAGACGTGCGCGGGGCTCATCGTCGCCGGGCGGCACGAAAGTGAGCGGCAGCGCGACGTTCGACGAGCTCACTGATTTCTCGGGCCTACGGAAGAGAACGGTCCACAACGAACCAAACACGACAACGCTCCCGAGCCAGGCGAACCACGTCCAGGCGTGCCCCTTGGGTTTGTCGTCGTCGTCCATTCTACTTCCGGCGGGAGGCAAGAGAGATTTTTAGGGGACCCTTACTTTGCACGTTACTGACACAAATGCATCTTTAGAGTCGAGGCCAAAGCCCGCCGTTTCGTCCCCGGTTATGGAGTTAGGTGATAATCCGTTGGAATTTGGGGCGGTGTTTTGACGGTGTAGAGGCGGAACGGACCTCCGGTGAACCCACCGTGCGCCGTGTTCGGCGGAACGACGACGAACGTGCCGGGCTTGAGCGGAATCTGCTTATCCCCGAGCCATTCGGTTCCGATCCCGTCCAAGACCAACTGCACCTCGGTCGTACTCGCGTGCGTATGCTTCGGCGCCGTTCCAACCGACAGGGCGAAGACCGTTTGATCGACCGTAGCGAGCGTCTTGGTTCGAATGTTCGGCAGCGCCGGGTTTGGCGGCGGAAACGTCGCCGGATCGAGCGTCGTAAGATCGAGCGTCGTCGCTTCGACCACCGCATCCGCCGCGCGCGCTACTTGCGGCGCCCGCGCGCAAAACACGCCGGCCGCAAATGCCAGCGCGACGATCAGGGATACGCGTAAGTGCTTCATCAGGCGCGCTTCGCCCGATCCACCGCTCGTCCTAGCCGAGAGCCCCGAAACGGAATCATCCGGTGGGGAATGGAAGTGAATGTCAGTATGAGGACTCGCGGGTAGAATCGCCCTCGTGATTACACGTGCGGTGCTCTTCGAGCAATTCGACGGGCGCGACGAGGAGCTTCGGCACCTCGTCGAACTGCGCGCGAAGTCGGCTCGCGAGTTGAGCGGCGCTACCGTCTCGATCGTTGGCGAAGCGGGCATCGGAAAGAGCCGGTTGCTCTCCGAGTTTCAGGCAGCCACGGCGCGTCAGCGCGGCGCGTTCGTACGCATCCGGTGCGAGGAACTTCCCGTCGCGTACGCGCCGTTCGTTCGCGCGCTCGAGGAGCTGCAACATTTCCGCGAACTCCGTCGTGTGAACGCGCTGGCAGTGGCCACGCAGCTCTTGACGACTATCGACGAAGCGCTGGACGAAGACCCGGTGCTGCAAAAGCGAAAGGTCTTCGACTCGCTGATCGCCGCTCTCGGAGAGTCGGCCAGGCGGCTCGGTCAGTTGACGCTCGTCGTCGATGACGTTCATTGGAGCGACCTCTCCTCGCTCGAAGCCTTGCGAATGCTCGCGCGCGCAGTTCGGGCCCTGCCGATGGTACTCGTCATCGCCTATCGATCCGAGGATTTGGCTTCCAACCACGGACGGGCCCTCGCTATCGCTGAAGTGGAACGCGAAAACGGCGACCGGATCGTTCTCGGACCGCTCTCGTTTCGCGACGTCGCGTCGCTGCTGCGCAGACCTATGCCCGAAGCGCGCAAAGAGTTGCTCCAGCGCATCTACGACCTCTCGGAAGGCAAGCCGTACGTCGCAGAAGAGTTGGCACGGAGTATCGTGGAACGCGGTTCCGGGATCGACCCCGAAACGACGCTGAGCTTGCGCAGTGCCGTCCTCGAGCGCGTCGCACGTTTGAGCCCAGGCGATCGCAAAATCGTCGAGCGCGCGGCAGTCCTCGGCCGCAATTTCGCCCCGGACGATCTGAGCGCTCTCGGCGCGAGCCGCGAACAACTCTTTGGCGCGTTGCGCGCCGGGCTCGCTCTCCAGATATTCGAGGAACGCGAGGTCGAGGGCGTGCCATGGTACCGGTTCCGTCACGCGCTGACGCGCGAGATCTTATACCGCGACCTTCTTGCGATCGAGCGGCGCGCGCTTCACCTCGAAATTGCAGACCATCTCGCAACGCGCGGTGATCGAGCGGCCGAACTCGCGTACCACCTCTCCGCGGCCGGCGACGCAGCGCGGGCCGCACCCGCGAACGAGCGCGCCGGCGACGAAGCGATCGCCCTCTCCGCGTTCGGAGACGCCGCGAGCCTTTTCAAGCGCGCCCTCGATTTCACGAGCGCGCCGGAGGACGTCGCGCGCGTCGGTCTCAAGTTTGCGGAATGCTTCCAGCACACGGGCGACCCGGACGAATTGGTTTCCGTCACGCTTCGCAACGTTGAGATTTTGGAGCGCACCAACCGTAACAACGACGCGATCGCAATCTTGATCGCTGCGTACCGCGGGTTGGTTCCGACGCGCTTTGCGGATCGGTTTACGCTGCAACGGCGAGCCGCGGCCCTCCTAGAACCCGATACGCCCGCGAACGTGCGCTTTGACGTCGAAGTGTTCGCTGCTTGGCTCCTCGCCGGAGAGTTGCGAGTCGATGAAGCGCGTGCGGCCTGCGACCGAGCCGAGGCCTGCAGTACGCAACTCACCGCGGACCAGCGCGACGACTTGTCGTTGGCACGAGCGAACGTGTACCTTCGCTCTCGCAGGGGGGATCCGGCGCCGGCCATGCGCGCGCTGGACGCTCTCGTGCTTGAAAGCAGCGGAAATTCTCGCAACCGCAGGTTGATGACCGCCTCGCAATTGCGAGCGATGGCGTCGTACGGCGTCGGAAAGACGCGCTCGGCTTTCGAGCACAGTTTGGAAGGGGCTTCACTGAACCGCGAGATGCGACGCGAGCTATGGGAGTTCGAGCAACGATGCAACGCCGCGTTTTACGCTGCGCGGCTCGGTGACTTTGCGTTCGTCAATGCGCTGGTTGAGAGCGCGCGACGGGATGGGTTCGAGATCAGCGAAACGCTGCAAGCGGCACGAGTGCGAACGGTGCGCGCGATCGGTGGAGATATTGCGCCCTTCCTCGAGCTGTTCGAGCATGCCGTAGAAGAAGAAACGCCGTTCCTCGTGTACGCCCTCGGGTGCGACCTCCCGTGGATGGTCGACGATCGCTCCCACGCAAGGGCGATCGCGATGCGCGCGCTCGAGAGAATGTCGGCCGACTGCATCGAAGGCGGCCTGGTGGAAGCGATCCTTGAGTTTGGCAACGATGACGACGTGAGCCGGGCCTTAGAGATGCTTTTTGAGCTGGAGTGTCCCGAAGGGTACGTCCTCCATGAAGCGCACCTTGCGCTGGTCCGCGCGCGCGTTGCCAGGCGGGAACATCGGACCATCGAGGCGGCGCAGCATGCGCGGGATGCAATCGCTTTGGCAACCCGCATCGAATCCTGGATGCACCTCTCAACCGCCTACGAACTCGCGGGGGACTATGAGGCCGCTCGGAAGGTCCTCGTCCGGGTCGGTGCCGCTGCCGAACTCGCCAGGCTCGAACGGCGCCGGCCGGCGTCTCGAGCCGAACCCGCTTCGGGAGCGGCGGAATTGACCCAGCGGGAGGAGCAAATCGCGCGCTTGATCGTGGCGGGGCTCTCGAGCCGTCAGGCTGGTGAACGGCTCGCGATCGGTCATAGAACCGTCGAAACGCATCTCGCGAACGTCTACGCCAAACTCGGCGTGAACTCGCGAGCCCAGCTCGCCGCCCACTTCACCCTAGGTACGGAAACTACGTAGACCGGCTCCTCGAATTACGGATACCGGACATGGTTGTCAGGCTTTAGGCTAGGTGCATCCACTTCGCCCAAGGAGCCTAAAAATGACCCTGTCAGTCCTCGTCGCCGGGAAACTCGCCTCGACAAAGCTCGCTGGTTTCACTGCCGCCGTCGCTGCTGCCGCCGCAGCCTGGCTCGGAGATGCCCGCTACGCGCTCGCCGCCTATGCCATCAACGAGCAGGCCGCGAAGTTCCAGCGCAGCTACGAATCGAGCGGTTCGAGCTACTTTTACTGAGTCGAGTGCTCGTTCTGTTCTTTGCCAGCGACAAGCGGGCGCCGGTTTCTCAGACTGCAGCGGCCGTTGCCGACCGGCACCGGCGTCCCGGGCGGTCGCAGCACGCCGCGCAGCCGGTACGCCTCGCACGCGCTAAGGCGCAGTCCGGACCTACGCGATGACCCAAACTGCGAGGGAGGTTAGGTCAGCCGGAGTCACGCCAACTAGAAAAACGGGTTGTGCGCTTTCTCTTCGGCCACCGTTGATGGCGGGCCGTGGCCGGGCATGAGGACGGTGGCGTCGTCGAGGGAGAAGATTTTTGTGCGGACGCTGTCGAGGATGTCGCGGTAGGTTGAGAGCGTGCCGAACGCGCCGCCGACGCTGCCGGCGAAGAGCGTGTCGCCGGTAAACAAGGTCGAGCGGAACATGAAGCACGAGGAGCCGTCGGTGTGGCCGGGTGTGTGCAGCATGCGGATCGAGGCGGCGTCGCCGAAGGGGAGTTCGTCGCCGTCGACGATCGGTAGCGCTTTGTGTGCGAGGTCGCCGATCGCGGAGACGTCGGATTTGTGCATCACGATCTGCGCATCCGGCCACGCGCGAGCGACGTCGGCGGTTGCGTCGCAGTGGTCCGCGTGTTTGTGCGTGATGAGGATGTAGCGCAATACATAGGGACCCTCGTCGATCGCGCGCATCAACGTTGCGGGAAGGCCGGCGGGATCGATAAGTGCGGCCGTCTTCCCGTCTTCGAGA
>Ga0302325_10021567_pt1 | contig 13490 bp, 12 predicted proteins | sample Palsa_T0_2_FD_201948 | JGI IMG/M metagenome (GOLD analysis project Ga0302325, IMG submission 201948) | Peat permafrost microbial communities from Stordalen Mire near Abisko, Sweden - Palsa_T0_2 | ecosystem: Environmental > Terrestrial > Soil > Palsa > Peat permafrost | place: Sweden: Abisko... | reverse complement strand
CTCTTCTACCTGCGCTCGCACGGCATTCCTGAAGAGGAGGCGTCGAAGCTGATCGTCAACGGCTTCATCGAGCCCATCACCAAGGAGCTGCCGATGGAGTACGCGGTCGAGATGAACCGCCTCATCGAGCTCCAGATGGAAGGCTCGATTGGCTAGCACGAGCGTTACGGAACGCGAGCCCGAGTTCCTGGCGGCGCGCCGAGAGCGCGCCGCTGTGCTGAAGGAGAACCTCCCGCTACCCAATTTCAAGGGCACCGCGGGGTGGGAGTTCACCGACATCTCGGCGCTCGACCTCGACAAGTTCACCCCTGCGCCGACCTCGGCCAACGGGGCCGCACCTGAGCGCCTGTTCGCCCCCGAGGACGCCACCGAGCTGCGCCAGGTCGACGCGGCCGAGGCGACGCTGGCCGGTGCCGAGCTCCCCGCCGGCGTGATCGTCGGCTCGCTCGAGCGCGCCGCCTCCGAGCATCCCGAGCTCGTCGAGCGCCACCTCGGGAGCGTGGTCTCCGGCGAGGACGTGTTCGTCGCCCGCAACGACGCCGGCTTCCGCGGAGGCGCCTTCGTCTACGTCCCCTCGGGCGTGGCCCTGGAGCATCCCATCCTCCTCACCCAGATCCAGAGCGCCTCGGGCACCGAGCTCCACCGCCGCACCCTGATCGTGATCGAGGACGGCGCCCAGGCCGAGGTGTGGGAGCAGTACCTGTCGGCCTCCGATGACGTCGAGGGCGTGTTCAACACCGTCGTCGAACTCGTCGTCTCCGAGAACGCGCGGCTGCGCTACGTGTGCGGACAGGCGCTGTCGGAGCGAAGCTGGATCTTCGGGTCCCAGCGCGCCGAGGTGGGGCGGGACGGGTCGCTTGAGTGGGTTGCCTTCGGATTCGGCTCGACCGGTGGGCGCGTACGCATGGACACGCGGCTGGGCGGTCCCGGCGCCGACGCCCGCGTGACCGGCGCCTATGCGAGCCACGCGCGCCAGCACATCGACTTCGACACCACCCAGGAGCACGCGGCGCCGAACACGACCTCCGACCTCGCCTTCCGCGGCGTCCTCCAGGGCCGCTCGACGGCGGTGTGGAAGGGCAACATCATCGTCGACCCCGGGGCTCAGAAGACCGACGCCTTCCAGGAGTCGCGCAACCTGCTCGTGTCCAAGCGCGCCCACGCGGACGCCATCCCCGGCCTCGAGATCCAGGCCAACGACGTCCGCTGCACGCACGCGGCGTCGATCGGCCAGCTCGACGCCGACCAGCTCTTCTACCTGCGCTCGCGCGGACTGCGCGAGGACGTGGCCAAGCGCCTGGTCATCGAGGGCTTCCTCTCGGCCCTGACCGAGCGCTTCGAGCAGGGCCCGTTGCGCGAGATGCTCGCCGGAGCGCTCGACCGGCGCCTCGGCCTGATCCTCTCCTCGACCAAGTAGAGCTAGGTCGACGACGCCGGCCTCAGGCCGAGCGACCCGTAGAACTCCCCCAGCGTTGTAGATCTCGGTTTGCCGGCCGCACGAGAAGACATGCGGGTGCAGACGCGGTGGAGCGTAACGCCCACTCCCCCGGTGATGGAAGAATCCCAGCATGAGTGACGATCTCCACCATGCAGCGATAGCCGAAAGCCGCCGGGCGCTCCTGGCGGAGATCGGCGACGGTCACGATCTGGTCTTCGTCCGCGGCCTCGGCAACTCGGGGGACGAGCTCATCTGGGCGGGGACGCGCAGGCTGCTCGAGGATCACGTGTACCGCGAGATCAGCGTCGAGGACCTGGCCTCGAGCAGCGGCGAGGTCGCCCTACTCGCCGGTAGCGGCGCATGGTGTCGCCCCTACCACGAGTTCATGCCCCGCGCGCTCGCCATCGCCGAGCTTCGCTTCGACCGCGTGATCGTGCTCCCGTCGAGCTTCGAGGTCAGTGTCGATCGGGTGCGAGAGGCGCTCCAGAAGACCAGCGCGACGGTCTTCGCCCGCGAACCGGCGTCTTGGCAAGCCATCGCCGGCCTGTGCCGGGCGCGAGCGGCCCACGACTGCGCGTTCTTCTTCGATTTCTCGGGGTACCAGGCCGAGGGCACGGGCACCCTGAACGCGTTCCGGACCGACCGTGAGGCGACCGAGGGCGAGCTCATGGTGACCGACAACGATGACATCTCGGTCACCTGCCCCAGCCTGGACGCGTGGCTCGAGACGATCTCGCGCCATGCGCTGGTGAGGACCGATCGCGCCCATGTGATGATCGCCGCCGCCCTCATGGGCAAGGAGGTCGAATACGCGCCAAACACATATCACAAGGTCGAGTCGGTCGCGAATGGCTGGCTGCGCCCCTTCCCGGTGCGGAGGATCCCCGCGCCACGCAGCGCTCCCCCACCGCGCAGCACGAACGGACGGCTGCACGGCTCCGCCTCCGAGCGGCTCCGGCGATCGGTGGGTGAGGCGAGCACGGCGTCCGGCCTCTCCGCGGACGCCCCGGCGCGCGTCACCGCCGTCATCCTCTCCCGCGACCGCCCCGAGCTCGTAGCGGCCGCGGTGCGTTCGGTGACCACCGCCGACGTCCCCGTAGCGGTCCTCGTCATCGACAACAACTCCGGTCCTGCCACCCGGCGCCTCCTGATCGCTCTGGCCGCCGAGGACACCAGGGTCGAGCTTCGTCTCACCGACCGGAACCTCGGCTGCGCCGGGGCACGCCGGCTCGCTGTCGATCTCGTCGAGACCGAGCTCATCCTCTTCCTCGACGACGACGCCGAGCTCATGACGGGCGCGCTCGAGCATCTCGTCGCCGATCTCGATGCCCACCCGGAGGCGGCCGGGGTGACCAGCCTGGTGGTGGCGACCGACGGCAAGGTGCTCCACTACGGTGGGTGGATCGGCGTCTCCGAGGACACGGTCGCATTCGCGCTCGACGGTGGAGGACTCCCTCTCGACGATCCGGGCCTGCCCCCCACCGGCCCTTCGGGCTGGGTGCCGGGCACGGCGGCGCTGCTGCGTACCGAGACGCTGCAAGAGTTCCCGATCGACCCTGGGATGGCCTCCTACTACGAGGACAACGACTGGTGCTATCGCGTGGAGCAGGAGCATCCCGGAAGCTTTCGCCGCTGCCGCGAGGCGGTCGTCGTCCACCACCTCCACGGTCACCGCCCTGCGTCCTCGCGCCTGGCCGCCCGCTCGGAGAAGGTCGAGAAGCTATCCGCCCAAGCGCACTTCCTCCGCACCCACGGACGCTTGCTCGATGTCGATCTCCTGTGGCTGACGCCGGAGGTCCGGGGACTCGACGGTCGCGTCGACGCTGATCTCGCGCGCCTCCTGCTCGAGCTCATCGCGGCGCGCGGAACCGATTGGGCGACCATGGCGTGGCTGGGGGGAGACCTCGGTCCGTTGCTCTCCCACGCCGACCTCCGAGAGGAGCTTGAGCAGGTGCGGGAGCAGGCCCGCGCGCGGGAGGCCGCGCTCGAACAGGCGCACGCGGCCGAAGTAGACCTGTGGCGCGCCCACACCGCATCGCTGCAAGAGCGGCACGAGACCCTGCTGCGCATCGAGGCGGGGGGATGGTGGCGGCTGCGCGAGCGCCTATTGCCCGTGTTGCGACTCACCCGGGCCGCTCGCCAGTTCGCGAGCTCGCGCCCGTGAGCGCTCGCCACGTCATCCGTCTGCACGAGCCGGTCCGCGCTGGGCAGACGATCTCCTTCAACTGGATCGTCGAGCCGGCCAGCGCCCTCTACCACCGCACGAGCTTCGAGCTCTGCTTTCCCGACTCGGTCGACCTCGGGTCCGTGTCGAGGACCCTCCTGTGGCGCGTCGCCCTGACCTGCCTGTACCCCCACTGGGCGTTGCTCCGACCCTGCCAGGTCATCCTTCCGATCCGGCTCGCACCCGGAGAGCGCGAGTGCTACTCCCGCCTGTGCGACGCCGAGGTCGCCACCCTCGAGGCACGGGTGGCAGGGACCGACACGGCACGCACGATCGACCTCGTCGAGTCGGGCCCAGAGCTCGCGCCGCTCGCCCCCGGACCCGACGGTAACGTCGTGGTCGCCTGCTTCAGCGGCGGCCGAGACAGCCTCGCCCAAGCGGCTCTGCTCCAGGAGCTGGAGGAAGAGGTAGTGCTCGTCACCACCACCTCTCCGCGCGCGGGAAGCATCGAGCACGAGACGCCACGGCGCCGGGAGGTGATCGCTGAGGTGCAGCGCCGCCGCGGGCTCGAGGTGGTCGAGGTGAGCTCGGATTTCCGCGGCTCGTGGGACAACGGCTTCGCCGCCACCCGCTACCCGCTGAGCGTCAACGAGCTGACCGACACGCTCCTGTTCTTCTCCGCCGCCCTGGTGGTCGCAGCCGCGCGCGGTGCCCGAGCCGTGTACCTCGCCTCCGAGGCCGAGGTCCAGGAGAACTCACGCCGCAACGGCCAGATCGTCCAGCACATGCACGCGATGTACTCGGCGGTCACCCAGCGCTCCCTCGCGGCCCTCCTGGCCCCCGCCGGGATCCACCACAGCGGGCTGATCTATCCCCTGCGCCAGTTCCAGGTCCAGCGCCTGCTCGGCACGCGCTATGGCGACGTGCGCGACCTCCAGTACTCGTGCTGGTCGATGAAGCGCGGGCAGAGCTCGTGCAGCAGCTGCCACGAATGTTGGAACAACGCCTACAACCTGATGGCCGATGGAGTCCCGCCCCGCGAGATCGGCATCGATGTCCCCACACTCCTGCGTGCCTTTCCCGACTGGCGTCCGCGTCTTGGCGAGAAGGCGCGGTCGCTCGGGATTCGGGAGACCGACGCGCAGATCCTGCGCTGTCTGGAGCGCCTGCCGCCGGATCGCATGGCGGAGTTCGTCCCCCTCTCGCCGCAGGCGGCAAGCACCTTGGAGCGCTATACGCAGATGCGCGCGAGGGCCCTGGCCGACATAGCCGAGCCCGACGCCGAACCCGGCTATCGCGCCGGCTTCCTCGAGCTCATCGATCCCGTACTCCGTCCGCGCCTCGGCGCCATCTTCGACGAGCATTTCGCGCGCGAGCCCGAGGCGTCCCACGCCGCCAGCCTCCGGCGGACGCTCGTCCTCTCGGACTGGATCACCGCTCCGCTCGAGCGCCCCGAGCTAGACCGCCGGCGCCCGGGCGGCGCGACGGCCGACCGGTCGCAGGCCCGCCCTGCGCGCGCCCGTCCCCCGGAGCGGCGCGTCCTCAGTGACGCCGAGCTCGCACCGATCCGTGCGCAGATCCCCGACCCCGAGCCCGAGCTTGTGCCCGGCCCTTCGGGCCGCACCTTGCGGGTGGCCGAGACTCTGCTCGACGGCAACGAGCTGCGTTACCTGACCGAGGCCGTGGAGACGAACTGGGTCTCTTCGGCCGGGAGGTTCGTGGGCCGGTTCGAGGCCGAGTTCGCCGCCGCCGCCGGTTGCCGTTATGGCGTCGCATGCTCGAGCGGAACTACCGCGCTCCACCTCGCGCTCGCGGCGGCCGGGCTCGGTCCGGGCGACGAGGTGATCGTGCCCACCTTCACGATGATCGCTTCGGCCAACGCCATCGGCTATGTGGGGGCGCGCGCCGTCCTCGTCGACGCCGACCCCGAGAGCTGGAACCTCGACATCGCCAAGGTGATCGAGAGCATCAGTCCGCGGACGCGCGCGATCATGGTCATGCACACCTACGGGCATACCGTCGACATGGACGCCGTCTCGCGCGTGGCGGGCGCCAACGACCTGGTCGTGGTCGAGGATGCCGCCGAGGCCCACGGCGCCACCTACCACGGGCGACCGGCGGGCAGCCTCGGAACCGTCGCAGCGTTCTCGTTCTACGGGAACAAGATCATCACCACCGGCGAAGGAGGCATGGTCACCACCGACGACGAGCGGATCGCCGCGACCGCCCGCGAGCTCCGCGACCACGCCTTCTCCCGCGAGCGCCACTTCTGGCATGGGTTCCGGGCCTTCAACTACCGCATGAGCAATCTCCAGGCTGCCGTCGGCCTGGCCCAGACTGAGCGCCTGAATGAGCTGGTGGCGGCACGCCGGAGGATTGCGGGCTGGTACCGCGAGGCGCTCGCGGGCCTCCCCGGCCTCGAGCTCCCGCCTCAACATCCCGGTCACGAAGACGCCTCGTGGGTGTTCGCGTGCCTGGTCGATGACGGCTTCGGATGCTCGCGCGACGAGCTGCGCCGGTATCTCGCCGCCGAGGGGATAGAGACCCGCACCTTCTTCGTGCCCATCCACCTCCAGCCCGCCTACCTCCACGACCACAGGGGTCGGCACCATCCGGTCGCCGAGCGGCTGGGCCGCACCGGGCTGTACCTGCCCTCTGGGCCCATGCTCTCCCGGGAGGACGTCGCCGCGGTGGCCGACGCGATCCGGCGCGCCGGGGCCGGGCAGCTAGTGCCGCACTAGTCGGCGGCGCGCGCCACCCGCGCAGCTCGCGCCGCCCGGAGCTTGCTCACGGCGTGACGCCCAGCCCGGCGTAGGTGTCGCAAAGCGCGGTCATGAACGGCGCGGACGAGAACCGGTTGAGGTAGAGCTGGCGCGCATTCTTCGCCAGCCGGCTTCGAAGACCTGGATCGCCGAGGACGCGCGCGAGCGCCGTGGCGAGCGCCCGCTCGTCCCCGGGAGGAACGAGGAGGCCGCTTTCACCGTTGGTGATGTCCTCGGAGAGTCCGTCGCAGTCGGAAGCGACGATCGCCGCTCCGGCCTGCAGGGCTTCCAGCAGCGATACCGAGCCGCTCCCCTCCTCGAGCGAGGGCAGGACGAACACGTCGGCTGCTTGCAGGTAAGGACCCACATCGGCCACGAGCCCGGGCATCGCCACCCTCCCGGTGAGGCCGAGGCCAGACGCTAGATGACGGTGGTCGCTCAGCAGCCGTCCCGGCCCGACCAGGCATGCTCGGTAGGCGACGCCTTCGTCACGGAGCGCGGCCAGTGCCCGCAGGAGCAAGGAGAGGCCTTTGCGCGGGACATGGCGCGAGACGGAGACGATGAGCGGCGCGTCGGCGTCGGACAGGGCAGCGATCGGACCCGGCACCGGCGGCGACGAAGGGGGGGCGGGTGTGAACGCGGCAGGAGAGGCGTAGGGGAGCCGGCGGATCCTCACGTGCGTCCCGCACGCACCGCGCAACAGGCGCTCCACGGAGTCGTAATTGACGAGCACCAGCCCGACGCGCTCGTAGCCGTGGCACTCGACCCGAGCGGCGACGCTTCGAACCCACGGATTCCACGCGTGATAGCGAAAGGCGACCCGCCGGCCATCCTGCGCGCCCAGACCCTCAATCATCCCCGCCCACTCGTGCGCGATCGTCGTATACGCGCTGGCGACGGTGACGGTTCCGATCCGACGCCGGGCGAGCTCGGCGCCGGCGCTCACGGCCGTGGCCGCCCACGGCCCGAAGCTGTGGATGAGATGAGGCGGCTCATGCCCACAGCCTTCGAGATAGTCGGCGACCGCCTGGGCGATTGGTCGGCGGTATGTCGGCGCGAGGAGATAGTGGCGCACCGGGGTGGCGACGCGACGTATCACGCCATAGTCGGTCGGCTCGACGCTCGACTTCGTCCCGACGCAGAAGATCTGGGGAGCGAAACCGGCCGCTGCCGCCGCCTGCGCGTGGGCTTGCACGTAGCTTACGTGCCCGTTGGTGTGCACGCCCGGGTCGAGGCCGCAGATGTAGGCGAGCGGCCGCGGCCGGTCAGCCGCCGCCAGAGACTTCGGATAGCTGTCGGTCGCCGTCATCGCGAGACAGGCGCGGGCGACGCCTGCGCGCTCATTATCCTGCGGTGCGGCAAAAGCGGCTGGGGCCGGTCCGTCCGCCTTCGATCGCGCCGTGATCGCCTGGAACGGCAGGCGGCGTACGATGGACACGCGATGGCGCGCGCACCGGCCCCGATGATCCCCCTCGGATACGGCAAGTTCGTCCGCGCCGACCGGGTGTACGCGCTCGTGCCGCTCGAAGGGTCAGAGCGCGGCGACCGCCGCCGGACCCTCGTCCACGTCGAGGGGATCGAGACACCGCTCGTCGCCTCGCGCTCCGAGCGGGCCCTGGCCGACGACCTGGCGGTGGCACTCGGACACGAGCCGCCGGGCGGCCGCCACGCCGACCCGCGCGGAGCGGGACAGGAAGCGTTGTTCTGAGCCGAGCGGCGTGAGCGTCCTCGGGATCGACCACGTCCAGGTCGCGGCGCCGCCCGGGTGCGAGGCGGAGGCGCGGCGGTTCTACGGCGAGCTCCTCGGCCTGGCCGAGGTCGAGAAGCCCGAGCCGCTGCGCCCTCGCGGCGGGGTCTGGTTCAGCCTCGGCGCCCAGCAGCTACACATCGGCGTCGCTGAGCCCTTCTCCCCCGCCCGCAAGGCCCACCCGGCGCTGATCGTGGCCGCGAACGAGATCGACGCGCTCGTCGAGCGCCTGGCGGCGGCGGGCGCCCCCGTCCTCTGGGACATCGTGCTCCCGGGCGTGCGGCGGTTCTTCTCCGAGGACCCGTGGGGTAACCGGATCGAGCTGCTGGCCGACCGCTAGGGGCTAGGCCACGGGTCCGGTCGAGGTTCCGGACGATCCCGGCGACCCCCCGCTCCCCGTCTGGGGAGCGCGAAGCCAGTCGACGATGCGCCCGCTGGTGATGACGAAGTAGGTGCGGGCGAGCTGGCCCCTCCCCGAGCCGCAGCCGGCGCCCGGCCCCGGCCGGTCGGTCAGGCGGAAGAGGGCGCTGACGAAGCTGCCGCGGCCGATGGCGGAGATGAGGACGGCGCCGCAGGGCAGGGTTGCGTTTGCGGCCCGCGCCTGCGCCTCGGTTCGGATGACGACCACGTCGCCGGGGCTGTTGATGAACCTGCTGGGAAGCGCGAAGTAGCGGGCCGCGGCGTCGACGTCCCCGCGGCGCAGCGCGCTCGACCAGGCGCGGATGACCTCCACGGCGGGAGCGGCTTTGGACAGGGGGTTCACCGTGGTCTGCGTGGGCGCCTTCGCGGGCGCCTTGGCCGACGGCTTGGCAGGCGGCTTGGCCGACGCCTTGGCGGGCGGTCTGGCGGAGGCCTTGGCGGAGGCCTTGGCGGAGGCCTTGGCGGAGGCCTTGGCGGATGTCTTGGCCGGCGACTTGGCGGACGCCTTGGAGGGCGCGGGGCGGGCCGGCCGGGACCGCGCGCTCGTAGACGCCTGGTGAGCGCTCGATCCGCAGCCCGCGGCGATGATCGCCACCCCCGCCATCGCCACCAGCCGCCGCGCCCGATCCGTTGCCATGGCTACGGATCATCGCAGCACGCGTCGCTCACGCGTCCATCCCGCGCGTCCGCCACAAGAGGCGGCCATGTTGCGCGCTCAACTCGCCGCGACGCAAGACGCGGCAAGCACCGCTGGCGATCTGATCGACAGCCTGCGCCGAACACGCCGATATCGTCTCGCGTGCCGGATCGCGGCGCCCCTGGACCGCCTGCGTGGACGCTAGTCCGGCGAGTCGCCGCTCGGCAACCGAGATCTCCGCCGGGCAGGACCGCCTCGATCGGCGCCGAAGATAACCGAGTGCGGAGACTTGCCTTGCTTGCCTACGTCGTGCTTGGTCTGATGGTCGCCTCGCAGCACGACTACTACGCCGGCCTGGACTCTGTGTCGCGGGTCGTCTCGGCAGTCGTGGGGACGGCGCTCTGGCCGCTGATCCTGTTCGGAGCCAGCCTCCACCTAAATCTTGGCCTGACGTAGGCGAGCGTCGCGCGAGATCACTCGCCCCCGGCGGCTTCCAGGAGTCGCAGAATCTCTTGTTGTTGTGCCCTCGCGGCGACTGACCCGCTTCCTCCGCGGCCGGTCGTCGAGCGCGCGAGCTGCATCGCCGTGGATCCGCTCCCGTTGGGAGCGTCAGGATCCGCGCCCGCCTCGAGCAGCGCACTGACGGCAGCCGCACACCGGTTGCGCACGGCACGGTGTAGGGGCAGCGTCCCATTCTTGTCGACCGCGTTCGGGTTGGCGCCAAGGTCGAGGAGGGACAGAACCGTGTCCTTTTGCGCGACCGGGTTCCACCGAGCAGAGCCTGGGAGGCCGTCGACGGCGTAGTGAAGCGGCTGGGCGCCGCGACGATTCGCGGCGGCGACACTCGCGCCTAGGTTGACCAACTCGCGGGTGACGCCCGCTTGGTAGGCGGCCGCAGCGACGTGCAGCGCGGTGTCGCCCGCGTACAGGTGGTGGTCGATCTCGTCGAGGAAATACTCTTCTGCGCAGCGCCGGGAGGCACCGACCTCGAGCTGTGCCAGCGCGAGCCCGGGTGCACCAGCGAGCAGCCCCGACACGCGCGCGTGGTCTCCCCGCGCGATCGCCTGCACGAACCTCATCAACGCCGCGTCGGACGGCACCCGGCAACTGTACGCGACCCCCGGATCGCCGAACACGCTCTAGCCGGTGACGAGGGCCAGCACGCGGCTCTCGACTTGCGCCCGCGCGTCCCACGGGTCCGGTGGCAAATTGCCGGCCTCGATCGTCGCCCCGGCTTGGTAGCGGGCGAACACGCGCGGGTCGATGTAGGACTGGCGCGCGACCGTCGGCGTGTTTCCGAGCGCCTGCGCCACTGCCCGCGAGGCCACCGCCGCCGCACGCGCCGGCGCCGGGCGCTCGGAGGCGAGCGTCGCGGCCGCGATCACGGTGCCGTTCCAGGTGCGGTATTCCTTGGCCGAGAAGGGTCCACCTGACTCCGCGCGCAGGAAATTGTTGACGTCCTCTCGGTGGATTCGGGTCGGGCCGTGCCGGCCGAGGAACACAAGCAACTCTTCGGGCGCGGCTCGCCGGCGTGCGAGCTCGCGCAGCATCCCGACCGCCGGTGCGTCGACGATCGAGAGCCGGTGGCGCTTGCCCGCCTTACCGACGTAGTCGAACTGCGCTGCATCGCCAAGAATCGCGACCTGGTCACGGCGCAGCGTCGTCAGCCCGTAGTGCCGGTTATCCCGCGCATAGCGGTCCGAGCCGACCCGGAACAGCCCGACATCGAGCAGCCGCAGCGCGAGGCCCAACACTCGGCGGTGGCCCAGACGCTCATCGGAGCCGAGCGCCTCGGAGATCCGGATGCGCAGCGCAGGCTGCGCCCGCGCGAAGTCCTCCATATCGTGGAACTTGACGTCGTCGCGCTCGTGGCGCCACTCCGGGTGGTAGCGGTACTGCTTGCGGCCACGACTGTCGATGCCGGTGGCCTGAAGATGTGCCTCCGGTTCCGCAGCGATCCACACCTGGGTCCAGGCCGGAGGGATCGCAAGGCTGCGGATACGCTCCAGCGTCGCCGCGTCATCGACCGGCGAGCCGCCGCCGTCCACATAAGCGAAGGCGCCAGAACTCCCGACACGATGCAGGCCCGGGTCAAAATCGCACACCATCCTCAAGGGCTCCTCCATCACCTCGCATTCTCCGGCGCACAACGCCCGAAACGCAAGCGACCTACGAACCCGGCGCCGCGGTAGGCTCCGAACCGCAATGAGGCTCGCGACCTTTTCAGCGCCGGGGCGCGAGCAGCCGATCTCCGGAGAGGTGCTCGGCGAGGAGGTCGTCGCCTTCTCCGACGGCTCCACCGTTCGCGATCGCCTCGCCACCGGCGCGCGGACGCCGGCCGACGGCGAGCGCTGGCCGCTCGCGGAGGTCTCGCTCCTCGCCCCCGTGCCCGATCCGGGAGCGATCTACTGCATCGGATTCAATTACGCCACCCACGCCACCGAGATCGGCGCCGAGCGGCCCGAGCGGCCGATCGTCTTCGTCAAGGTGCGGGGCGCCATCGCTCCCCCTGGGGGACCGATCCGCTGCCCGGCCGTGGTGCGCAGGCTCGACTACGAGGGCGAGCTCGTGCTGGTCATGGGACCGGGGAAGGCGATCGCCGGATACTGCGTGGCCGACGACGTCAGCGCCCGCGATCTCCAGAAGCGCGAACCCCAGTGGACCCGGGCCAAGGGCGCCGACACCTTCTGTCCCTACGGGCCGTGGATCACCACCGCCGACGAGGTTCCCGGGGCCGAGGATCTCCACCTGCGCACCTGGGTCAACGGCGAGCTGCGCCAGGACGCCCGCACCTCGGATCTCATCTTCGGCCCCCGGGAGCTCATCGACTTCATCTCCGAGACCTGCACCCTCGCGCCCGGAGACCTGATCCTCACCGGCACCCCGAGCGGCGTGGGCATGGGCCTCGATCCGCCGCAGTTCCTCCAGTCCGGCGACGTGATCCGGATCGAGATCGAGAGCCTCGGGGCGATCGAGCACCCGGTGGCATAGAAACGCCCGGGGGGCTTGCGGGAGACTTAGTACCATGCGATACTAAGTCTCCCCGGTAAACAATCCGCGAGAGGTGAACTCTATGCCGGAGCCAACCCATGTCCTCGTCGTCGCCCACCAGACCGCGTCCTCCCAGGGTCTGATGGACGCCGTTCGGGCGCGCTCGGAGCGCAGCCCGGCCAGCTTCCACCTGGTGGTCCCCCAGCGCCCACACGGCATGCACAAGTTCGTCGACCCCCACGACGACGGTTTCGAGGAGGCCGAGGCGGTCCTCGCCGAAGCGCTTCCCAAGCTCAGCGCCGCCGCCCGCGCCGAGGTCACCGGAAGCGTGGGCGACCCCGAGCCGCTGATGGCGATCCACGACGCCGTCAACCTCGGCGACTACGACGAGATCATCATCTCCACCCTCCCGCGCCGGGTGTCGAAGTGGCTGCACCTCGATCTCGTGAGCAAGGCTCGCGGGGTCGGCCTACCGGTCAGCCACGTCGAGGCCGCCCACGACCCGGCCGAACGCAAGGCCGCGACCGTCGCCTGAGGGGCGCGGCGAGGCAACTCGCGCGATGAGTCACCTTTGGGCCGAGAGCGCGTCGGGCAGCCGGTCGCGCGAGCTGATGGCGAGCTTCTTGTAGATCCGTCCGAGATGGTTCTCGACCGTCTTCGGGGTGATGAAGAGCGCCTGCGCGATGTCCCGGTTGGAGTCGCCGCGGGCGGCGTACTCGGCGATCCGCTGCTCGCTCGGCGTGAGCGCGTCGCGGCCGGTGATCATCGTCCGACGCGGCCGTCCACCGCACGCGATCAGTTCGCGCCGGGCCCGGTCGGCGAGCGCCGCGGCATCGCATCGGGTCGCGAGCTCGAGCCCGTGCCGCAGCGGCTCGCGGGCGCTCTTGCGCGCGTTGGCGCGCCGCAGCGCGGCGCCGAGATCGGTCAGCGCGCGGGCGTACTCGAGACGGGCCGGCGAATGCTCGAGCACCGCCACCGCCTCGCCCAGCTCGGCGACGGCATCCTCGCCGGTCTTGATCAGCCCCGACGCGCGGAGGGCGATTCCGAGCGCGCGCGAGGAGCCGGCCCGGCGTGCATCCTCGAGCTCCTGCTCGACGAGCCCGCGCGCCTCGTCCCCGTGCTCGGGGACGATCGCGAGGGCGAGCTCCGAGCGCCAGCTGTGGACATTGGGGTTGCGCATGGCGATCGCCTCGAGCGCCGCTCCCGCCCCCCGCAGGTCGGTCACCCCGTGGGCGCGATCGCCGCCCGCGACGCGGAGCCGGCCGCGGATCTGACGGAAGGTCGCCCCCGCGAGCGTCTGATCGAATCCGGGCGGGAGGGGAATCTGCTCG
>Ga0302325_10021566_pt1 | contig 13490 bp, 10 predicted proteins | sample Palsa_T0_2_FD_201948 | JGI IMG/M metagenome (GOLD analysis project Ga0302325, IMG submission 201948) | Peat permafrost microbial communities from Stordalen Mire near Abisko, Sweden - Palsa_T0_2 | ecosystem: Environmental > Terrestrial > Soil > Palsa > Peat permafrost | place: Sweden: Abisko... | reverse complement strand
GGCGTCATCGCCTCGAAGATCCGGTCGGTCATCGGCTCCCCGAACCGCACTCCGAGCCCGCCGCCGATCACGACCGCCTCGACGTCGAGCAGGTTGACCGCGGACGCGACCCCGGCCCCGAGCGCTTCGACCGCCCGCTCGATCAGCTCCGTCGCGAGCGGGTCGTTGGCCTCCAGCGCCTGCGCCCAAACGGCGCTTGTCAGCCGCACGCGGCCGCGCTGCTTCATGATCTTGAACAGGTCGGTCTTGGCGCCGTCCTGGTGCTCCTTACGCGCCTTGGCCTCCATCGCCGCGCGGCCGGCATAGGCCTCCATGCAGCCTCGTCGCCCGCATGGGCATGGTGCTCCGTCGCGCCTGACGACCATATGGCCGATCTCGCCCGCGCTGCCGCGCCCGAGCCACAGCTTGCCGTCGATGATCACGCCGCCGCCGACGCCGGTGCCCCACCATACGCCCAGCAGCGAGTCATACGGCCTACCCGCACCGAGCTGGTGCTCCGCGCGGATCGCCACCTGCACGTCGTTGCCGACCCGGACCGGGCAGCCGAGCTTGTCCGACAGCGTCTTGGCCAGCTCGAACGTCCCGTCCCAGCCCGGCAGATTGCGTGCTTGGGACACCGTCCCCGCCTGTTCATCGACCGAGCCCGGCGAGCCGACCCCGACGCCCTTCAGCGACGCGGTCTCGAGCTTGGCCTCCGTCGCCGCCTCGTGCATCGCCTCGGCCATCTGCTCGGCCACGTCCGCCGGCCCGCCCTCGGTCGGCGTCGGCCGCCGCGACTGCCCGAGCACCTGGTTGTCGGCGTCGACGACGATCGCCTCGATCTTCGTCCCGCCGAGGTCGATCCCACCCCGCTTCGCATCAGCCGCGCTCATCGCCACGGCAGCCTATACGCCTGCAGGCCGCGGCGACCCTGACCCGCACGCGGCGGCCCCGCCCGTCGCGCCGGTCCCGAACCCCCTCACACCAGGCGCGCTGCGGTCATGAGGCGGATGGCCCCACCCCGCCCCAACTGGAGAGGTACTCCGTCTGCTCGTCGGTCGGCTCGTCGATCTGCACCCCGAGCGCCGCCAGCTTCAGCCGCCCGACCTCACGATCGACCGCCGGGCTGACCGCGTGCACCCCCGGCCCGAGCGACCCCCGGTTGACGACGAGTTGCTCCACCCCGAGCGCCTGCAGTGCGAACGAGACATCCATCACGGCCGCCGGGTGGCCCTCGGCCGCGGCCAGGTTGACGACCCGGCCGTGCGCGAGCAGGTTCAGCCGTCGACCGTCCGCCAGCCGGTACTCGGAGACCAGCGGCCGCACTGCGCGGACGTCGCCGCCGGCCAGCTCCGACAGCTCGGTCAGGTCCAGCTCGACATCGAAGTGGCCCGCGTTGGCCAGCAGCACGCCGTCCTTCATCCGCTCGAAGTGCTCACGGCGGAGCACCCGGCGCGAGCCGGTGACCGTGATGAACAGATCGCCGCGTTCGGCGGCGACGAGCGCCGGCATCACCTCGTAACCGGCCATCCGCGCCTCCAGCGCGCGCAGCGGATCGACTTCGCAGACGATCACCGCCGCGCCGGCGCCGCGGGCGCGCTCGGCCACGCCCAGCCCGGCCCAGCCGTAGCCGATGACGACGACGGTCAGGCCGGCGAGCAGCACGTTGGACGCGCGCACGATCCCGTCCAGCGCCGACTGGCCCGTGCCATGGCGATCGTTCAAAGCCCGCTCGGTGCGGGCCTCGTTGACGGCGAGCACCGGGACACGCAGCTCCCCGCGCTCCTGCAGGCGCCGCAGGCGCACGAGGCCGGTCGAGGTCTCCTCGGTCCCCGCGATCAACTGCTCCAGCGCCTCTCCGCCGCGCGCGTGCGCGGTGATCAGCAGGTCGGCGCCGTCATCGAGCGTGATGTATGGCCCGCCCACCCGGCCGGCGAGCAGCGCCAGCACGTGCTCCACGTACTGATCGGCGCTCTCGCCGCGTCGCGCGCGGACCTCGACGCCGTCGGCCAGCACCAGCGCGGCGGCGACGTCGTCCTGAGCCGACAGCGGGTTGGCCGAGCACAGCGAGACCGTGGCGCCGCCCGCCTGCAGCGTGCGCATCAGGCAGGCGGTCTCGGCGGTGACGTGCAGGCACGCGGCGGCCGAGATCCCGTCGAGCGGGCGCTCGCGCGCAAAGCGGTCGCGGATCTGGGCGAGCACCGGCATCTGGCCGGCGGCCCACTCGATCCGCTCCTCGCCCTCGCCGGCGAGCGACAGGTCGGCGACGTCGTTGGCCGCGATCGACGAACGCGCCACCATGACCGCCGCGACCCGCGCCGACCGGCCGGTTGTCGTCTAGTAGCGGTAGTGGTCGGACTTGTAGGGACCGTCGACCGGCAGGCCGAGATACTCCGCCTGCTCGGGCGTGAGCTTGGTCAAGCGGACCCCGAGCGCGTCCAGATGCAGCCGCGCGACCTTCTCGTCAAGCTGCTTGGACAGCGTGTAGACCTTCGTCTCGTACTCGCCCGTGTTGCCGAACAGCTCCAGCTGCGCCATCACCTGATTGGTGAACGAGTTGGACATCACGAAGCTCGGGTGGCCGGTCGCGTTGCCGAGGTTCAGCAGTCGGCCCTCGGACAGCACGATGATCGTGCGCCCGCCCGGGAACCGCCACTCGTCGACCTGCGGCTTGATGTTGACCTTCTCGATCCCATCGATCTTCGCCAATCCGGCCATATCGATCTCGTTGTCGAAGTGGCCGATGTTGCCCACGATCGCCTGGTGCTTCATCTGCGACATGTGCTCCGCCGTGATCACGTCCTTGTTCCCGGTCGTGGTCACGAAGATGTCGCCCTCGGCCAGCGCGTCCTCCAAGCGCAGCACCTGATAGCCGTCCATCGCGGCCTGCAGCGCGCAGATCGGATCGATTTCGGTGATGATCACCCGCGCGCCCTGGCCTCGCAGCGACTCGGCACACCCCTTGCCGACGTCGCCGTAGCCGCACACGACACAGACCTTGCCGCCGATCAGCACGTCGGTCGCGCGGTTGATCCCGTCGATCAGCGAGTGCCGACAGCCGTACTTGTTGTCGAACTTGGACTTCGTGACCGAGTCGTTGACGTTGATCGCCGGGAACAGCAGCTTGCCCTGGTCGGCGAACTGATAGAGCCGGTGCACGCCGGTCGTCGTCTCCTCGGTGACGCCCTTGAGCTGCGCGGCCATCCGCGTGAACCGCTGCGAGTCGGCCGCAAGCGACCGCGCCAGCAGCCCCAGGATCACCGCATGCTCCTCGTTCTCGGCGGTCGAGACGTCCGGGACCGCGCCGGCCGCCTCGTACTCGACGCCGTTGTGGACCAGCAGCGTCGCGTCGCCGCCGTCGTCGAGGATCGTGTTCGGGCCATCGAACCCGTTCCAGGTCAGCGCCTGGTCGGTGCACCACCAGTACTCCTCCAAGGTCTCGCCCTTCCAGGCGAACACCGGCACCCCGTCGGGCTCCTCGGGCGTCCCGTTCGGGCCGACGACGACCGCCGCGGCGGCGTGGTCCTGGGTCGAGAAGATGTTGCAGCTGGCCCAGCGCACGTCGGCGCCCAGCGCCGTCAGCGTCTCGATCAGCACCGCCGTCTGGACCGTCATGTGCAGCGAGCCGGTGATCCGCGCGCCCTTCAGCGGCTGCGACGCCGCGAACTCCTTGCGGGTCGAGATCAGTCCGGGCATCTCGTGCTCGGCGAGGCGGATCTCGTTGCGGCCGTACTCGGCCAGCGAGAGGTCCGCAACCTTGTAGTCGGTCTTCTCAGCGATGGTGCTCATTGCTCTCCAGGGTGTCGAGGGGTCTTGGTTTTCGGTTGGTGGCGCTCGGAGGACCGCGGTTGCTCAGACGGCTGCCAGCAGCCGCTCGTGCTTCTCCTGCTCGAAGCGCAGCCACTCGTCGTCGGCCACGTCCTCGGGGCGCCGGGCCTGCGCCCGCAGCCAGCCCTGTACCGCCGCTCGCAGCTCCGGATCGCTCTCCAGCCGCGCCGTGAACGCCACGTCCGACAGGGTCACGTCGAAGCGCGCCAGCAGCTCCTTGAGCGTGCGCAGCCGCTGCAGCTCGGCCGGTCCGTAGAGCCGGTATCCGGAGCCCGAGCGGGCGGGTGTCACGAGCCCGGCCTGGTCGACGTAGCGCAACATCCGGGCCGACCAGCCGGTCGTCCCGGCCGCCTCGTTGATCGTCAGCGCCTGCACCGCGCCAACCTTACCACGAATGTGTCAATGTTTGCCCGCAGCGCCGCGTGAGCGATGCTGCGAACGACCGAGGCTCGGCAACGAGACCGTTCGCGCCGCCCACGGATCCGTCGACCGCGGGGCGCCGAGCGGCGCGTTCACGACACGGACAGCCGGCGCTTCAGTTCTTCCAGCAGGTCGATCGGCCCCGGGTCGTACCCGGCCAGCACTGCCATGTAGAGCGACACGAGATCGCCCAGCAGCACCAGCGACACGAGCCGCTCGGTCCGCGTCTCGCCGACGCTGGCGACCCGCTCGTCGACGGCCGCGTGCTGACGGATCAGCTCCCGGGTCAGGTCGATCCGCTCGCGGACGCGAGGATGCAGGTCGGAGTCGTCGAGCATCACCGCGCCGAACCGGCCCAGCCGGGAGGCTTCGGACCAGCCGACCAACTCGTTGTGGTCGAGCTCGGGCAGCTCGGAGCAGAACGCCGGCGTCTTCGCGTTCTCGTTGATCTGGGTCTTCCACCGGTAGGCGATCGGCGCGGTCAACCCCGAGCCCATGATCTGCGGCACGGTGCCGTGCAGCTTGCGCGCCAGCGACTTGGCCAGCGAATCCTCGGGCGACTCCGGACCCCAGGCCGAGGCCAGCCGCCTAGCCGCTGCCGCAGCGAGGTCGATCTCGGTCCGCAATCGCTCGCCGACGCCGGCCAGCGCCGCGACCTCGAGCGCCACCACCAACATGTAGCCGACCGCGGCACGCGGCTGGAACGCCCCGGGCACGCCGATCACCGGCACCGACTCCTCACGGGCCTGTTGCGCCAGCCGTCCGCCGGTCGTGCAGACGATCCGCCGCGCGCCGAGCGCTCCGGCGGCTTCGAACGCCGTCAGCGTCTCCTCGGTGTCGCCGGAGTAGCTCGAGCACAGGACGGTCGTGTCCGGCGTCGTCTGCGCCGGCAGCCCGTAGTCACGGCTCACGGCGATCCGCCGCGAGGCGCGATCGCCGAGCGCGGCGCGCGCCAGCATGCCGCCGACGCCCGAGCCCCCCATCCCGGCGACGACCAGACCGCCGGGCGAGTCCTGCGGTTCGATCGACGCCGATTCGACGCGCCAGAGCGCGTCGTCGAGGTGGTCGGCGAGGCCGAGCACGTCGGCGAACTGCCCGCTGGCGTCGAACGCCTTGACGGTTTCGGGGCCGAGATCGGCGACGGCGGTCAAAACGCGACCGCCGAATCGGGAAGCTCCACACCGGGGAAGATACGGATCCCGGCCGTGAGCGCGTTGTGTGACCCAACCTTGACGCCGGCGCCGAGCACCGTCTCGCCGTCGACGCGGCAGTGGTCGCCGATCTCGACTCCCGGTCCGACGATGCTGCGGCTGATCCGGGAGCGAGCGCCGATCCGGGCGCCGTCCAGCACCACCGAGCTGTCGACGTGAGCGCCTGGGCCGACGGTGACGCCCGCGCCGAGCACGGTCCGCCCCGCGACCGTCGCGCCGGGCGCGATCTCGCAGCCCGCCCCGATCACGGCCGGCGCGTGCACCGAGCCGTCGCCGGCGGCGCGGGCACCGGCGCTGCCGGGGGCGTGCTCGGAACCGAGCCACAGCACCCCGCCGGCGGTCGCCAGCTCGCCGCCGAGCTCCGTGCTGACCTCGCCCTCGAGGATGTCGTAGGTCGCCTGCAGGTAGCGCTGCGGCGTGCCGATGTCCAGCCAGTAGCCCGACGCCTCGTAGCCGAACAGGCCGTGATCGACGAGCCGGGGGAACACGTCGCGCTCGATCGAGATCCGGGTCCCCGCCGCGGCCATCTCGTCGAGCACCGAGCGCTCGAGCACGTAGGCGCCGGCGTTGATCAGGTTGGTGTCGATCTCCTCGGCGTTGGGCTTCTCCAGGAAGCCCGATACCGACAGATCGTCGCGCCGACGCACGAGACCGTATGCGGATGGATCCTCGACCGCGATCAGGGCCAGCGTCGCGCGGGCGCCGGTCCGCTCGTGCTGGCGCAGTTGCGCCGTCAGGTCGATGTCGGTCAGGACGTCACCGTTGAGCATCAGGAATCGGTCCTGGAGCAGCTCCTGCGCAAACTTCAGCGCCCCGCCGGTCCCGAGCGGGCGGGGCTCCTCGACGTAGCGCAGCCGCACGCCGAGACCGGCGCCGTCGCCGAGCACGGCGCGGACGCCGTCGGCCATGAACCCGCATGACAGGATCGCCTCTTCGATACCGTGCCGGCGCAGCCACTCGAGCATGTAGGAGATGAACGGCCGGCCCGCCAACGGCACGACCGGCTTGGGCATCGACGAGGTCAGCGGCCGCAGCCGCGTCCCCTCGCCGCCGGCCAGGATCAGCGCCTGCAACTCACCGACCGATCCCCTCGTAGCGCAGGTCCGCGGCGAGCACCGCTTCACGATCGGCGAAGTTGCGCCCGTCGACGACCAGCGAGCCCGCCATCGCCCCGGCGACCTGCACCCAGTCAAGCGCCGCGAACTCCTGCCACTCGGTCACGAGCACGCACGCGTCGGCGCCCGTCACTGCCCCGATCGCCGAGTCGGCGAACCCGACCCCCGTCATCAGCTTGCGCGCCTCCTCCTCGGCCACCGGGTCATACGCGGTGACGGTCGCGCCGTCGGCCTGCAGCCGAGCCGACAGCACCAGCGACGACGCCTCACGCATGTCGTCGGTTTCGGGCTTGAACGCCAGCCCCAGCAACGCGATCCGCTTGCCCACCAGCGACCCCAAGTGCTTCTGCAGCTTGCCCACGACCCGCCGCTTCTGCAGCTCGTTGACCTCGATCACGGCGGTCAGCAGCTGGAAGTGATATCCGCTGTTGCCCGCCAGCTGCTTCAGCGCCGAGACATCTTTGGGAAAACAGGAGCCGCCGAATCCAATCCCGGGGCGCAGGAAGTGCTTGCCGATCCGCTGATCGAGGCCCATCCCGCGCGCGACCTCGAGCACGTCGGCGCCGGTCTCCTCGCAGACGTTGGCGATCTCGTTGATGAACGAGATCTTCGTCGCCAGAAACGCGTTGGCGGCGAGCTTGACCATTTCGGCCGAGGCGACGTCGGTGCGCACGATCGGCGCGTCGAGCGGCGCGTACAGCGTGGCGACGGCGTCCCCGGCCCAGTTGCCGTCGTCGCCGATCACGACCCGATCGGGCGCCAGGAAGTCCTGCAGCGCCGACCCCTCCTTGAGGAACTCGGGGCAGGAGACGTAGGCGAAGTCGGACTTGCCGTGCTCGACGAGGATCCGTTTGATCGAGGAGCCGGTGCCGACCGGGACGGTCGACTTCATCACCAGCGCGTGGTGCTTGGAGGTCGGCATCGCGTCGACGACCGAGTGCACCGCCGACAGGTCGGCGTCGCCCGAGTAGGTCGGCGGCGTACCGACCGCGACGAACAGCAGGCGGGCGTGCTCGAGCGCCGGCGCCAGCTCGGTCGCGAAATGCAGGCGAGCGCGGTTGCGATCGATCGACTCGGCCAGGCCGGGCTCGTAGATCGGGATCTCGCCACGGTTGAGCCGGTCGATCTTGGCGCCGTCGACGTCGACGCACCAGACCTCGGACCCGAGCTCCGCGAAGCCCGCGGCGGTGACCAGCCCGACGTAGCCGGTGCCGATCACGGCGATCGGTGCTGGAGTGTCAGTGCTCATTGGCAGCGCCCGAGGGTAGCGGGCGTCTCAGCGGACGCTCCGCGGCGAGGCGACCGCGCCGCCGGTCCGACCGCGGGGCAATCCGCACGGTCAGCCGTTGTACCGCGTCAGCGACGCGGCGATCTGAAGCATCTGGTTGTTGTGGATGTTCTCGGTGATGTTGTTCGAGACCCAGTAGGCGTCGCCATTGTGGTGCCAGGCCACCTGCGTCAGCTTCGAGCCGTCCTTGTACAGGAACAGCTTGCGACCGTCGACCGTCCGCGTGCCGGCCGGGCTGGTCAGGATCGGTGGCAGGTTCCACGTGGTCCCCTGGACGCCGTAGTACTGGTCGAGCTCGTTGTTGACCGTCAGCGTGATCCGATAGGCGTGGTACCGGGTCCCGCTCGGGCCGATGATCGAGTAGGCGCGCGGGTAGGAATGAACATAGGCGGTCGACGGCTCGTCGAGGTCGTTGCAGTTGCCCGTGATCGCCGAGCAGTAGGAGGAGTTGCCGGCGATCAGGCGCGGGTAGTAGATGGGCAGCTTCGCGTACTTCAGCGCGGCGGCCTGGGCGCGCCCGTCGGTCGGATCGGGGATCAGCCCGGCGATCGACAGCTTCGCGACGTGCCGCGACTTGCCCGCGCCCGTGCGCTTGGGCGATGAAGTCGGCGTCGCGCGCATGAACTCGGCCCATTTCGAGCGCAGCGCGGCCGTCGAGGTGGGCACGACCGTGCACGGATCAGGGCACGGCGTGAACGCCGCCGGGAACGGGATCTGCTTGATCGTCGCCCCGTGGCTCTCCATGTTCTCCAGCAGATCGAGGATCTCGGTCGCGCCATGGAGGCTCTGCAGTTCCTTGTCGGTCTGGGCGTGCTGACCGAAGATCTTCGCGAGCGTGTCCGCGTGGGTGATCAGCTTGCCGATCGGATACTGGCTCTTGGCCCAGCGCAGGAAGTCCTGCTGACGAGCCTCGCGGGTGATGTCCGAGTCGGTATGACGGAAGCGCACGAACGAGAGCGCGCCGTTGGTCTGGTTGTTGCCACCGCAGAGCTTCTCGTAGCCGGGCTGGATGTTGATCGACGCGTAGTCGTCGACGCCCAACGCCGACTGGTTGTAGTAGCGGTGGTCGACATCGGAGTAGACGCAGCCGATCGCGTTGACCAGATCGGCGAACCCCCTGAAGTTCACGTCGATGATGTGGTTGGGCTTGAAGCCCGGGAACACGTTCTGCTGAACCGTCTTGATCAGCAGCCCCGGACCGCCGGCGCTGTAGGCAGCGTTCAACTTCTGGTTGCCGTTGCCGGGGATGTTGACCTGCAGGTCACGCGGCAGCGACATCACATTGATCGTCGACGAGTCGGCGTTCAGCCGGACGAGCAGCATCGTGTCGGTCCGCGCGTCGGTGTACGGCGTCCCGGCCCGGTGATCGGACCCGATCAGCAGGAACGTCTGCGGCGCGCCCGGCTTCGGGATCACGAGCGCCGGCGTCGAAATCGGCGGATGCACCTTGAGGAAGTTGATGATCGTCTGGACCTGCAGGAGCCCCGCGACCGCGGTCGTCGCCGCGACGCCACCGGTCACGATCACGGCCAGCAGGAGGAACCTGAACGCGAGCCGACCCCGGCTCTTGGGCCGGAACAGCCTCATCGGCCCGCTTCGATCACGCCCACCCGTCCCTGCTCACGCCAGCCCGCCCTCGATCGCGGTCAGTCCCTGCGCCCGTGCGCCGTCGGCGCCGGACGGTGACTGCGCCAGCCAGTCGGGCAGCGCCCGCACGAAGTCGGCCAGCGCCCGCCGATAGCTCGACAACGACTGCAACGAGACCCACTCGTCAGGACCGTGGTGTCCACCCCCGGCAGGCCCGAACTCGACCGCGGGGATCCCGACCTCGATGAACGAGGCCGCGTCCGACGCGCCGTCGCGCCCCACAGACATCACCTCGCCACGCGTCGCTCGTGCGACTGCTTCAGACAGCGCGTGCACGTACGGATTGTGACGGGAGACACCGACGCTCGGATGGATGAATGTCCGTTCGACATCGATGTCGGGGATCTTGCGGACCTGGGCAAGAATCTCCCCCGGGTCCTGGCCTGGCAGGTAGCGGACGTCGACGGCCATCTCGCAGCGGTCGGGCACCTTGTTGAGCGCGTCGCCGCCCTGGATCCGCCCGAGGTTGATCGACGGACGGTCGAACATCTCCGAGGACTCACGGCTGAACGGCAGCGTCTCGATCGCGCGGAACGTGTCGATCGCCTTCAGCACCGCGTTGTCCCCGAGCCACGGCGTCGAGCTGTGTGCGGCGCGCCCGTGCACGACGATCCGCATCACCAGCACGCCCTTGGCCTGGATCCCGATGTGCATGTCGGTCGGTTCGCCGGTGATCGCGAAGTCGCCGCCGAGCCCGCGTGCCACGACCGCGTCAGTCGAGCGCTCGTCGAGCTCCTCGGACTCCTCGTCGGGGACGCACACGAACCGCACGCGGACGCGGTCCTGCTCGGCGACGTCGCGCAGCGCGCAGAGCATCGCCGCCAGCCCGCCCTTCATGTCGTAGGAGCCGCGGCCGAGCAGCCGGTCGCCCTGCACCCGCGGCTCGAACTGCTCCGGCCGGCCCGGAACGACGTCGAGGTGGCCGTGAAAGACGATGCACGGGGCGTCCGGACGCCGTGAGCCGACGTCCGCGACGAGCACCGGCAGCCCACGATGGTCGTGGTCGGCGACCTCGATGCCGCGGGACTCCAGCCAACCCTTCACGAATCCCGCCGCAGCGACCAGCACCTCGGGACGTGAGGTCTCGTAGCCGATCAGCCGCTCGGCGAGGACGCGCTCATCGGCGCCGGCGGACTCGTCGGAGCCAGTCAGCTGGACGGCTCGGCGATCCGCAGGAACGCCTCGTAGCGGCGCTGGTCGCGCGTGGCGACCCGTCGCCGCTCAGAGCCCTCCTCGGCCGACTCGGCCTCGGACTCGGCTTGGCGCAACTGGTCGCGCAGCGCGGCGGCATCCAGCGTCCCCGGATCGACGGCCTCCTCGACGAGGATCAGCGCGTGGTTGTCGATCATCTGCAGGTAGCCCTCGCCCTGGGCCAGATGCACGATCTCCGTCTCGGACCGGTAGAGCCGCAGCTCCGTCGGGTCGAGCATCGCCAGCAGCGGCTCGTGGTTGGCGAGGATGCCGATCGAACCGATCACGGTCCGGGTCGAGACCATCTCGACCTCCTCGTTGAACACCTCGCCCTCGGGGGTGAGGACCTCGACTCCGAACTTGGTGTGCGCCACGTGCCGCTCCTACTCCTGGCTCTCGGACTTGGACTCGGACTCGGACTCGCCGGAATCGTCGGACGCGGCCGGAGACTCCGACGACGAATCGTCGGAGGACGACTTGTCGGAGGACGACTTGTCGGACCCGCGCACGGCCGCGGAGACCTCGTCGATCGAGCCCTTCATGAAGAACGCCGACTCCGGGACGTCGTCGTGCTTGCCCTCGAGGATCTCCTTGAACCCGCGGATCGACTCGGCGACGGGCACGTAGCGGCCCGGGGTGCCGGTGAACTGCTCGGCGACGTGGAACGGCTGCGACAGGAAGCGCTCCATCTTGCGGGCGCGCTGGACCGTCACCTTGTCCTCGTCGGACAGCTCGTCGATCCCGAGGATCGCGATTATGTCCTGCAGCTCCTTGTAGCGCTGCAACACCTCCTTGACGCGGTTGGCGACCGCGAAGTGCTCGTCCCCGAGGATCTCGGCCTTGAGGATCGTCGAGGTCGAATCAAGCGGGTCGACCGCCGGGTAGATCCCCTTCTCCGAGATCGACCGCGACAGCGACGTGGTCGAGTTCAGATGCGCGAAGGCCGACGCGGGCGCCGGGTCGGTGAGGTCGTCGGCCGGCACGTAGATCGCCTGGATCGACGTGACCGAGCCCTTGCGGGTCGAGCTGATCCGCTCCTGCAGCTGACCCATCTCGGACTCGAGCGTCGGCTGGTACCCCACCTGCGATGGCATCCGCCCCAGCAGCGCCGACACCTCGGAGCCGGCCTGCACGAACCGGAAGATGTTGTCGATGAACAGCAGCACGTCCTGACCCTCATGGTCGCGGAAGTACTCGGCCATCGTCAGCCCCGACAGGGCCACGCGCATGCGCGCGCCGGGCGGCTCGTTCATCTGACCGAAGACGAGCACCGTCTTGTCCAGCACGCCCGATTCCTTCATCTCCAGCCACAGGTCGTTGCCCTCACGGGAGCGCTCCCCAACCCCACAGAACGCCGACAGGCCGCCGTGCTCCTGCGCGAGGTTGTGGATCAGCTCCTGGATGATCACGGTCTTGCCGACACCGGCGCCGCCGAACAGGCCGACCTTGCCGCCCTTGGCGTACGGGGCGAGCAGGTCGACCACCTTGATTCCCGTCTCGAACATCTCGGTCGTCGGCGTCAGCGACTCCACTGACGGCGCCTCGCGATGGATCGGCCAGCGCTCGGTGTCCTCCGGAAGCTCTTCGCCGAGATCGATCAGGTCGCCGAGCACATTGAAGATCCGCCCCAGCGTCACACGGCCGACCGGCACCGTGATCGGCCCGCCGGTGTCGATCACCTCGACGCCGCGCGCGAGTCCGTCGGTCGTGTCCATCGCGACCGCGCGTACACGGTCGTCGCCGAGGTGCTGCTGCACCTCGCAGACGAGGTACTCGTCGTGGGCGGCGGCGATGTCCTCGTCCTCCTCGGCCTTGGCGGATTCGGGGCGCCTGACGAGGATCGCGTGGTTGATCTCCGGCAGCTTGTCGTGGAACACCGCCTCGATCACCACGCCCTGGATCTCCTCGATCCGCCCGACGTTGCGCTCGCTCTCGGCGCCCTCGGCCTGCTCTTCGGTCGTTACGGACATGCTGATTTCTCCTTATCCGAGTCCTTCCGCGCCGGCCACGACTTCCATGATCTCCTGGGTGATCTCGGCCTGGCGGGCTCGGTTCATCTGCAAGGTGTAGTCGTCGATCAGGTTTGACGCGTTGTCGGACGCGTTGCGCATCGCGGTCATCCGCGCACCGTGCTCGGAGGCGGTCGACTCCAGCAGCGCGCGGTAGATCGAGATCTCGACGTAGTCGGGCACCAGCCGCTGGAGGATCACCTCGGGGTCGGGCTCGTACTCGACCGACCCGCGCCGGGCTTGGTCGTCGGGGTCGTCGGAGTCCGCGTCGGCGTCCTCGTCGAACACGCTCGCGCGCTGCAGCGGCAGCAGCGTCTCACGACGCATCACCTGCGACAGCGGCGAGATGTAGCCGTTGTAGAAGATCTCGACCTGGTCGAGCTCACCGTCGGTGTAGGCCGCCATCAGCCGCTCCGCGATCCGCCGTGCGTCCGCATACGCGGGACGATCGCTGAAGCCGGTGAACGACTCTACGACGTCCATCCCGCGGAACGTCAGCGACGACGAGGGCCGTCGCCCTGACGCGTAGTACACCGCGCTCCGGCCCTCGGTCGCGTGCTCGCGCCCGGCGGCGACGCCGGCGCGGACGGCGTTTGAGTTGAACGCGCCGGCCAGTCCGCGATCGCCGGCGATGACCAGCAGCCCGACCGTCTTGGTCTGCTCGTGCTCTGCAAGGATCGGCAGCCGCGGTACGTTGCCGGCGGCCTCGGACGCGTGGCGGGTCATCCGGCGGATCGCGTCCGCGTACGGTCGCAGCGACTCGATCCGCTGCTCGGCGCGGCGCAGCCGGGCGGCGGCGACC
>Ga0302325_10021565_pt1 | contig 13490 bp, 6 predicted proteins | sample Palsa_T0_2_FD_201948 | JGI IMG/M metagenome (GOLD analysis project Ga0302325, IMG submission 201948) | Peat permafrost microbial communities from Stordalen Mire near Abisko, Sweden - Palsa_T0_2 | ecosystem: Environmental > Terrestrial > Soil > Palsa > Peat permafrost | place: Sweden: Abisko... | reverse complement strand
GGAAAGCGGCGTCGGTCGCCAGATCATCGCGTTAGACGTCGACGTGGTGCGGACCCCTGCCGACGAACCGTTGCACCGCCGCTTGCTGGCGATCAGCGACACCGTCGACCATTGGATGGACACCCACCTGCCGGACGTCATCGCGATCGAGCGCGTGTTCGCCAATCAGAACGCGAATACCGCGATGGGGACCGCGCAGGCCGGCGGCGTGATCGCGCTCGCGGCGGCCAGGCGCAACATCGACGTGCACTTCCACACCCCCAGCGAGGTCAAGGCCGCCGTGACGGGCAACGGGCGCGCCGACAAAGCTCAGGTCACCACGATGGTCACCAGAATCCTTGGGCTGCAAGCCAAACCGACGCCCGCCGACGCCGCTGACGCGCTGGCGCTCGCGATCTGTCACTGCTGGCGCGCGCCGATGATCGCCCGGATGGCCGAAGCCGAGGCCAAGGTCGCCGAGCAGCGTAAGAAGTTCGCCGCGAAAGTAAAGGCCGCGACGTGACCGCCGGCTGCTGGGACGCGTCCGCGGCCTAGCCAGGCTTACCGGGTTGGCCGGCATCGCCGTTTCCGGCGCTGGTGCCTTGGGTGCCACCGTCGTTGGCGGTTCCGCCGGTTCCGCCGGTGCCGCCGCTACCAGCCCCGCCGCCATCTCCGTCGCTGCCTCCGGTGCCTCCGCTGGCCCCGCCGTTACCGCCGTTGCCGCCGGTGCCGCCGACGAGGCTGTCGCCGCCGTTGCCGCCGCCAAACGAAACACCGGTCGGCCCGCCGGTGCCACCGTTGCCGCTGGCGCCGCCGGTGCCGCCGGTGCCGCCGGTTCCGCCGGTTCCGCCGGCGGTGGTGCTGGTGCCGCCTGCCCCGCCGGTGCCGCCGTTCCCGCCAGTGCCGGCTACGCCGCTGTTGCCGCCGTCGCCGCCCTTGTCGCCTGCGCCGTTCCCGCCGTTGCCGCCGGTGCCGCTGGTGCCGCTGGTGCCGCCATCACCGCCGGTGCCACCGGCCCCGCCGGCGGTGGTCCCGGTGCCGCCTGCCCCGCCGGTGCCGCCGGTGCCGCCGGTGGCGCTGTCGCCGCCGTTCCCGCCGCTGCCAGCGATGCCCTCCTCGCCGCCGGACAGGCCGATGCCGCCGTTGCCGCCGTTGCCGCTATTGCCGCCCTCGCCGCCGGTGGCTCCGAGCCCGCCGGTGGCGCCGGCCCCGCCGGCCCCGCCGGCCGCGCCGGCCCCGCCGATCCCGCTGGCGCCACCGTCACCGCCGGTACCGCCGTCAATAATCGGCCCACCATAACCGCCATAACCGCCGTTACCGCCCAGCCCGCCGGTGCCGCCGACCCCGCCGTCGCCGCCGATCCCGCTTGACGCGTCTGATATGCCGCCGGCGCCGCCGATGCCTGCGATCCCGCCGGCCCCGCCGGCCCCACCGGTTTCGCCGTTGCCGCCGTAGAAGAGGGGGTAGCCGTCGTACACGCCGTGACCGCCGCCCCCGCCGTCACCGCCGATCCCGCCGGCGCCGCCCGCCCCGCCGGTTCCGGGCTTATCGCTGGCCAGCAGGCCAGCGGTTCCGCCGGTTCCGCCGGTTCCGCCTGCGCCGCCCTCACCGCCGCCGCCGCCGACGGTGGCGTCGTTGGTGCCGTCATCGTTGTAGCCGGCGCCGCCCAGACCGCCCGGGCCGCCGCTGCCGCCGGTACCGCCGGTGCCGCCGTCGCCGTAAAGCGTTGACCCGGCGCCGCCGCTGCCGCCGTCGCCGCCGTCGCCACCTTGGTCGCCGCCGCTGCCGCCATTGCCCACGGTGGCTGCATCGCCGTTGCCACCGGTGGCGCCGTCGGCCCCGTTACCGCCGGCCCCGCCGTTGCCGAACAGGGTGCTGGTCGCGTCGCCGCCGTCGCCGCCGTCGCCGCCGTTGCCGGAACCCGCGCCGCCGTTTCCGCCGGCCCCGCCGTTGCCCTCAAACGTCCCGCCGGTGCCGCCGTCACCGCCGGCCCCGCCGTCGGCGCCGTTACCGCCCTCGCCTCCGTTGCCGAAGTCTCCGGCGTTGCCGCCGGCCCCGCCCACCCCGGCGCCGTCGGTGGCGCCGTTACCGCCGTCACCGAACCACGCCCCGCCATTGCCGCCGGTGGCGTCGGCCAAGCTGCCACCCGAGGCCCCGTTGGCGCCGTCGCCGATCAAAAACTCGCCGAACGCGGTGTTGAGCGAATTGTCGAACGCTTCACCGGTGGGGCTGGTGATCCAGTCTTGTTCGAGGGTGTAGAGCGGCTGGTAGAAGAACGTGTCGAACAACTGAGCGGGATCGGGTGGATCGGTCGGCGCGGGCGCCGCCGCGGTCAAGGGATCGCCCGAAAAACCCAGGGCGACAAGAGGGTCGGTGCTCAATGCCGAATCGGCCGCACCCGCGCCGAGCGCGCCCAGGTCCAACCCCGCGGAAGGATCCAGGACGGCAGCCGGATCGATCAAACCCCCAAGGGCATTGATGAGGGGATCGATGATCAGGTCGAACTCGTCGGCGTGGGCCACGGGCGCGTTGGCCAACGGGCTAAGGCCGAACGCCAAAAACGCGCCCGCGCCCGTCCCCAAACCTATGGCTCGGCGGCGGCGTGCCTTCGCGCTACGCGACCGGTGATTTCGCTTGCTGCTGCGGCGACCAGCCATTATCCCGTCCTCCTGTAGGCATGCAAAGAGACCTGCCTTATTAGGCGGGACATGGCCCTTCTAAGGTGCCATTGAAAATATCGCTTAACTCAGAAACAAGCGACTCGAACAGGCCAAAAAACTGATGAACAAGGTTCCGCCGTCGCCGCAGGTAGTTACTGTGCGCATGCTGAATTAGTTACTGTACGCATGCTGAATAAAGCACTGAAGTTGTTGCGGTCGCTATTAAACATATGACTGACGAGATTAAGCGGCGATGTAACGCTTTTCAGCCCTAATAAAGCGAGGCTTTAGGCTTGCCTTCACTGATCCAATCATTGGCGAACCGCGTCATGTCGGTAGACGACGGGTCCACTCAGCCGATCGTGTCGTCACGGCGTGTCCTATCGGCACTGTGTCGGCCCCCCGCTAAGGTATCGAACGAGTGTTCGGCACAAGGAGAAGGTTGTGCGCGTGATGGGCGTCGATTCCGGGCTAACTCGCCGCAGGCCGAGATGATCTCGTCAGTTCGAGGAGAAGTGCTCGACGTCGCTCTCGACCACGTCGTCATCGAGGCAGCGGGCGTCGGTTACAAGCTGATGGCCGCCCCGTCGACGCTCGCGACGCTGCGCCGCGGCGCCGAAGCCCGACTGATCACCGCGATGATCGTCCGCGAAGACTCGATGACGCTCTACGGCTTTCCCGACGCCGATGCCCGCGACCTGTTCCTGACGTTGCTCGGAGTCTCCGGCGTTGGCCCCAAGATCGCGCTGGCCACCCTGGCGGTTTACGACGCGATCACGCTGCGCCAGGCCCTCGCCGACGGCGACGTCACCGCACTGACCCGGGTGCCGGGCATCGGCAAGCGCGGTGCCGAACGGCTGGTGCTCGAGCTGCGCGACAAGATCGGGCCGGTCGGCACCAGCGCCGCGTTGTCATCGCTGAACGGCCACGCTGTCCGCGGTCCCGTCGTGGAAGCCCTTGTGGGACTTGGCTTTGCGGCCAAACAGGCCGAGGAAGCCACCGACAAGGTGCTGGCCAATGAACTAGAGTCCACCACATCAACGGCGCTGCGGTCCGCGCTGTCGCTGCTGGGGAAGACGAAATGAGTTCCGCCGACGACGAAGACGCCGAGGACCGGGAGGTCTCGGCTGCCCTGACCGTCGGTGAGGGTGACGTCGACGCCAGCCTGCGGCCGCGCTCGCTGGGGGAGTTCATCGGCCAACCGCGGGTTCGTGAACAGCTGCAGCTGGTCCTTGAAGGGGCCAAAAACCGTGGCGGCACACCGGATCACATCTTGTTGTCCGGCCCGCCCGGGCTTGGCAAGACGTCGCTGGCGATGATCATCGCCGCCGAGCTGGGGACGTCGTTGCGGGTGACGTCCGGTCCTGCCCTGGAGCGTGCCGGCGACCTGGCGGCGATGTTGTCCAACCTCGTCGAGCACGATGTTTTGTTCATCGACGAGATTCACCGCATCGCCCGGCCCGCCGAGGAGATGCTGTATCTGGCGATGGAGGACTTCCGGGTCGACATCATCGTCGGCAAAGGCCCTGGGGCGACGTCGATTCCGCTGGACGTTGCGCCGTTCACTCTGGTCGGCGCGACCACTCGGTCCGGCGCGCTGACCGGCCCGCTGCGCGACCGGTTCGGGTTCACCGCGCACATGGATTTCTACGAGCCGCCTGAGTTGGAGCGGGTATTGGCCCGATCCGCGGGGATTCTGGGTATCGAGCTGGGCGGCGAGGCCGGCGCGGAGATCGCCCGTCGCTCGCGGGGCACCCCGCGTATCGCCAACCGGCTGCTGCGCCGGGTCCGTGACTTCGCCGAGGTGCGCGCCGACGGCGTGATCACCCGCGACGTCGCCAAGTCCGCGCTGGCGGTCTACGACGTCGACGAGCTCGGACTCGACCGGCTGGACCGGGCAGTGCTGTCGGCGCTGACCCGCAGCTTCGGCGGCGGTCCGGTCGGCGTGTCGACACTGGCGGTCGCTGTCGGCGAAGAGGCCGCCACCGTCGAGGAGGTGTGCGAACCTTTCCTGGTGCGAGCGGGCATGATCGCCCGCACTCCGCGCGGCAGGGTGGCCACCCCGCAGGCGTGGACGCACTTAGGGATGACACCACCCCCGCGGGCCAGCGGTCTGGGGCAGTCGGGACTGTTCGAGTAGGAGCCGTAATGATCACCGCCGCATTGGTATTCGCCGGGCTGGCCGGGTTGCTGCATGTCTATATCTTCACGATGGAGTCGCTGACCTGGACCAGCAAGCGCACCCGAGCCGCGTTCGGTACGACCGCTGAAGAAGCCGAAACCACCAAGCTGCTGGCGTTCAACCAGGGCTTCTACAACCTGTTCCTGGCGATCGTCACGGGCGTGGGTATTGGCGCAATCGAGTTGGGACACAAGGGGATCGGTGCCGCACTGATCTTCGCCGGTGTTGGGTCGATGGCCGCGGCGGCGGTCGTGTTGCTGGCGTCGGCACCGGACAAGGCCCGCGCGGCACTGACTCAGGGCACGTTCCCGGTGATCGCGGTCGTCCTGCTGGTGATCGGCCTGATCACCGGGTAACCGGCCTGCGGCGCGTCCGCCACCACGTCGCCGACGGTGACTGGGTGGCGGTTGTGGTCCGCGACCGGCCCTCGGGCCCGGTGGTGATTCCGCGCCGCCGCCGTCGCTGCCGCCGCTACCGTTGTTTAGCCGACGAGCGTCCCATCCTTGCCGACGGCGCCGTGGGCGCCGGTCGAGCCGGGTAGTCCCGTAGCTCCTGTGTTGCCGACACCGCCGCCGGTGCCGTGGGCGGCCGTGCCGCCGGCCCCGCCGTCACCGCCGGGCCCGCCTGAACCGGCGATCCCGCCTGCACCGCCTGCACCGCCAGTACCGGGGGTCCCGTTGGTGAAATCGGCATTGCCGGCCACGGATCCGTTACCGCCGTTACCGCCGTCGCCGCCGGGTGCGCCGGCGCCGCCGGCGCCGCCGTTACCGCCGGTCCCGCCGGCCCCGCCGTTACCGAAGACCGACCCGCCGTCGCCGCCGGCCCCCCCGGTCCCGCCGAGATAGCCGTTACCGCCGGGCGCACCAAAACCGCCGGTCCCGCCGTCACCGCCGCTCGACCCGTCGGCATTGCCGGAGGAAAGAATAGAGTAGGTGCCGCCGTTGCCGCCGTTGCCGCCGTAGACGCCGCCGTGACCGCCGCTACCGGCGATGGCCACGTCAGGAACGGACCCACTCACTGTGTAGCCGGCGCCGGCATTGCCGCCGTTGCCGCCGGGCTGGCCGGCGCCGCCGTAGCCGCCTTCGCCGCCCTTACCCGGGTAGGCCTCACCGCTGACTGTGACATGTGCGTCGCCGCCGTTACCACCGTTGCCGCCTGCGTCGCTAGGAGTGGTGCCGACACCAGAGTCGCCGGGGCCCCCGTTGCCCCCGGTGAGGGGGCCGCCTGTGGCAGTAAAGTCGGTGCCGGGGGTGCCGTCGGTGGCTCTGTCGCCGGTAACGGTGGGGTTCGCGCCGAGCGCGCCGGCCGCGCCGGTGCCGCCGGTGCCGCCGGCTCCGCCGTCGCCGAACGTCCCGGCGTTGCCGCCGACCCCGCCGGTGCCGCCGACCGCGCCGAACCCGCCGACCCCGCCGGTGCCGCCGGCGCCACCGTTGCCGAACACCGAGCCGAGCGCGTCGCCGCCGGTACCGCCGGCGCCGCCATTCACGCCGAACCCGCCGGCCCCGCCGGTGCCGCCGGCACCGGCGATGCCCTGGTGCGTCCCGCCGGTGCCGCCGTCCCCGCCGGTCCCGCCGTCGGCGCCGTTGCCGCCGACGCCGCCGTTGCCGAAGTCCCCGGCATCCCCGCCGGTACCGCCGTTACCGGCCGCATCGGTGGCGCCGGCCCCGCCGTCGCCTAACAACGCCCCGCCGTTACCGCCATCGGCCGCCAGCAACGTTGAGTCCGCCGTCCCGGGGTCACCGTTGCCGATCAGAAACTCGCCCGCATTCGTATTGATCGAATTGTCAATCGATTCACCGAATGAGCTGGTGATCCAGGCCTGCTCGAGGTTGTTAAGTGGCGTATAGATCAAGTCGTTGTACAACTGAGCAGCATCCAACGACGCCGCCGGAGCGCTGGTGCCCGCCACGTCAGCGGCAGGCAAGGCCACGTCCAAACTCGCGGAGGGATCCAAACCGGCGAGGGGATCGACCAGACCCCCCAGCGAACCGGCGATGGCGTTGATGATCGGGTCGATGATCACGTCGAACTCATCGGCGTGGGCGGCCGGCGCGGTGACTCCTGGACTCATTCCGAACGCCAACACCGCCCCGGCACTCGTACCCCATCCGACCACACGACGCCGACGTGCCTTGGCGCTGCGCGCTTGACGATTCCGCTTGCTGCCGTGCTGATGAGCCATCGGTCGACCCCTTCGACTCTGCCGGGTTTCCTCAGCTTTTTGTAAGGTAGCTCGCACGCTACGCTCAGATCCGGAAATCTGGAAGAGCTTTCCGGGTAACGGTGCATACGTCTGATATCTGGATGTTAGGTAGCTCACAGTGCCGATATCCCGCTTTGATTTCTGGCCGGTTCCGCGTCCGCACGCCCGATGCGTTGCGTTGGGGAAGTATTTTCCGAATTTCGGACGTTTCAGTGCGAATATCGGTAGTTAGGGATTACCTTAGCCGGGCCTGGGAAAACCATGTCCGTCAGGAGCACGCCCGTGTCCGGTAAGCGCAGCAGCCAACGGAATCACCGGTCGCACAAAGCCAAAGCTCGTCGTCGTCGGGTGCTCGGGTTGGGCAGCAGTGCCGGGGCGGTGTTGGCCTTCGGAATGGGCCCGCTGGCCGCCGCGCCCGCCGCCCACGCCGATGAGTTCGACGTGATCATTGACCCGATCATCAACGCCATCGCCGGTTCGCTGGGGGGTCTGGTCGATCCCCTCGCCGGTTTGGATCCCTCCGCGAGTTTGGACGTGGCCTTGCCTGCCGCTGATGTGGCTTCCGTTGATTCGGCGTTGACGTTGCCCTCCGATTGGCTGGGTGGTCTCAGCGCGGCCGATCCCAGCAGTGCGATGGCTGTGGCAGCCGCTCCGAACTCTGTCGCTGAGGCGTTCCAGACCGACTTCTACCTGCCGCTGCACACGGCCCTTGAAGACTGGATCAACAGTCCGCTCGGTCAGTCGATCGACAACGAGATCAATCCGCTGTTCGCGGTGAACGGCTTTTGCGGCCTGATTTGCAACGGCGCCCCCGGAACGGAGGTAGACCCCACTGGCGGTAACGGCGGGCTGTACTTTGGCGACGGCGGGGCTGGCTGGACCAGCACCGATGCCGGCGTGGCAGGCGGTGACGGCGGGGATGCCGGGGGGATCGGTAACGGTGGTGACGGCGGTGCCGGCGGGCTCGGCGCCGACGGCGGGGCCGGCGGCGATGGCGGCGAGATGTGGGGCAACGGCGGTGACGGCGGTGCCGGCGGCGCCGATCCCCCAGGTTTGGCCGCCGGGAACGGCGGAGCCGGCGGCGACACCGGCCAGGCCCAAGACTTCTTTGGTATAGGTGCGCTGGGCAACGGCGGTAACGGCGGGGCCGGCGGGGCCGGCGCTAACGGCGCCGCTGGATCGGCGGGCGTTAGTCCGGGCGGAACCGGCGGCGTCGGTCAAATCGGTGGTAACGGTGGTAACGGTGGGGCCGGTGGTGATGGCTCCACCGTGATCGGTGATGGCGGTAACGGCGGGGCCGGCGGGCTCGGCGGTAACGGCGGGTCCGGCGGGGCGGGCGCCAACGGCGCCGCCGGGTCGGTGCCCAGCGGCGCCGGTGGCAACGGCGGTGGCGGCGGTGATGGCGCCGACGGCGGAACCGGAGGCAACGGCGGTGCCGGTGGTACCGGCGCGTCCATCTTCGGCAGCACCGGCACCACGCGCGTGGGCGGGGACGGCGGCAACGGCGGTGCGGACGGCACACCGGGCAACGGTGGTGTCGGCGGCGCCGGTGATGCGACCAGCCCCAACGGCGGAGTCGGCGGCAACGGCGGCGACCCCGGCACGTCCGGCGTGGGCGGCAACGGCGGCACCGGCTCGTCCGTTGGCAACAACGGCGCGGCCGGCGCGGCGATCACCACGGCGGCCGGTAACGGCGGGTCCGGCGGCGCCGGCTATGACCCCGCCACCGATCCCAACGCAGTCGCGGGCGCCAACGGTGGTGACGGCGGGTCCGGCGGTGATGGCGGCTCGGTCGGCGACGGCGGTAACGGCGGCGGCGGCGGGTCCGGCGCGAACGGTGCCGATGGCAGCACCGGCACCAACGGCACGGTCGGCACGCCTGATGCCACCGCCGGCGGCAACGGCACTCAAGGCGGGGCAGGCGGGTCCGGCGGTGACGGCGGCACCGGCGGTGACTTGGCCACCAACACCGCCGGTAACGGCGGTAACGCCGGCGACGGTGGACTCGGCGGTCGCGGCGGCAACGGTGGCACCGGCTACGACGCGGCCACCGGTGGTGTGGCCGGCGCTAATGGCGGGAACGGCGCCAACGGCGGCAACGGCGCCGACGGCGGAGCGGGCGGAACCGGCGGCAACGCCGGCACGGCCCAGCTGGGCACCGTGACCGGCACCAATGGCGACGGCGGCACCGGCGGGGCCGGCGGGGCAGCCGGCACTCCTGGTAATGGCGGGTCCGGCGCGGCCGGGGATGCCATTACGCCCGACGGCGGGATCGGCGGCAACGGCGCTAACCCCGGTACCGCGGGCAACGGCGGCGCGCTCGGCACGGCGGGCACCACCGCGGGCGGCGGCGGCATCGCCGGCAACACCGGCGGCACCGGTGCTGCGATCACCACCGCGGCCGGTAACGGCGGGGCGGGTGGGGCGGGCTATGACGCCGCGACCGATCCCACCGCAGCTCCGGGCACGGCCGGTGGTGACGGTGGGGCCGGTGGGGATGGCGGCTCGGTCGGTAACGGCGGTAACGGCGGTGAGGGCGGGTCCGGCGCGAACGGTTCCGATGGCAGCACCGGCACCAACGGCACGGTCGGCACTCCTGATGCCACCGCCGGCGGCAACGGCACTCAAGGCGGGGCAGGCGGGTCCGGCGGTGACGGCGGCACCGGCGGTGACTTGGCCACCAATACCGCCGGTAACGGCGGTAACGCCGGCGACGGTGGACTCGGCGGTCGCGGCGGCAACGGTGGCACCGGCTACGACGCGGCGACCGGTGGTGTGGCCGGCGCTAATGGCGGCAACGGCGCCAACGGCGGCAACGGCGCCGACGGCGGAGCGGGCGGAACCGGCGGCAACGCCGGCACGGCCCAGCTGGGCACCGTGACCGGCACCAATGGCGACGGCGGTACCGGCGGGGCTGGCGGCAACGCGGGAACTCCTGGTAGCGGTGGGTCCGGCGCGGCCGGGGATGCCAGCACCCCCAACGCCGGGTCCGGCGGCAACGGCGCTAACCCCGGCACCGCCGGCAACGGCGGGGCCCTCGGCGACGCCGGCACCACCGCCGGCGGTGGCGGCGCCAACGGCGCGGGCGGCGTCAACGGCGCAGCGATCACCACCGCAGCGGGCAACGGCGGTAACGGCGGCAACGGCTATGACCCCAGCACCGATCCCGACGCAGTCGCCGGCGCCAACGGTGGTGACGGCGGCAACGGTGGTGACGGCGGCTCGGTGGGCAACGGCGGTAACGGCGGCGCCGGCGGGTCCGGCGCGAACGGTGCCGATGGCAGCACCGGCACCAACGGCACGGTCGGCACTCCTGATGCGACCGCCGGCGGCAACGGCACTCAAGGCGGGGGTGGCGGCAACGGCGGTGCTGGTGGCACCGGCGGCGATCTTGCGGTGAATACCGCCGGTAACGGCGGTAACGCCGGCGACGGTGGGCTCGGTGGGTCCGGCGGCAACGGCGGCACCGGCTATGACGCGGCCACCGGTGGTGTGGCCGGCGCTAATGGCGGGAACGGCGCGAACGGCGGCAACGGCGCCGATGGTGGGGCCGGCGGGGTCGGCGGCAACGCCGGCACGGCCCAGCTGGGCACCGTGACCGGCACCAATGGCGACGGCGGCACCGGCGGTGATGGTGGAGCGGCCGGCACTCCTGGTAATGGCGGGTCCGGTGCGGCCGGCGACGCCGGCACGCCCGACGGCGGGGCCGGCGGCAACGGCGCTAACTCGGGCACAGCCGGGACCGGCGGCGCCCTCGGTGATCGCGGCACCACCGCCGGTGGTGGCGGCACCGACGGCGCGGGCGGCACCAGCGGCGCAGCGGTCACCACCGCGGCCGGTAACGGCGGTGACGGCGGCAACGGCTATAACGCGGCCACCGATCCCAACGCCGCCCCCGGTACCAGCGGCGGCAACGGCGGGGCCGGCGGCGATGGCGGTTCGGCCGGCGACGGCGGCAACGGCGGGTCCGGTGGCAGCGGCGCGAACGGCACCGATGGCAGCAACGGCACCGACGGCACGGTCGGCACGCCTAATGCCACCGCCGGGGGCAACGGCACGCAGGGCGGGTCCGGCGGGTCCGGCGGTGACGGCGGCAGCGGCGGTGACCTGGCCACCGACACCGCCGGTAATGGCGGCAATGCGGGTGACGGCGGACTTGGTGGTAATGGCGGTAACGGCGGGACCGGATACGACGCAGCCACCGGCAGCGTCGCCGGAGCGGCCGGCGGCAACGCCGGGGCGGGCGGTGATGGCGCTAATGGCGGGTCCGGCGGGGTCGGCGGCAACGCTGGCACGGCCCAGGGCGGCGCGGAAGTCGGTACCAACGGTGATGGTGGCACCGGCGCGAACGGCGGTAACGCCGGAACCCCGGGCGCAGGTGGGGCCGGGGCCAACGGCGACGCCGGCACGCCGAACGGCGGTGACGGCGGCAACGGCGGTAACGCCGGCACCCACGGCGACGGCGGTGCTCTCGGCGACGCTGGCACCACCGTCGGCGGCGGCGGCACCGACGGCACCGGCGGCAGCAACGGCACCGGCATCACTGGCGCGGCCGGTGACGGTGGGGCCGGCGGCAACGGCTATGACCCCAGCACCGATCCCAACGCCGCCCCCGGTACCAGCGGCGGCAACGGTGGGGCCGGCGGCAACGGCGGCGACATCGGCGATGGCGGGGCGGGCGGGAACGGCGGATCCGGCACAGCCGGCACGCCCGGCGTCAACCCGGCGCCGAACGGTCAGGCGGCCGACGGCGCCAATGGCGTAAGTGGCACCCCCACTAACCCCTTCGTGACCACCAGCGGCGCTAACGGCGCCGACGGCACCAACCCGGGAGAGGCCGGCGGGAACGGCGGGACCGGCGGCGACGATCTGTGCATCGCCTACAGCCCTTGCACTGGCAGCGCTCCCGGCGGTACCGGCGGCAACGGCGGGCTCGGCGCGCCCGGCGGAGCTGGCGGCACCAGCGGGACCTTGAACTTCACGGACAGCACGGGTGGTGGCGTAGGAGGTAATGGCACCTTCGACGCCGCCGTCGGCGGCAACGGCGGTGACGGTGTCGCCGGCGGTAACGGCGGTGCCGGCGGTGACGGTGGTGCCGGCGGCGAGGGCGGGTCGATCTCCGGCAACGGTGGCGACGGCGGCAGCGCGGGTGACGGCGCTGACGGCGGTGCCGGTGCTACCGGCGCTGGCGGCGGGGCCGGCGGTATCGGCGGCACTCACACTTTCATCAACGACGAGACCGGCTCCACCGGCACCGCCTCCGCAATCGGCGACCCCGGCGGCACCGGCGGCACCGGCGGCACCGGCGGTGACGGCGGTGACGGCGGTGACGGCGGTGACGGCGGCGACGGCGGACAGGCCCTGGGGTCAGGCGTCACCGGCAACGGCGGCGACGGCGGGACCGCCGGGGCCGGCGCTGACGGCGGCACTGGCGGGACCGGCGGCAACGGCAGCGTCGGCGAAGACGCGAGCGCGTCCGCGCCGAGTGGAGCCACCGCAACGGGCGGGGTGGGCGGCACCGGCGGCACCGGCGGCACCGGCGGCGCCGCCGGCAACGGCGGTAACGGCGGCACGGGGGGCACCGGCACGGTGGCCGGCGCCAGCCAGCCGGGCGGCACGGGCGGCACCGGCGGCACCGGCGGCACCGGCGGCACCCCTGGCGCAGGTGGAACGGCCACAGCGAACGCCGCCCCAGCAACAACGGGCTCGACCGGCTCGACCGGCTCGACCGGCGGAACCGGAGGCAACGGCCATACCGGCACGAACGGCTGATCTCGCGCCAGCAGACGCAAAAGCTCCCGACACGCCGTGGCGTGCGGGGCTTTTGCGACTGCTCGGCGGGGCTAGAGCAGTTCGAGCAACTGCAGATCGGTGATGTATTTGACGATCACCGGCTCCGAGACATGCGGAATGTCTTTGTCGGGGCCGATTTTCGCCTCTTGCACCGCAGCGCGGAATCGATCGGTCGGCGCCATCGATCCGTTGATCGGCGTCTGCGGCTTCTGGTAGTTGTGCAACAGCGGCAGCAGCGAGTACTGACGTTGCCGATCGGGCAGGGTCCGCAGTGTCGTCTCGAACCGTTGCAGCCAGGTGCCGTAGTCGCCGACGCGCTGGACCGAGTATCCGGCGTCGATCAGCCAGTCGACGTACTCGTCGAGGCCGATGCCATCGTCGTAGGGATTCATCACGTGGTACGTCTGGAACCCGGCTTCCTCTTCCAGCACCCGGGGCCCCAGTACTGAGATGGCCTCGGAGATGAATTCGACCGGCAGCCCGTCGTAGTGGGCACGCTGACGGTTACCGTCCGCGTCGAGCTCGTAGAACGAGCCGGGCGCGACGCCGGTGGCCACCACGCTCAGCATCAGCCGGGTGAACATGTCCGGCAGGTTCAGCTGACCCGCGTAGGTGGTGTCGGCCAGGATCATGTCGCAGCGGAACACCGCGACCGGCAGACCGCACAGGTCGT
>Ga0302325_10021563_pt1 | contig 13491 bp, 10 predicted proteins | sample Palsa_T0_2_FD_201948 | JGI IMG/M metagenome (GOLD analysis project Ga0302325, IMG submission 201948) | Peat permafrost microbial communities from Stordalen Mire near Abisko, Sweden - Palsa_T0_2 | ecosystem: Environmental > Terrestrial > Soil > Palsa > Peat permafrost | place: Sweden: Abisko... | reverse complement strand
GCAGTGGCGTTGGAGCTGGACGGCCACCCGGTGGCGCTCGGCGACAGGGCGCTGGGGGGTTCGGGGCTGCGCTTCTCGCTCGATGGCGGGGGCCACCTGTTCGACGTTCAGGCTGCAAATCCGCCGGCCAAACCGGGGCCTGCAGTGCCGGCGCGCTCACATGCAACGCGGCCCTGAGCGGCACGCTTTCTGCCCATCCCTGGAGGCTTCTTGACCAATCCGATTCAGCCGGTGCGCGGCATGAATGATGTATTGCCGGCGGAGATCGGCGCCTGGCAGCACCTCGAGCAGGTCGCGCGCGGCATTTTCGAGGCCTATGGCTATCAGGAGATGCGGGTGCCCGTGCTCGAGCACACCGAACTGTTCGAGCGCTCGATCGGGGAATTCACCGATATCGTCGAGAAAGAGATGTACACCTTCAAGGACCTCGGCGGCGACAGCCTGACGCTGCGCCCGGAGGCCACGGCAGGCATCGTGCGTGCCGCGATCTCCAATGGATTGCTGCGCGGACAACGGCATAAGGTCTGGTGCAGCGGTGCGATGTTCCGGCACGAGCGGCCGCAGAAGGGCCGCTACCGGCAGTTCTACCAGCTTGATGTCGAGGCGCTCGGATTCCCGGGCCCGGACGTCGACGCCGAGCTGATCGCGCTGAGTGCGCGGTTATGGCGCGATCTGCAGCTCACGCGCGTGCGTCTGACCATCAATTCGCTCGGCACGCCCGCCTCGCGGCAGATTTATCGCGAGCAACTGGTGCGTTACCTGCGTGCCCATGAGAGCGCGCTCGATGAGGACAGCCGGCGGCGGCTGAGCGGCAATCCGCTGCGCATCCTGGACAGCAAGAACCCCGATATGCGCTCGCTGATCGATGGCGCACCGTTGCTCAGCGACAGCCTCGATGAGGAATCGCAGCAGCACTTCGCGGCTCTGCGCGGCGCGCTCGAGGCCATGGGCATTGCCTACGAACTCAATCCACGGCTGGTACGCGGGCTGGACTATTATTCGCGTACGGTATTCGAGTGGGTCACCGACGCACTGGGGGCGCAGGACGCCGTGTGTTCCGGAGGCCGCTATGATGGGCTGATCGCTCAGCTCGGTGGCGAGTCCACGCCGGCCATAGGTTTTGCCTTAGGCATCGAACGCGTGGTGGCGCTGCTGCTGCAGGCCGGCAGCGTGCCGGCAGCCAGGGCGCCGGATATTTATCTGGTCGCGAGCGGCGATCGCGCTGAGCGCACGGCCATGCATCTGGCCGAGAAGCTGCGCGATGCCTTGCCAGGGCGCGGCGTACTGCTCAATCTAGGCGGTGGCAATTTCAAGGCGCAATTTCGCCGTGCCGACCGCAGCGGCGCACAACTGGCCGTGATCCTGGGTGACGAGGAACTCGACCGCGGGGTGGTGGCGGTGAAACCTTTGCGCCGCGAGGGCGGTCAGATTGACTGTCCGATAGCACAGCTGCCCGGCCGCATTGCCTCGCTGCTGTAGACAACAGGGAGATAGGATTTCCGTGGAAGAGTATCTGAATGAAAAAGAGCAGTGGGAGCGGCTGCTGGCGGGCCTGCGAGAACAAGCTCCGTGGATGCTCGCCGGGGTGGCGATCGTGGCGGCGGGCTTCAGCGGCTGGCACTACTGGCAGGCGCACCTCGAGCACAATTCGCTTGCGGCTGCGACCCAATACAGCCAGGAGCTGGCCGCATTCACGCGCAACGATCTGACCGGCGGCCTCAAGATTGCGGACGATCTGGACAAGAACTTTCACGGCAGCGCCTACAGCGATCAGGGCAATCTGGCGGCGGCGCGGGTGCAGGCCGAGAACCAGCAGTTGGAGCCGGCCGCGGCGCGCCTGACGCATGTGATGCAGACCACCAGCGATCACGGGTTGGCGCTGATTGCGCGGCTGCGACTGGCCCGGGTGCAGCTGGCGCAGAACAAACCCGACGAGGCCATCAAAACCGTCGATGCGGTCGAGGCCGGCGCCTTCGCCGCGCGTTATGCCGAGCTGCGCGGAGATGCGTTGCTGGTCAAGGGCGATCGCGACGGCGCGCTCAAGCAATATCGTGCCGCCCGCGCCGAGGGCGCGGACACGGTCGATCCCGCGTTGCTGGATTTGAAGATCAACGAGCTGGCCCACTCGTGAAAGCTGTGCAACGTGCCTTGTGTCTGGGACTGTGCGCCACGGCGTTTCTGATCGGCTGCAGCAAGGACAAGGCCGATAAGCCGGCGGTGCTGGTGCCGATAGTCAATCGGGTCGACATCAAGTCCGTCTGGCACACCAAGGTCGGCGGAGAGAAACCGATACTGCGATTGGGTCTGGGGGTGGCGGTGGATGGGGAGCGCGCCTTTGCCGCCAGTTACAAGGGCCAGGTCATCGCCTACGAAGTGGCCTCCGGCAAAGTGCTGTGGCAACACCCGCTGCGCGCGCCGCTGTCGGCCGGCCCGGCCGCTGCTGACGGCTTGCTGGTCATGGGCAGCTCCAAAGGCGATGTGATCGCCTGGTCGCAGCAGGATGGAGCGCCGCGCTGGCGCGTGCGCATCAATTCCGAGATTCTCTCGGCCGCAGCCATCGGCAACGGCCTGGTGGTGGTGCGCGCCGTCGACGGGAAACTGCATGGCCTGTCGGCGCGCGATGGCAGCGAGAACTGGGTGGTTGATCAGCAGGTGCCGCGTCTGTCGCTGCGCGGTACCAGCAAGCCGATTTTGATCGGTGATCTGGCGGTGTGCGGTTTTGATAATGGCCGCGTGGTAGCGGTCGCTGCCGGCAACGGTAGTACCGCTTGGGAGACGGCAGTGGGCCAGTCTCACGGCAGTACCGAACTGCAGCGCCTGATCGATGTGGATGCCACCGTCGTGGCCGATGGCGAGGATTTGTTTGCGGTCGCCTACCAGGGACGCGTAGCCAAGATCGCGCGCGAGAACGGACAGATCGTCTGGGCGCGCGACCTGTCGAGTTTTCGCGGGCTGGCGGTGGATACGAATGCGGTCTACGTATCGACCGCCGAAGGCGACGTGGTGCGCTTGGATCGGCGCACCGGCACCGAGCAATGGCGCCAGAAGAGTCTGGAACGGCGGCAGCTTTCGGCGCCGGTGGTGTACGGCGGGCGCGTCGTGGTTGCCGATCTGGCTGGAATAGTGCACTGGATCGATGCCGCCAACGGCGATCTGATCGCCCGCATCTCCGTGGGCAAGCAACGCATCAGCACCCCGCTGGTGATCGCCGGCGATCTGCTGCTGGTATTCGGCGATGGCGGCGAGCTCAACGCGTTGCGCGCTCCGGCGCTCGAGGCGAAGTGATCGTTGCCGATGCTTCCCATCGTCGCCATCGTCGGCCGGCCTAATGTCGGCAAGTCGACTCTGTTCAATGCACTGACGCGCACTCGCGCCGCGATCGTCGCCGATGTTCCCGGCGTCACCCGCGATCGCCAGTACGGTTACTCGCGCCTCGGCAGCGTGCCTTGTGTATTGATCGATACCGGCGGACTGATCGAGCATCCCAAGGGTCTGGATGCGCAGATGCGTATCCAGACCGAGAAGGCTGTGGCGGAAGCCGATCGCATCGTGCTGGTAGCCGACGCGCGCGCCGGCCTTACAGCGCAGGATCAATTCATTGCACGCGAGTTGCGCCGTACCGGCAAGCATGTGGTGCTCGCGCTCAATAAGGCCGAAGGGCTGGAATCGGATCTGGTGTCGGCTGATTTTCATACCTTGGGATTGGGTGCGCCGCTGGCCATCGCTGCTGGTCACGGTCAGGGCCTGCTCGAACTCATGGACGCCGCACTACTGGGACTGGAACCGCAGACACCGGAGAGCGAGGATCAGGGAGCGATTCGGGTCGCGGTCATAGGCCGGCCCAACGTCGGCAAGTCGACGCTGGTCAATCGCCTGCTGGGAGAGGAGCGCGTGATCGCCAGCGAACTGCCCGGCACCACGCGCGACAGCATCCTGGTGCCGTTTGCACGCGACGGGCGCGACTTCATATTGGTCGATACGGCCGGCGTGCGCCGCCGTGCCCGTGTCGATGATGCGGTCGAGCGCGCCAGCATCGCCAAGACACTGCAAGCGATTGCTGAGGCGCACGTCGTGATCATGATGCTCGACGCGCACGACTCCGTCGGCGAGCAGGATGCAAGCGTTTTGGGGCAGGCGCTCGAGCGCGGCCGCGTGCTGCTGATTGCAATCAATAAATGGGACGGTATTGCCAGCGATCAGCGCGAGGATATCCGCCGGCAACTGTCGCTGAAGCTGGACTTCGTGCCGTTCGCGCCGCTGCATTTCATCTCGGCCCGACACGGCACCGGCGTCGGTGAATTGGCGCGCGATGCGATCCGCGGTTACGACGCCGCCATGCGCGCAATGCCGACCCCGGCGCTCACGCGCACGCTCGAGCGGGCGCTAGAGGCGCATCAGCCGCCGCTGGTGCGCGGTCGCCGCATCAAGCTGCGCTACGCGCATCAGGGCGGCCGCAATCCGCCGCGCATCGTCATTCATGGCAACCAGACCAATTCGGTGCCCGAGGCGTACCGCCGCTATCTGGCCAACGTCTATCGCGACGCGTTCGATCTGTTTGCTACGCCGGTGGCAATCGAGTTTCGCAGTGACAAGAACCCCTATGACCGCCTCAAGGCGGGGAAGGGGCCGCCCCCGCGGCGGGCAGGAACAATGCCGGGTCGACGAAATCGCGGTTGAGCGCCACACCGAAGTGCAGATGCGGACCGGTCACCCGGCCGGTGGCGCCGACCTGGCCGATGATGGCCCCTCTGTGCACGAATTGGCCGATCTGCACGCCTATGACTGACAGGTGGCAGTACATGGTGATCAAACCCTGGCCGTGATCGATCAGCACGGTATTACCATTGAAGAAGTAATTGCCGGTATCGATCACCTTGCCATCCGCCGCCGCCCGTACCGGCGTCCCGGTCGCTGCCGCAATGTCCATGCCCGAGTGCGGCGAGCGCGCTTCGTTGTTGAACACGCGGCGTCGGCCAAAGGAACTGGTGCGCACGCCGTTTACCGGAGCGAGCAGCTGCAAGCTGACCGGCGGCGGTTCGGCAAAGCTCGCCAGCGCGGCGTGCAGCCGCTCGGCTTCGCGTGTATAGCGATCCAGGTCATGCTGTGAAAGATCAACCTGTGCAGCCGGCACCGTGAGCCGCTGCTCCTCGTACTGCTTGGGCGCAATCTGAAACTGCAGCATCTGCGCGGGTGCACCCGCGCTGCGTTGGATGGTGATCGCCGCCTGTCCGGGCAGCGCGCTCAATGGGATGCCGACGATCGCGAGCCAGTGATCCTGTGCCTTGAGCACCATGACGCGCTTGCCGTCATAGCTCACGGCGGGCGCCGCATCGCGCGTATCGGCATCGGCAATCTGCAGCAGTGCGACGCCTCCGGGAACCAGACTGGCACGCGGCAGTTCGAGGCCTGCGCTAGCCGCGGCGGCGACTGCGCCGCCTATACAGGCGCTGGCCGCGAGTCCCAGCAGCGCGGTGCCGGCGCGCCTCACGAACGGCGCTCTAGCACTGCAGCGCGCACGCTGCCCTGAGCCAGACGCGCATCGAATCTTTCGCCCACCGCGAGTTGCTCTGCGGCCGTGATCAGAGCGCCGTCGGCGCTGCGCGTGACCACCGCAAAACCGCGTCCCAGCGTGGCCAGCGGACTGACTGCCTGCAGCGCGCGCGCGGCACTATCCAGCCGCGCGGCACTACCGGCCAGGCGCGAGCGCAGCGCCAGCCGCAGCCGCGTTTCGAGCTCATCGAGCCGCTGGCTGTGCTGCAGCAGACGAGCGCCGGGATGCGCCTGCTGCAGGCGGCGCAGCAGCGCATCGAGGCGCGTCTGCTCGCTCCAGAGTGCTCGGCGCGCGGCGGCCGCAAAGCGCGCCGCCAGCTGTGCCAGTCGATGCAGCCACACGCCGGCATCGGGAACCACCAGCTGCGCGGCCGCCGAGGGCGTCGGCGCACGCATGTCGGCGACGAAATCGGCGATCGTGAAATCGATCTCGTGGCCGATGCCGGTGACCACCGGGATCGGGCAGCGCAGTATCGCGCGCGCGAGCCGCTCGTCGTTGAAAGCCCAGAGATCCTCGAGCGAACCACCGCCGCGCGCCAGGATCAGCACCTGGCACTCGGCGCGTGAGGCCGCCAGCTCCAGCGCTGCAACCAGCGCTGCGGCGGCCGCCGCGCCTTGTACCGGGGCGGGGTAGATCAGCACGGCGGCGGCTGGAAAGCGCCGCGCCAGGACGTGCAGGATGTCGCGAATAGCAGCGCCGGTCGGTGAGGTAATCACGCCGATTCGATGCGGCGCACTCGGCAGCGCTCGCTTGCGCTCAAGCGCAAACAGCCCCTCGGCCGCCAGCCGCGCCTTGAGATCCTCGAAGGCGCGCTGCAGCGCACCGAGCCCGGCATCCTCGATGAGTTCCACCAGCAGCTGGTAGTCGCCGCGCGGCTCGTAGAGACTCACGCGCCCATAGGCGAGCACCAGTTGGCCTTCCTTGGGGGCGAATCGCGCCAGCGTGTTGCGTTGTCGGAACATGGCGCAGCGCAGCTGCGCGTCGCGATCCTTGAGCGAAAAGTACCAATGTCCCGAGGAGGGTCGCGAGAGATTCGAGATCTCTCCCTGGATCCAGATGGTTCCCAGCCCGGACTCGAGCAGTGTGCGCACTTCCCGGTTCAGCCGCGAGACGGAGTAGACGGTTCGAGCCGGCGGCGTGGCGCCGGAGCCCGGCAGCAGGCTGTTGGTGCTGCGGTCGGCAGGGCGCGTCTTCATCGGCTCAAGTCTACCGCAATCGAGCGCAACGCCGTACAATGGTGCGCTTCTTCTCGATGCCCCCCGAGGCGCAATGCGAATTCTCGAAGAGGCGCTCACCTTCGACGACGTCCTGCTGGTTCCTGCGCGTTCCGACGTGTTGCCTCGCGAAGTGGACTTGTCCAGCACCCTGACTCGCAACATACGGCTGGGGCTGCCAGTGGTGTCAGCCGCCATGGACACGGTGACCGAGGCGCGCCTCGCGATCACGATGGCGCAGGAAGGCGGCATCGGCATCGTGCACAAAAACATGCCTATCGGCAGTCAGGCGCGCGAAGTGGCGCGCGTCAAGAAATTTGAAAGTGGCGTGATCGTCGACCCGATCACGGTGCCGCCCGAGACCACCATACGCCAGGTCATCGAACTCACGCGCGCGCGCGGCATCTCCGGGGTTCCGGTAGTCAGCGGCAGCAAGGTCGTCGGCATCGTCACGCATCGCGACCTGCGTTTTGAACGCGCGCTGGATGCACCGGTCAGCTCGGTCATGACGCCCAAAGCCCGGCTGATCACGGTGCGCGAGAATGCCCCCAAGGAAGAAGTGCAGCGCCTGCTGCACAAGCACCGCATCGAAAAAGTCCTGGTCGTCAACGGCGATGACGAGCTCAAGGGCATGATCACGGTCAAGGATTTCCAGAAGGCCACCGAGTTTCCACGCGCCAGCAAGGATGCCAGCGGACGTTTGCGTGTCGGCGCCGCGGTGGGCACCACGCCCGATACACTCGAGCGTGTCGCGGCATTGCGCGAAGCGGGCGTCGATGTGATCGTAGTCGATACCTCGCATGGACATTCGCGCGGCGTGCTCGAGATGGTGGCGCGTCTGAAAGCGAAATGGGGCGATCTGGAGTTGATCGCCGGCAACATCGTCACGCGCGAAGGCGCGCTCGATCTGGTCGCCGCAGGCGCCGACGCGGTCAAGGTGGGCATCGGTCCAGGTTCGATCTGCACCACCCGTGTCGTGGCCGGCGTCGGTGTGCCGCAGATCACGGCGGTGGCCAACGTCGCCGCAGCGCTTGAGGGCACGGGTGTGCCATTGATCGCCGACGGTGGCATCCGCTATTCCGGCGATCTGGCCAAGGCCATCGTGGCCGGCGCGCACGCGGTCATGATCGGCGGCATGTTCGCCGGCACGGAAGAGTCGCCCGGCGACGTCGAACTCTACCAGGGTGCATCGTACAAGGCTTATCGCGGCATGGGCTCGCTTGGGGCGATGGCTGACAAACATGGCTCGGCCGACCGCTATTTCCAGGACACCTCGACCGAGCTGGAAAAGCTCGTGCCCGAAGGCATCGAAGGACGTGTGTCGTACAAGGGAAGCCTGGTCACGATTTTATTTCAGCTCGCCGGCGGTCTGCGGGCGGCCATGGGCTACACCGGCAGCAACAGCATCGATGAGATGCGTACCCGGCCGGTGTTCGTGCGCATCACCACGGCCGGCGTGCGCGAGAGCCATGTGCATGATGTGACTATCACCAAAGAGGCGCCGAATTACCGCGTCTCCTGAACCTCTCGCCGTGGCGGCCAGCGACGGCACGGCACCCAGCCCCGATATTCATGCGCATCGCATTCTGATCCTGGATTTCGGCGCCCAATACACCCAACTCATCGCGCGCCGGGTGCGCGAACTCGGGGTCTACTGCGAGATCCATCCCTGGGACATCAGCGACGCCGAAGTGCGTGCGTTCGGCGCCCGCGGTGTCATCCTTTCGGGTGGTCCCGAATCGGTGACCGATATGGTGGCGCCCAGGGCGCCGGCCGCGGTGTTCACGCTGGAGGCACCGCTGCTCGGGATCTGCTACGGCATGCAGACCATGGCGCAACAACTCGGCGGCCGCGTCGCCGCCGGCCTGACGCGGGAATTTGGCTACGCCGAGGTGTCCCTGGGCGCCCCATGCCGCCTGCTGCAGGGCATCGTTGATCGTGAGCGCGACGGCCACGCGCTGCTCGATGTCTGGATGAGCCATGGCGATCGAGTCGAGGCGTTGCCGCCGGGCTTCAGTGCGGTCGCAAGTACCCACAACGCTCCCTTTGCGGCCATGGCCGATGAGCGCCGTCGCTATTACGGCGTTCAATTTCATCCGGAGGTCACGCACACGCGCCAGGGTGCGGCTATTCTCGAGCGCTTCGTGCGCGAGATCTGTGGCTGCGAGGCGCGCTGGACCGCCGGCAATATCATCGAGGACCTGATCGCGCGCGTGCGCGCGCAGGTAGGCGCCGAGCAGGTACTGCTCGGCCTCTCCGGCGGCGTCGATTCCTCGGTGGTGGCCGCGCTGCTGCATCGGGCGATCGGCGAGCAGCTGACCTGCGTATTCGTCGATCACGGACTGCTGCGTCTGGGCGAAGGCGATCAGGTCATGGAAACCTTCGCGCAGCGCTTGAGCGTGCGGGTTATTCGTGTGAATGCCCAGGATCGCTTTCTCGATGCGCTGCGCGGCCAGAGCGATCCGGAGGCCAAGCGCAAGATCATCGGCAAACAGTTCATCGAGGTATTCGAGCAGGAAGCACGCAAGCTGCGCGAGGTCAAGTTCCTGGCGCAAGGCACGATCTATCCCGATGTCATCGAGTCCGCCGGCGTGCGAGGCGGCAAGTCGCACGTGATCAAGTCGCATCACAACGTCGGTGGTCTGCCCGCCGATCTGAAATTCCAGCTGATCGAACCGTTGCGCGAGCTGTTCAAGGACGAGGTGCGGCGTATCGGCGTCGAGCTCGGTCTGTCGCACGAGCTGGTGTATCGGCATCCATTCCCCGGCCCGGGCCTTGGGGTGCGCATACTCGGGGAGGTCACAGCCGAGTACGCACAACTGTTGCGCCGCGCCGATCACATATTCATCGAGGAACTGCGCCGCCACGATCTCTACGAGCGCACCAGCCAGGCGTTCGCGGTGTTTCTAACGGTGCGATCGGTGGGCGTCATGGGCGATGCGCGCCGCTACGACTACGTAATCGCACTGCGCGCGGTCGAGACCATCGATTTCATGACCGCGCACTGGGCGCACCTGCCGTACGAATTTCTCGATCATGTCTCGCGTCGCATCGTCAACGAGGTGCCCGGCATCTCGCGCGTGGTGTACGACATTTCGGGCAAGCCGCCGGCGACGATTGAGTGGGAGTGATCCATAATTACGTAAGGCTATGATTATCAAAGACGTTCCTAGAGAAGTTGCCTACCCGTCATCTACCCGTAATCAACGACTTACCGTAGAATTCATCCCGCCGTCCTACCCGCCGCTCGCGCAGGCAACATCTATGCAACGAGGCACCCCAGCAAAGCGAACTCGTAAACCTGCCGTTACAGATTTACAAGAGATTCGATTCGGTCGTAAGTCTGGGGCGATCTACCGGCGCTCGGATATTGCAAACAGTTCATTCTTTTTCAGAACCCACCTGAAGCAAGAGCGGCGCTATTACCGAAAGTCTTTAGAGACAACGGATCGGGCAGAAGCCCTCGAGAGAGCTGAGAAGACCATGTGGGAGGTCCTGACGAAGGTTGACTCTGGCCAGCCGGTAATGGCAAACGCCATGGATCTCGGCGAGGCAGTGAGCGCCTTCTCCAAGCATCTAGCCAACGAGGTGGAAATAGGGCAACTGCGGACAAGAACGGAGGAAATGCAACGATACCGGGTTCAAACCGGGCTCAAATTCCTGAAAGCGAAGTATCCGAATGGCTTGCGCACGAAGCTCAGTGACATCGATGGAGTTGTCTTCAAGGATTATCTTCGATGGCGACAATCAGCTCTCGCCGAGAAAAAAAGAACGATTCGTCGCAGCGTAGTCCGGGATGAGCTTCTCGTTATAAGAAAGATGTTTAAGTACTGCTTCCGTGAGCAAATATGCAGCGAGCGGCAGATCCCAAAATGGGATTTCTTACCGGAGAAGGAGCCTCCCAAGCGTCGCCGGATTACTTACGAAGAGGTCGATAGGTTCTGGAAAATTACAAGTGATTGGGCAGTTGAAGCAGAGCCAGATTCTGCGGAGGATTATCATAGGCGTATCGTCTATCACGCCTCAGATCTGGTTAGGCAAAGTGGCTTGCGTTCCGGAGAGTTGTTTGGCCTTTTGAACAAGAATGCTAAGCCGCTCAATGAGCGAGAGCTTGAGATATGCGTTCGTGCGGACACCTCCAAAGTTGGGCGTGAAAGATCGATCATCGTGGACTGCCCCTTTTTCATCGAATTCTGGCTTGAGCGGTATCAGAGATACCGAAAGCCGGATGAGTATTTGTTCAGTCCCCATAAGTGCGGCACTACTTCGGCGCGAGATGTGTTCTACCATTCATACAGTTCCTTGCGGGTTGCGTTGAAGGAACTGAATCGGATCGATCTTTATCACTGGCGACACTGGTACATTACTGAGCGACTCTTGGCTGGCGAGCAGGTGCACGACATTGCGAAGGCAACCGGGACCTCAATTACGCAGATTGAGAAGACGTACAGTCACGTGCGGACCGAGCAAGTCACTCGGCGATTCAATCTGACAGATATAAAGCACAATCGAGACGGCGGAGTTACATTGAAGCGATATGCAAAGACACGAAAGAAATGGACGAAGTTCGACTAAGTCGAAATCTATTCGCCTTTGGCGGATAGGCGCATAAAATGAGTCATCGCGGCGAAAAAAGCGGCTCGGAGGTCTAGTGGCGCACGCGTCTATTGGGCGCCTCGGGTGATCGCAATGCGCGACACGATGGGCCTCTCCCAGCGGGTATTTGGGAAACTTGTCGGGGCGAGTGTCAAGACGCTGCAGAACTGGGAGCAGGGGAGGCGGCCTAAAACCACACACCGCGCGCCTTCGATGCTGCTTTTCCAATGAAATGGGATCTTTTTATTAGCCATGCGAGCGAAGACAAGAAGGATTTTGTCGATCCGCTGGCAGTAGCCCTCCGGCGTGATCGGTATCGTGTCTGGTATGACGACTTTGCTCTAGAACCCGGCGACAGCCTGCGTAGATCTATTGATCATGGACTTACGGAGTCTGCAGTCGGAGTAGTTGTACTAAGTCCGAACTTCTTTCGCAAAGAATGGCCTCAGCGGGAGCTTGATGCACTTACGGCCCAGCAGATAGCCGGCGGCAAGCGGCTAATCCCGATCTGGTGGAAGGTCAGTTCAGCGGAGGTGGCCGCAGTCTCCCCATTATTGGCAGACAGGATCGCCATTATCGCCGCTAAAGGATTTGATCATGTCCTCAGTGAGCTCAAACGTCTCATCAACTCGAGTGATAAATGCACTGACCGCGAACTCGATGACGTGGTAGCCCGATTCTTCGATCACGATGTCGATGCACAGAGACTCCTCCAGCGGAGGTGCCTCTCGAATTTCAGCAAGCTTGTTAGCTACTATAATGCCTACGAAAAACGGATTGACGAGATCGTAGATAACTTTGAGGGTGAGAAGGAAGACAATCTTGCTGACGCTAAGGACGACGATGAGCTTGCAGAAGCTAGGGATGAAGAGCTTGCCGAGGCTTGTGACGGCCTGATGCAGCCCTGGTTCATAGATGCGCTGCGAATCTTCGATATTCCAGGCCATGTCTATTTAAATCCATCTGGCCGGATATCCCACACAGACGCCCAAGACATTGATTCCCGTCTAATCGAGTGGTGCGATGGCACTATGGGACAGTTTCGGAGCGCGGAGCTGCTTTATGACTTGGACGAATGGTTGGACGCTGATTGTCTGTTCGTCCTTTTCGGAGTTCCAAACTTCCGGGTTTCACCGACGCAACGAGACTTTCTCTGCGAAGCTGTCGGCCGAATTGGCTCACGCGCAGTCAACGAGGTCCCCGCCGTGTGGGACGAGCTGTATGAGCTCATAAGCGATAGACGTCGCCGTGGAAACTTTAATTGCCCTTTGTAGGCTTATACATCTATGGATTCAGACATGGCCGTTAGCTGCGGCATTGGACGTTTCAAGTCCCGGAACGAAAATGAAGGGCGTCCCGCGGCGCGCCACACTTTCATGAATCGTCTCCACTCGGCCCTAAAATGTGCTGCAGTGAACGGCTCGCCATTTGGTCGTCGTAAAACGAACCAGCGTGGCATCAGGGGGTTTTGCCTCCGAGCGCGTAGCAGCACGGCTGCAATATTCGCGGAGATTGGCACATCTATCGCCTTACCGGTTTTGCTGCGGCGGATAAGGATGGTGGTTGGGTATACGTCAATCCACGTGAGATCAATCAATTCAGATTCGCCAATGCCGGTGAGGACGGCCAGGTCAATGATCTCGGACGGTCTCGACAGTCGACTCGGAAATTATAGACTCATGAACCTTAATAGTCGCTTCTTGACAGCCGGAGTGGCCGAACATTAATGGATTGACACGCGGGAACCTAATGTGGGAAACCATAATAGTTCGCCCGATGAGACGCTAAAAGTTGATAGTGAGCATCTGCTATCACCTAACGCCGATGGCTCACTGTTAATTCAGCCGCTGATCGGCCTGTACCCACAGTCGAGGACGATCTCCGATGCATGTGCGCCTTTCATTCCGTTGCATTCTGTTTTTGTCTGCCGACATGTAATTCTGAGGTCGGACATGAACGACGACGAAGATATGACCGATAACTCTCTCCCGCGAGGACCTCTACGAACTGGTCTGGTCAAAGCCGATGCTCGAACTGGCGAAGGACTTCAGCATTTCCGATGTCGCCCTGGCAAAACGCTGTCGACGGCTCGGCATTCCAGTTCCTGGTCGTGGGTACTGGGCACGCGTT
>Ga0302325_10021562_pt1 | contig 13491 bp, 9 predicted proteins | sample Palsa_T0_2_FD_201948 | JGI IMG/M metagenome (GOLD analysis project Ga0302325, IMG submission 201948) | Peat permafrost microbial communities from Stordalen Mire near Abisko, Sweden - Palsa_T0_2 | ecosystem: Environmental > Terrestrial > Soil > Palsa > Peat permafrost | place: Sweden: Abisko... | reverse complement strand
GAGCGTGACGGCATTTCCGGTGCTGGCCCGGATTCTCACCGAGCGAAATCTGCAAAAGACACCGCTGGGGGCCAGCGCCATCGCCTGCGCCGCCGTCAACGATGTGGCGGCGTGGGTCATGCTGGCGCTGGTGGTGGGCGTCGCCCACGCCGCGGGCAGCGGCGGCAAAACGGCCCTGCGGACGCTGGTTCTGGCGGTGGGATATACCGCCGTGGTCTTCCTGCTCATCCGTCCGTTTCTTCGCCGGCTCGAGCAGATTTACCAGCGGCAAACCCGGCTGTCGCAGAACGTCGTCGCGGCCATTTTTCTGCTGGTGCTGGGGTCGGCGTGGGTTACCGGCGCGATCGGCATTCATGCGATGTTCGGGGCGTTCCTCATCGGCTGCGTCATGCCCAAGGGAACCGATTTCGTCCGCCACGTGACCGAGCGGCTCGAGGATTTCATCGTGATATTCCTTCTGCCAATCTTCTTTGCCTATGCGGGGTTGCAGACTCGAATCGGACTGCTGAACAGCCCCCAGCTGTGGACTTATGCTGCCGTGGTTCTGGGGGTCGCATCGTGTGGAAAACTCGTCGGCGCCGCCGTTCCCGCCCGGATTTTTGGGTCCAGTTGGCGCGAAGCGATGGCCATCGGCGTGCTGATGAACACGCGCGGATTGATGGAACTGGTCATCCTCACGATTGGCCTGCAACTGCATGTCATCACCGGCTCGATCTTCGCCATCATGGTGCTGATGGCCCTGCTGACCACGTTCATGACCACGCCGCTGTTGCACTGGGTCTATCCGATTCGGCGACTGACGCCGGCGCGGAAGCTCGGCGAGAAGCGCGCGTTTTCCGTGCTCATTCCGGTGGCCGATCCGCGCAGCGGCGGGCCGCTGCTGCGCATGGCCGAGATGCTGGTCGGCTCCGGCCCGGACAAGGGGCGCATCGTCGCCCTGCACCTGCGGCGGATGGAGGATCGTGGGGAGTTTCGCAGCGGCCTGGCCGAGGGGCGGGTCGATCCGCTGCGGCCGCTGCTGGAGCATGCGACGAAAAACCAGGTGGCGGTCGAGCCGCTGTCGTATGTCAGCCGCGATGTGCCCCTCGACGTGGCCCGTATCGCGCGCGACGTGGGAGTGGACCTGGTGCTGATCGGCTTTCATCGCCCGGTCTTTGGCAAAACCATCCTCGGCGGAACCGTCCACCGCATCATGCAGGAAACGCCGACCGATGTGGCGGTCTTCGTCGATCGCGGGTTCCTGGGCGCGCAGCGCGTGCTGATCCCCTTCCTGGGGGGCAAGCACGATCGCTTCGCCCTTGAGCTGGCCAGCCGGCTGTCGCGCGAGGCCAAGGCGGAAATCACCGCGTTGCACGTGGTGCCGCCCAAGCGCCACGAGGGCGATTCGCTTCACGCGACCGAAGCCGTGGACCGCGTCTTCAACGATCCGACGCAGCCCGCGCCGGTGCACGTGCGCGTCGTCGAAAGCCGCGATCCCGTTGACGCCGTCCTCAAAGCATCGCACGAGTTCGATCTGATCGTCATCGGCGTGTCGGAGGAATGGGGCCTGTCGTCGCATCTGTTTGGATGGCGCAGCGAGCGGATCGCCGAGGGATGCCCGACATCGATGTTGATCGTGCGAAAACGAGCGGCCCAGGAAACCGAACGCCGCGAGCGCGGCGAAGCGAGCACGCCTGCGGCCGCTGAACGCGGGACGTGACCAACGCCGTGACCCCCAAAGCCCACCGATGGCCCCAGCCGATCGAAAGGCACTTTTTACATTTTTTGGCCTATAGACTGTGGAATTTCGCGCGGAAGTGGCGATAACACGGGAGTCCGATAGTATTCGGCTGTGACCTGTTGTAACCAAGATGGAGAGCCCCATGACCCGGAAAGTAACGAGGATTCAGTCCCAGAAGAAACACACGACGGTAGCCCCCAAGGCCGCTGCGAAGCCCGCGCCCAAGACCGCACCCGCGGCAGTGGTGAAAGCCATTGAACCGGCGCCGACGCCGGTGGCCAGCGTGCCGGTTGTGGCGGCCGAGCAGGCAACGCCGCAAGCCGCGTCCAGTACAACGGATGTGGAACCGACCGTCTCCGTTCAATCGCTGATTCAGTCGCTGCGCGATCCCTCGGCGGACGTGGCCCGCGACGCGGCCATCGAGCTGGGCCGATCCAATGATCTGTCCGCCGTGCTCCCGCTGATCGAGGTGATCGCCAACACCGACGGCTATTATCATAACGTCGTTCGCGCCGCCGCCGCCGAGGCCCTGGGGCTTCTGGGCGACTCCCGCGCGGTCGAGCCGCTGCTGGTGCTCAGCCGCGACACCATGGCCGAGGCCAGCGCCGAAGCCGTTCGCGCCCTGGCCCTTCTCAACGACCAGCGCGCCGTCGCCCCGCTGATCGACATCGTTCGCAACAGCTACGGCTTTTTCCTCCCGATCGTCCGCCGGGCCGCGGTGATCGCCCTGGCCAAGCTCGGTGGCCCCGAGGCCATCGCCGAGTTGCAGTTCGTTTCGCGAAACACGTCGGAAGACCCCGTGATCCGTCAGGCCGCCACCCGGGCGATTGCCTGAAGATCGCTGAATTCAACGCAAACCGCCCGTGCGCTCACCCGAGCGCGCGGGCTTTGCTTTTTGGCGTGCGTGGTTTTCAGGGGATTCGCAAGTCGCGGCGACGGACGTCTTTCCCCCTCCCCTGGTACTCCGGGGGAGGGTTGGGGTGGGGGCCTTCTGATCCTCGATCCGTTTTGTTCTGCGACAGCGAACCTTCCACTCTGGCCCCCACCTCGATCCTCCCCCGGAGTACCGGGGGAGGAGGCAAGACACCGAACCCCGGATTTTTGGCACACCGTCGCATTTGTATGCCAACGTTGACACCCGCCACCCGCTTCGTAGAATCGTCGGCCTCAAAACTGAATATCGCTCTTATCGAGAGTGGTCGAGGGTTGGGCCCTTTGACGCCACAGCAACCGGGTTCGGCTGGATAGCCGACGGTGCTAACTCCCACCAGGTCAATGGATGACGTTCCGTCGGCCTGGAAAGATAAGAAGACGCTTCACGCTCCCGTCGTCAGCCAAGCCTCTTCTTATCTGGAAGAGGTTTTTTTGTTGCCTTGAAAAAGGACGATCCGCAATGAGCTACGTGCTCGGACTCAAGTGCAAGGAGTGCGGCCACCGCGCCCCGGCTACGCCGCTTCATGTCTGTGAATCCTGCTTCGGCCCGTACGAGGTGGAGTATGACTATGCGCGGATGAAGGGCGTGGTCACACGCGACTCGATCGCCCGCGGGCCGCGCAATCTGTGGCGTTACCGCGACCTGCTGCCGGTTGAGGGAGAACCCAGGACCGGCCATCATTCGGGATGTACGCCCCTGCGGCGGGCCGATCGGCTGGCTGCGGAGCTGGGCTGCTATGAACTGTGGATCAAGGACGATTCCTGCAACTACCCGACCTATTCCTACAAGGAGCGCGTCGTGTCGGTGGCGATCAGCAAGGCCATCGAGTTTGGCTTCGACACCGTCGGGTGCGCCAGCACCGGCAATCTCGCCAACAGCACCGCTGCCCATGCCGCCCAGGCGGGATTGCGCTGCTTCGTGATGATTCCGCATGATCTGGAGCAGGGCAAAGTGCTCGGCTCGCTGATCTTCGCCCCGACGATGGTGCGCATCCGCGGCAACTACGACGAGGTCAACCGCCTCTGCACCGAAATCGCCGACAAGTACGGCTGGGCGATCGTCAACGTCAATCTCCGGCCGTATTACACCGAGGGAGCCAAGACATTCGGCTTCGAGATCGCCGAGCAACTCGGCTGGCGCTTGCCGCAACATACCGTCGTCCCCACCGCCGGGGGAACGATTCTGCCCAAGGTTTACAAGGCGTATCAGGAATTCATCGAGCTGGGGCTGGTGGAGAACAACCACCCCAAGATTTATTCCGCCCAGGCCGCCGGCTGCAACCCGGTGGTGACGGCCATTCACAAGGGGATCGACATCATCGAGCCGCAGAAGCCCAACACGATCGCCAAGTCGATCGCCATCGGCAATCCCGCCGACGGTTATTACGTCTATCAGGCCGTGAAAGAATCGGGCGGATGGGGCGAGAGCGCGACCGATCCGGAGATCATCGCCGCCATCAAGCTGCTGGCCCGCACCGAAGGGATCTGGACCGAGCCGGCCGGCGGGACGACGTTGGCCGCCGCGATCAAGCTGATCGAGCAAGGCCGCATCCCGCGCGATGAGTCGATCGTCATCAGCATCACCGGCAACGGGCTGAAAACGCTCGAGGTGGTGCAGAACGAATTGCAGCAGCCGCGGGTGATCGATCCCAAGTTGTCGGAATTTGATCGGCTGCTGGAGGAGTCCAAACCGAGCGAGCGGCCCGCTGGACGGCAGCCGGCGGTTGTGTCGTAGGCGGCGCGGAAGGGTTCGCCGACGCCCACCGCGGACTTCCGTCCGCGGCTATAAAAAAGTAGAAAGCTGGCGGCTCGCGTCCGATCATAGCCGCGGAAGGAAGTCCGCGGAGAGCCGCCCGAGACGAGCCAGCCCACCGCCGCAGCCAAGTGCTACTGCCGGGCCAGCACGGGGGCGGCGGACGCGGCATTGGGTGGGCTGAGCAGATTCTGCATCGCCCCCACCGCGGTATAGCGGTCGAATCCGTCGCGCGGAAACGACCCGGTCGCTCCGATGATGGAGACCGTGGCGCTGAACGCCATCAGCACGCCAGCCGCCACCCACGACATCGGCCGATGCGGCCGCCGCAGCCACGCCCCGGCCCAGAAGAGCATCAGCGGCAGAAACAGCACGAACCACCGGGTGGCAAACATCGCTTCGCCCCATTCGGTGCTGGAAACGCAGTAGAGCAGCAGGATCGCCACGCTCCCGGCGACAGTGACGGTGGCCAGCATTTTCGTCGACGAGGGCCAGTGGCGATGCATGACCATGGTGATCCCCAGCAGTCCCATGACCAGCACCGGAAAGTGCGTGAAAATGCCGTGCGTCCCGATCAGGACATCGACCGCCCGCCAGAAAGCCCGGGCGATTCCCACTTGAAACCCAGACTCGTCATCGTCGTCCTCGCCGGCATCCGGGCGGACGATCTCGCGGCGAAGGGATGAATCAAATTGCGGCCGAAGATAGGCCGGGACCAGATCGCCGGTGATCGACTCGTTGAGCACGGCATGGAACGCGACCGGCGCCGTCGCCCCCAGCAGATAAATGCAAATGGCCAGCGCCCGCGCGCCCAGTCGCCAGCGAAACGCGCCAACCACCAGCGCCAGTGCCACCGCGAAGACCAGAGCCGGCGGATCGATCACCGCCGACAATCCCGCGGCAACCCCCGCCAGCGCGAGCCAGCCACTCGACTTGCGCATGTCGTTAATCAGCCCGACCTGCACCAGACACGCCCCGGCGCTCAGCAGAAACGTCGCGGCCAGGGCGTGGGCGTTGAGGACCGTGGCATAACTGATCAATCCGCTGCCGAGCACCACCGCCAATCCCAGCGCCGCCCGCCATGGCCGGCCCAGCTCGAAGAGCCGGCCCATCTTGTAAACCAGCCCCGCCGACAGCGCCACCGGCACCGTCACGCCCACGAGCGTGAGAATGAACATCACCCACAGCGAGTTGTGCTCGAGCGTCACGCCCCGATGAAACATCACCCAATACGGCACGCTGAGCATCGCCGCCATGACTGGCGGCTGATCGCTGTAAAGATGCCCGTGAACGGTGATCGTGTCGCGGGTGCTGTGGGCGAAGAGGGTGTTGTCGATCGCCAGCGTGTGATGCTCGACGATCGCCTGCACCGTCGAGAGCCGGGCCTGCTCATCATCGGACATGGTGTCCAACTCCGGGCGCAGCAGCGGCCGCACCAGCGGCACCGTCAGCAGCAGCACCAGGATCGGCGCGCTCAATGCCCACGGGCGCACCAGTTGTCGCTCGTGGCTGTTCAGGTAATTGATAAGGAACTGCATGGGAGCCGAGCCGCGCGTCCGAACATCGGCCTCTGTTTCAATCGGTTCAATAGACCTTCAAGAACTGCACGATGTTCCCAACGATCTTCTCACCCATCCGGGCGTAGCGCGCGTAATAGCGGCCGGTGTCCTGGCGAATCTGCCTCTCCCCGCCCTCTCCCAGGGCCTTGGCCGCGTCTTCCCAACTGGCCACAAGTATCTTCTCAATGTCGGTTTGCGTCAATTCAAAGTGAAATTGAAAGCCGAACAGGCGGTTTTTGAAGCGAAAAGCCTGATTCTTGCACGCCTTGGATGAGCTGAGCAGCGAATTCCCGCTGGGCGGCGGCGGAGCCGGCGGTGGCGGAGCATTGGCCGGCGGAGGCAGCTTGGGAAGATCGAACGTGTCGAAATGCCAGTGAAACATCATCACGCCATCGGTCATTCCCATCACGATCGGCTCGGTGCCGCCGGGAAAGGGAAACGTCACCGGCAGCCAGCCAAACTCCGGCATCGGGATCGGCGCCTCGCCGGGGTTGGCCCCCGGCTTCACGTTCGGATAAACCTTCGCCCCCGCCGCATGGGCAATCAGCTGCGCCCCCAGACAAATCCCCAGCGTCGCCCGATCGTGGGCGATGCACCGCTGCAGCAACTCGACCTCCTTGGCCAGAAACGGAAATTTCTCACTCCCGATATCCGCCATTCTCATCGGCCCACCCAGCACGATCAGCATCCGAATCCCGTCCAGATCAGTCGGCACCTCATCCCCGCTGTACAGCCGCCGAACCTCGACCTGAATCCCATAGTCGCGCAGCATCGGCCCCAGACGCCCCGGCCCTTCGTGCGCCACGTGTTGCAATACAATAACCTTGCTCATTGGCGACGATATTCAGGGAGAGCGCAAGGAGTTGTCAAGCGCAGCCCGCAGAACGCCACATCAAACCCAGGGCAATCGCGTATTGTCCCGTTTTAGCGGCGTTCCCGAAGGGACGCGCTTCGGCGTTCGAATGCCGTCCCTGCGGGACAGCCGCTACGCGGGACGTCCGACCGGCTCGCAATGTTGATTGCGTAGACCCTTGCCGCGCTTCGAGAATCATCATCCGCGATGCGGACCTTGCCAGTCGGGCTTGCAACTTTTTGTCCGAAACTCGGCGTTCTCGCTATAATTGCGCTAATGACCGTTCAGACCTTTCGCGAAATGCTTTCGCGCCGTCCGTTCCAGCCGGTGAAGCTCATGCTATCGAGCGGCCAGTCGTCTGAGATTCGCCATCCGGAGATGGCAATGCTGACGCGCACGAGCCTTTTGATCGGCGTCGACGTCGCGGCCGATGGCGTTCCCGCGGAGTTCAAGATCGTCGCGCTGCTGCACGTTGCGTCGATGGAGCCAATGTCCTCACAGGCCGCGTGAGCCGGCGTACGTCGGAAGAGATTTCGGGGAGACGCTCGATGGGCATTCGTGACTTTTTCAAGAAGCAACAGCCCGCGGTCGGGGGACCGGTTTCCGTGCCGGCGTCCGCGCCCCGCCCCGCAGGCGCACGTCCTGGGAGCCAGCCTCCAGGCAATCCCGGCGTGACGAAAATCGACCGCGAGCACTTCACGCTCCATGCTCCTTTCCAGTGGCTGGCCGAGCCCGGCGACAATCCGCTGGAGTTCGAGTTTCGCAATCAGACTCTGCGTGAGCAGCTGATCGTTACCGTCCTGCTGGCACGTGAGCCATTTGATGCGGCCGGGTTGCAGCCGCTCGCCGAAGAGCTGGCCAATGCGCGCCTGCGTGCGCTCGACACGATCTCGAACGGTCAAGCGGTTCATTCGCCGCTCAGGCTCCAGAGCGGCTCGGGCCAGTCGGAGGCGCGCTGCGTCGGCCGCGACGATCCGCAGAAAGTGCGGATCGCGTTCGTGGTGCGTGCCACGCCTGTAAAGGTGGTAACGGTCGCCCTAACCCGCTACTTTCTGGAGGAGGTCGGCACTCCGTTCGAGGCATACGCCGGCTCGATCTTCGATTTCCTGCGGATCAAAAACTCGGGCGGCTCGGCGCCCACATAGCCGGCTGACGATGAGGTCCCGTAGGGTCTGCACTGCGGACCTTACGAGTTGCCGAACCGGGCAACTACAGGAGCTACCGCTTCAAAGGTGGTCACAATTGACCAACGGAATCGTCATATTCGGCTTGGTCGTTGTTGCGATCCTCATCCTGATCCCGGTCGTCATGGTCGGCCGTATCGTTGCGGCGGTCGTCCAGGGCTGTGTCGAGGATCGTCGCGCGGAAGCTCGCAAGATCACGCGCCCGGTTGAGGGCTTGGGCGATTTCTCAACCTACGACAATCAACTTTGGTTCGGGGAGGTCGAGGGCATTCACATTTCCGTGGTCCGCGTCGGGGAGAGCCCTACTGTCGAGGACTCGCAGCGCGTCCGGGCGATTCTTCAGGACCGGCCACGGTTGATTGCAAAAGCGAAGGGCTACCTCGCCGCGCACGAAGACGTATCCGCGCTCCGCGGCGGTGCCGACGGATTCGAGCAATATGGGTTTGATTACGATACCACATCCCGCTTTGTGCTCGAACTCGCACATCCGGAAGACCCAGATGGAATGTACCGCGTCGAGTTCCGGGACGGCGAGCCCGTCGCCTCCGGTCGCGACGACTGACCGCCGTGGCCGAGCTTTGCGGTTCATTGGACAGAACCCATCCCGTCGCCCATCATTTCGTTGGCGGCATGCAGAACATCATCATCGACAAACCCTACGTTCCCGTCACTCCCTATCGGGGGACGATCTGGCCGCGATTGCTTTCGCTTTATGTGCCGCGATTGCTTCGCAAAAAATATGGCGTGACGCGGGTGGAGAGCGTTCATGTGGAGCGGCTCGCCGAATCCATCCGAGCGGGGCATGGGGTGCTCTTGGCGCCGAATCATTGCCGGGATGAGGATCCGCTGGTGATGGGGCAGTTGGCGCGGGCGGTGGGGACGCCGTTTTTTGTCATGGCGAGCTGGCACGTGTTCATGCAGGACCGCTTCAGCGCGTTTCTGCTTCGGCGGGCGGGGGCGTTCAGCATCTACCGGGAGGGGATCGATCGCGCGGCCGTCGAGACGGCCATCGAGATTCTTGAAACGGCCCGGCGGCCGCTGGTGATGTTTCCCGAGGGACTGATCGCCCGGACCAACGATCATCTGAATCCGCTGATGGACGGCGTGGCATTGATCGCGCGGTCGGCGGCGAAGAAGCGGGCCAAGCGGGAACCGCCGGGGAAGCTGGTCGTTCATCCGGTGGCGATTCGATACCATTTTCATGGCGACATCAACGCGGCCGTCGCGTCGGTGCTCGATGAGATCGAAACGCGGCTCACCTGGCGGCCGCAGCGGAATCTGCCGACGCTGGAGCGCATTTATAAAGTCGGCTCGGCGCTGCTGACGCTCAAGGAACTGGAGTACACCGATCAGCCGCAGACCGGGACGATCGGGCAGCGATTGCAGAATCTGATCGACATGATCCTGCGGCCGCTGGAGGCGCAGTGGACCAGTGGCAACAGCGACGGCTCGGTCGTCGCGCGCGTCAAGCGGGTGCGGGCGGCGATTCTGCCGGATGTGGTCAAGGGGGAGATCGACGAGGCCGAGCGGGAAAAGCGGTGGAGGGCGCTGGCCGATGCGTATCTGGCCCAGCAGCTCTGGCACTATCCGCCGGATTACGTTGCGAACAATCCGACGCCCGAGCGGTTGCTGGAAACGGTTGAGCGGTTCGAGGAAGACCTGACCGACAAAATCCGCCTGCACGGCCCGATCTGGGCGACGGTCACCGTCGGCGAGGCGATCGACGTTGCCCCGCAGCGCGAGTCGCGCGGCTCGGCCGATCCGCTGCTGGTCAAGATCGAGAGCCAGCTTCGGGAGATGCTCGAATTGCCCAAGCCAACCGAAGCGGCTCAACCGACGGCCCCAGCGCCGAGCCCGGCGTCATGATGCGTGCCAGCGGACCGATCATCGTCTGCCGGGCGGGAATCATCGCCGCTTCGCTGGGGCTGTGGTTCTGGACGCAGTGGCTGCTGAGCCGGCGCAAAGCGCCTGCGTCGGCGGGCGGGGCGATTTTCGACGGCGTTCATCGGCTCACCGCGGGGTTGCACAAGAAGCTGATCGATCATCCGCGGCGGGCCGATGCGCTGCTGATCGTCAGCTCGCTGGTGATCGATCTGCTGGGGCTGTGGATGCTGGCGACGGCCATTTTCGGCCCCACCATTGAACCGTTTCTGGGGTTGATCATGCTCTTTGCCCTGCGGCAAATCTGCCAGGCAGTGTGCGCCCTGCCGCCGCCGCAGGGGATGATCTGGCGAAATCCCGGCGTGCCGGCGCTGTTGGTGACCTATGGAACATCGGAGGACCTTTTCTTCTCCGGCCATACGGCGTTGGCGGTTTACGGGGCACTCTGTCTGGCCGGCGCACTGGGCCCGTGGGGAATTGTCCTGGGGGTTTTGATCGCGCTGTTTGAAATCTCGGCGGTTCTGGTGCTTCGCGCGCATTACACGATGGATGTGTTTGCCGGAGCGATGACGGCGCTGTACGTGCATCATCTCGCCTGGCAGATGTCGCCGACGGTTGATGGATGGATCGCTCACCTGATCGCGATCGCCGGGCATGGTTGACCGAGGCCGCAAATTCCCGGGTGGCGTGCTGACAGAGATCGGTTTCACTTATATACTCCCCGCCGTCGGGGCGCAGCGGGATTCGTCATGGAGAGGCAGACGTGCATCTTCGGAAGTTCACACCACTGTCAGGGCGACGGATGGGCCGCAAGTCTTCGCAAGCGCGCGGCCCCCGGAGTCTGAGAACGTCGCCGACAATCGAGCCGCTGGAGCGGCGCGTGCTGCTGTCGGTGGACGTCACGACGTACCACAACGACAACACCCGCGACGGCGAGAACCTCGACGAGACCATTCTCACGCCGGCCAATGTCAACTCCACGGATTTCGGGCAGTTGTTTTCCTATCCGGTGGACGGCTACGTTTACGCCCAGCCGCTGTACATGTCGAACCTGAGCATGGGGGCGCTGGGGACGCACAACGTGGTTTTCGTGGCCACGGAGAACGACAGCGTTTATGCCTTTGACGGCGATACCGATGCCGGCAGCAACGCCTCGCCGCTCTGGCGCGACAGCTTCATCGACCCGGCGGCGGGGATCACCACCGTCCCCTCCAGCGCCACCGGCACCGGCGACATCGTTCCGCAGATCGGCATCACCGGAACGCCGGTGATCGATCCTTCGACCAACACGCTGTATGTCGTCACCAACACGCAGGACACGAATCAGACCACCGGCGCCGTCACGTACGTGCAGCAGCTTCATGCTTTGGACATCACCACCGGCGCGGAGAAGTTCGGCGGCCCCGTAACCATCGACTTCTCAACGCCCGGCACCGGCAGCGGCAGCGTCAACGGCGAGATCGCCTTCGATGCGCTGGTCGAAAGCCAGCGACCGGCGCTGACGCTGGCCAACGGGTCGGTCTACATCGCCTGGGCGTCGCACGGCGACAACGGCAACTATCACGGATTTATCGCCGCCTATAGCGCCTCGACGCTCCAGTTTCAGTCCGTGCTGAATGTCACGCCCAACGGCGGCAAGGGCGGCATCTGGATGACCGGATCGGGGCCGGCGGTCGATGGCGACGGGAATCTGTTCCTCACCGTCGGCAATGGAACCTTCGACGACGGCGGGGGCGACTACGGGGACTCGGCTCTCAAAATCAGCACCTCGGACGGCCTGGCTGTCGCCGATTCGTTTACCCCGTTCAATCAGGCGGACCTGGATGCCGGCGACGTCGATTTCGGCTCGGGCGGGATCATTCTGCTGCCCGGCGGCGAAGCGGTCAGCGGCGGGAAGGACGGGAATCTCTACGTCATCAATCAGGACGACCTGGGCGGCTTTGGCGCCACCAGCAACACCAACTTGCAAACCCTCAGCGTGACCAGCGACGGCGGGATTTACAGCACACCGGCCTATTTCAACGGCACCGTCTACATCGGTCCCGAGAATCAGAGCATCGAGGCATATCCGCTCTCCGGCGGCTTGCTGACCGGCCCGTCGTCCTCGTCGCCGGAGGTGTATGGGTACCCCGGCGCGACGCCGAGCATTTCCGCCAACGGGACTTCGGATGCCATCGTCTGGACGGTCGAGTACGGCGAGAACGCGGTGCTCTATGCCTACGATGCGACCAACCTGGCCAACGAATTGTACAACAGCAACCAGGCGGGGAGCCGCGACCAGCTTGGGCTGGGCGTGAAGTTCGCGGTGCCGACGGTTGCCGACGGGCACGTGTACGTCGGCACGGCCTCGTCGCTGGCGGTCTTTGGATTGCTGTCGTCGGGACAGAGCGTTGCCCCGGCCACGCCCAGCGGGCTGTCGGCCAGCGCCCTGACGCCGACTGACGTGCATCTGAGCTGGAGCGAAAGCTCGACCAATGCCAGCTCGTTTCTGATCCTGCGCTCGACCGATGGGGGGAGCTTCGCGCAAGTCGGCTCGACCGACGGAAGCACAACCAACTTCGACGACGACTCGGTCGTTGTGGGCGCCAACTACACCTACGAGGTGGAAGCGAGCAACAGCGCGGGGACTTCCGGGCCGTCGGCAACGGTCAATATCTCGACCCCGGCGGTTGCCGGGTTGGTCGGCTATTGGCAATTCAACGAAGGAATCGGGACCACCACCGCCGACGCCAGCGGCGACAACGACACCGGGACGCTCCACGGCGAAGTGACCTGGATTCCCGGGCGCGTGGGTCCGTCGGCACTGAACTTTCACGGTGCGGGCGTGCAGGCCGCTTACGTCGATATTCCCAGCGAATCGCAGCTCCAATTCAGCGCCGACGACAGCTTCACGCTCAGTGCCTGGGTGAAGGCCAACGCGCTCGACAGCAAATGGGCCGGCATTGTCACCAAGAGCACCGACGTGCCGCCGGGCTACGGGCTGTATATCGATCCCAACAACCATTGGGCGGCGGCGACCAGCTCGGGCGTCAACGTCATCGAGGGTCCGCTGGCCGACACCAACTGGCATCTGCTGACGCTGGTGCAGAACGGCGCGGCGGGGACTCGCCAGTTTTACGTGGACGGCGCCCTCGTCGGCACCGGGCCCGCGGAAGATGGCTCGGGCAGCGGAGATTTGTGGGTTGGCGGCTCGGCCTCGACCATCGAGCAATACTTCAACGGCGCGGTCGACGATGTGCGCGTGTACAACATCGCCTTGAGCCAGCCCGCGATCGAAGCCCTCGCCGACGTGCCCGCCACGCCCGCCCCCGGCACGGGAGTCATCAATGGAACGGTCTTCGAGGACGACGGCGGCACCGGAGCGAATCTGCAAAGCGATCCCGGGGCGCCCGGCGCCACGGTCTTCCTCGACCTGGACGACAGCGGCGTTCTCCAGAGCAACGAACCGACGTCGGTGACGGATTCAAACGGCGACTTCAGCTTTTCCAATCTGGCGGATGGAACCTACCGCGTGGTGGCGATCCCCGACAACGAAGAGTACATCTCCACGCCGACGGCGGCCTATCGCACCGTGACGATCAGCGGGGGGCAGGCCGTGAGCGGGGTGG
>Ga0302325_10021561_pt1 | contig 13491 bp, 4 predicted proteins | sample Palsa_T0_2_FD_201948 | JGI IMG/M metagenome (GOLD analysis project Ga0302325, IMG submission 201948) | Peat permafrost microbial communities from Stordalen Mire near Abisko, Sweden - Palsa_T0_2 | ecosystem: Environmental > Terrestrial > Soil > Palsa > Peat permafrost | place: Sweden: Abisko... | reverse complement strand
GAGCAACAGCGGCTGCCGCGCAGCGGCATTCGCTCAGCCCGCGAAGTCGATGTGGTGGCGGGCTGGCCGTACGCGAAGGCGCGTCGAGCTCGAGTTCCGCGCTGCGATCTTCGCCGCCTCGAGCTTCGCTGCCTCGAGCTTCGCCGCCTCGAGCTTCGCCGCCAACCGTGTGGCCGCCTCACGTTTCGCCGCCTCCCGTTCCGCCGCCTCCCGCCTCGCCGCCCTGAGCTTCGCGACCGCGACCGACTCGGCTTCGGTCCTCGCCGCTTCGAGCCTCGCCGCCTTCAGCTTCGCCGCCTCGAGCTTCGCCGCCTCGAGCTTCGCGACCTCGACGCGCCCGGCCTCTGTCCTCGCCGCCTCGGCCCTCGCCGCCCTCAACCTCGCAACCTCGGTCTCCGCGCCCGCGAGCGTCGCGGCCGCTGCCTTCGCCGCGGCGAGCTTCTCCGCCGCAAGCTTCGCCCGCTCGAGCCCCGCGGCCGCGAGCTTGGCAGCGGCGAGCTTCGCTGAACGGAGCTTCGCCCTGGCGTCCCCCACCACCACGGTGCTACCCGGCAGCTGAGCGGGGACGATCGCCAGCGGGACCGCGACCGGCGCGACCGGGGCGACTGGAGCGGCGAGCTTCGCTGAACGGAGCTTCGCCCTGGCGTCCCCCACCACCACGGTGCTACCCGGCAGCTGAGCGGGGACGATCGCCAGCGGGACCGCGACCGGCGCGACCGGGGCGACTGGAGCGGCCGGAGCGGCGAGCACGATCGCTGCGGCGCTCGACACTGCATTCGTCCCGGGTGTCGTCTCGGTCGCAGTCGTGACGGCCGCGACGTTGACGATCGACGAGCCGGCGGAGGCGTCGACGTAAACGGTGAACGTGATCTCGCTCGTTTCTCCCACCGCGAGCAATGCCCTGTCGCACGTGACGACGGTCCCGCTGCTGTTGGCGGCACAGTCCCAGTCGGGCCCGGCGGCTGCGACGGCGGAGAGGCCCGTCGGCAAGTCATCGGTCACCTCGACGCCCGCGGCGGGAGACGGCCCGGCATTCGCGACCGCGACGAGATAGCTGGCATCGGTTCCGCCGACGAGGGATCCGGTCAGCTGCTTGGCGAGGGCGAGGGTCGCAAACGGTGTCGGGGAGTCGGCGGCAGACGTGCTGTTGTTCGTCAGGCTCGGGTCGGGAGTTGCCGCGGAGAGCGAGGCGATGTTGGCCACGCTCGGGTAGGCGGCCGCGCCGATGAGGACGGTCAGCAGGATCGGCGGCGCGGTTGCGTTCACGGCGAGCGAGCCGGCGAGGGTGCACGTCACCGTGGAGGTCACGGTTGACTGCGCCGGGGTGCCCGGCGCATCGACGCAGACCCACCCGGTCCCGGCCGCGGAGACGTACGTCTCCCCCGCGGGGAGAGGGTCGCTGACGACGACCGGGCCGGGGCTCGTCGAGGGGCCGTTGTTCGAGACGAGGAACGTGTAGGAGGCGTTGCTCGAGAATGCGAAGGGATCGCTGTGACTCTCGACGATCGCGAGGTCGCTCTCGACGTCGATGCTCGTGGGATCGACCGTCGAGTTGTTCGAGAGCGCAGGGTCGGCGGTCGTCCCGGAGGCCACCACGGTCGTGTTGTCGAGGGTGCCCGTCGCGTCCGGCGAGACGGCGGCGACGAGGGTGATCGGCGGCGCGGCGGCGCCGGTCGGGATGGGGCTGGCATTCGTGCAGGTGACGACGGCCGCCGCGTCGAGGCAGGTCCACCCGCTTCCGCCGGCCGAGACGAAGCTCTCGGCGACCGGGAGCGTGTCGATGACCGTGATCGGTCCTGCTGCGGTCGCCGGTCCCGCGTTGCTCGCCGTGAGCGTGTAGGTGCCGTTCGTGCCGGCGACGAACGAGCCGGCATGGCTCCCGGCGATCGACAGGTCGGCCCCGACGATGAGCGTCGGGTCGGTCGTGACGTTGTCGGAGAGTGCCGGGTCGGGCGTCTGCCCCGGTGTGACGCCGGCCTCGTCCGTGAGTGTTCCCAGGAGCGAGACCGACGAGCCGACCGCGACGTCGAGCGAGATCGCCGGCGCCGCCGTGCCCGCGGCGATCGTCGAGGGGTCATCGCAGGTGACGATCTGGGACGCCGCGCTGCAGGCCCACCCGGATCCGCTGGCCGAGACGTAGCTCTCCCCGATCGGGAGCGTGTCCGAGACGACGATCGGCGAGCCGGTCGTTCCGACCGAGTCGGCCGGGCCGTTGTTCGTGACCGTGATCGTGTACGTACCACCCGTTCCGGAGACGAAGCTCGGCGCGCTGCTGGCCTGAATCGCGAGGTCGGCGCTGACCGAGGGGCTGCTCGCCGCGGTCGACGTATCGTTTGCGGCCACCGGGTCGGGTGTGCCATTGGCGTCGGTGGATCCCGAGCAGACGTTCGTGCCCGTCCCGATCGTCCCGCTGCAGGCGATCGCCGTGTTCGTGATCGCGGTCACTGCGCCGGAGCCGACCGCGACGACGAGGCTGATCGGCAATGCCGCTGCGCCGCTCGAAAGCGTCGCGGCGGCCGTGTAGGTGCAGGTGACGGTGCCGCCCGCGTTCGCGCAGCTCCAGCCGGTCCCGGCCGCCGAGACGAAGGTCTCACCGGCGGGGAGCACGTCCTGCACCTGCGGCGCGATCGCGTCCGAGGGGCCGAGGTTCGAGACGGCGATCGTGTAGGTCGCGTCGTTGCCCGCAACGAGGCCCGTGGACGGTGCCGTGAGGGTGTTGCCGACGTCGAGGTCGGCGCTCGCGCTGATCGTCGTCGCGCTCGCGCTCGCGTTGTCGGAGGAGACGGGATCGTCGGTGCCGGCCCCGGCGAGCATGGCGGTGTTCGTCACCACGTCCGGGCCCGGGGCGACCGAGGGCGACACCGCGACGACGAGCTCGATCGGCCCGCCGATCGGCCCGACCGCAGCGCCGGCGGGGGCTGTCCCGAAGCTGCAGGTCACCGTGCCGCTCGCGTTTGCGCAGCTCCAGCTCGTCCCCGAGGCGGAGACGAAGCTCTCACCGGTCGGGAGGGGGTCGGTGACGGTGATCGGCTCGGCCGCGGCATCCGGGCCGAGGTTCGAGACGGCGATCGTGTAGGTCCCGTCCTGGCCGGCGACGAAGCCGCCGCTGTGGGTCTTCACGATCGAGAGGTCGGCCGCCGGGATCGTGTCGTTGGCGCTTGCCGCCGGGCTCTGGTAGGCGCGGTATGTCCCGCCAACTCCGACCCCGGCCCCGATCCCGCTCGCGCCGGTCGCGTCGTCCGCGCTCGCGATGGCACTGTCGACGTTTCCGGGGGCGTCGAGGGTCGCGCCGGCGCCGGGGGTGGCGGCGAAGGCGACGCTGAGCGTCTGCGCGTCGTCGAGCGTCCCGAGGCCGCCCCAGGTGAGGGTCTGAACGTGCGTCGCTGAGTTAATCGAGATCGACGGGTCCGCGGTCAGCGGGGCGGCGCTGCCGGTCACGATGCTGGTCGAGCCCGGGTCGTATGTCCAGTAGGGCGGGAGCGTGTCGGTGACCGCAACCGACTCGACCGGGGCGGTGCTCGTGTCGCTGACGGCCAGGTGCCAGCTCGCCGGGGCGCCGATGTTCGCCTGGCCGCTCGTCGCGCTTCCCGCGCTCCCCGTGTAGGCCGCGAGCGCGAGGATCGGGAAGACGGGCGTGACGCTCGCGGCCATGTCCGCCGGGAGGTAGGCGTCGTAGCGCGCGGGGGCGGCGGTCGCCGTCGCGGCGTCGGCCGCGTAATAGGTGTTGACCGTCGCGGTGTTCGCGATCGGGCTGCCCGCGCTCGCGGCGCTGAAGTCGTTCGAGGGTGCGATCGTCGCGCTGTAGGTCAGGCTGAGCGACGCACCAGGGGCGAGCGACTGTCCGGTGAGCGTCCAGGTGATCGTGCCCCCGCTGGCGTCGGGGTTCGCGCCTGCGAGCGCTCCGCCGCCGGCGGTCAGGGAGGAAGGATCGACGACGAGCAGCGCGGGCACGGGGTCGGTCACGGTCGTCAGGTACGCCGTCGAGGAGTTGGTCGAAGCGTTCTGAAGCGTGATCGTGTAGACGAAGCTCTCGCCCGGCGTGGGGCTCGTGACGGGCGTCGACTTCGTGAGCGTCAGGCTCGGCGCGAGCACGGTGACGGTCGCCGGCGCGGTCGCCGAGGCGAGCGTGAAGCCGAAGTTCGAGCTCGAGCCGCTCGGGGCCGGGGCAGACACGGTCGCCGGGCCCGACGCGTTGTTCCAGTAGACACCGACGTTGTTCACGAGCGCCTGGTCCGCCAGGACCGGCGCCCCGCCGTGGTAGGTCTCCGAGGGGTAGGCGGTGTAGGTGAGAACGACGGTGCGGGTCGAGGACGTCGCGGCCACGTTGCCGAGCCACCAGGCGATGGAGGTCTCGCCCGTCGAGGCGTCGTGGGTCGGGCTCTCGGTCGTGATCGACGAGAGGTCCGAGCTGCAGCCGCCGGTGCAGCTCGTGGAGACGAAGCCGTCGAAGCTCAGGCCGTCGGGGAGAACGTCGACCGCCGTGAAGTCCGGGAACGCGGTGTTCGCCGGGATCGTCACCGTGTCGGTGAAGGTCGAGTCGACCCCGACCGCGACCGTGGCCGGGAGCGCCGTCTTGGCGACGACGGAGCCGGGGACGGTGATGGTGTCGTTCGCGGTCGCGCGGTATCCGGAGACGTCGGCGGCTGCCGCCGTCGTCGAGGTGCGGCCGCCCGTCGGCAGGCTCTCGGCGGTCGCGGCGACCGCGTTCTCGAAGCTGTTGGAGCCCGTCGGCGTGGCCGGGACGGTCGCCTGGTAGGTCAGGGCGAGCGGCGCGCTGGTGGTGAGCGCGCTCGCCGTCCAGGTGATCGTGCTCGCGCCGTCGAAGACGCCGCCGCCGCTCGCCGAGCCGGGGACGTAGGTCTCGCCGCTCGGGAGCGTCGCGGTGACCACGAGGTCGTCGGCGACCGAGACGTTCGTCAGGTTCTGGTCCGTCACCGTCACCGTGTAGGTGACCGTCGCACCCGGGCTCGACTGGTGGGGCAGGGTCGCCCCGGGGGCGTTGTCGGTCTCCGCGATCGCGAGGTCGGGCTCCTCCACCGTCAGCGACGCCGTCGCCGACCTCGGTGAGCCGGTGCCGGTCGCGCCCGTGCTGGTCTCGTAGGCGAATTTGGCGGTGTTCGCGATCAGAGCGCTGCGGACGTTCGCCGCGACGTCGTTGACGTGCGCCGTGAACGTGAGCGTGCAGGTCACCGCGGTACCCGTCGGCGTCACCGCCAGTGGGGTCGGGAAGTCGAGCGCGACCGTGTTGGTCGCGGCGCTCGCGGCGAGCGTGAAGGTGTAGGTGCCGTCGCTGCCGGTGCCGCTGTCGCCCGAGGCGCTGATCGTGCCGGTGAGGGGGCCGCCGTGGCAGCTCGCGCTGGCAGAGCCCGCCGCGTAGGAGAGCTGCGGGGTCGACGTCCCGAGCGCGTCGGTGACGGTTCCGCTGTAGAGCGTCGTTCCGACCGGGACGGTCGCCGTGAGCGTGTACTCGACGACCTGGCCGATCGTCGCGGTGGTCGGGGCGACGCTCTTGGCGATCGTCGGATCCGAGAGCAGCACGTTCGAGGGGTCCTGGACGACGTCGCCCCCGGGCGGGGTGGGAGCCGCGCTGACGGCAGCCGCGGGCGCCGTGACCGTGCCGCCGTCGCTCGTGACGATGTTGCTCGTCTGCGGGACGTAGGTGGTGTCGCCGCTCGCGCCGGTGTTCGGCTGGCCGATGTAGGCCGCGACGCCGGCCGTGTTGGCGAAGTTGTCCCCGGTCGCCGCGGTACTCGGGACGGTCAATACGAACGTCTCGGTGTCGGTGCCGGTCGCCGCGATCAGGGGGATGTCCGAGCCGCTCCAGACGATCGTCGTGTGGGTCACGGTGGCGGTGGCGGATCCGACCCCGAGCGGAACGCCGGTCGAGCCGGCCGCATAGCAGGTGCCGCCGTCGGAGATCGCGCTGATCTCGGCGCAGGTCTGTCCGCTCGCGAGCACGTCCCAGATCGTCGGGGTGGTGGCGGCGATCGCGCCGCTGTTTGAGATGTCGACCCGGAAGGTCGCCGCGTCGCCGTCGTGCACGACCACCCCGTCCTTGTTCGAGTCGAACACCGTGCCGCCCGAGATCGCGGTGCCGTTGATGGCCTCGACACCTGTCCGGAGCGTGAGGTTGGGATCGGCGAGGGTGTAGGTCACCTCGCTGCGGTCCCCGATCCCGGCGTCGGGGGTGTCGAAGGAGGCGAACTTCATCAGGTTCTGGGTGAGGTCGAAGTCGTTCCCCGCGGTCGGCGACCCGGTCAGCGTCGTGCCGATGTCGTAGACGAGCAGCTGGCCGGGGCTCGAGAAGAGATCGCAGGCGGTCGTGCAGCCGGCCTGCGGGGCGCCCATGAAGAGGGTCAGCGAGTCGCCGTCTCCCGTCGAGGGGACGTAGACGGGGTTGGCGTCGCCGCCGGAGCCGCTGGCAGCCGGGTCGCCGGCCGGCACGGTCGCCGGGATCGTCACGGTGTTCGTCGCGTCGGCGCCCGAGGCGGCGGCGTCGTAGGTCGAGTTCGGGGGCAGGTAGTCCTGGACGGTCGGATCCTTGTCCGAGCTGGCCGCCGGGAAGGTGACCGTGAGCTGGAAGCAGACGAGGTCGCCCTCCTGGTAGTCGGTCGGCGCCGTGCTCGCGTAGGTCACGCCGCTCGTGCATTGCCCGGCGACGGGCGAGCCGACCTCCTTCGTGACCGTCGGCAGGGCCGCCGTCTGGGCCGCGCTGGAGCTGCTGGTCTCGGCGAGCGCGTCGGCGAGCGGAGGTGCGTTCCCTCCCGGCTCGCCGGCCGGGTAGACCGCCGCCGCCCCGGCGGTCGCGCACGTGAGGTCGAGGCTCGCGCCGTTGACGCAGGTCGCGTAGGTGTCGGCGGCGATGTTCGAGAAGTTGCCGAGCGTGTCGCCGGCCAGTACCGGAGCCGCCGCGGAGAAGGCCCCCGCCGCGTACTGCTGGTAGTGCGTCCGGTCGAGCGCGGGAAACTCGACGCTGCCGCTGGCGTTGGTCGAGAGCTGTCCGAGGCTCCAGACGAGCGTGAAGTCACCGGCCGCCGGCGCGCCCGACCGGCCGTCGTTGAGAGGATGGCTCGTCCCGTTGTCCTCGACGACGCTCGTGTAGGCCTGGCTCGGCGTCACGCCCGCGCGCAGGTCGCACTCGCTGTGGTTCGCGCCGGCCGCGCTCTGGTCGTAGTTCGACGAGGCGTCGATCGGGCAGAGGCCGTTCGGCAGGGTGTCGACGAGCTGGACGCCGGCGGGAAAGGTCGCGTCGCTCGGGGCGTAGCGATACTCGCCCGTCTGGTAGTTGAGCGTGAAGCAGACGATCTCGCCCTCGTCGAAGCTCGCGCTGCTCGACGAGCAGCCCGCGCCGGTGGTCGTGATCGACTTCTGCACGGCGATGTCGTGGATCGTCACCGTGTCGTTTCCCGACGCGGTCGAGGGGTTCGCGGCGCCGCCGTCGAGGACGCCCGAGTACACGCCGGTGCTCGTCGCCGTGGAGACCTGCGCGGCGCCCGTCTGCGAGAGCGTCGAGGTGTCCGGGCCCTGGTTGTTGTCGAGGTTCGCGATCTGGGTATCGCTCGCACCGCTCGGCGCGGTGCCGGCCGTCGCCCCCGCCCCCCAGTCGAGGGCGTTCTCCCGCAGCGGCACGGCCGCGTAGTACTTGATCACGTAGGTGCCGCTCGGGGCGAGGCTCGTCGGGGGGAGATCGCCGCTCCCGGTCCCGAAGATCCACTGGACGTAGGTGTAGACGCCGTTGGCGACGCCGCCCGGATTGGATGTTCCGGCCGAGAGCTGCACGGTCGTCGTGCTCGTCGGTTGGGGACAGCCGCTCACGAGCGGCGTCGCGTTCGCCATGCTCGGGGCGTCCGGGTACTCGGCCGCGGAGCCCTCGTTCGTGCCATGCGCGTCGGTGGTGTTGCCGTCGGGGTTCGACCCGTGTGCGTTCCCGCAGCCGAGGTACTCGAGCCCGGCGGGAAGATACGCGTCGATCTCCGTGAGAGCGGTGTCGTGGGTGACGCCGGGGACGGCGTTGTTGGTCGTGGTGAGCGTCCAGATGTGCTGCTGGTCGTGGACGCCCCGCTCGAGCTCGGAGTCGGGCCGGTCGTTCGCGAGGGTCGTCGTGAGCGCGTTGATCGTCGTCGTGTTGCTGGCGGTCTGGCTCGTGAACTGCGTTCCGGCGATCGGAAGGCCGCTCGTCGCATTGAACTGCGGGACGTAGCGCGGGTCGTTGCTCACGTAGACGGTCGCGGTCGAGGTGTAGGAGGCACCGGGGCACAAGGCCGTGGTGCAGGTGACCGCGCCTCCGTCGGTGAGCCCCTGAACGGAGAAGGTGAGCGTCTCGCTCGACGCCGGCTCGAGGTCGGCGACGTTCGACCAGATCAACGTCGTGTCGGCCCCGGAGGGCTCGTTCAGGAGGATCGTCGGGTTGCCGAGCGACCCCGAGTTGGCGACGTAGCTGACCCCGGCCGTGAGCACGTCTCGGAAGCTGACGTTGTAGCCGGGGGTCGCTCCCGACCCGAGCGCGTCGGAGTCAGACGCGGTCAGCGTGATGCTCGCCGGCGTCCCGTAGAGCACCGTCGCCGGCGCCACCTGGGAGAGCGAGAAGGTCGGCCCGAGCGCGCTCGCCACCTCGACGCCGCCCGAAAGCGGCAACGCCGCGAGCAGAACGACCGCACACGAGCCGAGAAGCCGGCGCAGTCTTCTGGCGCGCTTCCCGCGATCGTCGCCGCGTCGACCAGCGGGAGCGGCCGGCCTCCGTTTCACCACGCCCGCCGCCGTCGCGGCGAGCGCGTCCCGACCTTCACCTCGCAGCCGAGCGTCATGACAACTCCATCTGCATGCAGCGACTGCGGCTCAGTCGACAGCTCTTGTGGGTAGCCGGCCGCCTGCTTTAGGCCGGCGAAGGGATCCGGTCAGGTTGTAGAACCGGAGTCAGGACGAGTTCTATCCGCTGGCCGCGCAGCGCTGCAGCCCTCGGAAGGGGGATCCGGATGACGACGGGGCAGGTGTCCACGAGGGTCGCCTCCCTTCACGACGCGCCACCCCGCCTCGTCCATGGGCCCTGCTCGCGCCTGACGTTTGGCGCGCGGACGCGGCGACGCGGCCACGCATGCGAGAGCACGCACACGAAACGGTGCACGTCGAGCCGCGCGGATTACCGTGACCGCGTACATGCCAGGATCCGGACAGCAGATGGACGAGCGTCCGGACGTGGACGATGTCGGCGGAGCGCTCGCGGCACGCATCGGCCTGTTTCTGCGGCGGCTGCACCAGGCGCGGGTTACGGGGAGATCACGCTCCCGGAGCGCTCGGCTCTGGCTCGCCTGGACAGCGGCGGCCCCGCAGCGCCGGGCGCGCTCGCCGAGGTCGAGCAGATAACCGCGCATGACCCCGCAGTCGATGGGAAGGGCCCTCGCAGCGCGCGAGGTGCGCGGGCTTCTCGAGTGACACGCCGATCGCAACCACGGGCTGCCATGTCGCCGACCCAGGTTGGCCGGCGGGCATGGCGCAACACGCGCAGCGAGCAGCTGGCTCGGATCCTCTCCGCGCGATTCGCGCGCTCGGAGGTCAGACAGCTGATGACCGCTGCAGCGCTGATCGGGCGACCCGAACAGCGCATCTGATGCCGGAAGCCGGGCAGAGCGGGCGCGGCGAGCGCTCGGCCGCCACGCGTGCCGAGGCGATCGAGGACCGTTACCGCTGGGTCGCGTTGGCGAACACGACCGCCGCCGTGTTCATGTCGCAGCTCGATGGGTCGATCGTCATCATCGCGCTGCCCGCGATCTTCCGCGGCATCCACCTCGACCCGCTGGCCGCGGGGAACATCAGCTACCTGCTCTGGATGATTCTCGGGTACCGGCTCGTCCAGGCTGTGCTCGTCGTCAGCGTCGGTCGCCTCGGCGACATGTTCGGCCGGGTCAGGATCTACAACGCCGGCTTCGCGGTGTTCACGGTCGCCTCCGTGCTGCTGTCGTTCGACCCGCTCGACGGCGGGCGCGGAGCGCAGTGGCTGATCGGCTGGCGGATGCTGCAAGCGGTTGGTGGCTCCATGCTCCAGGCCAACTCCGCCGCGATCCTGACGGATGCGTTTCCACGCGATCGACGCGGGTTCGCGCTCGGCATCAATCAGGTCGCCGGTCTCTCCGGTCAGTTCATCGGCCTGGTCGCGGGGGGCGTGCTGGCAACCCTCGATTGGCGGGCGGTCTTCTGGGTGAACGTGCCCGTGGGGGTCTTCGGCACGGTGTGGGCCTACCGAAAGCTCCGGGACACCGGCGAGCGACACCGCAGTCGCATCGACTGGTGGGGCAACCTCACCTTCGCCGTCGGCCTTGGCGCCGTCCTGATCGCGATCACAGCCGGGATCCAGCCCTACCGACATCACGCCATGGCCTGGACGAGCCCCACCGTCGACGGCCTGCTCGTCGCAGGCGTGGCGCTGCTCGCCGCGTTCATCACGATCGAAGCCAGGGTCGCGGCACCGCTGATCCAGCTCGGCCTCTTCCGCATCAGGGCCTTCGCCGCCGGCAACATCGCGGGCTTCGCGGTATCGATCGCCCGCGGCGGGATGCAGTTCATGCTCATCATCTGGCTCCAGGGGATCTGGCTCCCGCTCCACGGCTACAACTACAGCGACACGCCGTTCTGGGCCGGAATCTTCCTGCTGCCCCTGACCGCCGGCTTCATCGTCTCGGGCCCCGTCGCAGGCACCCTCTCCGACCGCTTCGGCGCCCGCGGGATGGCCACCGCCGGCATGGTCGTGTTCGGCGGCAGCTTCGTCGGCATGTCGTTGCTCCCCGTCGACTTCCCCTACTGGGCCTTCGCCCTGCTCATCGCGGCGAACGGGATCGGCGGCGGCATGTTCGCCGCGCCGAACACCTCGTCGATCATGAGCAGCGTCCCGGCGAGTCAGCGCGGCGCGGCTTCGGGGATACGCGCGACCTTCCAGAACTCCGGAACCGCCCTGTCGATCGGGGCGTTCTTCTCGCTCATGATCGTCGGGCTCGCGGGAGCCCTGCCGAGAACACTGAGCAGCGGCCTGGAGCACGAGGGCGTCGCCCACGGCATCGCGCATCAGGTCGGCACGCTGCCGCCGGTGTCCTCGCTGTTCGCGGCCCTGCTCGGCGTGAATCCGATCCGCCACCTGCTGGCGCCGAGTGGCGCGCTGTCAAAGCTTCCGAGCGCGAACCGGCAAGTCCTGACGGGCAGAGAGTTCTTTCCGCATCTGATCTCCAGGCCGTTCCATCACGGCCTGGTGGTGGTCTTCGCCTTCGCAACCGCCCTCGCGGTGCTCGCCGCGCTCGCCTCGCTCTCGCGCGGACGCCGCCTCGTCCATCCACCGGGCGTCGAGCAGTCGCCGGAATCGCCCGTGATGTCCTGACCCGGGCAGAATCGACGTCTCCTTCTCCACTCCTCCCGCGCGGACACGCGGTCAAGCCGCGTCGGTGCGTCCCGCTGAGAGCTCAGCCGAGGCGACAGCCCCCGGCGAATATCCGCTCGGCGGAGCAGCTGATGCAAGCTTCCGCGGCGATGTCGATCGTCGCTCCCCCCTCGGGGTGGCGGGCCGGGTCGGGGAGATCGTAGGCGACAGCGACGGGAGGAGACCGCGCTCGCATCCGACGACCGAGCGTCAGCGGCTGACGCTCCGGCCGCCCTGCGCGCGGGTCGGCCCGGCGCCCCCGCCGCACGGCTCTCCTCTTTCTCTATGCGCTGGTGGCGGTGAAGCCGCTGAGGGTGCGGTCGGTGATGTGGTAGCCGGTGTCTGAGAGCGTCTGGGTGTTGGTGAGGCCGACCCAGGAGCCGGGGCTGGTCGCGATCTGGAGGTTGCCGAAGCGGTAGTCGAAGCCGTTGCAGGTCGGGGTGCCGCCGTTCCAGCTCTCGCTCATCACCATCGGCTCGAAGTGGCTGCTGCCGGGGAGCGAGACCGGGCTCGTCGCCGGCCTGCCGTCCAGCCAGACCTGCCACACGTCCGCCTGCCCGGCGAGCTCGACCACCTCGAGCCGGTAGGGCGTCCCCGGCCTGACATCGGACACGAGCGTCTGGTAGGTCGGGCTGCCGCCGGGCCGCGTCGTCTCCGCGTAGAGCTCGGTGTCGCCGCCGGCCGACTTCTGCACGCCGGTCTGCAGCCACTCGGCCGCCCCACCCGGGCCCGCGTTGGTGCCGCCGACACCGATCCAGCCCGCAACATGACCGTTCCTCACCTGCGCCGCGGCCAGCGTCGTCACCGTCGCCTTGATCCCGCCCGCCGCCAGATTGCTGAACAGGCCCGCATACGCATACGACTGCGACGAACACCTCGACGCCGGCAACGCCGACGGCGCAGCCGCCACCGCCGAAGCGCCCAACGCCGAAGCCGCCGAACCCAACACCGACACCGAAACCGCCAAACACACCCAGACACACAGCACACGACGCCACAGACCAGCCATAGGGGCACCCCTCGGTAAGGCCACCCCCCTCCTTCGGTAGCCCGGCCGGCTCAGCGCTCAACACATCAGAGAGCCCCGTGGCTTTGCGTCCCCACCTCACGGCAGGTTTGCCTGTTCGAGAGGCAGCAAATTTTCCTTCGCACACACCCCATCGACGCCAGCCAACACACCACCCCTCCACCAAAACAACCCCCCCGCCTCCCCCCAAACGACCCCCCACCCCCCAAAACCACCACGCCGCTGCTCCGAGGGCCTGTGCGACGGTGAGTTCGCAACTCGGACGACCGATGCACGCGTCGTAACGGCGATCGCAAGCGCGGGTCCCGTCGGCCTCCACATGCAGCGCTGAAGCATCCGACGGGTCCCTGGCCCCGGCACACCCGCGCATCGGCGGCGTGAACAAGCGGTCGGAGGGCTGGCCCGGCCATCGCAGCCACGCCCGAGTGGGACTCGCCGGCCGTCGCTCGAGGCGCGGGGGTGGGCGACGGTTCTTCCCGAGCTTGCCCGGATCGCTCGCCTGCCGGGCAAGGTCGAAGCCGGCCGCCCGGTCGACGTCGCGGCGACCGTTCGCCCCTCACGCGCCCGCGACGTTGAGCGCTCGGCCCGGCGGGCGCGGTGTCACGGCCGAGACGACGGATCCACGCAGAGCGGCTGAGGACGGATCGCCCGGCCGGCGTGCGTCCGGCCGGGGCCGGGTCGGCGTGGTTCAGCCGCGCTTGGTGGCGGCCGGTACGAAGCCCATCGTCTCGAGGCGCCGCAACAACTCCTCCCGGCCCTCGCGCACGTAGTCGAGCGCGTCGTGCGAAAGCGCGACCGCGTTGCACGCGGACTGCCGGTCACCGGCCGCGAGGTGACGCACCGCCCGCTCGAAGGCGTCGAGCAGCTTGCTCGTGTCGGACACGAGATCCTCGAGAATCGCGTCGATGGTGATCGCTGGGTCGGCCGGGTCGGCGATCGGCGGAGCATACGCCCGCCGCGCAGCCTGCGCCGTTCTGTTTCCTAGCAAGGCAACAGACGCGGCACCACGTCAGCATGAGCCCGCAGGCGGATCGAGATCGCAGACCATCGCGGAGAGTAGCTCCGG
>Ga0302325_10021559_pt1 | contig 13492 bp, 14 predicted proteins | sample Palsa_T0_2_FD_201948 | JGI IMG/M metagenome (GOLD analysis project Ga0302325, IMG submission 201948) | Peat permafrost microbial communities from Stordalen Mire near Abisko, Sweden - Palsa_T0_2 | ecosystem: Environmental > Terrestrial > Soil > Palsa > Peat permafrost | place: Sweden: Abisko... | reverse complement strand
CGCTGCCGCGCGATGCCAAGGATGGCTTTGTGAAGAGCCGGATCGGCGAGAACCTTTCGGCGGCGCGCATCGTCCATGTCGTCCATGGCCGAGCGGGTATCGCCGCGACCGGTACGGGGAGTCAATGAAAGGACGAGTCGTCGCTCGGAAATCGGAGCGGGCTCATCGTGCGTATTCGCGGCGAGGGGATCGAGCGTCATGGCGGTTGTCCTTGCTTGCTTACGACGGGTAGATCTCGGGCCGGGCGGCTTCGGAGCCACCCGTTTGCTTGCCTCATTCACACCATCGTTCCAGGAGGCCAAAACGCCGGACACGCCGGTCGATTTTGGTGCGATGATGTAGGTGGAAGCGTGCGGCCAGAACGTATTTCTTGGCCGCCCTACACCGACGATTGTCGGTATTCGATGATGGATCCAAAAGGGTTTATTGGCCGACTGGCCACTCTGGTGCAGGGGCTGGCCCTGCTTTCGTGCCGTGGCGCGAGCCCGCCGGGCCCCACATACGGCGAGGTAGAAGCTCCGGAAGCGGCCCCTCGATCACCCGCGACCGACGCACGCGAAACGAGCGCCGTCCTTGCCGATCGGCCCTACGATCTCGACGCCGACGTGCGTGAGCGAATCGCTCGCGTCCGTGGCGAATTCGGACCGGACACACCCGTACACGTCGAGGGCAGTGTCTTCGTCCTTGTGGCGCCGGACCGCAGCCGGCTCTTCGAGCCAGCCGTTCGACTCGTACACGACGCGCTCGGCGCGTATTTCAACGAGAGGTTCTCCAAGGGGCCCGACCGTGCCGTGACCGTATTCGTCTTCGGGGCCCAGGGCCCTTACGACGCTTACTGCGCGAAGCGGTTCGGCTCGAACGGCGACACCCTCCTCGGCTTTTATTCGAGCAGGACGCGGGAGATTTTCGCCAACGTCGGGCCCGGCGTCTCGACGCTCACGCACGAGATCGTCCATCCCATCGTGCAGACCGATTTCCCGGGCGCCCCCGCCTCGCTCGACGAGGGGCTCGGCTCGCTCTACGAGATGCCCGTCTTGCCGCGCCCGGGCGAGATCCACGGCGCCAAGAACTGGCGGCTCGCTCGCCTGCGGCAGGCGCTGTCATCACCGACCGAGAGCGGCCAAGTCCGTATCGAGACTCTGCTCGCCATGAGCGACGACGACTTTCGAGGGCGCAGCCGAGACCTTCACTACGCGATGGCGCGCTATCTCTGCCAATGGCTCGACGATCGCGGGGCGCTCTGGCCTTTTTATCGGGCGTGGCGCGCGGATTGGGCCGCGGATCCCGCGGGCGATCGCGCCTTCAAGCAGACGCTCGGCGCGACCCCAGCCGAAGTCGACGCGGAGTGGGTCGATTGGCTGCGGCGCTTGTGACGTCGCGAGCGATGCAACTGATGTTCGCAGCACGACCAGGCGTTCCCGAGCGCCGCCTGAGCGCGTTCGCCGCGCGACCATGAATTTTCGCCAGCCGACAACGAGCACTCACCCACCGACCAAGACGATTCGCCGTCGGACAAGCCGCTTCCCAAAGCGGACCCGGGCACTTCGCCGCGCCGTCATTCGAATCTCTCGACGAGAAAATCGACTACGCCGGCCGACCGAGCGCGACCGCGGGACGCACGATGCGCATTCGCCGCCCGCCCGAGGCGATCGTCGGGCGAGAAAACGCGTTTCGTTGGCCAAGATGTGCCTTAGGTCGCGCGCGAACACGAGCAACCGGGCGGCGAAACGTCGTCAGTCGCTCGCGAACATGGATGACTCGTCAGCGAAGGCGCGGTATCCGGCGGCGAATGGGCTCAGGCACGCGGCGAAATGCCTTCGTCGGGCAAGACGTGTGCTCTGTCGGTCGTCTGGCGATCCGCACCGTATGTCTTGTATAATGAACCTTGCCGTGTTATGGGGGGAGCGCGATCGCTGGGAGTGGTGGCTCCTCGGTCCCGCATTGAGAGCCCGATGAAAGAGAGCCTGTTGGACACCCTTTGGTACACGCGCTGCTCGGTGCCCACCCCCGTGGGCCTCGCCGTGCAGCTGGGTTGGTTCGAGCGAGCGTTCGCTCCCGACGGCGTCGTCATCAAGTCGGTTCGCGACTCGGACGATCGGACCGTTCGTGAGTCGCACTTCGATCACAACCAGAAGCACTCGGTACGCCAGGGCGGCAGCGTTCCACCGATCTGGGCACGCGCCGAGGGCCGGGATACGCGTGTCATCGGCCTTCTTTGGACCGAAGAAACCCAACAAATTCTGACGTTGCCCGAAAGCGGCATCCGGAACGTCAAAGACCTCAAAGGGCGAAAGCTCGGTCTTCCTCGCCACAAGAGCGAGCGCTTTCCGCGACTCGACGTGCGGGGAGCAACGGCGCTCCGCGGTTACGACTCTGCGCTCGGCACGCAAGGTCTCTCTCTCGGCGATGTAGAGCTTGTCGAGCTGCATGAGAACGGCGACCCATTCGCTGAGAAACGACCCGCGGGGCGGCGGACGGGCAGCGGCTACGACAATGAAGTTTTCGCCCTCGTCCGTGGCGAGGTGGACGCCATCTTCGTCAAAGGCGCTCGAGGCCAAGAAGTAAGGGCGGATCTGGGGCCCGCGAAGTAATCGATCTCAGTACCCATCCTGACCCTCAGGTCCGGATCAACAACGGGCTTCCGCGTCCATTGACCGTCGACGGCGCTCTTGCGAGCAATCATCCGGACGCCGTGGAGCGCATCTTGGCCATCGTGATTAGCGCGGGCGAGTGGGCGAAACATCACCCGAGCGAGACGGCGGCCCATGTGGCACGTGAGGTCAACTCCTCGGAGCCGTTCGTCGGGCGAGCGTACCCCGACGTGCACGTGCGTCTCGTCACCGATCTCAGAGAACCATGGATCGACGCGCTTCGGCGCTATACGACGTTCCTGGCTCATCACGGCTTTGTAAGGAGCGACTTCAACGTCCGATCCTGGATCGACGAGGGACCTATCAAGGCACTCCGCGATATGGGCGTCCTAAGGATCGCGGTATGATCGACGGACCTATCACACCCGCTTTGCCTCAGTGACGTGCGCGACGCCGTAAATGGGAATCGACTTCGCGGCAAGCCCAGCAAGGGTATCCCGCCCGCGCGACCGGGCGCGGTGCGCGATTCAACGACGTCTGCGGTGAGGATCGCCTGCCGGCGTGTTTATGAAAGGCAAAAACCGATATCGGGAGATACGATGAGAAAAGCTATCGCACATGCACTCGCGGAGCTCGAAGCGCAGCGCAAGGCCCAGGCCGAACTTCCGCGCGGCTCAAAGGACCGAGACACGTTGATGCTTGCGGTGGGTCCCGACACCGGCAAGCTCCTAAATGCGCTCTTGAGAGCAACGGGCGCCCGACGCGTCCTCGAAATCGGCGGCTCGATGGGATACTCGACCGTCTGGCAAGGCGAGGCCGTCGAGGCCAACCGCGGCAAGCTTACCACCTTGGAGTACGTACCCTCCAAGGTAGCGATCCTAAAGGAGCGCATCGCGCAGGCAGACCTGGGCGACACTGTGCAGATCATCGAGGGCGACGCGAGGCAGGTCGTTGCCGGGCTCGAGGGTCCGTTCGACTTCGTCCTTGTCGACGCGTGGAAGGCCGATTATCCCGCCTACTTCGACGACGTCTTTCCCAAGCTGCGCCTCGGCGGGGTGATCGTCGCAGACAACATCCTGCGTCCGGAGCCGCCTGACGCCGGCATCCAGGAGTACGTGCGCAAGGCGCGCAGCCACCCGGAAGCCCGTAGCCAACTGCTCTCGGTCGGCAGCGGTCTTGAACTCACGGTTCGCGTGGCCGGAGGCCCGGGCTGACGAGGCGACTTCGACGCGTTTCACGGGCTTTCCCACCGGCGAATGCGGCCCGCTCGATCCGCGGCTCGTAGCTCAGATTGTCGGACTGTTCAGCCCGTGCGCGCTTCTTGGAAGGTCGGGCTGCTACCTCGGACGAGCGGCAGAACCTCCTCTCCGATGCGTAATGCCTCCTCCAGGGCTGGAGTGCTCGATAGGATAAACCCGCGGACGCCTTCACGGATGTACCCGTCGATCCGCTCGGCCGCCTGCTCGTAGCTTCCCACGAAGCCCAACGGAGATCCCTGGCTGCCGAGGGTACCGAATCCGGCCCACAGATCCTCGACGATGAGATCCTCGACTCGCTGACCGCGGGCGGGGAGTGCACGCGAGGAACCTACGGCGTCGCCTCGGCCGCGCGCGCGAGCGCGCGCCTCTTGCGTATCCCAATCGACCTGCGCCCATGCGCGACGCACTTCGTCCCACGCCTCTTCCGCTTTCGGGCGAGCCAAGATGTTGAAACGCACGGCCGGCTTCACCGTGCGGCCGTCCTTCGAGGCGAGGTCTCTCACCCGGGCGAATTTTCGGCGCAGGTTCTCTATCGGCTCGAGGTGCGTGAGGTCATAGTCCGCGTGCTTTCCCTGTGCCGCAAGCGCAGCGTCTGAAGATCCAACGAAATAGAGCTCCGGAAAGATCTGACCCGCGAGAGGCTCCGGAAGCACCGCATCCTTCACTTGAAAAAACTTCCCCGAGTAAGTCAGCGGAGTGCCGTTCCAAACCCCCTTGAAGACGTCGAGGAACTCCGTCGTGCGAACATACCGGTCGTCATGCGCGATGCGGTCGCCCCACCACAGCTGTTGGGGGCCGCCGCCACCGGTGATGATATTAAAGAGGAGTCGGCCTCCCGACAGACGCTGCAGGCTCGCGGACGCCTTTGCCGCATAGAGCGGGTCGAACCACATCGGCTGATAGGCGATCATGAAGCGCAGCGTCTTCGTGTGACGCGCGATCGATGACGCGATGACCCACGGGTCCTCCGAATCGGGAAACGACGGGATGAGGGCCCCATCGAAGCCCGCGATCTCTGCCGACTTGGCAACCTCCAACAGGTGGTCGTGGTACGGATTGCCGTCGGGACGCCCGGCGACAAGACCCGGCGTCTGGTTGCCCTCGAGAAGTGGACCCCAGGTCCCTCGCGTGTAGGTCGGCTTGGCGAGATCACCCTTGTCTCCGTGGACAGGGATCCTCCAATGAAACTGCACCATGGTCGCACTCCTTGATGGGTCAGATCAGACGGCCTCTCGCGTGGATTCCGAGACCTGTCCACGCACGCGAGGGAGCAGCTGCTCGCCAATCCGATACGCTTCCTCCATGTGCGGATTGGCGGAAAGAACAAACGTGGCCACCCCCGCTCTTGCGTACTCGGCGAGACGATCGGCAAGCTCGACATACCCGCCGACCAGCCCAGTGGCGGGCCCCGGCCGCACGAGGCCGAATCCCGACCATAGGTTCTTGCCCGCGACCAGATCCTCGACGCTACGCAGCGGTTCGGTCTGCTCGACGGACACCGCAATGGGCACACTCTTCTGAGTCGCTTGCTCCCAGCGGCGGCGCACGTCACTCCAGGCCTCGTCATCGGAATGCCGCGCCACCACGTCCGCCTCGACGGCGTATCGCAATGTGCGCCCGTGCGAGGCGGACAGGGCGTCGAGCCGTGCGATCTGCGCGCGAAGAACTTCGACTCGAGCGAGCGGCAAGACGTACACGTCCGCCTGCCGGGCGCTGAGGGCCGCCGCCTCCGGGCTTGCCCCCGAGAGGTAGACGCGCGGCAGGCTCTCGCCCTGAAGGGGGGGAGAGAAGCCACCGTTCTCAACCTCGTTGTAGCGGCCTCGATACGTGAAGGGCGCGTCGTTCCAGAACCCTCGAACGACGTCGAGAAATTCGCTCGCCCGCGCAATCTGCTCGGTTGGGGAAAAGGTGCGACCGTACCAAGGGCGCTCCTCGGCATCCTCGGTCACAAGATTCCACGCCAGCCTCCCTCCGCTCAGTCGCTGAAAACTGACCGCGATCTTGGCGGCGTACACAGCCGAAATGAGTGGCGCTCGGAGCGAGGCCACGAACGTCAAGCGGCGTGCCTCGCGAGCGAGCGCCCCCGCGACGACCAGCGGCTCCTCACCGGCGGGGCTCTGAGGGATCCACGCACCGTCAAACCCCGTAAGTTCGGCTGCTCGGACGATCTGCGAGAGATGATCGTAGTATGTATACCCGTCTCGCCGAACGCCTGTGCGCGCATACGGGTGCGGGTGTTTTCGCTGCGGCGAGTAGTCCCCGCGATTCCATTGTTCCGCACGGATGGCGCGCCCATCGCCGTGCACGGGCAAACGCCAGAAGACTTCGATCGTCATTGCGTTAGGAAGAGGACCATGGTCGGACCCTATGGTCCAGTATAATAGACACGGTTCAGCGCTCTCATTTTCCCTTAAGGCGCCTATCCACGTCGGGTCGAGCGACTTGTTAGTCATCGCGAACGGTCTTCTCTCTCGCACCCGCCAAACGCTCGAGCAGCCGATCGATCCTCAGCATCCAGTCGAGCCTCGACTCGTCATGCGCGAAGTCCATGGCCGCGTAGAGGTGCGTCTGCTCCAGATCGAGCCGATGGGGCTGACGCTCGAGGAGATCCAGGTAGTACTTCGCCATCCGGTGACGCGAGCCTCTCGTTCGCTTGGAGACGGCGTAGCGCACCACCGCGTGTAACGCGTAACGAGCGGGTAGAGGTGTTTGAACGAGGTGCCAGCCCACCAATCGTTCGAGCGCCAGTCGTCCCGACGGCTTGGTCAGACCCGAGAGTGCGGCCACCGAATCGGCGTCGAGGTGATCGCCCTCCGAATGGGCCAGGACCGCAAGGGTGCGACGCTCCGCGCGAGATAGATTTGGCCAATGCCATGCAACAAGGAGCGCCACTTCGGGCAGATCGTCCTCGTGATCGATGACACGAACGCGCTGAACGCCTTGGGAGATCAGCCAGTTGCGAAGCGAATGGGCGTCCGTCGCGCCCGACATCACGATCGCATCGGCGATGTCGAGAGCCAGCGGATTGTGACGAAGCAAGTGGGTCAGCAGGTGAACTCGAGGGAAGACCGCGCGACCGGTCGTCGCTTGCGGCGCGGTCACCGGAAATACGTAGACACCAGCCAAAAGACACCTGCGCGCCGTCAAGACGAAGGTCACGGGCACGCCCGCGAGCTCGTTAAAAAGCCTGCACACGGCGGCGTCATTCTCATGGTTGTCGAGGACGATGAAGGTCGGTCCGAGGTCCGCGAGAAACGTGCGGAGGCTCTGCAAGAGCTTCCTTCTCGCTGGCGCGATTCGGAAGCGAACCGCCATCATCTGCGCCAGCGTTTGGGTGTCCCACGGGCCGGCGCGAAACCAATGGATGCCGCCCTTGTAATGCGCTCGCAGCCTGTGTCCGAGCACATTGGCAAGGAGCGACTTTCCGCTTCCGCCAGCGCCGACGAGCGCGATGCGACGGAGCGGGTCACGCTGGATCAATGTAACGAGCGCGTCCAGCTCACTTTGACGGCCCTTCAGGCGCGCGCTCGGCGGGTATCCTCGAGTCTCCGAAGGGGGATGGCCTTGTCTCACCGCGATAGAAGTGCCGAGGCGCTCGCCCGCCGTGGCCCGGGCTAGCACAGGCCTGGAGAACCGGCCTCCAGCGCGCTTTCCGTTATGCAAAAGTGCGGACTTCATCCAGCAGCCGGGCAAGCCCGGAGGTGCCGATGCCGCGCGTCTTGCAGAAGCGGGAGCACGCACTTTCCGTGCCTTGCATATCGGACAGTTCTCAGGCGCTCAGGGAGCGCTGCAGAGCTCGTCGGCCGTTCGTATGGCAGAACGCCTCCAGAGTGTCGGCAGATTGCCGTGCTTCCCTTGTGCTCTCGAGCGACGGCACAGCAGTGCGAGCGTTCGAGCGCCAAGTAACGGGACGATCGAGACCAGCCCGCTGCATCTGGCGGGTGAACGGGGGTGGTACACCTGATGCGTTTGGAGCATTGACGAGGCACGAGATCCAATCGCTCGGAGGAGGAAGATCGCCATGAGTATGAGTATGATTCTGTTGCTGGTCGTAGCCCTGTTCCTGTTTGGCGGAGGTGGAGGCTACTACTGGAGCCGCAGGGGCCGGTAGCCGCCGGCAACGCGCGCGTCAGGAGGTCGGGGCCAGAGGGTTCGCCTTGGTGCCTCTAGAGCCCATCGTCAGCCCGATCCTGCCTCTCTACACCATATAATACAGCCGCTCGACGCTCCCGGTCCCGAGCGCGGCGCAGTGTGCGCATGCGACAGGGACCCCGGTCTCGTCGAGCAGCTCGTAGGCGCGGCGCACGGCGGCCACGGTCGAGAGCCCCGGTGTTTCCGCGCTGCCGATGAAGACCTGGGTCTGCGGCAGCCACGCGTCGAAGCGGAGGTTGCGCATCACCCGAGCAAAGTCTTCCCGGACACCGCATAGCAAGACGGGCACTCCCCGCGCGGCCATGCTGCGAAGAAAGTGCTCGAGACGCTCCATGCATACGAGATCCGGGTTGCGCCCCCTTCTAACGCGGAGCACGACCACGCGGGCGCCCGCGTCGACCCGCGACTGGACATGCTCGAGCTGGTGATCCAGCTCGGGCGCCGCGCCGAAGAAGAGCTCGCCCTCCAAATCGTAAAGCACCACGGCGTCGCACCGCGGACCGGAAGGGGGCTGTGCGCGAATGACGTGGCCTTCGTCGACCATCAGCTCGGTCCCCTTCAGGCGGGCGGCGCGGGAGACGAAGAGCAAGATCGACAGTGCCACCCCGATGAGGATCGAAAACTCGACACCGATGAGAATGGCCGACAGCGCCGTCACGAGGACTAGGCCCGCGTCGAAGCGCGAGGCGCGAAGGGCATAGCCGAGCCGGCGCCCGTCGATGAGTCGGGCCGCCGTTACGAGCAGGATGCCGGCGAGCGCGCTCTTCGGGACGTACCCCGCTAGCGGCGCCCACAAAACGACCACCAGCGCCACGGCCCCCGCGGTGAAGACCCCCGACGCCCGGCTCACGGCGCCGGCCTGGTAGTTGATCGCCGATCGCGTCAGCGAGCCGGAGCCCGGCAGGCATCGAAAGAACCCGCCGCCGAGATTGGCGAGGCCCTCGGCCATGCACTGGCGGTTGTAGTCGAGCGGCTGGTGCGTCTCGTGCGCGATCGACTTGGAGATCGCCAGCGCTTCGAGCAGCCCGAGCACCGCGATCGCCAGCGCGCTCCCCGAAAGCTGCGGGATCCACGCGAACCGGATCTCGGGCAGGTGGAGCGCAGGCAACGTCGCCGGCACGCGTCCGATGGTCGCCACCTGCGCGGCCCCCTGCGCACCCGCGTGCGTCCAGCCGAGGGCTGCAGCCACCGCCGATGCGGCGATGAGCCCGGCCAGCATGTCGATGCGCGGGAGCCGGTATCGGGCCGACGCGCGCCGAACCCCCACGACCACGACCACCGTCGCCAGGCCCACGCCGAGGGCGCGCGCGTTCACCGGCGCATGGCTCGTCAGCGTCAGCCACAGGCGGTGCACGAGCAGCTGATGGCCGTTGCCCTTGTCCGGCACGCCTAGAAGATTGCCGATCTGCCCCAGCCCCACGAGTAGGCCCGCGCCGGCCATGAACCCCAGGACGACCGACTCGGAGATGTAGCGTGTGAGGTCTCCCAGACGAAAGACGGCGATGAGAATCTGAAGCGACCCCACCATGATGCCGAGGAGAAACATCGCCTCATAGGCGTCGTAGCGCGCTTCGGGATCGAAGAACGCGAGCGCGCTAAAGACGACGAGCGAGATGGCGTTAGTCGGCCCATTGATGAGGTGCGATGACGACCCGAAGATCGATGCGATGAGCGTAACCACGATGGCCGAGTACAGACCGAAGCGCGGATCGACTCCCGCGATGAGCGCATAGGCCATCGCCTGCGGAAGCGAGACCGCGGCCACCGTCAACCCCGCTAGGAGGTCTTTGCGCAGCGCGGGTACGTCGTAACTCGCGGTCTTCGCGAAGAACTTCGGAAACGTCCAGGGTGTGACGTCTCGTTGCATCGTCATCCTCCTCGAGGCCCCGGATGTTCGAAGAGCAGGTTAATAATCCCGTGCTCGCCGAAGAACTTCTCGGCCGCATCGTCCCAATCGCGGGCGAGCAGGGTCACCGGAAATAGATCGAGTCGATGGAATCGATCGGCGTGCGCTGCGAACGCCGCCGGGTCGACCGGGCGATAGCCGTGGTCGGCGATGATCGCTTGCGCCCGCGGAGTGAAGAGAAACTCGAGGTAGGCCTTCGCCTCGGCCTCGGTGCCCTTGCGCTCCACGTTGGCATCGACCCATGCGACGTAGGGCTCGGCGAGGATGCTGCTCGACGGGTAAACCGTCTCGAGGTCGCCAGTGTCTTCTTCGACCTCGCGCTGCGCCTCGCTTTCCCACGTCAGGTGGACGTCGCCGATCTTCTCTTCCACGAACGCAGTCGCCGCCGCGCGCGCCCCTGGGGCGAGATCGCCTGTGTGCCGGTAGAGGTCTGCGACTAAGGCGCGCGCCTGGGCCTCGGTGCCGCCGCCGCGAACGATCGATCCCCACGCGGCGAGAAAGGCCAGCTTGCCATTGCCCGACGTGCGAGGGTCCGGCGTGACTACCGCGACGCCCGGAAGCACGAGGTCTTTCCAATCGTGAATCTGCCGTGGGTTAGCCTTGCGCACGACGAAGACGATGGTCGAGGTATACGGTCGCGAGCCATTAGGCAGACGCCGCTCCCAACCTTCGGCGACGAGGCCATGCTTTCGCAGCGCGTCGACGTCAGAGTGCAAGGCGAGCGTCACCACGTCGGCCGGTAACCCACCAATCACGGCGCGCGATTGGCGGGACGACCCCCCGTGCGACTGCGCGATCTCCGCCTTCTTGCCCGTGCTTCCGGCATATTCCACCGCAAAGACGCGATTGATATCGCGATAGAGCTCTCGCGTCGGGTCATACGAAACGTTGAGAAACGTGCGCGCCGGGTCTTGCCCGTCGTAGTTCTTGGCCGCCACGACGGCCGCCGCCACCACCACGGCCAAGAGTGCCGCGCCGTCGCTCCAGACACGGTTCCATCGCGGAACGCGCTCCGCTGGCGTCTCGTAGTCCATTATAGTGGACCCCTCTCTAGTACGATCGGCTGCGGCGCGCACGGCCCTCTGTGAGGCCGGCAGCGTAGCCGCACGCGTGCGGCATCGGCGCCGCGATCCGCAGAGCAGTGTCCCGTCACCGGCGCGTGCGGCCGTCCTTCAGCGCGAAGGGCTACCGGCGCGCTTGGCGACCTAAACGCCGTTGTCTTTGACGATGGCTCTGCTATGAAGGACACTAATTCTTGTGGTTCGCCATGGTTCGATACGCGCATCTGGCTCCGTGCCGATCGACGGGGTTCCGCGACGCGCAGCGGGGGGCCATGCCTCGGAGGTCGCGGCACTCAGCCCGTCGGGCGATCTAACTCCCATCGTCGGAGCCAACCTCCGTCGCATAAGGCGCTCGCGCGGGCTTTCGCTCGCACGGCTCTCTGAAGCCTCTTCCGTGAGCCGGGCCATGTTGAGCCAGGTGGAGCTTGGCAAGAGCACTCCCACGATCAATGTGCTTTGGAGGATCGCGCGGGCGCTTGGGATCTCGTTTTCGGCCTTGATCAGCGATGATCAGGAGCTGCGCTCGATCGTGCTTCGTGCGGGCTCATCCAGAGTCCTCTCTTCACGCGATGGGGAGTTCGTTTCGCGGGCGCTTTTTCCTACCGACGGGCCCCGAAACGTGGAGTTCTACGAACTACGGCTCGCGGCACGATCCATCGAACGGGCCGAGCCACATCCGCTCGGAACCAAGGAGAACTTGGTCGTCGCGCGAGGCTTTATTACGGTCGTAATAGGAGCAGAGCGCCACGGTCTCGATGCCGGCGACGCCATATTCTTCGCGGCCGACGTTCCCCACGAATACTGCAACGACGGGGGGGAGGACGCTCTCCTTTACCTCGTGGTGACCTACGTTCCGACGATTCCCGCGACAACTGTGTCTCCCATGGCCAGGGCAGCCCGAGACCTCGCCGTAGCTGGCAACGGGAACCCCCACAAACGGGAGGCGCGGCCCCACCGCGAGGCAGGCTCGGCGTCACCACCCGCGGGACCAACCGGGCGCAATCGCCACACTGTGGCTCGACGTCGCGATCCCAGAGATGCGACGTGATTTTGATCCACGCGTCCAGTTAAGCGCTCGCCGCCATGGCGTTACGCACGCGGCCGCACCTACTGCATTTTGTGCTGAATTATGGTTGACACATGCGGGCTACACGTCTCCCGTCGCACGGGTGCTAATCGCACCGAACGCGCGAGCGGCCAATCCAGCCGTATAGCGAGCCTGGGGAGCGTCGTCGAAACAGATTACGACCCTGCGTGAATCGATGGTCGCGTCCTGGTACGCGACGGCAGGCGCGTTCGACGTCGAGCGTACGGGACGGGCCTAGAACGATCCTGTGACGAGCGTCGACGACAGTTGGACTGCGCCGCCAACCCAGGGACGCGTGCACGTCTGGGTGGTGCTCAGGGATTCGCGCGGCGGCCGCCTGATAGATGGGCCCCAGGTTGTCCCAGACTACGTGAGGGTATTGGACGCATATCGATTTGTGGTGATGCGTGCCACCGACTCGCTGCGTGCGGCACTCGGTAAGACGGTCATGCTGGATCGTGACGCCAACGGACGGATGCTTATTCGTCCCGCACGCGATAAAGACCTCGGCCGTTAGAAAGTCAAAGATGTCGCAACGCACAGATAGCCCGCAGCTCCCTATTGCAACGAGCGTGGCTCCGGACCACCGTGGCTCGCTGGCCTGATCGCTAGGCAGGATCTCGACTTGATGATTGCAGCCTGGAGAGAGGCGATGGCGTTCCACAGCCGGCGCCGCCTCCGCGAGATCCAGTGTCCAACCCTGATCCTCGCGGGCTCGAAGGACACACGGTGCCGATCCACCATGCGAAGATGCTGCGGGATCGCATCCCGGCGTTGCGGCTCGTCCGCGGGGCAGGGGCTAGCCCTCGAGCGTGCGACGGAGGAAAGCGCTCAGCGCATCCACGACGGTCTGCGGAATGCCGTGTCCTCCTCGGAAGGGGACCCATTCGACAGCGATTCCCTGCGCCATCAGAGTCTCGCGGAGACCGTCTGCCACGGAGAACGGGAGCAACGGATCCTCCCTCCCGTGGCTCATGAAGACGGGGAGACCCCGGCGCCGCTCAAAGCGAGGTGCCCATTGCTCCGCCGCGATATGCGTAGCGGACATTAGAACGAGTCCGGCAAGCGCGCGCGTCGAGTGGAGAGCCACATCGAGCGCCAGCATCGCGCCCTGCGAGAACCCGCCGAGAACGATCTTCCCACGGGCTGGGTGGAGCTCGGCTTCGACTCCCGCCAAGAGCGCATCCACTCGTGCGCGCGCTGTGGGCAGACCTTCGGGCACTTCGGCGATGTCTTGCCCCTCGCCCCGCTCTTGACGACGGAGGCGCCCCTCGAGGTCGAGGCGCCACCAGGCCCGGCCGCCCGAGTACCGGTTGCCCATATCGATCGAACCTTCGGGAAACACGAACCGTGTTCGGAGGGGCGCGTCGAGAGCAGACGATAGCGAAACGAGATCGTTGCCTGGGGCGCCGAAGCCATGCAGCAGCACGACGGTA
>Ga0302325_10021558_pt1 | contig 13492 bp, 15 predicted proteins | sample Palsa_T0_2_FD_201948 | JGI IMG/M metagenome (GOLD analysis project Ga0302325, IMG submission 201948) | Peat permafrost microbial communities from Stordalen Mire near Abisko, Sweden - Palsa_T0_2 | ecosystem: Environmental > Terrestrial > Soil > Palsa > Peat permafrost | place: Sweden: Abisko... | reverse complement strand
CGCCCAGCTGGCCGACATCGCCGCCCAGTTCGAGGCGATCGAGGTGCGCAAGGCGGCCCAGGCCCTGCGCGCGCTCTGGGTGCTCGGCAACGAGTATCTGCAGGAGGCGGCGCCCTGGACGGCGATCCGCACCGATCCGGCGCGGGCGGCGGTGGCGGTGCGCACGGCGCTGAACCTGGCGGCGCTCTTCGCCCGCGTCTCGGCCCCGGTGATCCCGTTCGCGGCCGAGGCCATCCTTGGCGCCCTCGGCGAGGACTTCCCGCCGGCCTGGCCGGGCGGCGACGTCGCCGCCGAGCTCGCGCGGCTGCCGGTCGGGCGCAAGATAGAGGTCCCACCGGTCCTCTTCCGCAAGATCGAGGACGCCGAGCTGGCGGAATGGCGGGAGCGGTTCAAGGGCGCCGGCGAGTAGGGCTCAGCCCGGATCGGTGGCCCGTAGCCACTCGAGGATCGAGGGGTTGAGTTCGCGGGGGTAGGTGTGGCCGAGGTCGGGTAGTTCGCGGTAGGTGACCCTGGCGCCGGCGGCGGTGAGGGCGTCGCGGGCCTCGCGGGCCATGTCGACGGGGAACATCCAGTCGCGCGCGCCGTGGGCGATGTGGATCGGCAGGCCGCGCAGGCGATCGGGGTCGGCCATCGCCGCCAGGAACGGATGGAAGAAGGCCGAGGCCGGCGCCAGGTGGGTGAAGGGCGAGGCGCCGTCCAGGCCGCTGATGTAGGAGAAGGTGCCGCCGTCGCTCATGCCGGTGAGCAGCATCCGGGCCGGGTCGATGTTCCAGCGCTGGCGGGCGCCTTCGACGATGTCCATCAGGTTGGGCGTGTCGATGTCGGGTCCGGAGAGCGACCAGGTCTCACCGATCGCGGTCGGCGAGATCACGATCGCGCCGTAGCTCCTGGCGTCGCGCAGCCAGCTCCAGAGGAAATTGCGGCCGTTGCCGGCGCCGCCGTGCAGCGCCACCACCAGCGGCCAGGCCAAGTCCGGCGTGTAGTACTCCGGCGCATAGGCCGACCAGGCGCCGCGTGACCCCGGCTCGCCGCCGCCCTGCAGCACGCCGGTGATCTCCGCCGGCGTCGCGCTCGCCAGCCGCGCTTGCAGGGCCTCATCGGCGCGCACCGCCGGATCGAGGAAGAAGCGGCTGATCGGCGGCAGGTCCGCCGCCAGCGGGTACAGCGCCTCCTGCGCCCGCGGCGCGCGCCCCAGCGCCCGGAACAGGTCGCGCAGGTCGCCCGGCCGTTCGGCGGCCTCGTGCAAGCTCTCGAACGCGCCAAGCACGATATCGGCCGCGGCGTTCAGGCGGTCGGCGACCGGCGCCAGCTCGTCCGGCCAGGCTTGCAGCCGCACCCGCTCGGCCCGCAAAGCCGCGTCCGGCGCGCCCACGGCGGTCAGCACCGGACCCACGTCGGCCGGATTCACATGCCGAGCGATGAAGCCCAGCGCCTCCAGCGAGCGCAGCAGCGGTGGCAGGAAGGCTTCGAGGTCGTCGAGCTCCGCCGGCAAATCGGGTCCTCCCGCTGCGGCAGGTCAGGCCGCCGTCTTCGCCCGGTCCATCATCTCGGCGAAACGGCTGAAGAGATAGAGGCTGTCTTTCGGGCCGGGCGAAGCCTCAGGGTGGTGCTGGACGCCGAAGATCGGCCGCCCGTCCACCGCCAGCCCGGCGTTGGTGCCGTCGAACAGCGAGACGTGGGTCTCCCTCACCGCCGCCGGCAGGGTATCGCGGTCGACGGTGAAGCCGTGGTTCATCGAGACGATCTCCACCTTGCCGGTGGTGAGGTCCTTGACCGGGTGGTTGGCCCCGTGGTGGCCCTGGTCCATCTTGCGGGTGCGCGCGCCCAGCGCCAGCGCCAGCATCTGGTGGCCGAGGCAGATGCCGAAGATCGGCTTGCCGCTCGCCGCCAGCTGCTGGATCACCGGCACGGCGTATTCGCCGGTGGCCGCCGGATCGCCTGGGCCGTTGGAGAGCAGCACCCCATCCGGCCGGCGGGCCAAGATGTCCTCGGCGCTGGTCTGGGCCGGTACGACGGTGGCCCGCGCGCCGATCGAGGTCAGGGCGCGCAGGATGTTGCGCTTCACCCCATAGTCGACGACGACGACCTCGTAGCGCGGCTGGCCCGGCCGGGCGTAACCGTCCGGCCACGCCCACAGGCCCTCGTCCCAGACGAACGGCTGCAGGCAGGAGGCGTCCTTGGCCAGGTCCAGGCCCTCGAGGCCGGCCCAGGCCCGCGCCTGGGCGATCAGCGCCGGCAGGTCGAAGCGGCCGTCCGGATCGTGGGCGATGACGCCATGCGGCATGCCGCGCTCACGGATCGACTTGGTCAGCGCCCGGGTGTCGACGCCGCTGAGGGCGATGACGCCGCGGCGCTTCAGCCAGCCGTCGAGGTCGGCGTCCGCGCGCCAGTTGGCCGGCCCGGTGGGCGCATCGCGGAAGATCGCGCCGCGGGCGGCGGTCGCCGCTGCCCCGGACACCTGCTCCAGGTCCTCCACGTTGGTCCCGACGTTGCCGATGTGGGGGAAGGTGAAGGCGACGATCTGGGCCATGTAGGAGGGATCGGTGAGGATCTCCTGGTAGCCCGACATGGCGGTGTTGAAGCAGACCTCGCCCACCGCCGCGCCCTGCGCCCCGCAGCCGTGGCCCTGCAGCACCCGCCCGTCGGCGAGCGCCAGCACGCCGGTGACCCCGGGCAGCAGCTGTGTGGTCATGGCGGGGCGAGTCCTTAGCGAGGCGGCGGGCAAACGGCCGGCTAGGTAGGGAGTAGCGGACGGCTGGTCAATGCGCCCGCCAAATTCGGTGCTCCCAATTAGGGCGCCAGTGTCCTAGGTTGGTGCGTGTCCTAATTCGCCGAGTGTGTTCTCGCCCAGAATTGCCAGAACACGGCTGCGAGCAATGGAAAATAGATCACGAACAACACACGGCAAACGATCACCATCGTGGTGGCGGCTCGATCGCCGATCTGCTTGTGGCGTCCGCTGAACAGGAAGGCGACAGCACTCCAGCCCAACCAGCCGAAGAAGAAGTCGCTGGTATAGGGGGCGCTAGGCGCACGGCCAGACTTCCGCAGCCATCCCAGGCGGAAGCCGAGCACATACATCAGGATGACGTAGCTCGCGCCGGTGATCCACGCGACGAAGAAGAGCGAAAGGCCCATTCACCCTCCCCTGGGTGGACGACGGAGCAGTTAGAACGCCGCCACCCGCAGAATAGCACCGCCAATTCGCGTTCATATCCGGACCCAGATCCGCCCGCAGCTTGACGTAGCCACGGCCTGCGAGGCCAATCCGGCGATCCGAGGAGGCACCCATGCTCGCCCTGCGCCCGAACTGCGAATGCTGCGATGTCGACCTGCCGCCGTCGAGCGAGGCGGCCCGCATCTGCAGCTTCGAGTGCACCTTCTGCGCCGCCTGCGCGCAGACCCGGCTCGGCGGCCGTTGCCCGAACTGCGGCGGCGGCTTCGTCCCGCGGCCGATCCGGCCGGAGGCGTTGCTCGCCCGCTACCCGGCCCAGGTCGAGCGGGTGACCAAGCCGCACGAGGCCTGCGCGGCCTGAAGTCGGCTCAGCCGGCGGGCGCCCAGCTGCGGGGCTGCTCGGGCTCGTCGGCGACCGCCGCGGTCAGGGCGGCGTAGAGCTTGGCGGCGGTGACCGGCTTGGCGAGCACGTCCGCCATGCCGGCCGCCAGCCAGCGCTGGGCCTCGTCGCTGCGGCCGAGCGCGGTCAGGCCGATGATCGGCGCGGTGGGATCGAGGGCGCGCAAGGCCGCCAGGTCGGCCGGGCCGCCGTCCTCCATGTGAACGTTCATCAGCACCGCGTCGAAACGTTCGCGGCGCAAGGCGGCGGCGGCTTCCGGCGCGCTGCGGGCGACGGCGCAGGTGAAGTCGAAGAGGTCGCAGTAGCTGATGCACAGGCAGCGCCCGGTGCTGTCGTCATCGACGATCAGCACATGGGTGCGGGGCTGGTCCGCCAGGGGCGCGGCCCGCTCCGGCAGGGCCGCGTCTCGGATCCCGAAGCACTCGCTCATCGACGGCCTCCTCAGCCTGCCGCGTCGCTCCCCCTCGCACCCAACATTTAGACCCATCGTCGTGTTCAGAGCGTGACAAGATTAGGTTACTGGCGCGGTTTTCCGCGGGGCCCGGACGGCGGCCGGCCAGACATGTCACAGACCGGGACTCTCAGGCGTCCTGGACGCATGAAACGCAGCCTCGCCGCCTTGCTTGCGCTCGCCATGGGCCTCAACGGCGCGGTCATGCTGGCGGCCGGTCGCTGGTGGTACGGCGCGGCGCCGGGCGTCCCCTCGACCGGGCCGTTCAACCCGCACTTCGTCAAGGACATCGGCGCGGCTTACCTCGTGACAGGCGCCGCGTTCGGCTGGCTGGCCTGGAAGCCGTCGCAACGGGCCGCCGGCGCCGCCGCGGCCGGCGCGGCGTTCCTGGCGCTGCACGCCGGCGTGCACCTGACTGAAGCCACCGGCGACCCCAGCGCCCTCGCCGACCTCGCCCGCGACTTCCCAGGCGTACTGCTGCCGGCGCTGCTGGCCGTCTGGATCGCCTGGCCCCTGAGCCCCGGACTGGAGACCCGCCATGCTTAAGGCCCTGCTGCATCGCTCCATCGCCGCCAAGGTCGAGCGCCCGTTCGGCTACGACGCCGGCTATCTGCACGCCATGATCGACGCCGACCTCGTCAGCGCCCTGAAGTTCTCGGTGGTCACGGGCCTCGTCAACCGCGAGGCCGCGCCCGCCGAGGCGCTCGCCGCGGCGGGCCTGGTGGGCACGCTGGTGGAGGACTGCGGGCCCTGCACCCAGATCAGCGTCGACCTGGCGCTGGCCGCCGGCGCGCGGCCGCCGGCGATCCGGGCCATACTCGCCGGTGATGCGGTCGCCATGGGGCCGGACGCAGCGCTGGGCTACCGCTTCGCCCGGGCCGTGCTCGCCAGGGACCTGGAGGCGGGCGAGGCGGCCCGGGACGAGATCGTGCGACGCTGGGGCCAGAAGGGCTTGATCGCGCTCTCGCTGGCGCTCACCTCGGCGCGGATGTATCCGACGCTGAAATACGCCCTCGGCTACGGCAAGGCCTGCTCGAAGGTGATCGTGGCCGGCGTGGCCGCGCCGTTCGAGCGGCCGCTGCCGCTGGCGGCATGACCCCGGCGCCCACCGACCCGTTCGAGGCCCAGCGCCCGCGGCTGGTGCGGCTGGCCTACCGGATGCTGGGCCAGGTGGGCGAGGCCGAGGACGTGGCCCAGGACGCCTGGCTGCGCTGGCAAGGCGCCGACCGCGCCGCCATCGCCGATCCCGCGGCCTGGCTGGTGCGCGCCACCACACGCCTCTGCCTCGACCGCCTGCGCGGCGAGAAGACCCGCCGGGCCGCCTATCGCGGCCCCTGGCTGCCGGAGCCGCTGATCGAGGAACTGACCGACGATCCGGTCGAGCGGGCCGAGGAGGTCTCCGTGGCCTTCCTGCTGGCGCTGGAGCGGCTGTCGCCGCTGGAGCGGGCGGTGTTCCTGCTGCGCGACGTGTTCGAGGACGACTATGGGGCGATCGCCCAGACCCTGCAGCGCAGCGAGGCGGCCTGCCGCCAACTCGCCGCCCGCGCTCGCCAGCACGTCCGCGACGACCGGCCCCGGTTCGCCGTGCCGCAGGCCAAGGCCGCGCGGCTGGCGCTGGCCTTCATGGCCGCCGCCCGCGACAACGACCTGGAGGCGCTGAAATCTATGTTGGCGCAGGACGCGGTGCTGATCTCCGACGGCGGCGGCAAGCGGACGGCGGCGCTGCGGCCGCTGGTGGGGCGCGACGACGTGATGGCGCTGCTGCGCGGCCTCGCCTGGCGGGGGAACTGGCTTTCGACGCCCCGCGTTCGCCTCGCCCGCGTCAACGGCTACCTCGGCGCCATCCTCGACACCGGGGACGGCCCGGTCACTGTCGCCTTCCAGCCGGGCGAGGCGGGCCAGATCGCCGCCGTCTACCTGGTCGCCAACCCGGACAAGCTGCGCGGCGTCTCCGTCGGCTAGGGCCGCTGCCGCCATGCGCCAGCCGACCTCCGGTGGGACCGGCAGGCCGGCGTGGCATGCGGCGTTTCGCACCAAGTGTTACCGAAGCTGAATGGAACGCTCAGCCGCCGTTCAGCTTTAAGTCTGTTCAGTAGGCGCCAGTCGCCACGGTACGGGATCCCAAAGCCTATGCAGTCCAAGTTCATGACCCGGGCCGCGCTGCTCGCCAGCGCCGTCTCGATGGTCGCCGTTTCGGTTCCGGCCGCCGCCCAGGATTATCCGGGCGGCCCGCCGCCAGGCTATGGCCAGCAGCAGCCTCCGCCCGGCTACAACGACGGCCCGCCGCCAGGCTACAACGGCGGCCCGCCGCCCGATGACAACGATGGCCCGCCTCCGGGCTACAACGGGCCCCCGCCTGGCTATAACGGCGGCCCGCCGCCCGGTTACAACGGCGGCCCGAACGGCGGCTACTACGACGCCCAGCCGCAGGGGCCGCCGCCAGGGTACGGCGCGGCCATGCCGCCGCCGCCGGGCTACGACGGCGGGCCGCCGTCGCCCCAGCAGCAAACCCAGGATCAGCAGTATGCGGCCTACGCCCAGCAATGGGCGCAGGAGAACTGCGTCAAGTCGCACGGCGACGTGGCCGCGGGCGCGATCGCCGGCGGCATCTTCGGCGCGGTGATCGGCGGCATCACCGGCGGCCGGCGCGGGGTTGCGATCGGCGCGGGCCTCGGCGGGGTCGGCGGCGCGGCGGTGGCGGCGGACTCCGAGGGCGCCACCAGCCCCGGTTGCCCGCCCGGCTATGTGGTGCGGGACGGCGCGCCCGGGTTCTACTACCAGGGTTCCGGCCCCTACGACTATTACGCCCCGGCCGACTACAATCCGTGGGTGTGGTGGGGGAACGCCTGGGTGTTCCGGCCCTATCCGTACCACTCGTGGTACTACCGCCATTACGGACGCGGCGGGCATTACCGCCACTACTGATATCGGCGCGCTGCGGCGGTCGGCTGGCTAGCTTACGGCGACGCCGACCAGCCGGCCGACGCCGAAGGTGACGGCGGCGGCGAGGTAGCCGATGGCGAGCTGGCGGGCGGCCGAGAACAGCACGCCGCGGCCGGTGAAGAGGCTGGTCGCGGCGCCGATCCCGGCCATCGCGACGCCGCTCAGGGCCAGCGCCGCCACCGCGGCGGGAAGCCCCTGCAGGAAGAAGTAGGGCGCCACCGGGAAGGCGGCGCCGGCGGCGAACAGCAGGAACGAGGCCGCCGCCGCCTGCCACGCCGAGCCGCCCAGCTCGGTGGGGTCGATGCCGAGCTCCTCGCGGGCCAGGGTGTCGAGGGCGGTCTCCTTGTTGGAGAGCAGCCGCTCGGCCAGCGCCTTGGCCTGGTCTTCGGGCAGCCCCTTGGCCTGGTAGATCAGGACCAGCTCCTCCTTTTCCTCCTCCGGCGCGTTGTCCAACTCGTCGGATTCGGCGGCGATCTGGCGCTGGGCGAGCTCGCGCGAGGAGTTCACCGACAGCCATTCGCCCATGGCCATCGAGCACGACCCGGCGACCAGGCCGGCCAGCCCAGCCAGCAGCGTCGTGCGCCCGCCGCCGACCGCGCCGGCGACCCCCATCACCAGGCTGAGGTTGGAGACCAGGCCGTCATTGGCGCCCAGCACGGCGGCGCGCAGCGAGTTGCCGGCGACGCTGCGGTGCCGACCCTCGAGGCTGGCGATCGCAGAGCCCGAAAGCCCGCCCGAGCTCGCTTCCACCGCCTGGACGATGCGGCGATGCGATCGCTCGTCCCGCGGCAGTCCCGCGGCCACGGCGTCCGGCTGATCGTCGTAGGTGGTGCTGTCGCGCGCCTCGGCGGCGGAGACGGTGGGCAGCACGAACGCCGCGCCGAACCGGTGCGCCAGCCAGCCCATCACCCGGGCCCGCGGGGAGGGCCGCGGCGTTCCCGGCGCCGCGCCGGCCTTCGCCAGCCGGCCACGCCAGAACTCGCCGTGCGCCGCCTCGATCGAGGCCAACTTCCGATAGACCTCCGAGAGGTGCGGGTCGGGCTCCGACTGGGCCAGCGCCCCATAGAGCGCCGCGCCGTCGACCTCGCCCTGCAGGTTGATCCGATAGCGGCGGATGTCCTGGTCGTCAGGCATGGCCGCTGCCGTAGGGCCGGGTGATCACCTCCAGCAGGTGGCCGTCGGGATCGGGGAAGTAGACGCCGCGGCCGCCGTCGTGGTGGTTGATCTCGCCCGCCCGACGCCGCGCCGGATCGGCCCAATGGTCGAGGCCCGCCGCCTTGATCCGGCCGAGGACCGCGTCGAAGTCGGGCTCGCCGATCAGGAAGGCGTAGTGCTGCGAGGCGATGGCTTCGTCGGCGGTGTGGAAATCCAGCGAGACGCCATTGTCCATCTCGACCACGGCGAACGGGCCGAAGCGGGTGGGGCTTGGGCGGCCCAGCATCCTGGCGAGGAAGTCCGCCGATGCGTCGCGGTCGCGGCACCAGACGATGGTATGGTTAAGCTGAGCGGCCATGGGCGCCTCCTCGCTCTCGGTTCTACTCAATAGTCTAACACCGGCGATGCCGGATCGGGTCAGCAGCGACCTGAAAAAGCCCTCTAGCCGCTGCGCGGTCCCGGCTGGCCCAGCGGCGCCGCCAGCGTGAACGTCGCGCCCTTGCCTGGCTCTCCCTCGGCCTCGACGCGGCCGCCCATCGCGCTCGCCAGCCGCCGGCAGATGGCGAGGCCGAGGCCGGCGCCGCCGTGCTCGCGGGTCGTCGAGGCGTCGCCGATCTCGAAGCCGGCGAACAGCCGCTCGGCCTCGGCCGGCTCGAAGCCGACGCCGGTGTCGCGCACGGCGAAGCGCCAGACGCCGGCCTCGCCGCGGGCCACCGAGACGGTCACCGCGCCGGCCGGGGTGAATTTCACGGCGTTGCTCAGCAGTTGCTCCAGCACCTGGCCCACCCGCTCCGGATCGCCCAGCGCCTCGTCCTCGTCCGCGGCCTCGACGCCCAGCGCCAGGCCCTTGGCCTCGGCGGCCGGCCGGAAGCGCTCGGCGGCGCGGCGCGCCAGCGCCGCCGGGACGAAGCGGACGCGGGCGATCTCGACCCTGCCGGCTTCCAGCGCGTGGAAATCCAGCACGTCGACCAGCAGGCGGTGCAGGCGCCCGGCGCTGGCCAGGATTTCGTCCAGGACCTGCTTCTGCTGCGTGCTCAGCGGCGAGCGGGCCAGCACCTCAGCCAGGCCGATGACGCCGTTGAGCGGCGTCTTCAGCTCGTGGCTCATGTTGGCGAGAAATTCGGCCTTGGCCCGGTTGGCCGCCTCGGCGCGGCTGAGGGCCTCCTGCAAGGCGGCCGCCTGGGCCTTCATCTCGGTGATGTCGAGGCGCAGGCCGATGACGCCACCGTCCGCCGTCCGCCGCTCCTCGATCAGCACCCAGCGGCCGTCGCGAATCTGCTGCTCGTGGCGCTCGCCGGTGGGGTTGCGCAGCAGGGCGAGGCGCTCGGCCAGCCAGGTGTCCTCGCGGCCGACGGCGGCCGGATAGTCGCCCCGCTCAACCCCGATCCGCAGCGTCTCGGCCAGCGGCCGGCCCTCGCGGAAGAGGTCTGAGGAGCGGTGGTAAATCTCCCCGTAGGCTTTGTTCCAGAGGATGTAGCGCAGCTCGGGATCGAGGAAGACCACCCCGGTCGGCAGGGCGTCGAGCGCCTCGCGCAGCCGCCGCTCGGCGGCCTCGGCGCCCGCCTTGGCGCGGGCCAGCGCGCCCCAGGGATTGAGCGCCGCCAGGAGACGGCCGAGACCGCCGCCGGAACCACTACTCGCCGCCATACGCACTCGCCCCCGGAACTTGCGACTCGAGGGGGGTTTGTCAGGGGCGTCGATGCAGGCCGGGCGGCCTCCGCTGGGTCATTTGGTCGCAGTTCGCGGCGGGCGCCCGGCAATTGGGCGCCGGTTCGAACCCCCGGGCGCCCGGCGCCTATGGTTTGTGATGCCGGACCGGGCGGGCCCGGCGCCGGCGGCCTCAGCCGCGCGCCTTGGCCTCGGCCTCGGCGGCCAGCATGGTCCGCGCTTCGCTGGGCATCATCGGGCGGCCGAAGCGGTAGCCTTGCAGGGCCCCGCAGCCGGCGGCGGTCAGCACGTCGCGCTGGGCGTCGGTCTCGACCCCCTCGGCCACCACGCCCATGCCCAGCGACGACGCCAGCCGGGTGACCGAGGCCACGATGATCGCCGACTGCTTGTCGCGCGCCACGTTGTCCACGAACGACTTGTCGATCTTGATGCAGTCGATGGCGAACTGGTTGAGGTAGGTCAGCGAGGAATAGCCGGTGCCGAAGTCGTCGAGGGCCACGCGCATGCCCGCCTGGCGCAGCACCTCGAGATTGTGCGCCGCGCGGTCGACGTCCTCGATGATCGCCGTCTCGGTGAGCTCGATCTGGATGCGGCTGGGCGCCAGGTCGGCCTCCTCGGCGTAGCGCAGAATCCGCTCGGCGACGTTCTGGCGCAGGAACTGCCGAGCCGAGACGTTCACCGAGACGTAAGGACCGCCCCAGCGCCGCGCGTCCTTGAACGACTGGCGGGTGATCCAGTCGCCGAGGTCGAGGATCAGCCCGGTCTCTTCGGCCACCGGCACGAACTCGGCCGGCGAAACCGCGCCGTGCTCGGGGCTGTCCCAGCGCACCAGCGCCTCGAAGCCCAGCACATGGCCGTTCTTGGCCGTGACGATGGGCTGGTAGGCCATGCGGAACTGGCCGGTGCGCAGGGCCACCTCCAGGCCGTTCTCGATGGTGAGCCGGCGCTTGGTCACCTTCTCCAGCGCCGCGTCGTAGCGCCGGTAGCGGTTGCGGCCTTCGCGCTTGGCGGCATAGAGCGCCAGGTCGGCGCGGCGCATCAGCGAAACCTCGCTACGGCTCTCGTCCTGGATCGCCACCCCGATCGAGGCGCTGATCTGCACCTCGTGGCCGGCGACCCGCCGGGCCTGGCCGCAGACCCTTAAGACCTGGGTGCAGAAGTCGTGCACGCCCTGGTCGCTGGCGTCCTCGATGACGATGCCGAACTCGTCCCCGCCGAGGCGCGCCAGCACGCCGCCGGCCGGCATCACCTGGGCCATGGCCGAGCAGATCTTGCGCACCAGGTCGTCGCCGGCGTGGTGACCGAGGGTGTCGTTGACCGACTTGAACCGGTCGAGATCGACCAGCATCACCGTCTGCGACTTGCGGCCCCGCGCCAGGCGGGTCGTCAGATCGGCGACAAAGCCGGCGCGGTTGAGGATGCCGGTCAGCGGATCGTGCTGGGCCGCGTGCATGGCGATCTCCAGCCGCGCCTTCAGCGCCGTCACCTCGGTTTCCAGACCGTGGATGGTGTGGCTGCCGCTGGCGGCGGCGGTGTCGCGCTCGCGCATCACCTGGTAGCGCTCGGCCAGCGCCTTCAGCGACGTGACCACGTCCGGCTTGTAGAAGGGCGTGACGACGAAGGTGAGCTTGTCGGGGGTCTGCACCACCTGCAGGGCGGCGCGCCAGAGCTTCAGGTCGCCGTCCTCGATCAGCACCACCAGCTCGGCCGCGGGCTCGGCGGCGCGCACCTTGCGCAGCGATTCGGCCAGGTCGCCGGCGTGGCCGCCACGGAAGTCGAAGACGAAGATCGCCGGCAGCCAGCCGAAGTGGCGGACGGTGTCGGCCTTGGTGAGCGCCTCGATGATGCCCGGGCAGATCACGCAGTCGCAGCCGGGCAGGGCTTCGTGCGCCGCCGCGCGGATCTCCATCAGCCGCGATGGCGTCCCGCCGATGATGATCGTCATCGGCCGCGGCGCGGCCTTGCGCGGAAGGGGCGAGGCGGGCGCCGGTCGTTCCGGCTCCGCGACCAGCAGAGTTTGAGCCGCCCGATGCGCCATCGCGGCGCAACAATCATGACCGTTCACAACAACCCGATAATCAGCGTGGTCAACGTTGTCTGAATTGGGCCGCCTGGCGGCCTTCCATTGTCGACGCGTTCGCGCCAGAAGTCGGCGGCGCCGAAGCGAGGTCGCGATGCCGCACGATCATCCCCATCACCCCCACGACGCCGACGGCCAGGACCCGCCGTCCGACATGGCGCTGCGGGTCAAGGCGCTGGAATCGCTGCTGGCCGAGAAGGGCCTGGTCGACCCGGCCGCGCTCGACGCCATCGTCGAGACCTACGAGCACAAGGTCGGCCCCCGCAACGGCGCGCGGGTGGTGGCCCGCGCCTGGACCGATCCGGCCTACCGGGCCCGGCTGCTGGCGGACGCCACCGCCGCGATCGCCGAGCTAGGGTATGGCGGGCGGCAGGGCGAACACATGGTCGCCGTCGAGAACACGCCGGACATCCACAACCTCGTCGTCTGCACCCTCTGCTCCTGCTACCCCTGGCCGGTGCTGGGCCTGCCGCCGGTCTGGTACAAGTCCGCCCCCTACCGCTCGCGCGCCGTCATCGACCCGCGCGGCGTCCTAGCCGAGTTCGGCACGAAGCTCGGCGACGACGTCGAGATCCGGGTCTGGGACTCCACCGCCGAGGTCCGCTACCTGGTCATCCCCGAGCGGCCGGCCGGGACCGGGGCGCTGGGCGAGGCGGCGCTCGCCGAGCTGGTGAGCCGTGATTCGATGATCGGCGTGGCGCGGGCCAAGGCGCCGTGAACGGCGTGCACGACATGGGCGGCCAGCATGGACACGGCCCCATCGCGCCCGAGGCGGACGAGCCGCTGTTCCACGCCCCCTGGGAAGCGCGGGCGCTGGCCCTGACCCTGGCCGCCGGCGCCTGGGGCCGCTGGAACCTCGACGCCAGCCGCTTCGGCCGCGAGCAGATCGCCGCCGCCGACTACCTGCGCATGAGCTACTATCAGCGCTGGATCGCGGGTCTGGAGCGGCTGCTGGTCGGGACCGGCCTGGTCACCGCCGAGGAGCTGGCGAGCGGCGCGCCGGCCGCCGGCGCCCCGAAAGCCGCCCCGCCGCTGACCGCGGCGCGCGTGCCGGAGGTGCTGTTCCGCCAGGGTTCGGTCGAACGCGAGGTCGCCGCGCCGCCCCGGTTTGCGCTCGGCGCCGCGGTCGGCGCCCGCAACCTCAACCCCACCGGCCACACGCGCCTGCCGCGCTACGTCCGCGGCAAGCGGGGCGTGATCAGCCGCTGGCACGGCGCCCACGTCTTCCCGGACGCCCACGCCCATGGCCAGGGCGAGCGGCCGCAGCACCTCTACCAGGTGCGTTTCGAGGCCCGCGAGCTCTGGGGCGAAGCCGCCTCGGCCCGCGACGCGGTCTATCTCGATCTCTGGGAGCCCTACCTTGACCCGGCCTGAGCCCGGCCCCGACGCGCCGGTGTTCGAGGAACCCTGGCAGGCCGAAGCCTTCGCGCTCGCCGTCCACCTCAACGCCGCCGGCGCCTTCACCTGGACCGAGTGGGCTGAGGCGCTGGCGGCCGAGATCAAGTCCGCCGGCGCGGCCGACGACGGCGCCCGCTACTACGAGCACTGGCTGGCGGCCCTGGAGCGCCTGGCGGCCGAGCGCGGCCTCGCCGACGCCGCAGCCCTGGCGGCGCGCAAGGC
>Ga0302325_10021557_pt1 | contig 13492 bp, 11 predicted proteins | sample Palsa_T0_2_FD_201948 | JGI IMG/M metagenome (GOLD analysis project Ga0302325, IMG submission 201948) | Peat permafrost microbial communities from Stordalen Mire near Abisko, Sweden - Palsa_T0_2 | ecosystem: Environmental > Terrestrial > Soil > Palsa > Peat permafrost | place: Sweden: Abisko... | reverse complement strand
AATAGACGGCCGCAAAAAGCGTGAAGAGAATGCCGCCGACGATCACATAGTGAAAGTGCGCGACCACGAAATATGAGGCGCTCAACTGCCAGTCGAACGGCGCGGCGCCCATCATGATTCCGGTCAAGCCGGCGATCAGAAATTGAAACAGAAAGGCGACGCAAAACAGCATGGGCGTCCGGAAATCAATTTGTCCTCCCCACATTGTCGCGAGCCAGTTAAAAATCTTGATCCCGGTCGGAACGGCGATGGCCATTGTCGAGAGTACAAAGAAGCTGTTCGCTGTTGAAGTCATACCAACTGTGAACATATGGTGCGCCCACACGCTCATTCCGATAAATCCGATGCACATCGTAGCGGCGACCATGATGGGGTACCCGAAGATCGCCTTACGCGAAAAGACCGGAATGATTTCTGAAGCAAATGCAAAGGCGGGCAAGACGAGTACGTATACTTCCGGGTGGCCGAAGACCCAGAAGAAATGCATCCACATAACTGCCGAGCCGCCCGCCTGAGTGTCGAAGAAGTGCCCGCCCAGATAGCGGTCGATCAGCAGCATCAATTGCGCTGCGGTGAGCGGGCTGACGGCGAGAATTACCAGCCCCGCCATGGTCAGGGTGAGCCACGCCAGCAAAGGCATTTTCCCGAGGCTCATCCCCTTGCATCGCATGCAAAGGATGGTGGCGATGATGTTGATTGCGGTTCCTACGCTGCCGAAGCCTGAAACCAGTAGAGCCAGAATCCAAAAGTCCGTACTGTGCCCTTGCGAAAACGTCTTCGAAGTCAGTGGAGCATAGGCAAACCATCCTACATCGGGAGCGCTACCGGCCCCGTAGAGACCGTCTCCGCCGATAAAGCTGAAATAGAGGAGCAGCCCGCCGAAAGCCGTCATCCAGAAGCTAAAGGCATTGAGGCGTGGAAGTGCCATGTCGCGGGCGCCGATCATCAAGGGAACCAGATAGTTCGCGAATCCAAACATGATCGGCATAGCGAAGAAAAAGATCATGGTCGTGCCGTGCATCGTGAACATCCGGTTGAAAACCTGCGGCGAAACGAAGCTGTTGAGCGGGCGGATGAGTTGTATCCGCATGATGGTCGCTTCGATGCCTCCGAACAGCAAAAACATCAACGCGTAAAAGATATACAGGAGGCCGAGGCGCTTGTGATCAACAGTGGTCACCCATGTATGAAGCTGCTCCACGAGGGGAGGTTTGGTCTTCAGTTCCGCTGCAGACTCTACAATGGATTCAGTCGACATCAGCGAAGAGTCTCCATGTATGCGGTTAGGGCATTGAGTTCCGGATCGCTCAATCCCATGGCCGGCATTTTGGATCCCGGTTTAATAGCATCGGGATTTTGAATCCAACGGCGCAGATTTGCCGGCGTGTTCGTCGCGGCTCCGGAAGCAATGGTGTCCCGGCTCATCAGATGGGTTAAATAGGGGCCGAAGCGCCCAATTGCCGGGCTTCCTCGAACAGTGTGGCAATTGACGCAAGCGGTACGTTCGAAAATCTTCTGGCCCTCCGGCGCGCCATTGACCTGGGCCGGTTGTCTCTGATTTTCTATCCAGCGGTTGAACGCCTCGGGTGTCTCGACATAAACGCGCAATAGCATCAATGCATGCTGCGTGCCGCAATACTGCGCGCACTGGCCGAGGTAGCGTCCTATCTCATGCGGGTCCATCCACATGCGGTTCGGGTGGTTGGGGATCAAGTCGGTCTTGCCGGCTAGGCGGGGCACCCAGAAGCTGTGATCGGTATCGGCTGAGAGCAGGGTCAGAAAAGTAGGGATCGGTTTCGAAGGATCGCTTACTGGAATGTGTAACTCATTGGCCGTGACCACTCCCAGCGAGGGATATCGGTACTCCCACCAGAACTGATGGCCAATAACGGTGACTTGAATGGCATTGGATGGCCGATCTGCATTCTGAATGCTGGCGATAACGCGCGCCGACGCAAGGAACAAAACTACGACGACTAGAACCGGAATGACAGTCCACGCGAGCTCCAGTTGCGTGCTTCCATAAACTTGAGTCGGTTCATACACATGGGCCGTGCCTCTCTTTCTGAACTTTATCGCGGCATAGGCCAGCAAGACGAAAACCACTACGAATATCGCGCCGGTAATTTCGAGCACAAGAAGCGAAAGATCAAAAATGGACTGGGCTGGCGTGGAAAGAGGGGCGAAGATATTGGTGGGACTCAGACGCGGGTTCGACGGCTCAGCAAGAGAGACTGCCGCTGACCAGCAGATAGAAACGAGGGCTCTTGCGGGGAGAGATCTCATAAGAAAGTTCACTGACCTGGGGTACGCCCCATCGTCTGTTGCAGTTCCGCCTGCGCGAGCATGTAGGCCAGTTGTGCCTGCAGCAAATCTGCCTGTGCCTTGGAACTCGCTGCCGACGCCTGTCGCCGCGCTGAAACGAGGATCACGCCCTGTTTCAGCTGGTTGTCGGCAACGCGTTCGCTTTCGGTACGCAGTCTGACCACCTCTGCGGCGACCTGAAGCATTCTCTTCGTTCGCTCCACCTTATTCGCACTCTGCTCAATCTCGACGCCGATCGCTTCTTTCAGCCGCTCCACATTCTCCTGTGCTTGCGCCAGTTGCGCCTCGCGTTCTCGGATAGCCGCGCGGCGCTTCCCGAAATCAAAAACGTCATAGTTCATTGCCACTCCGAAAGTGCCGAAGTTATGCACAAGGAACGGCACGCCGTTCTGATAGCTTTGCCGGGCGAATACGGAGACATCGGGTATGTATGCGGACTTCGCTACGGTTAGGGCTGCTTTCGCCTGTTCGACTGTTTGCATCGCTGAGGCAATTTCCGGATTTGTCGCGAACGCGATCCGAAGCGTTTCCTCCCGCGACAGGTCAGCAGGGTTCGTCACTTCCACCGGACTCAATACGAGCTGCGTGCCCAACGGAATACCCAGGAGATCATCGAGTTCCATATTCAGATCGGACAAGCGGAAATCGATGGTCAACAACGACTGCTCGGTTTGAAGAAGCCCAGCTTGACTGTCGAGCACGTCGACATTCAGTGCATTCCCATCGCGTACGCCTTCCTGGCTTTCGCGCAGGCGCGTTCTGGCAAAGACGTTATCCTGCTGGGCGGCGTGCTTCTGAAGGCCGCCGATCAATATCCCGTAGTAGACCTCATGGACCTTCAGAGCAATCTGGTTCTCGGCTTTTTTCACGTCGTCACGCGAGACCGCTACTTCTGATGCCGCGATACGATTCTCCTGGCGAATACGAATCAGCGGCGTCAGGGGCTGGGTCAGACCAGTGCCGATAGTCTCGAATGTCTGGTTTCCCTGATTAATCAGGATGTCCTGTGCAGGAACTAATCCGGCGTTCGGAACCGCACCGAATGCGCCTCTCGGAATTTCGATGTTCTCCACGGACGTCGTGTGCAGAAAGGTCGATTCATTTCTAAGCCTGGGAAAGTAATCCGCTCGGGCTCCAGCTTGTTTTTGTTCCTTCTCCTGAATCTTCAGGCGGGCGATTTTGAGCGCCCTGTTCTGGGCGAGAGCCAACCGCACGGCCTCAGGAAGGGTCAGTGTCACGGAATCCGCGGCGGATATTACCGCGGGCATGCAGGCCAGGAGCGCGACAAAAAGACGGCTGTTCATTCTGCTTTCTCCTTCGGGCGAAGACTGATTGTGCTCGGCCGCAGACAGGTAAGCAGCAGGAGATACAGTGCGATCCCCCAGGCGATGAGGAGAAACGCATCTGAATATGCGAGCGACAACGCCTGTGCTCTCACCTGTCCGGCAAGAACAGTAGCCGAACGCGCGAGGGCTTCCTCCGACCCCGCCGAGAACGGCGTCAACGAAAACCCAACGCCGCGGAGCCTGTCGTCGGTGATCCAGTTTCCCGCGTCAACGTGGTATCCAAGCAGGTTCGAGTGCACTTGCTCCCGCACCGCTACGAAACGGCCGAAGACAACCGCACCGATTTCGCCTCCCAACAATCGCATGGTGTGCATCCACGCAGAGTAAGTGGAGGCGTTGACGACGTTGCTCGTCGCGCCCATTTCGACTGCGAGTAGTAGAAGGCTTACCACTAGGCCGACGAACGCGGCGGCAATTCCTGCTGCTAGCAGGAGTTCGGGAATCACAAAGCTTCCTCCCGCCCAAGAGGAATCCAGGTGTGCAGCCATCCAGCATGCAATACCGACGGTTGCAAAGCCCGTAGCCATGATGATGCGGGGTTGAATGAAAACAATGGAGATTGCGGCAATCCAGACGAGCACGAACTGAGGGGCGGCTACCCAGGCGAGAGCCGCGCCGGTCTGTATCGGCCTGTATTGTGCAATGCTGCCGAGGAAGCCAGGGATAGCGGCCAAAGGCGACAGGAGGGCGAACCGAATGGTGAATACGCCGAGCCCAAGAATCACCACATTCCGAGCGTTCAGAAACGGAAGGTTGACCAGCGGATTCGGTTGGAGATATCGCCGCACGAAAGCGGCCACCAGCAGAAGGATTCCGGCTGCCAGCATGCCGACGAATAATCCGGAGTTCCACCAATCCAGGCGCTGCCCCTGATCCAGAGCGCCGTATACCAAGCTCAGTCCGGTGCTCGTGTAAAGGAATCCTCGCCAATTCGGTCGCGGCCCGTTGTCGGCTCGCGGAACTCCGAAGTAAACACAAACCATCATGATTGGCGTGAGAACACTGGCGGTCCAGAAGATCCAATGCCAGGAAAGATGATCCGTATACCAGCCTTGGATCAAAGCGGCGACGTTACTGGTAACAACGATGTCGAGTGCGTAAGCCGCAACACCGAACGGGAGCAGCTTGGGCGGTAAATTGCGCACGACGAACGTCAGCGTCAGCGTGTAGAAGGCTCCCGATGACATTCCTGCAATTGCCTGTAATGCGAGTATTGCCGCAAGGCTGGACGAGAAGGGCAGCAGAAACGACGTCAGAGTAAATACGGCTCCGGTAACCATAAGTACGCGGCGGACTCCGTACGAGGCCCCCAGAAACACGGCAAAGACCCCGATGAACATCATGCCCATGTTGAGGACGGTCGGAATCCAGGAGGCTTCATCGAATCCGAAGCCCAGCGCGCCGCGCAAGTCCGGCAAGCCGACACTCACCAGGCGGCCATTGAGGGTCGCCGTGGCAGCCCCGAGAAAGACTCCGAGGATGCCGATATATGGATGTGTCGCGACCGGCGCTGCTGATCCCGGGGCTGATTGGTGTACGGCTCCCGTCATCTGGAGTGACCTTTGGTTCGGATCGTGGCCACCACGGAAAGGCCCGGACGCAAACGTTCGGTTCCGCTCTGGCGATCCTCGAGTATGATCTTGACCGGCACGCGCTGCGTCACTTTTGTGAAGTTGCCCGTCGCGTTGTCCGGCGGTAGCAAGGCGAACTGCGATCCGCTGGCGGGGGCGATCTGCTCGACCCGTCCCTTCAGCACCAGACCGGGAAACGCATCGATGCGAATCTCCGCGGGATCGCCCGCGCGAATATGCTGGAGTTGCGTCTCGCGATAGTTGGCCTGAACCCATACCTGCTGCTCAACAAGCGAGACGATTTGGGTACCCGGACTTACCATTTGTCCAGCGCGGACCTTACGCTCACCGACAATTCCGTCCTGCGGCGCCACGATCCGCGTGTAGCTCAGGTTCGTGCGTGCGAGATCGAGAGCAGCTTGACGAGCCTTCAGGTCCGCGCGGGCCATCTGCTCCTGAGAATCGAGAACCGAACGCTGCCGATGCTGGGCCTCCACCTCCGCCCGGCTGCTTTCTACGTGTGCACGTGCACGGCGCAGGTCGGCCTCGCGGCTCGCGAGCTGCGCGCCGGCGGAGTCAATCTCGGCCAAGCGGCTGGTGCGCTGCGCTTGAAAGCGTTCCTCATCCGCGACCGCCTGCTCCAGCCTCTGCCGTGTTGCTGACTCCGCCGCTACCAGTGCTTCCTGGCGTTTGCGTTCGAGCGCGGTGCGTTGGACGTCTGCGTCTGTCCCCGCCAGTCCGCTCCGAGCGTTAGCAAGCGCCGAATTAGCGGCCTGAATACCCGCTTCCGCCGCGGAGACTTCTGCTTCAGCCGCAACGATGGCGGTCTGCGCCTGCTGGATTCTGGCATCCTGCAGTTCCTTTTGGCGTTGATTGTTGACCAGCGCGCTGTCTCCAGCCTGAACTGCGGCTTCGGCTTGCGCCACCTGCGCTCGAAAATCGTCGTCCCGCAAGCGGACCAATAAGTCGCCAGCCTTTACACGCTGATAATCAGATACCTCCACCGACGCAACTAGTCCGGCGGCCTTCGTGCTGAGAGGTGTGACATCAGCGCGCAAATACGCATCGTCCGTTTTTTGCTCATCACCAGCGCTTGCCCACGTAGTCCAATTCGAAGAGAGGACGAAGATGAGGCCAAGCGCAATCCCAAGGATCGCAATCGATACGATCCAACCTCGGACTCTTGTAGAAAGTGTGCTAGCCATGTCCGAATCACCAATTCCGTTATCTATCGTCCTGGGGTTTCAGCGGGACATCACTGACTTCGTGCGGCTCCCCAATGCGAATCTCCTTCACGTGGCGAAGTTGGGTTTCTGAATCCGCTCCGAAGGGAATGTAGCCAGATGCCTGTTGGTCGATATTCACTTGGCCCATGATGGCCTGTTCCTAAACACAAGAACATCGTTCAATGGTCCGATCGGCGAATTCCCCTTAACGTCGTGCCGCGCATTCCCCTTTTGGGGTATCTCGATATCGATCTCGGGCACATCTGCCAGATGAAGGGACGGAGTTCTCCATTAATCCGGCGTCGCCGCGGGCTTCCGTCCCGGGCGGATTTGAAACAGATCGGAACTTGGTGATTCGATGGAACTCAGATGCTGAAGTGTAGATTCCATTCTCTGCGAATGATCGGAGAAGGGAGAAGGGTTTGACCGATCGTCACCGGGCCGCTGCGGCATCTTGGCTAACGGCCATTCAGTGGCGATTCGAGGTTTCCTCACCGGGAAAACGGATTACACGGTGCCCGAAGCGGCGCGCGTCAAGCGAATACGCGCCCGGCCCCAGCATTGCCAAGGCCGCTGCATCCAAACTAGATGAAAATACCGCCACAATGCTGTGATGATTCACGAACACTCCGCTGACAAGCTCAAATACGCAGCCAAAAGTCGCAAGAAGCGGGGTGAAAATACCAAGACAAAGGAAGACACAATATAGCACCAGGACCAGCAGCACCGGGACCGGCGCCGGGTAGTTCCACCCGGTGGCGAAGATCGTTGCTGCCATGCCGATTCTGAGGAACAGCAGTGCAACGCCAGGAACTCCGGCGGGAAACATCGAGAACAGGCGCTGCACGACCAATACTAATCAGGGACGAACTTGGCACGCAATCCTCTAAACGACGACCGGCGCATTCCCCTTCCGGGGGATGGACTGAAGCACGCAAGGATGTCAAAATATTGCTCTTAGAGGAAACTTGAGTTTTCGTAGTGTATTCCGCGTTGACGTAATGAGGGCCAAAGTTGGCGCGTTGACATCGAGTTTGGCTGTGCAAATACGGGTGTGTTCGTCAGATTGAAAGACTCGACGCGGAACTCCAGGGCAAAGCGATTCTCTATCGGGACCGCCGGAATAGTGATAAGTCGAGATTCTTGAGCGCGCGAACTAGGGGTTCCCATCCTGCTCGCCGTGAGGGAGAATGGAAAACGCAGTGAGGGATGACGATGCGTCGTGGAAAAACCGGCTCCCGGCCTGTCTGGCTGCTGCTCTTGGCAACTTTCGAAGGGTCTGGGCTGGATCCAGGACTGGCCTCGCGTTCGATGACTTCCTTCGTCCCCTCAGCCTCAGATCTGCGCGAAAGGGGGAGCAGATGACTCTTTAGAGGGGTGCAGACCTGCCCGCCGCGGAGTACACTTTGCTAGTACCGGTGAAGATCGAAAACGGTGCGTCTTGCGAACGGGCGGTGATTAAACCCTCATCGGTTGTGCCGGTTGGGTTATGGATGATCCGCGCATGTCTGGCGATCGCGTGGGGCTGCGTCCCGGCGCTCGCGTTAGAACGTGACCGCGGCATTCATCAGTTCGCGGATACAGCCAGGTCCGTGAAAGACGGTGCGCCCAGCGGAATTCAGGCCCTCGGCCAAACCCAGGATGGATATTTGCGGGTGGGAGCCACCAGTGGTCTGCACCAGTTCGATGGCGTGAGTTTCGAGCGCTATCAGCCGCAGGCCGGACCGGCACTCCCGTCGCATGGCGTGCTTGCCCTGTTGGCGATCCGCGTCGGTCGCATTCGTCGCGTGTCCTACCAAAAGCGTACCATCGCTGAGTTTCGTCGTCAGCGGCCCGATATTACTCTGCTGGACCTTCGGCTTCCTCGCGCCAACGGTACAGACGCCCTGATTGCAATTCGCGGGCGGGAACGGAGAAAGTGAAAAAGTCGCGACCGGCGTCCTTCTGCTCCGCGCCGTTCTTCCCGGTGGTGAATCCGTCGGAAGCGTTCTATCCGACTAGGCGGATCGCGCCGACTCTTTGGATCTGCTTATTGATCGTGTTCCATTGCGCCCCGGCATTCGCTCTCGACCGCGATCGAAGTATTGCGCAATTCCACTACACGGCTTGGAGCGAGAACGATGGTGCGCCGAGCGAAATCAGCGCGCTTGCCCAAACCGAAGATGGCTACTTGTGGATTGGCTCAGCACGGGGCCTATTCCGCTTTGATGGCGTTAAATTCGAGGAGTATAAGCCACAGCCCGGAGCGGAGCTACCCTCTCACAGTATCTATTCTCTGATGGCCACACCTGATGGAGGGCTATGGGTCGCTTTTGAGCCAACCGGATTAGGTTTCTTGAAAGACGGTTCTTTGACAGTGTTTACCCGGCCTGGAGAATCGCCAGATTCACCCATTCATAGCTTTGCCCGCGATCATGACGGAAGAATCTGGGCCGGCACCGAAACTGGGTTGGTCCTGCGCGAGGGCGCACGATGGATCCCCATCGGACACGACTGGAACTTGGCTCCTGAGGTGATAAGGGCCCTCTTCGTCGATCGTGAGGGCACGCTCTGGGTAGCGACCATGAAGATCATTGCCTTCCTGAGGCGAGGCTCGAAAGCATTTGAACTCGCCGGGCCGGTCTGGCGGGGTGTTACATCATTGGCGCAGGCCAAAGACGGGCGAATGTGGTTTGCGGACGACAATAAGTGGGAGGTACGACCAGTCCCGATTGCGGGACACAACTCGAATGCGGATCCAGCGGTCGTCGAAAATGGTCTGCATGATTTGCTCGTGGATCGCGACGGCGCCTTGTGGATCACCCGCATGGACTCCGGAATAGTACGAATCAGATATCCCGAGAGATTGGGAAATCGAAAGCTCGGTGCCCACGATCATGAATTGGAGTCGTTTGATTCAAAGGACGGCTTCTCTGGGGGATTCGCGTATAAGCTTCTCGAGGATCGTGAGGGCAACATTTGGGTTGGCTGTTCCAAAGGACTGGTTCGCTTCCGCCACAATCAAGTTGTTCCAGTGAGTCTACCGCGAGGCTATCAAAAGCTGGCGTTGTTCGCGGGAGAAAAAGGTGAGATCTGGATCGGGGCCGTCAATGGCGGACGCTTGCTGCGCATTCGCGGTGAAAGCCTTCTTGTTGAAAAAGTAGGTGGACGGATATCCAGCGTCTTTCGCGGCTCAAACGGTGACGTCTGGTGGGGCTGCGATACGGGAATCTGGCGTCAGAACGACACGAAATTTGAATACTCTCCTATACCCAAAGGCGCTGAACCGCCGGACTTTATATACGAGATCTTCCCCGGTAGAGACGATGGTGGGTTGTGGGTTAGGCTCGGAGATTTTGGAACCGTTCACTTCAAGCAAGGCGTCTGGAACCTTAGTGACAGGCCCAAGGGAGTTCCACTTGAGGGACCGAGCGCCAGTTATCATGACCCGTCCGGACGAGTCTGGCTCGGTTCTGACGCAGGCCAAGTGTATGTACTTGATGGAGAACAGGTTACCGCTTACTCGCAAAACGACGGGCTCGATGTAGGTCGAATTAAAGTCATTCGCGGCCGTGGGCAGCGCCTCTGGGTGGGCGGTGAAATGGGGCTGATGTTTTTCAGAGAGGGGCGTTTCCGGAAAGTGATAGTTGCGGCAGGCGATCAGTTCGGAGCGGTCTCTGGAATCATTGAGACAGGTGATGACGGGTTGTGGTTGAACGAGACGAAGGGAATTGTGCAAATCCCCCCGGAAGAGATCCGCCGATTGATGGCTGATCCAGATCATCGCATAAAGTATCGGCGGTTCGACTATCAGGATGGGTTGCCGGGTGCGCCGCAGATGAGCTTCACAAATTCGACTGCCGTTGAAGCCAGCGACGGAAGGCTTTGGTTCGCCACAGATAACGGACTCGCGTGGATCAATCCTAAACATATTGTTAGGAACGGCGTGCCACCACCTGTTTCGATTCTATCCATCGGCAACGAAGAAGGTCGTCAGCCGGTGTCAAGCGCGGTCAAGTTTTCCGCTGGCACGCACGCGGTTCAAATCGACTATACGGCGTTGAGCCTTTCCATCCCTGAGCGAGTTGAGTTTCGTTATAAGCTGGAGGGCTCGGACAAGGCTTGGCGGGATGCGGGGAACCGTCGCCAGGCGTTCTACACGAACCTTGGCCCGGGTTTCTATCTGTTTCGCGTCCTGGCTTCCAATAATGACGGTGTTTGGAATGAAACCGGAGCCACCCTTGGTTTCAGTATCGCTCCTGCGTTCTACCAGGCAATCTGGTTTCAATTGCTCTGCTGGGCAAGCGGCGGAGCAATCGTGTGGGTGTTCTATCTTCTCCGGTTGAAGCAGGCTACCGCGCAAATGCAAGGCAGGCTCGAAGAGCGGCTGGCGGAACGGGAGCGCATCGCGCGCGAATTGCATGACACGCTTCTGCAGGGCATTCAGGGCTTGATATGGCGCTTCCAGGCCGGGGCCGACCAGATACCGGTCGGGGAGCCCGCTCGCCAGTTGATCGAAAGCGCGCTCGATCGTGCCGACGAGGTGATCGTCGAAGGGCGGGATCGAGTCAAGGGTTTGCGAACAGCGGAAGAAAAATATAGTGACCTCTCCGAAACGTTCGCGATAATGAATGCTGAACTCGCAAAGGAGCACGCGATACCGTTTCAAATCATTTTGCAAGGCACTCCGCGGGCCTTGAATCCAATTGTTTCCGATGACGCCTATCAAATCGGCCGGGAGGCATTGATTAACGCATTTCGTCATTCGCTCGCACAAAAGATCGAAACAGAAATCACGTTTGCCCGGACCGAGTTGCGGATGCGCGTTCGCGATAACGGCTGTGGCGTAGATTCGAAGATTCTTGAGGACGGCGGGCGGCCCGGACATTGGGGAATGAGGGGTATGCGCGAGCGGGCGCTGAAGATCGGTGCACGACTGGATATCTGGAGCCGCCCGGGAAACGGCACCGAAGTAGACTTGAGAATACCTGCCTCAACTGCCTACCGGACCGGAGTGAAAGGATGGCGCTGGCCGTGGTCTGGCTCTGTTGCCCAAAAAGGAAATAATTCATGACATGTAACGGGCCGATTAAGGTACTCGCCGTCGACGATCATCCCCTCGTCAGGGAGGGAATTGGAGCGGTGCTTGCGAGCCAACGGGACATTATGCTTGTCGCCGAAGCGGCAAATGGTCGGGAAGCGATCGAGTGCTTTCGTACTCATTATCCCGAGGTCACGCTCATGGATTTGCAAATGCCACAAATGAGCGGACTCGACGCAATGATCAAGATACGCGAGGAGTTTCCGGCCGCGCGCATCATCGTGCTGACAACATACCATGGAGACATACAGGCCCTCCGCGCCATCAGGGCGGGCGCGGCCGGGTACCTCCTCAAGAGTATGGTCCGACGGGAACTCGCGGATACGATCCGGTTGGTGCATGCGGGAAAACGCCACATTCCAGCGGAAATCGCCGCCGAACTTGCTGCGCACGTTGCTGATGACGCTCTGTCCCCGCGGGAGATCGAGGTATTGCGGCTGGTAGCGATGGGAAACTCAAACAAGCAGATCGCTGGCCAGCTCACGATTGTCGAGGAAACGGTGAAAGCGCACATTTCGAACATCCTGAGCAAACTCGGCGCTAACGACCGAACACACGCGGTCACCATTGCCACGACGCGAGGATTTCTCGGCGTGTGATGAGTTCGCCGGATCGCGTGACCCCGCAATAAGCTGGCAGGACGGATTTACTCTCAGGGTTTGTCTTCTTATCGTAAGGGAGTCTCGGACCTGCAAATCAATCAGCCGCCACTGGCACGATCCACTCCGAAGGCTCCTTCATCTGCCGACACGCCCGCGCGATTGAACCGCCGGCGGACCCGCGCTTCTTTCTCTATTGCTGACCAGTGCCAGGATTGGCTTTGCGGTCGCCATGCTGGGCCGCGCACCCGTCCGCTGACGCGCGCGTTCTAGCGTTGTGTAATTCGTCTCTTCCCCAGGGAAACGTCCGGATCGTCCCTTCATCTGGCAAGTGTGCCGTTGATCGATATCGAGATACCCCAAAAGGGGAATGCGTGGCACGACGTTAAGGGGAACTCGCTGATAGGACCATTGAACGATGTCCTGGTGCTTGCGAACAGCCATCATTAGGGCATGCTGACCGCCAGCCTCGAGTTGTACATGGCGCAACTGCGCCGCAAATCAAGCCATGGAAGAGAGTCATGACCATTTCGCAGAGCGTCACACATCACACCGCTCGCATCAACGGGATCAACCAACACTGGGTCAGCGCGGGAGACGGTCCGCCGGTTTATCTGTTGCACGGGTTTCCGGAGACCTGGTACGCGTGGCGCAAGCAGATACCGGTGCTCGCGGAGCGGTACACGGTCATCGCTCCCGATCTGCGCGGTTACGGTGACACCGAGAAGCCGGCCTGTGGTTACGATAAGCGCACGATGGCCAACGATCTCGCGGCGCTGATGGATCATCTTGGGCACGAGCGCGCGCCGATTCTTGGCCATGACCGCGGCGCCAGGGTGGGAACACGTTTCGCCAAAGACCATCGGGAGCGGATTGATCGCTTTGTCGCGATGGACAACGTCCCGACCAGAATCCTGATGGAGAATCCGAGCCGCGCCGGCCAGACAGGCTGGTTCGTTGCCTTCCTCGGCGTTCCCGATCTGCCGGAAGCTCTGATCGCCGGACGCGAGGAGACATGGTTGACGCACTTTTACCGCTCCTGGTCCTACAACCCCGACATGATGTCTCCCGAAGAGATTGGCGTCTACGTCCGTGCCTACCAGCAGCCGGGGGTCGTCCGCGGCTCCGCGATGGACTACCGCGCCGTTGGCGAGGACGTGAAGCAGGATATAGCGGATTCCGCAGAACCGATCACCTGCCCGGTCCTCATTCTTTGGGGCGAGGACTTCGAGGTAAACAGAATTTTCAACCTCCTGGATGTATGGCGGGGGATGGCCAAAGACGTACGGGGTATCGGCATTCCCCAATGCGGACACCTCTGTCAGGAGGAGCAACCGGACGTCGT
>Ga0302325_10021554_pt1 | contig 13493 bp, 13 predicted proteins | sample Palsa_T0_2_FD_201948 | JGI IMG/M metagenome (GOLD analysis project Ga0302325, IMG submission 201948) | Peat permafrost microbial communities from Stordalen Mire near Abisko, Sweden - Palsa_T0_2 | ecosystem: Environmental > Terrestrial > Soil > Palsa > Peat permafrost | place: Sweden: Abisko... | reverse complement strand
CCTGGTGCGCGAGCAGAAAGCGCGGCGCACCGTGCGCAGGAAGAGCGTCGCCGCGGAGCCCGCCGCACCTGCTGCGGCAGCGGGCGACGGCAAAGAGAAGGAGAAGGAGAAGGAGAAGGAGAAGGATGAGGATAAGCAGCAGGAGGCCTTCGATCTCGTCCTCGCCACCATCGATGCACTGATTGCCGAGCGCGGCGAAGATGAGAAGGTGTGGGGTTCGATGGTGAAGCAGGCGCTGAAGCGCCGCCGCCCCGGCTTCAATGAAAGCTACTATGGCTTTCGCTCCTTCAACCGCCTGCTCGAAGAGGCGGCGAGCCGGCGCCTGCTTGCGCTCGAGCGCGACGAGAAATCAGGTGGTTATATCGTCAGAACCACCGGCGAACAAAGCTGATTCGCGCAGCCGGGCGACTTCGGCGTAGCATTGGGGGGCTCGAAAACCAACAATTGGAGATCCCATCATGAAGCCCCTCAGCAGCTTGCTTGCCGCCGCCGTCCTCACGGTCGCCATGCAGGTCGCATCCGCCGCTGACGAGAAGCCCTACACCTATGGACCCGTCGTCAACGTCTCATACATCAAGACTAGGCCCGGCCAATTCGACGCCTACATCAAATACCTGGGAACGACATACAAGCAGTTGATGGAGGATGAGAAGGCCAAGGGCAACGTTCTCAGCTGGACCGTGTACGCCGCACAGCCGCACTCGCCTCAGGATGCGGATGTAATATTGACCGTTACCTACAAGAACTGGGCCACCTTGGACGGGCTTGGAGATCGCATTGAAGCCGCCCAGAAAAAAATCTGGGGAACGCGCGCCGGTATTACCAAGGCCACGGTGGATCGCGAGGCGCTGCGCGAGGTGCTCGGCAGCGACAACGTCCAGCAGCTCATCCTGAAATAGCGCGGCCCGCCTGCAACGCACTTGCCGAAGAGCGCGGGGACATTGACGCGCTCCTCGGTCTGTGCGTTCGCCGCAGGCGCCCTCAAATACGCCTGTTTGATGCCGTCAGATCGGCAGGGCTGACTGCGCTCAAGGCATGAAGCGCTGGGTGGCAAGCGTCAAAGACAGGCTGCACACCCCGACCAGGATCGCCACAAGCAATCCTGAGGCGAGCGGCCGCCAGCCGATGCGCCACATCTGCGTGAAGGAGACGCTCAGGCCCACCGCGGTCATGCCGCAGATAAGAAAGAGCTCCGAGGCGTTCTGACCCGCCGTCGTCAGCGCCTGCCACTCCTGCGCAAAGCCGGAGCCGCGGGTGAGCGCATCACCCGCGGTGCGCAACACGACGCAGCAGACGAAGCCGATGACAAAGAGCGGCACGAGTTGTACGCGGCCGCGGCCCTCCGTCGGCCCCGAGGTCTCATCGCCGAAGATGGCCCGGCTGCGCGCGAACCAGGCAGCCACCGGCACCATGAGCACGATCGACAGATTTCGCAACAGCTTCGCAACGCTCGCCGCGGCGAGCGCCACCGGCGCCGCGTGCTGCTGCGAGTAGATGAGTCCCGCACCAATCACCTGAGTCGTATCGTGAATGGCCGTGCCGAGAAACACACCGGCATAGATCGGCGCGGCGCTGAAGAACACGGCCGCAAGCGCCGGGTACGTCAGCATCGCGACGCAACCAAAGAGCACCACACACGTGATGGCGAATGCCGTCTCGTCGTTGCGCGCGCGAATCGCCGGCGCCACGGCGATGACCGCGGTGCAACCGCATACGGCAGTGCCCACGGCGAGCAGCACCGCAAGCCGCGGCGGCACGCCCAGCAGGCGGCAGATCGCGGCGGCGCCGAGGAGCGCCACGCAGATGCAGGTGATGGCAATGGGCAGCGCGGTCAGGGCGATGGCGGTCGCGCCGCCGAGAGTCAGGCGCAGTCCGACGAGCGCGATGCCCGTGCGCAACAGGCCGCGCATGACCCACTCGAGACCGTCCGTTGCGAAGCGCGGCACGCCGAGCGTGTTCCGCCACAGCATCCCCAGGAGGACTGCGCACATGACGGGACTGATGGGAAGCTTCGGCAATCCGCCGATTCCGCCCGCAAGCGCGCTCGCGAGCCCCTTGGCGAGTAAGGCGAGAACGGCTGCAATCGCGATGCCCGGCAGAACCAGACGCAGCCACAGGAAGCTTGGAGAGGCAACGCGCAGCAGCGGCTGCACGACTAGGAATTCAGAAGATCAATACGTAGAGCGGTCGAAGGCGCGCCGCCAGAGCGGCGGGCAAGAAGTTGCGCGTTGAGTTCGCCCACGGCACGACTGCCGGTGCGCACAAAGAGGAAGGGCAGAAGGCCGTGCAGCATGCACGCAATCCCTGCCAGGACCATGCGCCCTCCGAAAGAGGTCGCGGTCACCAGGTGCTCGCCATAGCTCTCTCCGACCGTGGCCGGATGTGCAGTGAACCACCTGGAAAAGTTCATATGCCATCCTAGCCCTAAGCCAGAGCTACAGGGTTGCGTAATTAGGAGCGAAATCACACAATCGCGCAATAATGTTGCCTAATATTTACATATCTGGGAATTTTATTTTGTGGACAAGCTCGACAAGCGAATTCTGGATCTGCTGCAGCAGGACGGCGCGCTAACCGCGGCTGCCATTGCCGACCGCGTCGGGCTGTCCAAAGCCCCGTGCTGGCGCCGCATCAAGCGTCTGCAGGACGACGGGGTCATCAAGTGCACGGTCGCGCTCCTTGATGCGCGTGCACTCAATCTGGGCACAACGGTGTTCGTCACCTTGAAAACCGCGCAGCACAACGCCGCGTGGTTCGAGCAGTTCGTGCGCGCGGTACGTGAAATCCCCGAGGTGACGGAGATTTACCGCATGAGCGGCGACGTCGATTATCTGATGCGCATCGTGGTCCCGGATATCGACGCCTATGATCTTGTATACAAGCGCCTCATCGCTTCCGTCGCGTTCTTGGATGTGAGTGCGAGCTTTGCGCTCGAGACGATCAAATGCACGACGGCGCTGCCGCTCACCTACATGAAGCTCGACTGACAAGCCGCGCGCTCCCCTGGGACGAGCGCGGAAAAAATCAACACGGCGGATGCGCGCCGGTCGGGATCAACCGGCGGCCGAGCCCAATCGCCGCGTGCGCCTCGTGCGCGCAGTGCTCCATCCGCAGCGCTAGCACATCGCCCGCTTCCCAAATGCTACGATCGCTTTCCGTAAGCCAGCACTTTTCCTGATAGCGATCCTGCCCCATGCGTCCAAAAATTAAACCGGCCGTATCCGCCTCCGTCTTCATCCTGGCGAGTGCTGCATCCCTCCTCGCCAGCTGCGCCAAGGCGCCCGCGCCGATGGTGATGCCGGCACCGCAGGTCGCCTTCGTGACGGCCCACCAGGAAGAAGTGCCGCTCATCCGCGAGCTCGTTGGCAGGCTATCCGCCACTCGGCAGGCGGACGTGCGCGCGCGTGTCGCCGGCGTGCTCCTGAAGCGCGTGTACACCGAAGGCGCGGACGTGAAGCAGGGCCAGTCGCTCTTCATCATCGACCCGACGCCGTTGAAGGCAACCCTCGATGCGCAGCTCGCCAACCTCGCCTCCGCCGAGGCGACCGCCGCCAATGCAAAGGTGCTTGCCCGGCGCACGCACGACCTTGCGCCCCAGCACTTCGTATCGCGCAATGACGTCGATAACGCGGACGCCGCGGATCGTACGGCTGCGGCAGCAGTACAACAGTCGCAGGCGAACGTGGAGCTCGCGCGCATCAATCTCGGCTACGCCAACGTGACTGCCCCGATCTCCGGGCGTGCGAGCCAGCAGCAGGTCACCGAGGGAGCTCTCGTCGGACAGACCGAGGCGACACTCCTGACCACGGTTGAGCAGATCGATCCGATCTACGTCAATTTCTCTCAGGCGGTGGGCGATCTTGATCGGCTGCGGCGTGCGCAAACCAGCGGGCGCGTGCAGCTGGTGGATCAGAGCAAGGCGCAGGTGGATCTGACTTTGCCCGACGGCAGCCGCTACGCAAAAAGCGGGACGCTCGATTTCTCCGACGCGGCTGTCGACAGCGCGACGGGCGCCGTGTCGCTGCGCGCGATCGTACCGAATCCGGATCACACTCTGCTGCCCGGCATGTTCGTGAATGTGCGCGTGACGAGCGGCGCACAATTGGCGTTTCGCGTGCCTGCCGCCGCGGTGCAACGCGACGATGTGGGCTTCTTCGTCATGACCGTCGAAGCGGACGACAAGGCGGGCATCAAGCACATCACCACCGACCGCTTGGAGGGGGACGTGTGGATCGTCACGGGCGGCATCGCATCCGGCGATCGCATCATCGTCTCCGGGCTGCAGCAGGTGCGCCCGGGCGGCGCGGTGAAACCGGCTCCCTGGCAGCCGCCCGCCGCAAAAATTGAGGCAGACGCGGGGCCGGCCAAGTAGTCGAGGGATTTCGCGCATGCCGCAATTTTTCATTGACCGCCCAATCTTCGCGTGGGTGATCGCGATCCTCATCACCCTGTCGGGCGTCATCTGCCTGCGCGAGCTGGGCATCGAGTCCTACCCGCAGATCGCACCGCCGCAGGTTGTAGTGTCGGCGACCTTCGCCGGCGCGAGCGCCGACACCGTGGAAAAGACGGTGACGCAGGTGATCGAACAGCAGCTGAACGGCATCGATCATCTCCTCTACTTCAGCTCGACCTCGAGCTCGAGCGGTGCGGCGACCATCACGCTGACCTTCGATACCGGCACCAATCCCGACATCGCGCAGGTGCAGACGCAGAACCGCCTGTCGCTCGCGCTGCCGCGCCTGCCGGTGGAGGTCACGGCGCAGGGTGTGACGGTCGCGAAAGCCAATGCCGGGTTTCTGGAGGTCATCGCGCTTAAGTCGGACGATGGCTCCCAGGACTCCTACGCGCTCAACAATATCATTGCCGCGCATCTTCTTGATCCGCTGCAGCGCGTGCCCGGAGTGGGCAGTGCCACGCAGTTCGGCTCCGAGTATGCGATGCGCATCTGGCTGAACCCCGGAAAGCTGCAGGGCTACAACCTTGCACCCTCCGCCGTCTTGGATGCCGTGCGCGCCCAGAACGTGCAGTTTGCCGCCGGCGCGGTCGGCTCGGAGCCGCTGGTGCCGGGACAGGGCATGTCGGCGACGGTGCTCGCCGAAGGCCGCTTCACGACGCCGACGCAGTTCGAGGATGTGATCCTGCGCACCAACACTGACGGCACGACGGTGCGCCTGAAGGACGTGGCGCGCGTCGAGCTCGGCGCCTTCCAGTACGGCCGCGACACCCAGCTCGACAACCAGCCGGTCGCCGGAGTCGCGGTGCAGCTCTTGCCGGGGGCGAATGCGCTCGCGGTTGCCGAGGCGGTGAAGGCACGCATGGCTTCACTCGCCTCGAGCCTGCCGCCGGGAGTGAGCTGGTTCATACCGTACGACAGCACGGATTTCATCCACATCTCCATCAACGAGGTCGTGAAGACGCTGATCGAGGCCATGATCCTCGTCTTCATCGTGATGCTGGTGTTTCTGCAGAACCTGCGTGCCACTCTGATTCCGAGCCTCGTAGTGCCGGTTGCGCTCATGGGCGCCTTCATCGGCATGTACGCATTCAAATTCACCATCAATCAGCTCACCTTGTTCGGCATGGTGCTCGCGATCGGCATCGTGGTCGACGATGCGATCGTGGTCATCGAAAACGTCGAACGCATCATGCGCGAGGAGAAGCTCACGCCCAAAGAGGCGACGCGCAAGGCCATGGGGCAGATTACGAGTGCCATCGTCGCCATCACTTCCGTGCTCGCCGCCGTCTTCATCCCAAGCGCCCTGCAGGGCGGCAGCGTCGGCGTGATCTACCGGCAATTCGCGCTCACCATCGCCGTTTCCACCGCCTTCTCTGCGTTTCTTGCCTTGAGTTTCACGCCGGCGCTGTGCGCCAGCATGCTCACGCCCACGCATCCGAAGCCGAATTTTTTCTTCAGGTGGTTCAATCGAACATTCGACTGGACTTTGAAGACCTACACGCGGCAGACGGGCACCGCGGTAAGTCACGCGCCCGCGTGGATGGTCGGCTTCGCCGTCATCGTCGTGCTGTGTGGGTTTCTTTTTTTGCGGCTGCCGGGCAGCTTCCTGCCCGAAGAAGACCAGGGATACGCGCTCGCCATCGTGCAGCTGCCTGCGGGCGCGGCCATCGAACGCACGATCAAGGTCATGTCACAGGTCGACGCGATCCTGAAAAAGGATCCGGCCGTGCAGTACGTATTCCAGGTGAGCGGCTTCAGTTTCATCGGCACCGGTGACAATGTGGGCCTCGCCTTCATTCGTCTGAAGCCCTGGGACAAACGCAAGACCGACGCCACGGATTTCATCAAACACTCGAACGGCGCGCTCTTCATGGGGCTGCGCGATGCGCAGGCGTTTGTCGTCAATCTGCCGACCGTGCAGGGCTTGAGCCAGTTTGGCGGCTTCGATATGTATCTGCAGGACCGCGCCGGCGTCGGCCACGCGCAGCTCGTGGCGGCGCAGAATGAACTCTTGGGCAAGGCGGCAGCCGACACGCGCAGCCTGGCGGGCGTGCATCCCACCGGCCTGCAGGACACGCCGGAACTGCAGCTCACCATGGACCGCGTGCAGGCGCAGTCGATGGGGTTTACCGCGAGCGACATCTACACGGCGATCGAGCTCATGCTCGCGCCCGTGTACGTCAATGACTTCTTCTACCAGGGCCGGATTCTGCGCGTCGTGATCCAGGCGGACGCGCCATTTCGCATGAGCCCCGATGCGATCGGAGGTTTCTACCTGCCGAGCGCATTGACGCCGACTGCGACGCCGACCGGCAGTACGCCGACTGCGGTCGGCGGGCCGCCGATGATGCCGCTGTCGAGCGTCTTGAACACTTCCTGGGTGATGGGATCCCCGAGTCTCGTGCGCTTCAACGGTTATTCCGCCATCGAGATCCAGGGGCAGCCCGGGCCGGGCCGCAGCTCCGGCGAGGCGATGAAGGCGATGCAAAACATCATCGAGCGGGATTTGCCGAAGGGTTTCAGCTTCGATTGGGCCGGTCAATCGTTGCAGGAAATCGTCTCGGGGAATCAGGCGCCGATGCTCTTCAGCCTGTCGATCCTGGTGGTGTTTCTGTGTCTTGCGGCGCTCTACGAGAGCTGGACGATTCCGATTGCGGTGCTCCTGATAGTGCCACTCGGCGTGCTCGGCGCCGTCGTTGCGGCGAACGCCCGCGGGTTGCCGGACGACGTCTACTTCAAGATCGGGCTGATCACCATCATCGGGCTCGCGGCGAAAAACGCGATCCTGATCGTCGAATTCGCCGTCGAATTACAGCGTCAGGGCAAATCGCTGCGCGCAGCAGTGGTCGAGGCGGGCAGGCTGCGCATGCGCCCGATTCTGATGACGTCATTTGCGTTCATCCTGGGCGTGCTGCCGCTGGCAATCTCCACCGGCGCCGGCGCGAACGCGCGTCACGCGATCGGCACCGGCGTCATCGGCGGAATGCTGTTCGCAACATTCTTTGGCCTCTTGCTGGTGCCGGTCTTCTATGTCGCGATCCGGCGCGCGCTCGGCGAGAAGCTTGATGCACCGGGCCGCGTGACGCAGGAGCCTACTTGACCGTGTAGCCGCGCCCCTCGAGGCACGCGGTCATCGCATGATCATAGGCCGGGCGCTTGGCCGGGTCCGGAGGCCCGCCGGTGTTCTGGGTCGGATCGTAGCCTGACTGGTCGACAGCCCAGCGATGGCATTCGTAGCGATCCTGCTCCTGCTGTTCCGGGCTCTGGCCGTTCTTCGGGTAGGAATAGAGCTCGCCGGCTGCGGCAGGCGGCTCGGTGCTCGCCCCGTCCACCCCTGCCGGCGCATCCGCGCCCGGTGGCTGGACTACTTCGTACTGGCCCTGAACGGGATTCCACGAGTAATACGTGTCGTTCGAATAGTAGTAGGGGTAACCGCCTATCCACAGCGTCGTGTAGTAGGGCGGCAGGTACGGGACGAATACCCCGATCGGAGGACCGACCACAACAAAGCGGCCGCCGTACGGGCGGTACCAGACGCCACCGTGGAAGTAATACGCGTTGTGTGCGCCGTCATACACCGGAACGCGTCCCGCGGGCAGCGCGCCCACGGCCGCGCCGCGCGCCGGATAGTAATGATCCATGTGGTAGCGCGTATCGTGATACTGCTCCGCCGCAAACAGCGCGCCGCTGCCACTCACGAGACTCAAGGCGGTGAAGGCGCCCAGAAGCTTAAGTTTCCAGTTCATTGCCATCGTCTCCTGCAAATCCTCAGCGCACACTGTAGCCGCGGGCTTCCAGACAGGCGCTTGTCGCGCGCTTGAAATCGCCGGCCTTACGCTCAAGCTGCGCAGATTGCTGCTGCTGGACCACCACGGTGTTCGCCTGCGCCGCTGCCTGATTCTGAGCCGACTCCGCCGCGCCGCCAACCACGCCGCCCAGGACGGCGCCGATCAGCGCACCGGTGCCGGCACGCCAGGGTGGCGCGATCAAGGCACCGAGCACGGCACCGGTCACCGCGCCGGTTGCGACGCCGGCACCCGGCGGCACAGCGGGCGGTCCGCTCACGACCTGTATGCGCTCGTGCGGCGGGATGCTTGGTGAGCTCGGATCAAAGCCGGTCTGCTGGATGCCCCACTGAAAGCAATCGTAGCGGTCGCGATCCTGCTGCTCCGCAGTCTGGCCATTCATTGGATAGGCATAAATATTGGTCTGCACCGGCGGGGGTGGGGGCAGCGGCACCGGCCGCGGTGGCGGCGGCGTCACGCATCCGCACAGCAGCGCCGACAGCGCCGCTGCCGCGAAGATCGCCACGCGGGGCATTTTGCCGTTCGAGCTCTTCATCAATAGACTCCACTGTCAGGGCGCCAGAATTCTAAACGCACGAGACCCCGATTCGGTTGACGCAATCCCGAACGATCCGCGTTTCCATGAGCGCTCGAGGCCTCACCTTCACTATGACCGCCTGCCGCGGTCGGCAGTTCCCCGTACCCGGCGCCCGTGCACGCACTACAATAGTTGAGCTGCGCTCACTTGCAGCTCATGCCTCGCCCAGGGGAAATCAATGCGCACAAAGCTCATCATGTTCCACCGGGCGCGTCTGCTGTGCGTTGCGATGACACTGCTCAGCGTGGCCTGCTCCGGCATCCCGCAGCGCAAGAGCGATCAACAACTGCGTGAGCAGTATCTGCAGTACGCCGGAACTCCCATTGATCATTTCACCTACCTGTCGCGCTACGACAGCTGGCGCGCGCTCAGCCGCACTCAGTTGGTCGTGTGGACGACCATGAACGATGCGTACTTGCTGACTGTGCGCGAGCCGTGCATCAATCTGCAATTCACGCAGCGGATCGCCCTGTCGAGCACCGCGGGCACCGTCAGCAACGGGCTTGACGTGGTACTCGTCGATCATGACCGCTGTCAGATCACCGAGATTCGCCCGGTTGACTACAAGAACATGCGGGCGGATATACGCAAAGACAAGCAGTGACTAGCTTCACATAATCAACTCGCAAAATGGACATTCGGGGAACTCTTCTTTACGCTTCTTTGCACCCGTGCGCGCACTGCAAACCTAAAACCGAGAACAAACTTGCGCTCAGCGCAGTCCCGATTAAGATGTGACTCTAGAGAGCGCGGTATGGCGCTGTGTCTGCCCTTAAGCTTAGATTTTTCCCGCGAGGTTGCAGCGATGAAGTCCAATCGATCCGGTCGCTGGGCACTCGGTGCCGCCCTGCTGATTCAGGCCCTGTCAGTCCCGGCGTTTGCGGCATTGGGCGGCGGCCTGAATTCCGTCGAAGACGATCAACTGAAGATGCAAGGCACGCTGCGCACTACTGTCTCTGCCGCGTTTACCGTGCACGAGATCCAAACTCCCGCAGGCACGCGGGTGCGCGAGTATGTGGCGCCGACGGGTGTGGTCTTCGCCGTCGTCTGGCGCGGTCCGAAGGTGCCTGACCTGAAGCAGACGCTCGGCACCTATTTCAAAGACTTCACCGATGCACCGCGACCGGCGCATCCCAATCATGCGCATTTTGCGATCACCCAGCCCAACTTAGTGCTGCAACAGAGCGGGCACATGCGCGCCTACTTCGGGCGCGCCTACGATCCGCACCTGCTGCCACAGGATGTGGCCGTCACCGACATCAAATAGCGAGGGCGCGATGCGCAGATTCATTGCACTTGTTCCGTTTCCCGTAATCCTGCTGCTCGCTGCCTGCGGCGGCGGCGGCAGTTCGGACCTGAGCACCGGCGGCGGTGGCACCAACCCGCCGCCTTCCGGAAGCAACGTAGCGACGCTCACAATTGATGCCGGCCCTTCGCAAAACAGCGTCAATACGGCATTTGTGTCGGTTACCGTGTGTTCGCCGGGCAGCACTACCAACTGCCAGACAATCGACCATATTGAAGTCGATACCGGATCCTACGGACTGCGCCTCATCTCGGCGGCTCTGCCCTCCGCCTTCGCTCTGCCGCCGGAAACGGACGCCAGCGGCGACACCATCGTGGAATGCACCGTATTCGCGGATGGGGTGAGCTGGGGGCCGGTCAACACGGCTGACGTAACGATCGGGGGCGAGACGGCATCGAGCGTTCCCATTCAGATCATCGGCAGTTCCGATTTCTCGACCGTGCCCTCGAGCTGTTCAGACCGCGGCATGACGGAAGACACGGTCTCAACATTTGGCGCGAATGGCATCCTCGGCGTTGGTGCATTCGTCCAGGACGACGGCTTCTACTACACCTGCCCGTCGGGTGTTTGCAGCCAGATTGAGCCAAGCCTCGCGCAGGAGGTTGCGAATCCGGTCGCCCTCTTCGCCACCGACAACAACGGCGTCATCGTCGAACTGCCGTCGGTGTCGGCGACGGGTTCGGCGTCAGTCACGGGCGCGCTCGTGTTCGGCATCGGTACCGAGAGCAATAACAGCCTCGGGACGGCCACCACGATCTACACGCTGGATCCGGAAACCGGCAATCTCAGCATCACCTTCAACGGCACCATCTACAGCAGCAGCTTCCTCGATAGCGGCTCGAACGCCAACTACTTCGTCGACAGTTCGATCCCCGTGTGTGCTTCGGGCTTCTTCTGCCCGTCCTCCACGATGGCTCTGACGGCGACCGTTACCGGAATAAACAACGCGAGCAATTCGGTCGGCTTCAACGTGGCCAACGCGGATGATTTGTTTAGCGCCAATACCACCGGCATCGCATTCAACAATCTCGCCGCTCCCGAACAACCGGACAACGATGCCTTCGACTTCGGGCTGCCGTTTTTCCTGGGCACCTACGTCTACACAGCCATCGCCGGCCAGAGCACTCCGGGCGGCACCGGCCCGTACGTCGCGTTCTAAAACGGTCTAGGGCACGAGCGGTTCGGCGACCGCCGTCGGCAGTCCGGCGGCGCGCCAGCCTTCCATGCCGTCCGGGAACCAGTACACGCTGGTGTACCCGTAGTTGATGGCGCGCTTGGCGGCGTTCCAACTCAGCCAGCAGTTGCGGTGACAATAGATAACGAGGCTGTGCGCCGGATCATTGCCGGAGCCAAGCGCCAGGCGCTCGCGGAACAGCTTTTCGACGGGCGGCGCGATCGCGCCCTGCCCCGCTCCCGGAATCCACAATCCACCGGGTATGACCGGATGTGGCAATGGCAGCCACACCGCGCCTTCGGCCAAATTGGGGGGCCGGCGCGGCGCGTCCGAGACGTCAACGACCAGCACGCCGCCCGAGTGCAGTAGCGCCGCAAGCTTGCGCGTGTGGATGACGGTGCCGCCGCTTAGAGTCGTCGCGACCGGCCCGTGCGACGGACCCATCCAGTAGCCCGCAGGTTCCTTGACGGCGGGCGCCGCGACGGCGAACCCGGGCAGGCAGCCTGCAAGCCCAATCGCGGCCAGTAGCGCGCGGCCGATGAAGACTCTTCCGATCGCCGGCCCGCAGCTAGCCTGCGGGAACATCGAAGCTGTGATTGAACAAGGCGTTGCTGCTGTCGCGCACGACGAGTTGCATCGTGCCTTTCTTATCGGGCAGGAAGCCGAAGGTGATGACCGGATCCGTGCTCAGGGAAATATCCGCATCCAGATGAAAGACCGCGGCGCCGTCGTAGCTCGCATCGATGGTGCGAATGAAACGCGGCGGCGTAAAGCCGCGCGTGATCGGGTCCATCTGCATGCCATTGAAATTCGGATGCCGGATCATGAGTTGCGCCTGCAGGGGCTTGCCGGGGCTGAAGGGCCCGAGCAGATGCAGCTTCATGAGCCCCACATCTTTCAGCGCGTCAGCGTTGTCGGCTCCCACGGGCGCGGAGCAGCCGCCGCTCGTCTTCACGAACTGCTGCGATACATAGAGCTTGCCGTCCGGCGTCTCGGCGACCGCGTGGATGAACGTGTACTGATTCACGCGTACGCGCAGCTTGACGGTGCGCGGATCGGCGCGCGGACCGAAAGTAAAGTGGCCTGCCACGGGCGACGGATTGTTGTCGATCACGAGGTACAGGCTCTTGATGGGCGTCGCCGACTTAATCGTTAGCGTAATCGGTACGAGCGCCGCATCGAGCGCATGTTCCGGCGCCTCGACCTGAATCACGGCCGCCCCGTCCTGTAGCGAGCGCGCACCGAAGATCGCGTGCTGCAGATCCTTCCAGCGCGCGGCGCGTTCGGCAGCATCCTCTTCGGCGTGCTGGCGCATGATCGCCTGGGAATCATCCTCGGCGCAGGCCGCAGCTGACGCGCCGAGCGCGGCGAGGGTCCCCAGCACGAGCACCGGCGCAAGGCTTCTAGTCACTCCCATTCGAGTTCCTTAAACGCCTGAATCACATTGTGGCCATTATAGTCGTCGAACAGAGCCCAGCGACCGCGCTCCGACTGCCCCACCGTCTTGACCGCGGCATCGATGTCCTGCCCCTTCGCGATCGCCGCCCGGGTCTCGCGCAGCAGCGCTCCGAGATACCGTTCCAGATCGTGGCAGCCGCGCGGCCAGTCTACGCTCGTCGGGCCATGTCCGGGGACTGCGCGCTTGGCGGCGACGCTCTTCAGGAGCGCGAGCTCCCTGAGCCATCCTTTCAGACTCCCATCAAGCGAGGGCACGCGGCGCACGAAGAGCAGATCCGAGGCGATCAGGGTACCGGTGTGCGGGTCGAAGGCGGTGAGGTCACTGTCCGTGTGGGCGATGCCGTGCGCGGTGAGCTCGAGTGCCCTGCCGCCGAGGTCAATCTGCGCCCGATCGTGCACGAGCATGGTGGGTAGCACCAGCGCACCGACCGTGTCCTTGCCCAATATTGCCTCAGTGCGCGCGCGATAGTACTCCCAGCGCAGCGCCAGGGCGTGCGGCAGACCCGCGTGACCCACGTAGACCGGCTGATCCGCGCTGAATGCGCCTGCGCCGAATACATGATCCGGATGAACGTGGGACATCAGAACATAGCGAATGGGAAGCTCGGTCGCCTGGCGGATGCTCGCGCGCAGGCGCCTGCCGTCATTGAGACTGCCACCTGCATCCGTCACGGCAACCGCTTCGCGCCCGATGACGAAGCCAATATTGGCGATGG
>Ga0302325_10021552_pt1 | contig 13494 bp, 16 predicted proteins | sample Palsa_T0_2_FD_201948 | JGI IMG/M metagenome (GOLD analysis project Ga0302325, IMG submission 201948) | Peat permafrost microbial communities from Stordalen Mire near Abisko, Sweden - Palsa_T0_2 | ecosystem: Environmental > Terrestrial > Soil > Palsa > Peat permafrost | place: Sweden: Abisko... | reverse complement strand
TTAGAGTATACAACAAGGCAGAAAGATAGAGTATGAAAAGTTTTGGTTTAATCCTACTTATCCAAATCTGAGAGATCCACGACGCCAACAGCTGAGTGTTCTTCAGCGTCAAAGAAAGAGTCACCCATCTGAAGGCGACTTCTGACTTGGAGTACGGTAAGACGATCGGCGAGCACTGATTGGCCAGACATTTGATTCCCATCGCCTGAAATTTTCGGTCGCCCCTCTCCCCTCAAAAAGCTTCCCTCCAAAACCTCACCTCCGCGCAAAATGCCAAAAGCAGCCAAAGAGCGTCCAAAACACACGACCTCCCTGGCGGCACAGCTACAAAATGACAGAAACCCCCTTGTGCCAGAGTCGAAGCGCTCAAAACGGAAGAGAAGTACACAGGAGCAGGACGATTTGGAGGAGGAGCAGGTTGTGAGTGGGAAGTTGGGTCGGCAGATTATGAACATGGCACGGGAACAGCAGGAGGCGCTGGAGGATGGGGAAGATGGTGGTGGTGATTCCGACGATGATGACGACGAGGATACAATGCAGTGGAGGGAGAGTCAAATGTACTTCTTTATTTGGGGGCAAGAAATTGACGGTAGAAATGAGGAAATGGAAGATTCTGATGACTATACTGATGAAGAGGAATATGATGAAGAATATGACGCCGAGGAAATAGCTGTATCAACCCCTTTTTGGGTATTAGGCTAATGGCAGGGCGTCGCCGCTGAGGACCAACAATTATTCAACACCTTCGCCAACTCAGGCCAAAGACGAAACCTCGCCGACCTAATCACAGCAAAACTAGCCGCCCACGAAAGCCAAGTCCGCTTCGCCAACGAAGAACCCAGCGCGCCTCCCCAACCCTCCCTCCCACCCAAAGTAATCGAAGTCTACAAAAAGTAACATCTCCTTCCCTTCGGCAGGAGTTAATTGCTAGAGTCGGAATCTTATTATCGCGGTATAAAGCGGGAAAGTTGCCCAAGGCGTTCAAGATTATTCCTTCCACGCGCAATTGGGAGGCGATTCTTATGCTCACTAGTCCGCAGCATTGGACTCCCCATGCGACTTATGAGGCTACGAGACTGTTTGTCTCGAATCTGGACTCGAATCAGGCGCAACGGTAGGATGTTGCTTGGGCGGAGCTGACGGTAGATTTCTGCATGACTTTCTGCTAGATAAAGTCCGGGATGATATCGCCGAGAACAAGAAATTGAATTACCATCTTTATATGGCAGTCAAGAAATCGCTCTACAAACCCGGTGCCTTCTTCAAAGGTCTCCTCTTCCCTCTGTGTCAGGTACTCCCCTCTCCCTTCCCCCTCCGTGCACCAACTCTAACATTTCCTTAGAGCGGTAGCTGCACATTAAAAGAAGCCGTCGTCATCGCCTCCATCATCTCCAAAGTCTCCATCCCAGTCCTCCACTCCGCCGCCGCCCTCCTCTTCCTCTGCGAAATGCCCTACACCGGCCCCAACAGCCTGATGATCCGGATCCTCATCGAGAAGGGCTACGCCCTGCCGTATAAAGTGCTCGATGCGCTGGTGTTCCATTTTCTGCGCATCTTCAAGACGGAGAAGGAGTTGCCGGTCCTGTTTCATCAGAGTCTACTGAGTTTTGCTCAGAAGTATAAGAATGATTTGACGCAGGAGCAGAGGGAGGCGTTGTTGGAGGTTAATAATGGGGGGAGGGGGCATTATTCGATTGCCCCTGAGGTGAAGAGGGAGTTACTTGCTGGGCAGTCGAAAGTTGATCCGAATGAGATGGATGTTCAGTAGGAAAGGAGAGGAGAATATGTGACTGGCGCCGCGGTGGGAGAGCTGATGAGTGACTCGAGTGGTTGGAAGGGTATCATAGAAAGTGTCCATTAATATCTTCTCGGAAATTTAGGGGACCGAGATCCATGGAGTAGGAATCATTTAAGAGCTTACTTGGTCCATGTAACACGAAGTTCTACTGTGTCCGGAATCGCTGCGTCGAAAGTCCCCAGGACCCAAGAAATCCGGAGACGAGAGCTCGAGATAAAGTTCTATTGCATTTTATTGGAAAGAGTGTGATTAAAAGAGAATCATGAATGATGTATACATTCCAAATTAATTCCCAGACGATCTAATCTGTCAAGATCAATCATGTGATCCCCCCATGCACCCATTTGAAATCCCCGCCATTCGGATTACTCCGCTCAGCTTGACGTCCCAGTGACTCGCTTGACACAGACACACCCTTTCTCGCCCCTTTCCAATCCTTCAGAATGAGTGTCACAATGGCAGGAAGAGAATACAAATGGCACGCCGGCGAAAGAAAGGTACCCTCTCCCCCCAGTATCCCCACTGACCCCTTCGGCAGATCCATAAACTCCTCAAAGTCGAGCGCGGAAGTCGCGATCGGGCCGATGGAATCCTAGGCTTCATGCCCCCTCAACACAGACACTTCTTCGCCAATCTACAATACTTTATCCTCGGCACATTGGATGCCCAGGGCCGTCCCTGGGCGAGTATTCTGACTGGCCAGCACGGGTTTATTCGTCCCGTCAGTCCGAATCATCTTGCTTTGGTGACGGAGGGGAGTGAGGGAGATCCTGTGCTGGAGAATTTGAGTGCTGGGTGGGTTGCGGGGGATAATGCGAGGCCGGTTGCGGGATTGGGGATTGATTTGACGAACCGGAGGAGGAATAAAGGTATGCACCGTGGGGGTGGGGTAAGGAGGTTAATTTTTGGTAGTTGCGGGTAGCGTGGGAGAGAATATGGTTAGGATTGAGGGGAAGGAAGTACAGGTGATACTTGCTACGAACGAGAGTCTGGGGAATTGTCCAAAGGTATCTATAGATGAAGGGCCAGCTGACGGAAGTATATCACCATCAGGGATATCCAGTATCAAAAGAGAGAGGGACGGATTAAGTATCAGGTTCCTGAGATGAGCACGGGGACTCTTCCTAGAGAAGCCATCGAGACGATCCAGCAATGCGATACAGTGTTCATGGCAGCACGACATCTCGCCGCCACGTCAGATGAAATAGATGACATGGACGTCAACCACCGCGGTGGAAAGCCAGGTACCCCCATCTATCTCTAAACATTCTCATACAAAAGGCTACGTCCGAGTCGAAGAAGATGGCCGAACTCTTATTCTCCCCGATTACAGCGGCAATCTCTTCTACACTACCCTAGGCAGCATCGAAAGTGATCGTACTCCCAAAGTATTGTCTCCGCTGACATATAGATCTCGCCGGTCTGACATTTCCAAATTTCTCGACGGGGGATATATTATACGTAACAGGGGAAGCAGAAAACTTGTATGGCTCCGAGGCAGCAAGTATCATGCCCCGCACCACGTTGGTGACCCGCGTCAAAGTAACCGGCTACACATACGTCGAACAAGGTCTCAATCTCATTGCCACGGAATCTCATCCGTCACCTTATAATCCTCCCTTAAAATATCTCGCCAGCGAATTATCAAAGTACGGCAGAATCCCCCCAGACACAACCCAAGAGATCCATCTCGTACACTCTGAAAAGGAGTCCTCCACAATCACGACCTTCACATTCGAATTACCCGATGGAAAGACCGTAAATTATGTTCCGGGACAACATGCGATTCTAGACTTTTCCGCAGAAAATTCAAACGGATATCGCCACATGGCAGACGAGGCTCCCCAGTCCCTCAACGACGACTTCATCCGCAGTTGGACAATCTCGAGTATCCCCGAAATCGACCCCGTGACAGGGAATTATCTCCCGTCGACGAAATTCTCATGTACCATCAAGAACAAGTATGGCGGTGCGGTGAGTCCGATGTTACATCGATGGGCGAAACAGCGACATCGTCATTCTGAGTTGAATATCAAGTTTATTGGTGTGGAGGGCGCGTTTACATGTTTTGATGCGTGTCATAACTTAAAACGCGATAAGTTGCTGTTTATTGCTGGTGGAGTGGGGATAACTCCATTTCTTTCAATGTTGGGTGTTTTCAAGGCAAGGGGTATAAAAGCTGATGTGGTCATGTTATACTCAGCCAGAGGGGACGATATCAATCTCAGCACACGGTTTAATGACTCTGGAATTGATACGAGGGTGTTTTCGACGACTCCAAAGTCTTCAGAGGAGATGGAGGTGATTGAGCGGAGGATAGGATATGAGGATGTATCTGGTGTTTCGGATTTATTACAGAGGGACGTTTATTTGTGTGGGCCGGATGGATTCATGCAGGTTATAAGAGGATACCTGGAAAAGGCTGGTGTTGACGCGGGAAAAGTATACGTGGAATCTTTTGCATTTTAGGACAGATTCGTGGAGTTAGCTCTGGAAGTAGGGTCACAATTGGATCATTCAAGTTGAGGATTGGACAGCAGGAGTGACATCCTGTTAGAATTGTCTTCAAGTCAATGCCCGAGTCTTCCTTGGAGAATTGAAACAGGTGGAGACTTAGAGCTTTTGCCGAGTCGCCGAGGCCGTTGGAAGTTGAGTTGTCCGTTCGATGGTCGATTACCATAGGATATGCACAACAGTTCAGGGCTCAATCCATTCCATCCTTGCATCCTAGTAGCTTTCATCATACAGAAGTATATTTCTAATGCCATAAACGGATTACCTACCTTCATTTCTCCGCCCTCCCACGAGGGACCAACACACTAGATATACACTCCTCCTCCAGAACTCAGAAACGAATCCAGTCCATTCTTTAAAACCCTCTTGGCGCGCCTCGTCCACGCCCCCTTCCTCCTCCTCTAGGCGCACCACGCCCTCTCCCCCGTCCACCGCGCGCTCCTCCCTCACCTTCCTTCTTTTTCTTCGCCTTTGGCGCATCGTCAATAAGTAATGTATCGAGAGGAATGCTGTCCGGTAGAATATAATACCGAATCGTGTTTCCCCGAATCGACAGCGAGTCCAGCGGGACGGGGTCTCTGTTCCGCATGGTCAGACGGACTGTTTTCAAGTGCGTGTTCATGGACATGTCGACGCCTGTTACTGTTCCATTGACGACGGTGCCTACGCACATATTAGCTGCTGTTCACCGGGCGACAAGTGGGACAAGGCAGAGCAAGACGTACCATTCTTGAGCTCGATGGTGACGCTCTCATTGTTTAGTTTCATTAGGAAGCGGACGAGTTTCATGGCTGGAGAGACTTGGTTCGAAAACGATTTGGTGAATTGCGGCGAAGTGTCCTCAGGGCGGAGATGAAACTTTTCTAGGGCGCACGCAAAATTACGCCCAGCGTTAATCCATCCATCGACGCATGCAATTGTCTTTGTATATTCGCCGTCCGACCGGAATCTTCACTGAAGGACAGTCTAGTCAAATACGCTTTGAAGCAATGGCATTGTTATATCCGTAATATTGTTTCGAGCTTTGACTGCTGCTGTAGAGATCTTCGACCTCATCTCCAATCTCGCGAGACCATCCCCTAGGCCTCCGAAGCATTACACCACCTTGTGACTACTGTTACTGCTCACTATCAGCAATACAATCTATCTATGACCCTATCGTAAACATTAAGTTCCAACTATAGTTCCTAGAAGTCATTTTCGCGCGGGGTCTCTTAAGATGCGCCGATTAATTTTTGCCCGATGACAGGACTTGTTTCAAACTGATGACGTTTACCACTTCCCCTCGGAAGGGGTCGCTTCTCTCACACTTCCCGTCCGCCCTCCACCACTACCACCAACTGCAATGTCTTCCTTCCTTCCCTTTCCAACAGTTCACCGGGATGCTGCCTCTTTCTACCATTCTGTCCTCCCCTTCTACTCCTCCGCCATAAAACATATCGTCGATTATCGCGGTCTGGGGCAAATCTACAGTACCACCAACCCCTTTGTATGTGGTTCGTTTTTCTCGGTCGCTACGTCGCTTAGCGTCTTTGTTATCAGTTCGGTCACAGGGAATTGGTCATGGTATGTTGTCCCCCTTTACGTATGATGGAAGAGTTGGTTGCTGATGATTTGGAAGGGTTGATCGATTTTGGAGTGTATTGCCTGTGTTTTATGGGCTACATTATTTGACGTTTGCTTCTGTGAATGGTCTTGTTTCGCCGCGGTTATTGATCATGACGGGACTGCAGGTTCTTTGGGGGTTGAGACTTACTTGGAATTACTGGCGCAAGGGGGGATATCAGAAGTAACGTTCCCTCTCTCCCGGGCGAGCAGCGATGGACTAACAGAATAGGGGCTCGGAAGATTATCGATGGATTTATGTCCGCAAGTTGATTCACAAGTATGTCCCAAAATCAATGGAAGGCATAGCAATGGTCTTATTCAACTTTATCTTCATAAGTTTCATACAGAACATCCTTCTCTTCCTTCTCACTGCGCCGTAAGCCCTCCCAAATCGAGATGATATCTGACATCCAGGAACTACCTAGTTCTCTTAATCGCCGACAATACACCCGTCAATTCCAAAGACATTCTATGCGTAGCAGCACTCATCGCGTCCATTGGACTAGAAACCCTGGCCGATGAACAACAATGGACATATCAAAACGCAAAGCACGCCAGTCCATCCCATTCAACTCGCTCCCGCGCAAAAACAACTTCCTCTTCCGCCTCATATTGTACACCCAAGGATTTGAAAAGGGGTTTCATCACCGGCGGACTGTTCCGGTACTCGCGACATCCAAATTTTGCCTGCGAACAAGCCAATTGGTATTTCTTTTACGCTTTCGGATGTATTGCAACGGTACGCCCTGTGTACATCGTACTTATCCTGACCCGTAGAGAACATTGTGGAATTGGACTGCTGTGGGACCTTTGGCGCTCACGTTTGTGATATTTGTGGTATTTGGCGGGGAAGTGGGCTTGGCTGATGTGTAGGGGTCGACGATTCTGACTGAGTGGATTACTACGCAGAAATATCCGTATGACCCTGTGGCGATTGATTGTTGATTGTTGTAGAGAGTATAGAGTATATCAGAAGAAGGTTGGGAAATTTATTCCATTGCCTGGATATTTTTGGACATCGGATGGCGGCGTTGATGGAAAGGGGAATTGAGTTTTTGGAAAGGTTCTGGATGGGAAGAGATGGGTTTGCATAGGTATATTTAGAAATCGGCTATGATCTTTGAATATCTCGTCTTGCCGACTGCGCCACCCTTCTATGTCTCGAGGAGAGTAAGCTCCTGCTATATGTGATGTCCTCTCGAGCACCCGGATGAACTCTTCTCGGCGGTCGCCGAGCCTGCGCCAATCAAATGAAACAGTGATTGATGATCGTCAGGGGAACTACGAATGCAGTGTTCTCATCTCAAGTTTCACGGACCAGGCTGGTACTACTGTAATAGGAGATATTGGACCGACGGGATTTCGTATTCAGGGAGAACGGCGGGCAGAGTATGGAACAAACAATGCCGAAGTTCCCGAAATTAAATGACAACAGCGACTTTGCATAGCAATTGCCGGCTGTGCTTAATTAATAAGACAGAGCTAAAGTATAAATAAAATGAACGCTGCAACGTGTGGCCTAGGCCTACCACCGAAATATGACCCAAATGAGGCAATCACACTCGTCTAAAAATAACACGTGGAAACAGAAGCTACATATTTAGGCCATCATGTGAGGCTGTGATTTATTTAGCGGCGGCGACCTCGAGCCCGTAAAACCTTCTTTCGTTCCCTCAGGGGCAACTACTCCGGCGGCGTCCATGGTTTTTCCGCTAATCGCAGCGCAAGATGTCCGTGCATTGAAGTCGCTGACTGTGCCGCCTCCCTAAAGAAGGCACATGTTCGGAATTCAGCAAATTGAAACACCTGCGCCCGCAATACTTAATGACGATTAAGGTTGTCCGATACAACGCCTCACACACCGCTTTTATTACGCCTGACGCCGAAGGGCACTCGTATCCTAAGCCGACGCACGTACCCCCGGCGATTGCACTTGAAGCGTGGCGACGTTCTAAAGGCCCTAAGGTATAAAGGCATCCGCCGTCCCTTTGAAGAACTTGACAAACGCTGAACTTCAGTTGCTATGCCTAACGACCACGTGTCCTCCACACACTGTGCACTTCATAGGCACTCTTCGAGTCTACCTACCTCGGAGAAATACAAACATTCACCTCCGGGAATTGGATCGAAACGACTGGATGACTACCTCCATCCAGGTACACCTGTTGTTCTTCCACTTTACTGATTCCCAGATTTAGAATTGAGGGGCGCACATCAACTCAAGGTGCCCTTACTCCATGGGGGCATTCCCCTTCCCAAGTCCGACTTAGCCGGCGAAACCCAATCCGTTTACCCCGAGTCTGATAAACGTTTCCAGCGAATTTCGCGGCCGGTCCCAATGATGCGGACCGAATATGACGTCGTTGTCATCGGCTCAGGGTACGGAGGCGCCGTAGCAGCAAGCAGAATGGCTCGTGCGGGAAAGTCGGTCTGTGTACTGGAATTGGGTAAAGAGCGGTGGCCAGGAGAATTTCCCGTGGATGTCGTACAGTGTGCCCCCGAGATACAAGTTACCGGGATCTTGGACGCGGGCAATAAACTGTTCGAACTTGATGCTGGGGATCGACAGGGGCTGTATCATTTCATTGTTGGAGAAGGGCAAAATGCGTTCGTGGGTCATGGTAATTCCGCACTTGCAGCAGGATGTCGTTAACAGATAGGTTTGGGTGGAACCTCGCTTTTGAATGCGAATGTCTTCCTGGAAACCGATCATCGTACTTTATCCCAGGCTATATTCCCGCCTGAGATCCGAGAAAATCCACGCGAGTTAGAAAATTGTACTCATATTTGGTGTCTCTCACTGATACACAGATTACGCTCGAGCGAAGGAAGTCCTTCAACCTGAACAATATCCTCAGAATATGCATGTAGAGGGCCATCCTGACCAAAAGTGGCCCGAACTTCCTAAACTCAATGCATTAGAGGAGCAAGCAAAACGACTAGGTGAGGAGTTCCACAGACGCTTTAAGCGAGCTCCGATTACCACGACTTTCAAGGACGGATTAAATAACATGGGCGTCAATCAGCACAAAAGCACTCTTACTGGTCAAGATACAACAGGTGTCAACGACGGAAGCAAAAACTCGACTCTCATGAACTACCTCCCTGACGCGTGGAATCACGGAGCCGAAATGTATTTCCTCTTCCAGCCAAATTTACTGATCTCCAGATTCTGCGGGTGTGAGGTCCGCTACATCAAACCAGTCAAACAGGGGGAAAATAAATGGACTGTTCATTTTGCCTGGCATGGTGACAAACGTGGAGAATTCGAAGATTCAATTTACACAGCATTGATGTGGGTGCAAGCGAAAGAGTTTGTATTTCTCGGTGCCGGCACGTTTGGTACCACTGAGATTCTCCTTCGGTCAAAGGCCTACGGTCTAAAAGTATCTCCAGCCCTCGGGAAGGGTATGTCTGGAAATGGCGATATCCTTGCTTTTGCCTACAATACGGATCAAATCGTAAATGGGATTGGCACCGAAGACGAGGAGTATCTTAAAGAAAATCCCGTGGGGCCATGTATTACAGGAATCATTGATATGCGAGATGCGGAAGTTGCGCCGGATGTTCTCGATGGATATGTCATCGAGGAAGGTGTGGTCCCCGAAGTGCTGGCACAGATTTTGGGGCCAATGCTACATCTAACACCCGACAAAGTCAAACCGAAAGGTCGATCTTTGGGGGAGCTACTACGAAGCGCTTCATCTAAACTGAAGTCAGAAGTGGCAGGACCGTGGAAACACGGTGGAGCCTTGAACCGGACACTGACTTATCTCATCATGAGTCATGATGACAATCAAGCTTACATGTCCTTGGAGAACAACAAGCCTGCTTTACGGTTCAATGGAGTAGCCCGCAGTAAACATGTCGAATTCTTGGACCAGATTTTGGCCACCGGAGCGAATAGACTTCACGGGACGTTCGAGCGGAATCCGTTTTACGCTCCCGAATTTGGAGGCGCTGAGATCACTGTCCATCCAATTGGAGGAGCAAACATGTCATCTGACGGGACTGGCCAGAAAGGCGTGACGAATCATCTGGGCCAAGTTTTCCAGGGATTGGGTCAAGAGGTACATGATGGCTTGGTTGTTGTTGACGGGGCGGTGGTTCCTGCTGCGCTTGGAGTCAACCCCTTTGCCACTATCACCGCACTGGCAGAAAGAAGTGTTGAAAAGCTCGCCATACAGAAAGGATGGAACATCGACTATGATACTAAGAATGGTATCCTTTCATTCAACCACGCATAACTAACTTGTAGGTGAAATCAATTTTGCCCAGCCGAAGAAGAGTTTTGCCTTGACTGAGGATATGAAAAAGGCTCAGATAGCCATCGCGAAGTCCGCAAAAGTAGGGGGAGCGCGATTCACCGAAATTATGGAAGGTTTCCTATATGTCGGCGATGATATCGATGACTTTGAGACTGCGGTAGAGTGTGCGAAAGGGTCAGACAGTGCCGCCAGCTTTTATCTCTCAGTTGACGCGTGGGATATCAATACTCTGATCCACAAAGACAATCATGCTGCCTTGCTGACCGGGACATTTTCGTGTGGAGCACTTTCAAAAGATCCTTTCATGGTTTTACGTGGGGAATTCCAGTTATTCTCTGAAGATACCAATACGCCAGATACAATGAATTTAGTGTATGACTTTGACATGGTTTCGGTTTCTGCCCAACACGATGTCGCTAACTTTAGACGTCCGGGGAGATTGTCCATTTCCATGGTTACAAGGTCGTGGATCCCTCAATCTGTTTCTCCGTTGAAAAGACCTGGAAGGCAACCACAACACTATATGTCGCGCTATCTCGTCCAGATAAATCTATCCTAGGCCGAGGCATCTTACAGATCAGCATAAAGAATTTCGCCGACGAGCTCATAACTTTTGAGGGCGTCGGGAAGCAGCTGCATACTTGCGTATGGTCGCAAGCACAATTCCTAGCGTACTTCACGGAACGTCTCTCCAGTTCCTTTTTCGCTCCTGTGACGGCACTGCATTATCCTTCTCTCAAGGTTTCGGGATTCTTGGAGAAAACACCTCCTACGCAAACAATCACTATAACTGCATCTGACAACGTGAAGTCGGAAATGCAAATGTGGGTCGCCGACACCGCAGTCGCACAGAAGACCCCAATTCTCCTTGTCCCTGGTGCGTCGGTGGACTACCAAATTTTCCATCTGCCGACGCTCCCGTTTACCTTCGTAGACTATCTTCTGGAACGAGGATACACGGTTTACTGCGTCAACCACCGGATTGGTAAAGTCGCGGCCGCACGCGAACCCCCTTATCCGACAACTTACGACGCAAGACTTGATATTGCTGCAGCCACAGAGTACATCCTCAAAGCCAGCAAAGCGCCCAAAATATATGCAGTCGTCCATTGTGCTGGTGCAGAAGCAATGGCCATGGGCTTGCTGGATGGAACAATCAGAGGAATAGGAGGGTTAACCGCTTCACAAGTGTTCATGCACCCATGGTTCGCAAAAGTGAACATGTGTATTGCACGCTGGTTGCCAGATACTCCCGAGGTCTATACCGAGGCCTTTGGACCATGGTACGAGGTTGACTGCGGAAACCACGATGGGCTCGTGAACAAATTGATTGATGAGTCGTTGCGATTTTATCCTGTGGGTGGGAGAGACGAAATTTGCGATTCTCCTGTTTGTCATCGAACAGAGTTGGCTTTTGGAAGGTACGACGCCCCTCTTAGTATATCTAACATGCTGTAGACTATGGACGCACCAGAATCTCAATGATACGACTCATAAGAACCTCAATAAATTTGTGGCAGGAGTATCGATGAGGAATCTTCGTCAACTTATGTACATGGGAAGTCACGGCCATGTCGTCAACAATCAACTCGAATCTCTCGTGACTCCTAAGAACATTGAGCGGTTAAGAGGGATCCCCATCTTGTTCATACATGGAGAGAAGAATACTTGTTATGACCCTGAATCTACAATGATGAGTTATGATTCCCTGCGGGAACAACTCGGCGCAGAAAATTATCAAAGATGGGTAGTTGGCGAGTATGGACATTTGGATTGCTGGATGGGGAAGAGGAGTTATTTGGATATATATCCGAAAGTTGAGCAACACGCTATGGACACGATTATCAAACAAAGATTAAGGGACGGAGAACAGGCTTCTCCGGCGACTAGGGTTTAGAAGGCAAGAAAATATCAATTTGTAGCTTGAGTTGGAGTTGAAAGTATATTTCTTCATTTGAATCGAATTTCATGAATCATTGTGCCCAGAAAGTGGCAAGTAAGCCTTTGAAGGAAAATTACCATATTCGTGCTCAGCGCTGAAGAATGATTTCCAGGGATGGCGATCGACAGGGGTAATGTAACAGTCACAAAACTGATCCAAAGCGACGTTGAAATGTCCTCGCATTACATGCCCCCCATATCATGCAACATATATATACGGCCAATTACTGAAACAACAGGTGTTCATAAGCTATTTGGTTATCCTCAGATTGTGCGTGACGGGAGACTAGTTATATGGGCAGGAATTGCCTATTGGACTTGAGATACCAAAAGGGGGAAGTAAAACTCGAAATGTACCGGAATTCCTGAAGATACTCCCGCAACGAGATATTCCGCTATGAGGGATATGCGAAGCACGGGCCATCCAACTTCATTTACCATGCCGTTATTGCCGTTGAGCACGTTGATCAAGGGGCTACGATAACGGGGAAGGCCAAAGCGTCCCGGACTACCACATTATTCGACAACCGCCGCACTGACCCTGGAACAAACTCCACAAAAATGAGAATCCACTCTCCCCAACATACAGGTTTCTGTATAAGCTTTCATCACTCCACGAAGCACATGTACAGCTCATCTATTTATTGACAAAAACAGAGTTGGAACTTCCCGACACGTGCGGCAAGGGCCTGGAATTGCTCCGCCCCCTGTGGCGACCCCGATTTTAACTTTGTAAACGAAATGAGAGGCATTTCGTGATGAACGGGTTCGAGCACCAAGTCAATATGAGGTTTATGGATTCAGAGAGGCCCAGGAAATAGGATACTGATCTACTACAACATCCGCGCCCCGGCCCATCCCGCTACTGTTTCATAATTTGGGAAGCGCCTATTCAACAGGAATATTCTCCCACACCTTTGACTCTCTCAACACGTCACCTACAACCTGGACGACTGTCTCTAGGAAACGAAACGCATTCTTCGTCGGTCCTTCTCTTTACACAGGGTTCTGAGCGCCTTGCATTCTTTCACACGCACAAAACAAGTCGCGTGGTCTCTCGTCGTTCTCGAAAGCTGGCTCTAACGACCTCCTTTTCGCAGTATTAATGGCGAATGCTTCAGCTTGTCCCTTTCCGTTCATCGATGCTAGACTGTTTCCACCAAACGAAGGATATGTTGAGGGCAGATTATGTGGTACAATACCACTGCCTGGCCAAAAACCGGGCGCCGACTGTTGTCTACCGTGTCCAGGTCAAGATTACTATCTACATCCCTCGATCTTGACTGCGCTGCACTGGAACGACATCGCCAACGTAATAGGAGTCGGCGTGGGGGCGTTTGTATTGCTGGTACTCACCGATGATCA
>Ga0302325_10021551_pt1 | contig 13494 bp, 12 predicted proteins | sample Palsa_T0_2_FD_201948 | JGI IMG/M metagenome (GOLD analysis project Ga0302325, IMG submission 201948) | Peat permafrost microbial communities from Stordalen Mire near Abisko, Sweden - Palsa_T0_2 | ecosystem: Environmental > Terrestrial > Soil > Palsa > Peat permafrost | place: Sweden: Abisko... | reverse complement strand
TTGCGCTTTTGGCCGCCGTTCGAGTCGGTTACCCGACGACGTTGGAGGAGGCTCACCTGCCGGTGCTCGAGCTGCGGCGGCTGAGCGCAGCCGCGGCTTCAGAACTGCTGGACCGAGACGCGCCGGATCTGCACCCGGTGCTTCGGGCCCGTGTGCTGGCGGAAGCCGCGGGGAACCCGCTGGCGTTGGTCGAGCTTGCGCGGACCGCGCCGATCACTCCCGATTGGCACGATCGGCTCTCACCGGTGCCGACCACGCTGACGGTGCGCTTGGAGCGTGCCTTCGCGACCAGGCTGAATGACGTTCCCGAGGCATCGCGGCTGTGCTTGTTAGCGGCAGCGCTTGACCCTCGTGCTTCGCTCGGCGAACTCGTCGAGGCGGCCTCGGTGGTCCACGGATCGATGGTGGAGCTCGCTGCGCTTGACCCGGCCGTGGAGGCGGAGCTGGCCGAAGTCGTCGAGACGGACGTGCGCTTTCGCCACCCGTTGATCAGGTCTGCCGTGCGGCGGGCAGCGCGGCCGGCCCAGCTGCGTGCAATGTACGGGGCGCTGGCCGAAGTGGTCGTAGACCCGGAGCGCCGGCTGTGGCATCGAGCGATGGCCGCCGCGGGGCCCGACGACGGGATTGCCCAGGCCCTTGAGGAGCACGCGGCATTGGCCAGACGCCGCGGAGCGGTGACGGTGGCAGCCGCCGCTTTGGAGCGGGCGGCCGCGCTCACCGCGGACCCGCAGGGCAAGGGCGAGCGCTTGGTTCGGGCCGCCGAGATCGCGCACGAGCTCGGTCTTGTCGCGGTGGTACGCCGCCTGCTCGTCGAAGCCGAGGCGCTCGACGTCGGCTCGCTGGAGATGGCCCGCTTGGCGTGGCTTCGGCAGATGATCAATGGAGATGTGTGGTTCGAGTCGGGTGCGACGAAGACGTTCGTGACGATCGCGGAGCAGATGCGCGACGGAGGGGACGCCGACATGGCGCTGCGCTCGCTTGTGCCGATCGCGCATCGGAGCTGGTGGACGAGGACCCGCCCACGGACACGGCAGTACCTCGTCGACGCGGCCCAGAGCATGGGCGCCCCCGACGACGACCCACGTCTGCTGGCCGTCATCGCGCTCGCGGATCCGGGGTTGACCGGGCCGGCGGTCCGGGGCCGCGTCTCACGCATTCGGCGGCACGAGGTTGCCGATCCGATCCATGCCGTCTACTTGGGCATCGCCGCGGAGAAGGCCGGCGACTTCGCGGCGGGAGCCTGGTTCCTCGCCCGGGGCATTGAGCGCCTCCGGCAGCAGGGGAGGCTCGGGATGCTCACCCAGGCGCTCGTGCACTATGCCTGGGCGGCCACGCACGCAGGTGACTGGGAGGCTGCCGCGGTGGCCGGCGCGGAGGCGGTGGGGTTGGCTCGCGACACCAACCAGCCACAGTACGGACTCACCGCAGAGCTGGTTGGCGCGCTGGCCGCCGCCCTCCGTGGCACCGAGCCCGACCTCGCGGCGCGGCTCGCCGAGCCAGAACGAGCCCTGCGGGCGATGAAGGGCGGCCCCCTGCTCGCGCCCGCACACCTCGCGCGTGGCGCAGACGCGCTCGGCGACGGACGGCACGGCGAGGCATTTCGCCACCTGTGGCCGGTGTTCGACGAGAACGCCCTGGAGTTTCATCGCTTCATGCGCTGGCCGGCGGTGCTCGATCTGGTCGAGGCCGGGGTGGGGAGCGGACAAACCGAGCGGCTGACGGACGTGCTTGCCGGACTCGAAACGATCGCCGCGCGGAGCGAGCCGCCCGTCCTGCGCGTCGGGTTGACGTGCGCGAGGCCGCTGATGGCCCCCGACGGCGACGCTGAGGCTCTGTTCCTGACCGCGCTCGAGCAGGATCTAACCAACTTTCCCTTCCAGCGAGCCAGGACACTGTTCTCGTTCGGTCGCTGGCTGCGCCGCCGGCGACGCAGCATGGAGTCGCGCGAACCGTTGCGCGCCACGATCGAGCTCTTTGACGCGCTCGGCGCGACACGCTGGAGCAAACGCGCCCGACACGAGCTGCGCGCCGCCGGCGAGACGATCGGACGTCACGCCGACGCCCGCGAGCGTCTCACCGCCCAGGAGCTCCAGATCGCGCAGCTCGCCGCCGCAGGACTGTCCAACCGTGACATCGGGGAGCGGCTGTTCCTCTCCCACCGCACGATCGGTTCACACCTCTACCGCATCTTCCCGAAGCTCCAGATCACGGCGCGGTCGCAGTTGCGCGATGCCCTCGCGGCCGCCACGGGGGAGCGAGAAGCAGTCGGCTGACTCAAGAGAATCCGGGCCCGTGGAGTCAGGGTCCCCCCTGAGTCCAGCGGTTCCAAGGGAAGGAAAGAGTTCATATGAGTGAGCTGCCGAACATCGTGCTCGTGCACGGCGCCTGGGCCGACGGGTCCAGCTGGAGTGCCGTCATCGAGTCCCTCCAAGCCGGGGGCTACAACGTCACCGCCCCTCAGTTCCCCGAGACCTCCCTCGCAGACGACGTCGCGCGCCTGCGACAGATCCTGGTCCAGCAGAGTGGGCCGACGATCGTCGCCGGCCACTCCTACGGCGGGCAGATCATGACCGCGCTCGGCGACGACGCCCCCAACGTGGTCGGGCTTGTCTACATCGCCGCATTCGGGATCGACGAGGGCGAATCGCTCGGCGCCCTGCTCGGCGGCGGGCCGCCGACGCCATCGCTGGCCCACCTCGCGGTCGACGAGCAGGGCTTCGCCTGGATACCCGAGGACGATTACGTGAAGCACTTCGCGGCTGACGTCGATCCCGTTAGGGCACGCGTCATGCACGCCGTCCAGCAGTGTCTGTCGATGAGCACTTTCGAGGACGTCATGGGCGTACCCGCCTGGAAGTCGCGCCCGTCGTGGTATCTGGTCGCGACGAACGACGAGGCGATCCCGCCGGACGCCGAGCGGATGTTCGCCCAGCGCATGGGCGCGACCACGGTCGAGGTCCCCTCAAGCCACGTCGCGATGGTCTCGCACCCCGACGACGTGGTAAGGCTGATCGAGGCCGCGGCAGACGCTACCCGTAGCGCATCGGTCGCCGACGGGTCGGCCTGAGCTGTGCAGTGATCGGCCGGGCCGGCAGAACACGACCACGAGGAGAGTCATTCAGCAATGCCGATGATCGATGTGTACGCAACGGAGAGAACGTTCGCCGACAAGCACGCGCTCGCCCAGAGCCTCGCCGCGGCAGTGATGCGCTGGGAGCAGGTGCCAGATCTAGCGCTGTTTCGGAACAACACGGCCGCTTTCGTGCATGAGCTTCCGGCGGGCTCGATCGCAAACGTCGCCGGGGAGAGCAATTACGTTCGGGTGCAGGTCCTCACCCCGGCCGGCGTGCTGGACCGGGACAAGCAACTCGGAGTCGTCAAGGAGCTCACCGAGATCATCGCGGCCGCCGGTGCCGACCCCAACCTGGCGCAGCGGACCTGGGTGCTGCTCACCGAATCGCCTGACGGCGGCTGGGGAGTCGCGGGCCACGCGAACACCGGCCCTGATCTTGCCCAGGCCGCTCGGGCGGAGCTCGCGGGTGCTCAAGGGACGTCGACTGACGACTAAACCCCGGCGCGCGCCCTGCGGCGATACCGTAGGGCGCGCGCCTCGGTTCAGCCGCCGGGTGTCGTGGTCGACGTGTTCGCCGGGGTCGCTTGGTAGCTGGGGATGCCATTCGTGGTGCCGGTCTTCCGCAGGCGGTATGCGGTCGTGGGGAAGCAGCTGGGGACGGGCGGCCTGATCGCCCCGACCGCCATCGCGACCTCGCCGTCGGGGAGCTGCTCGGCGGCGACCACGCCGGTGTAGCCCGCCTCGAGGTATTTGTGGCCGACGCTGAACGTCAGCGTGTCGCTGGTAGTTTCCTGCGGGGCGACGAACAGCGGTACTCCGGGGAACTGCGACGCGTCTCCGGTCGTGGGGCAGCTGGCCTCCACCGGAACGACCGTCTCGTCGATCCCCATCGCCGCGAACCGCGCATTCAGCGCGGGAACAGCGGACTCCAGGTCGTTGATCGTCACGGTGATGCTGCCGTCCGGGTTCTGGGTCAGCGCGTACGCTGGCGGTGGGCTGGTCGCCGCAGTGAGCGCGACCACGCCGGCGGCGGTCACGGCGGCGAGCGAGGTGAGACCTCCGCCGATCAGCAGCGGCCGCTTGCTGCTCGGCTCGGATGCGGGTTGGAGAGCGACGCGGTCGGCGTCGTGCTCCTCGACGAGCCGAGTCCAGAGTCCGTCTTCAAAGGCGGTCATTGTCTGGGTGCCTTTCGTAGTCGGTTGTGCGCGCGGAATAGCCGCACGCGTAGTGCGTTGGGTGAGATGCCGAACACGCGCGCGGCGTCCTTCGGGGTGAGATCCATCAAGTCGACGAGCTCGATCGCCTCCCGCTCCACCTCAGAAAGCCGGGCGGCCCGCGCGAGCAGCTCCTTGCCATCGCGTTGCGCGTCGACCCGCTCGGCGAGGTCCTCGACCTCGTCATCGGCGAGGATCAGCTGTCCGCCGAGTTGATCGATCAAGCCGTTGCCGGCCGCCTCGCTGGCGAGGTGCTGGGCGTAGACACGACGGGCGATCGCGACCAGCCACGCGGCAGGGGTCCCGCTCCCCCGAAAGGTATGGGCTGAGCCGATCGCCTCGACGAACGTCTGCGAGATCAGATCCGCCACCTGCTGCGGATCGCGACAGCGGCGGGCGAAGAACGCCGCCAACCGGCCGAAGTTCTCCCGGTAGACGGTCGCGAACTCGAGCTGCGACGGGCCAGGCACCGAGCGCACCTTGCCTTTGGTCTTCGATGTGCTCACACCTATTAAGTGGTCGCGAGCACCGTTCGCGTTACATACGGGCTACCAGTGAACCCTGGGCATGCGCTCGTCGTGGCGTGCCAGTCCGTCGTCGGGGATCGGCTCCCACGGCGCGGCGTAGGCGACGAACTGCCGTGCGGTCGGGCGCACGCCGGGGTCGCCGTCGATCGCTCCGAGGCGTACGCCCGCGAACTCGCCCGTCTCGGGATGGCGGATGAAGAGCGCCGAGCCGCAGACGATGCAGAAGACCCTCTCGCGCCCGCCTTCGGGCGCCCAGCCGCGGAGGTGCTCCGCGCCCTGCGTGACGACGATCGCGCCGGGCGCCACGAGCGCCGAGGCCGACGCGGCGGTGCCGGTACGGCGCTGGCAGCTTGTGCAGTGGCAGTAGCGGGCCGGGCCGAGCGGCGCCGCGAGCTCAAAGCGCACCCCGCCGCAGCTACAGCCACCGGTGAGGCGGTCGGGTGCCAAGTGCGGGAGTCTAGACACGCGAACTCTTTCGGCGGCTCGTGCGGATAAGAAGATGTACGGCGCACACGAGCTCGGAGGACTGGACATGAGCGGCGGATCAGACAACACGAAGATTCCCCGATGACCGGGGCCGATCTGCGGGTGGCGGCGGACGACGCGACCGTGATCGAGCGCTCCCTCGCGGAGCCTGAGCGGTTCACGATCGTCTTCGATCGTCACGCCCCGCACATCCATCGGTACCTCGCTCGTCGGGTCGGCCGACAGGCCGCTGAGGACCTGGTGGCCGAGACCTTCCTGACGGCGTTTGCCAAGCGGAGCCGTTACGACACGAATCATCATGACGCGCGCCCGTGGCTGTACGGGATCGCTACCAATCTTCTCGGCCAGCACCGCCGTGAGGAGATCCGCCGCTACCGGCTCCCGGAGCTGGTGGGCCTCGATCCATTCGGGGCAGATCACGCCGAACGCGTCCTCGCCGACGTGACGTCGCGGTCGGTGCGGCTGGTGCTCTGCGACGCGTTGGTCGGGGTCATGCCCGGAGACCGGGACGTCCTTCTCCTGATCGCCTGTGAGGAGCTCACCTACGACGAAGTTGCGCGGGCGCTCGGCATCCCCGTCGGAACCGTCAGATCTCGACTTCATCGCGCCCGCACGCAGTTACGCGAAGCGCTCGCCGAAACCGACGCCACCGCTACTTACACGGAGATCCTGAGCAATGACTGAACTCGAACTGGTGCGGGAGCTGGGCGACGAGACCCCGCTGCCCGAACTGACGGAGCTGGCGGATGCGCGCGCACGACTGATTCGCGAGATCGCTTCTGAGCGCGCTGCGGCCCCTGAACCGCGCGTTCGGCGTGCGGCGCATATTCGACGTCCGCGCCGGCGGCGGCTGCTCGTGGCGACAGCCGCGGCTGGCGGAGCTGTCGTGTTCGGCACGTTCTCCTGGATGAGTGCGCACCCGGGCGTCTCGGGCGTGCGATCGGTCGCGAGCGCCCCGGCCCGACGTCTCCCGGCGCTCGCACACCCGACGGCGGCGCAGGTGCTCAACCGTGCGGCGTTCGTGGCGCTCCGCAGCACGACGGCGACCCCGAGCGCTGATCAGTTCGTGTACACGAAGACCGAGGTCGAGGGCGGGCAGACGGTCCTGGCTTGGCTATCCGTCGACGGGGCGGGGACCAGCCGCGTTGGAACGACCTCGATGCCCGGGTGCGTCAACGGACAGATGTCCCTCAGGATGCTCGGGGAGGACGGCAAGCCGCTCTCGGACTTCATCCCCAAGCAGCTCCGCGGCCAGCCGCTGACGATGGCGCAAGCGGCGACGCTCTTCGGCGGCAAGGTCCCGTATGACGGGCCGATCGTCACGCGCCCGTGCACACCGCAGCCCGCCTTCTACCCCGACATGCCGACCCAAGCAGACGGCATGCTCCCCTACCTGGAACGAACCCAGGGCGTCCGTGCCAATGACCTCAACGACATCGCCAAGACCGTCGGCGACCTGCTCGACTCGGACTACCTGCTACCCGCCCAACAGGCCGCCCTCTATGCATTCCTCGCCCAGACACCCGGGATCACCGTTCAAAGCGGAGTCACCGACGCCGCCGGCCGCCCAGGAGTCGGCGTCGTCTGGTCCTTCGAAGGAAGCGAGGCGATGCTCATCTTCAACCCCCAGACCTACGCCTACCTCGGCATGAGCACCCGCGGCATTGACGGCCAGCCCGGCGGGACTGCCCTGCTCACCACGGCGATCGTCGACCGCGTCGGTCAGCTCCCCGGACCGGGTGCACCCCCAGCCCCCACCAACGGAGCGTGAGAGGTCAGGGTGCGAGGATCACGCGGCCGAAGGCACGGGGACTCTCGAAGCACGCCGGGGTCGCCGTTCTCGTAGATCACTGCTGCCTTCATCCAGCGAACCTTTCCACAAGACCGGACGTTGAGCGCGACCGTCCGGGCCTCTTGGTAGGTCTTCCATCGACGATGCCGACCGTAGGAGACGCAACTGAGCGATGCGGGCCCGAGGCGGAGGCGCCGCCACGGTAGTCGTGCGTGCTGTCGTCGGCGTGCTCGCCGTGGCCGGTGTGATCGCCGTCCTGAGCTCGGTGCTACGGACCGTGGTGCTTCCGCGCGCCGTCCCTGCACGCCTGGCGCGAATCGCTTTTCTCAGCGCACGCTCGCTGCTCCTGCTGCGCTTGCGCCTGTCTGGCCGCACTGACTATGGAACGCGAGATCGCGTGTTCGCGCTTCAGGCGCCGCTGGGCCTGTTGGCGCAAATGCTCACCTGGGGGATGCTGATCCTGATCGCCTTCGCCGCGCTCTTCTGGTCGCTCATCGCCTCGAGGATCGACGGCGCCAGCGTTGTCAGGGCCATCGAGCTGGCGGGATCGTCGATGCTCACCCTGGGCTTCGACGCGCCGAGCGGGCTCGGACGACAGGTGGCGGCTTTTGCTGCGGCGGGCGTCGGCCTGTCCCTCTTTGCCCTGGTGATCACGTATCTGCCCACGCTCTACGGCGCGTTTTCGCGCCGCGAGGCGCTCGTCACCAAGCTCTCGGTTCGAACGGGCAGACCGTCCTCGGGCCCGGCGTTGCTCTTGCGCACCTGGGAGTTGGGGCGCTTTGACCAGCTCGAAGAGGTCTGGAACGGCTGGGAGGACTGGTTCATCGACGTCGGCGAATCACACACCACTTTTCCGCAGCTGAGCTTCTTCCGCTCGCCGCATCCCTACAACCACTGGGTGCTGGCGGCGGAGTCGGTTCTCGACGGAGCGACCCTATTCATCACCGCGTGCGACGTCCCCGGGCAATCCCGGAGCGAACTGTGCCTGACCGCCGGCGTCCATGGCTTGATCGCGATCGCCGACTTTCTCGGCATCCCCCATCACCCGCCCGAGCCCGACGCAGAGATCACACTCTCACAGGACAAATTCACCGCCGCGTACCGCGAACTCGAGGCGCGAGGTATTCCGATGCGAGACGATCTCGCGCGAGCGTGGTCAGACTTCCGGCTCACACGCGCGCGCTACGAACCGCTCCTGACCGTCCTCGGGGGCATGACCGATGCCCCCCGCAGCGATTGGAGCTCCTGGTCTGACACCACTCCACGCCACAGCCCACCTCTGTGGCGACCGGGAGCGCGATCGCGACCGCAGTAATTCTCGGCAGACGGCCAACGTGCCGGGAGCCTACGATGCACTGGTGCTGAGACGCTGGCCCGGCGCTACCGCCGCGGTGCTGATCACGCTGGTAACTCTCGGGCTGATCGCGCTCGACCTGACCGATGCCGCCGTGCGCCGCTGGTGGGCCGATCGCGCGTTTGCGACGGACGTCGTGGCCGGGATCCTCGTCCTGTTGATCACAGTGCTGGTTGTCGACCAAGTAGTGAGGCTGCGACAGCTGAAGGATCGTGCGCGTGCTATTGCGGCGCAGGCGGCGATCCTGATGCTTCAGGCTTCACGGGCGAACCAGAACGTATCGGCGACGATGACTGGGTCGGGGGATCGGGATGCGGCCCTGGACGAGGTGCGGACGTATATGACGATCTTGTCGATCAGCGCTCCTGTACTCATCGATGCAAGGGTTTCTCGCACGTTCCTGGAGCAAGCGCAAAGACTCGGTGCGGAGCTGGCGCGCGGGCTTGGTTCTGGAGTCAAAGCATCTGGCGAGACGAGCACGGCGTCCGACTCCCGACTGGAAGATTCGTTCCAGAGCCTTTGCTCGGCCTCGGCCCCGTTGCTCGAGATGCTCCCCGCCGATCTGCGAAGCGCCGTAGGCGGAGGCGACTCCCCATGATCTGGACGGACATCGATGCGTCAGCTGGCAAAGAGACGCCGGGCTCGCGAAGCTGAACAACACCCGCAAGGCCCGCCAGATCTGCGCCGAGGCCCGCGACCTGCTCGGCGGCAACGGCATCCTGCTCGAGAACCACGTCATCCGCCACATGACCGACATCGAGGCCATTCACACCTACGAAGGCACCGAGACGATGCAGACCCTGATCGTGGGGCGTGACATCACCGGCGTCAGTGCCTTCGCCTAGGGCGCCGACCATGACCGCTGATACCGGATCACCGCACCCGCTGACCCCAACCTCGGTAGATGAGCTGCAGGACTATGTCGGCCGCGAGCTCGGCGTGAGCGGGTGGCTTGCGGTGACCCAAGAGCACGTCGATGCCTTCGCGGCCGTCACCCGCGACCACCAGTGGATCCACACCGATCCGGCGCGGGCGGCCACCGGTCCGTTCGGTGCGACGATTGCTCACGGGTACTACACCTTGTCGCTGGCTCCTTCGCTACTCGGCGAAGTGCTCTCGTTCGACGGCTTTTCGATGGCCATCAATTATGGCCTTGACAAGCTGCGCTTCCCGGCGCCGCTTCCCGTCGGCGAGTCCGTCCGGCTGCGCGCGGCGCTGGCTGGGATCGAGCCGTCCCCCGGCGGGGCGACGCTGACGCTCGGACTCACCTTCGAGCGCTCAGGTGGCGGCAAGCCCGTCTGCGTGGCGACCGCGCTCTACCGCGTCGTCGGTCGGTCCCCTCTCAGCGAACGGTCTTGACCCGGATGCCGTTGCCGCCGTTGTCGCGCTCGGTGCCGCCGGTGGGGGTGAATGACACCCACAGGCGTAGCACGACGGGGTAGGTGTGGTGGGCGATGAGGTGGCGGCCCTTGGCGTCGGGGGTGACCTTGAAGCGGAGGGTGCCGCGCTCGTGTGCGCTCTTGTGGCCGCGAGCAACAGCGAAGCGTCGTAGTGCGGCCGGGAGCTGGCCGGCGGACTGCGCCCTGTTGTTCTCCCGGGCGGCCTCGAGCACCTGGACGGCGCCGGGGCCGGGGACCTTTACCTGGAAGGTGAGGGTGCCATTCTTGCTCACCTTGATGTGGGTGACGGTGAAGCGGTTATTGGGGAGGACGACGGTGTGGGTGTCGGCGATCGTCGCGGTCAAGGCCTGCGAGGCCGAGCCGGCGTAGGCCATCGTGTAGGTGAAGCTGTCGATGCCGCTGTAGCCGGGGGTGGGGGAGTATGTGAGCTGGTTCGTGGCCGGGTCATAGCTCACTGCCCCATGCGCGGGGGGTTGGATCTGTGTGAAGGTGAGCTGGCCGCTGGCGGGCGCGGCGCATCCGGAGGCGAAGGAGACGCTCGCGGAAGCGACCGCCACGGCGGGTGGAGACGCGCAGGCGGGGGGTGTCGAGAACGTGGCTGCGCCGCTGGTCGAGGTGCTGCCGTCCCGATCGGTGGCGGTGAACGCGTAGTGATAGGTGGTGGCGGGGTCAAGGCCCGTCAGCGCCACGGTCAGCGGGGTTCCTGAGGCGCCGGCGGAGAAGCTGTCGGGGCTGCCGGCGTCGGCGAGGCTCGCCGCGCTCGGGCCGACCTCGGCCTGGAGCGAGCCCGACCAGTAACTGGAGACGGTGGCGCCCACCGCCGCGGTGGTGGGGCCGGTGCCGATCGCGGCCAGTGTGCCGAGCGCGGGCGGGCGGGCCTGCACCGCGCCGATGTCGGGCGGGCTCGCGTCCGGCACACCACGCTCGTCGTCCGTCGCGGCGTGGGTGTCGCCGGCGCCGAGCAGAGCGCTGCCCGCCGGCGGCAGCAGCGTCGCCATTCCCTCGCCGCCGTTGTCCTCGAGCGGCACTCCAGCCAGCCCGGGGTCCGTCGTCAGCAGCGTCCCGGTGTAGGTGGGATCGATCGCGCTCGACTCGACCAGGCTCGTGCCGTCGAGGGTCAGCGCGGCGGTCGCGGTGCTCGGGGAGGCGAGCGAGTGGATCACCAGGTCGTGCGTCGCCGCCGCGGTGTCGTCGGCTAGCACGCTGTCGGCCAGGGTCACCGCCGCCATGTACGGTCCCCCGCCGCCGGCGTCGATGTCCTTGTCGGCCAGCGCGTACACCGCGCCGCCGTCGTCGTCTGCCGTGTTCTGGGCCAACGTCGAGGAGGAGATCGAGACCGAGCCGTCGAGGTCGAACACCCCGCCGCCCAGGCCCGACGCCAGCGTGCCGCCGCCGAAGACCCCCCGGGCGGCGCTGTTCTGCGCGATCGTGACGGCGGACATCGACAGCGAGCCTTGATCGACGAACACCCCGCCGCCCATGCCGGCGCCGGCGCCGCCGCCGCCGCCGGGCTGGCCGGCGCCGTCCCCGCCGCCGAACCCGCCGTGCCCTTCGGAGAGCTGCACCGTGCTTGATCCCCCGCCGCCGCCGAATCCTCCGTCTCCGCCGATATCGCTGTCCCCCTCACCACCGCCGCCGCCACCACCGCCACCAAATCCGCCGCCGCCGCCGAACGAACCGGCGGTAGCGCTACCGCCGCCGCCACCACCGCCGCCGGTGCCGCCTCCACCGGCGCCGGCGCTGCTGGAGGCATCCAGTCCGCCGGTGCCGAAGCCGCCACCGTTGCCTGCCGCCGCTGCCACCGAGCCGCCAAGGCCACCGCCACCGCTGCCATCGCCGCCGGTGCCCGGGCCGAAGGGCTGACCGGCGTACGCGTCCGGCCCGCCGGTCCCGCCGAGGCCGTCCTCGGTGCCGCCGCCCGCGCCTCCCGCGTCGCCTGGGGAGGGGGCGGCCTCAGCGTTGTCGCCCGCTGCGTAACCGCCGCCGCCGCCACCGCCCCCGCCGGCGCTTGCGGCCCCGGTCGACTCGCCGTTGCTCGAGGTCACGGCGCCGCCGAAGCCGCCACCGTCGCCGCTCGAATCCGCGCTCGACCCGATCCCGCCGCCGCCGTAGGCATTCGAGCCGAGCGCGAAGTCGCCGCCCGTGCCGCCCACCGCGCTGTTGCCCGAGATCGTCACGCTTTGCAGCGTCACCGCGCCCTGAGTGAAGATCGCGCCGCCGGCGCCGAGTCCGCCGCCGCCACCGTTGCTGCTCCCGCCCTGCGCGAGCCCGCCGCTCAGCGTCAGGTCCTCGAGCGTCAGCTCGCCGGCCCCCGGCGTGCTGTAGCCCGGAGTCGGGCCGGTGGTGCTGGGATCGGCGCCGACGAAGATGAGCCGGAACGCGGGGGTTCCGCTCGCGCCGGCGCGCTCGATCGTGGACCCGTTGCCGTCGATCGTGATCGTGGCGGCGATCGGCGGCAGGCCGTTCGGGCCGTACCAGTAGTTGTCGACCGCACTCAGCGTGTACGTCGCGGCGGTCGCCAGGTCGATCGTCCAGGGGCCGCCGGCGGCGGTGGCGCAGTCACCCTGCGTCGCTCCCGCGTCGGCCTCGGTGATGGCCTGCTCGAGCGAGCAGTCGCTCGTCGGCGAGCCCGGCACGTCCGTGTCGATCGTCGTGTCGACCGTGATCGTCGTCCCGCTGGCGCCCTTTGCCCCCACGACGCCAAGCCACAGCGACGCGGCGATCGCCGCGAGCGCCACGCACCCCGCCAGCGTTACTCGAGTCGCACTCACCTCTGGTCCGCGTGAAGTCTAACCCGGCGGGCGCTAAGTCGCGCGAGCCCGGCCACGACGGCGGCGCCACGCTGCACTCGCAGACCCCACGGGTAGGGCGATGGTCGAGACCATGGTCAAGATGAGTGCCGGGCGCCGGGGCAGGATGCCCCAGATTCCGAGTAGGCCGATGGCGGGTCCGCCGGCGATGATCGGCAGGACGGCGGGCCGCTGACGTGGGTAGTGGTAGTTGCCGACGATCAGCACGGCCACCATCACGACGAGCAGGCAGGTGACGGCCGGCGGCGCGTTCAGGGCGACCGCCGACAGGGCCGCTCCGCTGGCGGGCGCGGAGGGGAGCCCCCGGAATCCGCGCTCGAGTTCGTCCGCGGGCGTCATCTCGGAGCGCACGAGCCGGAGGATCATGGCCGTCAGGTATGCGCCGCCCGCGGCGGTCAGCGCGCAGTTGGCGGGGGTGCTGACAGTGGGGCTGGAGGCAGCCACCACCGCCGCCGGCACGACGCCGAAGGTGACCGTGTCGCACATGCCGTCGAGCAGGTCGCCGAGTCCGCTGGACCCGAAGCGGCGCGCGACGGGACCGTCGAGGACGTCGAGCACAGCGCCGGCTGAGACCAGGCCGCCCGCCAATCTGAGGTCTTCGATGCTCACGCCCGGGCTCCACTCGTGAGCGTGCCGGCGGCGCACGAGCAGGACGATCGCTGCGTAGCCGCACAGCCCGTGGGCGATCGTCATCCAATCCGCAAGCGTTGGCTTTAGCGAGGGCCGCAGACGCTGGTCGTCGTCCCGCGTCAGATCGGTGCCCCGCAGCTTGCGTGGTCGGGCCATCGGCGGGTCACGCTAGCCGAACAGGCTGTCGGGCGCCGTCTCGAGCGCCCTC
>Ga0302325_10021550_pt1 | contig 13494 bp, 13 predicted proteins | sample Palsa_T0_2_FD_201948 | JGI IMG/M metagenome (GOLD analysis project Ga0302325, IMG submission 201948) | Peat permafrost microbial communities from Stordalen Mire near Abisko, Sweden - Palsa_T0_2 | ecosystem: Environmental > Terrestrial > Soil > Palsa > Peat permafrost | place: Sweden: Abisko... | reverse complement strand
AGGAGCTGCGCTTCCTCACCCAGATCCGCCGCTACTCCACAAATCTGAATGAAAGCGACCGTAAACTGTTGCTGGCCATGGTCAAGAAGTTCGCTGCCACAGCAGTCCGCTAGACCGCCGGTTCCATCATCGCACCGGTCCGGAAACGCCAGGGAACACCGCGCTCAGATAAAACCCGAAGAAGACCAGCAGCCCGCTCAGCAGCCACACCGACAGTCGGCGGCGGAACAGGAACAGCGGCTTCGGCGATCCCAGCATCGGCACCAGCGGCAAAGCAAAGATAATTCCGCCCAGAAATCCGCCCAGGTGCGCCATATTATCGATATTCACGCCCAGGTTGAGCTGATTTCCGCCGAACCCAATCACAAAGTTAATAGCAGCAAAGTAAATTACGTACCGCCGCAATCCACTCAATTCCTTCGGCGGAATCGGCAGCCGGGGCGACTTGAGCAACACGATCAACACGCCAGCAATCCCGAAAACGGCGCCAGAAGCCCCAGCCCCCACCGAGTCGTGGCGAAGAAAGGAGGCCACGCCGATCGAAAGCAGATTCCCCGCTGCCCCCGACAGCACATACGCCGCCAACACTCCGAATGGCCCGATCAGCGGCTCACCCAGCAGGCCAAGATTCCAGAGGCACCACATGTTCGTCGCCAGATGCAGCAGTCCAACATGGACAAACATCGCGGTAACGACACGCCACCACTCCCCGTAATACAACACCGCAGTTGAATTGTTCGCTCCCCATCGGATCAGATCGTCAATCGAGGGATTCACGAAGGAAACATGCGAAAAAACCATCCCCAAATAGACAAGGCAATTGATTCCGACCAGGAAATAAGTCGCCGGCGCATACGCCCACGAACGTGGCCCGGACTGCGACCGTTGTCCCGGCAGCCGCTCCCGAACCGCGCGCAACTCCTCCTGCTGCCGAACGCCCTCCTCGCCAGCCGGCGGCAAAATCTCAGGCGGATGCGTCGGAAAACCCGAAGGAGGAGGATAACTGGCCATAGCTCTACTCTAGTTGGCTTGCACCTCGCTGGCAACGTAACCCCAGAATTCCATCGATTGCGCAGATTCCTTTGGAGCATTCGAAAGTTGCATCCTGCTTCCTTTTGAGCGCCCCTTCCGATGTACCCTGAAAAGTGCTCCTGTCCTTGAGAGTCGCTGCCCGAGAAAAAAGTAGCGGAACTCTGCGGCAGCCCGCACAAATCTCCGGTCCAGAGAGTCCCCCCTTGCCCACGATCCCCGAATCTCCCCTGCCGGCTGGCCTCAAGCCCATCCGCCGCGCCCTCCTAAGCGTCACCGACAAAACCGGCCTCGTCGCTTTCGCCCAGCTCCTCGCCGCCTTCGGCGTAGAACTCGTCTCCACCGGCGGCACCGCCCGCGCCCTCCGCGACGCCGGCCTGCAGGTTCAGGACATCAGCGAACTCACCGGCTTCCCCGAAATGCTCGACGGCCGCGTCAAAACCCTCCACCCCCGCGTCCACGGCGGCCTGCTCTACATCCGCGGCAAAGCCGAACACGAATCCGCCGTAGCCGAGCACGGCATCCAGCCCATCGACATGGTCGTAGTCAACCTCTACGCCTTCGAAAAAACCGCCGCCCAGCTCCTCCAACGACAGGTCCACGTCGTTGGAGAGGAGCCCAACGTCCCCTTCGGCCATCTCATTGAAAACATTGACATCGGCGGCCCCTCCATGGTCCGCTCCGCTGCCAAAAACTTCGAAGATGTTGCCATCGTCACCCAGGCCGCCGACTACATCGCTCTCGCAGAAGAACTGCAAGCGAATCAAGGCAGCCTCACCCGCTCGACGCGCTGGCGCCTTGCCAAACAAGCCTTCTCGACCACCGCAGCCTATGACACCGCCATCGCCAACGCTTTAGACAAAATCGCCGCAGCCCCCGAACCCGAATCCCCAGCCGCCTTTGCCACCGAAGCTCTTCCGACAACCCTCCGCATCAATCTGCCCCAGGCTGCCAGTCTGCGCTACGGCGAAAACCCCCACCAACGCGCCGCCCTCTACGCCGACGGCACAGGCTTGGGGCTAGCCAACGCCCGCCAGCTCCAGGGCAAAGAGCTTAGCTACAACAACCTCGTAGATCTCGACGCCTGCTGGGCCCTCGCCGAAGAATTTCCCGAAACCGCCGTCGCCATCATCAAGCACACCAACCCCTGCGGCGCAGCCACCGGCTCAACCGTCCTCGAAGCCTACGAAAAAGCCCTCGCCGCCGACCCAATCTCTGCCTTTGGAGGCGTCATCGGCATCAACCGCGAAGTCGATGCCGAAGCCGCCACGGCCATCGCCAAGCTCTTCGTCGAGGCCATTGCCGCCCCGTCCTTCACCTCAGAGGCACAAGCCATCTTCGCCGCCAAAAAGAACCTGCGCCTGGTCGAAGTCAAACCCGCCCAGCCTCAGCCAGTCGTCAAGCAAGTCTCCGGCGGCCTGCTCCTGCAAGACGCCGACACCGCCCACATCACCGCGTCGGAGCTGAAAATCGTCACCCAGCGTCAGCCCACACCCGAAGAGCTCTCCAGCCTCCTCTTCGCCTGGCGCATCTCGAAGCACGTCAAATCCAATGCCATCGTCTACGCCAAGGACGGCCAGACCATCGGCGTCGGCGCCGGGCAAATGAGTCGAGTCGACGCCGCCCGCTTCGGAGCCATGAAAGCCGTTCTCCCGCTCGCCGGCTGCGTAGCCGCCTCCGACGCCTTTTTCCCCTTCCCCGACGGCCTGGAAACCGTAGTCGCCGCCGGCGCAACAGCCGTAATCCAGCCCGGCGGCTCCGTCAAGGACCCCGACGTCATCGCCGCCGCCGACCGCCTCGGCATAGCCATGGCCTTCACCGGCATCCGCCACTTCCGCCACTGACACCGACAGAACTCGATGGCAAAAGATACGCGAGCCTGCCCAGCATAAAAGGCGGGCTCGGCAACGAGGCAGAGGCAATCACCCTCTGCTTCGGACAGCCCAAATATCTAGCAGGTTCCAGTTATGATCTGCACCGCATCTGGTGCAATTACGCTCATAACATCGCATAAGTGTTCCCAATCGCACATCCTGAACCATTTGCGAGCTACAATCGTCCAATAGTTGATGGGACTGCCCAAAACTCCGACCGACCCGGCCTGACTCAACAAGTACGAGCCATAGGCGGCCTCGTCGGCAGCCTCAACTGATCGGGCAGGCCATCCATCCCCAATGGCGTGAGAACGCCTGGGAAAGAGAGTGTGGTTAGCCAAATATGACGGAAATGCTTCATTTCAAACTTCGCCGCGAACCGAATGCATCGTCTTCGGCCCGGTCTTCGAATTTCGTTGCCGCCGGAATCCTCGCCGCCGGAATTCTTGCTTTTGGCTGCACCGCCTCCACCGCTCTCGCCCAGGCAACCGCGCCCGCGCCGACGAATCCAGCCTCCGCAAATGTGGATGTAGCGCCCGTCCCCGCCGCCAAACCCGCTCCGGCTCCCACGCCAGACCGCACCACCGCCTACTACCACGCCGCCCTGGCGGACTCCTACGAAGACATGGCCATCAACTACGGCCGTCAGGAGTTCTTTTCCAAGGCCATCGAAGAGTACAAGCTCGCCATCAACGCCGATCCCACCTCCTCCGAACTCGCCATCGGTCTCTCCGAGCTCTATCTGCGGGCCAACCGCATCCCGGAAGCCATCCAGACCGCCAAGGCGCTGATCAAGGCCGACGACAATAACATCGCCGCCCACAAGCTCCTCGGCCGCATCTACCTGCGCTCCCTCGGCCAGCAGCAGGACAACGCGAGCGACGCCGGTCCCGGCAATCAGGTTCTCGACCTGGCCATCGCCGAGTTCACCAAGATCGTCTCCCTCGAGCCGAAGAGCCTCGAAGACCGTATGCTTCTCGGCCAGCTCTACACCGTCAAACACGACACCGCCAAGGCCGAAGCCCAGTTCAAAGCCGCCCAAACCATCGAGCCGGCCTCCGAAGATGTTCTCCTCAACCTGGCCCGCCTCTACGCCGAACAGGGCGACCTCAAGCGCTCCGCCGAGCTCCTCGAAGCCGTTCCCGTCGACGACCGCACTCCCAAGGAAGAATTCGCCCTCGGCGCGGCCTACGAGCAGCTCAAGGATATGAAGAAGGCCATAGCCGCCTATCAGCGCTCCGTCGACATGGAGCCTGAAAACCTCGACGCCACTCGCGCTCTCGGCATGGCCCTGCTCGCCGACAATCAGCTCGACGCGGCCATGAAGCAGTTCCAGCAGCTGCTAGAAGCAGACCCCGAAGACGCCGCGGCTCTCGACCGCGTCTCCGAAATCCAGCGCCGCCAGGGCAAGTTCACCGAGGCACTCGCCACCATCCGCAAAGCCCGCGCCAAGGAGCCTGAAAATCTCGAAGCCGGCTACAACGAGGGCCTGATCCTCGACGTCCTCGGCCGCTATGACGAGGCCATCGATGTCTACCAGAAGATGGTCGACGTCACCGGCCACGCCAACGGCGCCTACACCCAGGACGAGAAAGCCAACCACAGTATCTTTCTTGAGCGCCTCGGCTCCGTCTACCACGAGCAGAACAAGACTCAGGAAGCCATCGCCGCTTATCAGAAAATGATCGACCTCGGCGGCGACATCGCCATTCGCGGCTACCAGGCCCAGGTGGAAACCTATCGCGACGCCAGGATGTTCGACCAGGCCACCGCCATCTGCCGCAAAGCCGTCGCCGCCAACCCTGACAGCCGCGAGCTGAAGCTCACCCTCGCCGCCCAGCTCGCCGACACCGGCAAACTCGACGAAGGCATCGCCCTCGCCAACAGCCTGCTTACCGGCAAGCCCGCCGACCGCGAAGTCTACCTGCAAATCTCCCAGATTCAGCTCCGTCTGAAGCACTGGAAAGAAGCCGAAGACGCGCTGGCCAAAGCCGAGCCCTTCGCCACCAAGGACGAGGAAAAGGCCAACCTCTACTTCGAAAAAGGCTTCCTCGCCGAGCAGGAAAAGCACTACGACCAGGCCGAGCAGTTCTTCCACAAGGTGCTGGAAATCGACCCCAACAACGCCCTCACCCTCAACAATCTCGGCTACATGCTGGTCGATAAGACCACACGCTATTCCGACGCCCTCAAGTTCATCCGCAAGGCCGTCGATCTCGATCCCATGAACGGCGCCTACCTAGACTCCTTGGGCTGGGTCTACTTCAAGCTGGGTGAGTATGAGCCCGCCGAGGACAATCTCCGCAAAGCCGTCGAGCGCACCTCCACCGACCCCACCGTCCACGACCATCTCGGCGATCTCTACGAGAAGACCGGCCGCATCCGCCTCGCCGCCGCGCAGTGGGAGATCTCGCTCTCCGAGTTCTCCAAATCCGCCGCCGCCGACATCGAGCCCGCCGAAGTCTCCAAGGTGCAAAAGAAGCTGGAAGGCGCCCGCGTCAAGCTCGCCAAGCAGGAAAGCCACGTAGGCGACGCAAAACAACCGTAACTACTCGTAAGACTTGTCATCCTGAACGAAGTGAAGGACCTGCTTTTCAGCGATGCCTGAATCAAGAGGAAAAGCCCAGATCTCGCCATCGAGATCTGGGCTTTTCCTTGCGCCAACCGTGGCTCCTTACTTCTGATGCTCCGCCGCCGACTTGGCATACACATCCACATTCGCCTTATCCACCAGCGAAGTGCCGGTATCGATGAACACCGGATACTCTGAAAAAGCATCCACGCTGTAATCCTTGGTCAGCGATTTGGGCTTGTTGTGGAAGATCTCATCCAGCTCTTTCAACCCCACAAACGCCATCGTGTAAGGCTTCTGCGAAATCGTCGCCTCGATCGTTCCATCGGTGATCTCGGCCAGCGTATCCTGCTCCACATCCCACGCCACCACCACGCGGTCCGTCACCTTCTGCCGCCGCACCGCATCCGCCACCACCTTGCCCGAAGAGGCTTCCAGGCAAACAAACGCCGCCACCCTCGCCACACCTGTCTGGGTCAGGTACTGCTGCGTATTGTCAAAGGCATTCCGCGCGTCGCCCTTGATGTCCACCACGTCCAGGATCTTGATATCCGGATACTTGGCAAAGACATCTTTGAATCCCTGCAGCCGCTCATCCAGATTGGGCTGTCCCGGCATCGAGAAGAAAACCACATTGCCGCGCCCGCCCAGCTTCTGCGCTACCCTTTGGCCGCCCAGTACCCCGGCCGCGCGATTGTTGGTCCCGATAAAGAAGAGCCTCCGGCTGCTCGCCGCATCTGAGTCGATCGTCAGCACCGGCACCCCTGCATCCACCGCCGCGTCGATCCCCGGTTTCAGCAGCGCCTCATCCGCCACCGAAATCAAAATGCCCGCGGGCTTGGCCGCAATCGCGCTTTTCAGCTCCTGCAACTCCGCCTGAGGATCGTAGTTATCCGGACCCGCCACCTTCGCGGTAACCTTGTATCGCGCCGCCGCCGCATTGAAGCCCGAGATCGCCGTCTTCCAGTACGACAGGCTAAGATTCGCCGCAATCAGATAGTAGGTTTCTGACTGAGAATGCCGTCCGCAGCTCGTAAGCAGCAGAAGCGTAGGCGACAGCGCAAATGCAACGAGTTTCCTGACCGATGGCATATCGAAAATCCTCCGTAGGTGACTGTTACCATGTGTTACTGCCCGGCGAACCTCAGAAAGACACCCACTGCCGCGTCTCTCGGGCCGTTCGCCAACCCTACCCCAAAGTACCCGGAAGTGTACTCCGGTTGCTTCCGGTTGTCCAACAAAGACCGGCAAAGTAACGGCCTTCCAATTACTCTGGAACTGGCTCAGCCATGAATGACCTTGAGACTCAACTTCCTTCCTGCGCACTTCCCTCGGCAATCGCCGTAACCGGGGAATCGAACGGCCAGCTCTCCCGGCGCGCGCATCCCGAACCCGCACATCCCTATCGCTCGCCCTTCACGCGCGACATCGGCCGCATCCTGCACGCCAAAGCCTTCCGCCGCCTCGCCGGCAAGACCCAGGTCTTCACCCGTCGCGGAGCCGAGAGCGACCACTCCCGCAGCCGTCTCACCCACACCCTCGAAGTAGCCCAGATCGCCCGCATCGCCGCCTCCACACTCGGCCTCAACGACTCCCTCGCCGAAGCCCTCGCCCTGGTCCACGACATCGGCCATCCGCCCTTCGGCCACGCCGGCGAAAAGGCCCTTGACGAAGCCCTCAGCGCCCACAACCTCGGCTTCGACCACAACCTCCACGCACTGCGTATCGTCACCAGCTTTGAAGAGCGCTACGCCGCCTTCCGCGGACTCAACCTCACCCTCGCCGTCCGCGAAGGCATCGTCAAGCACTCCCGCGACTACTCCGCCGCCGATCATCCCGAGCTAAGCGAATATTTCCTCGATCGGTTCCCGCCGCTCGAAGCCCAGCTCATCGACATCGCCGACGAAATCGCCTACCTCACCGCCGACCTCGAAGACGGCCTCGCAGCCGGCATCCTCGAACTACCGCATGTGCAGGATCATCTCCCATTCTTCGCCGCGCTCTACGCCGAAGCCCAGCGCGAATTCCCATCCGCCGAGCCGCACCTGCTCTCCAACGAAGCCCTCAAAAAGATGCTCAACGCCCTGGCCACCGGCCTCATGCAGCACATCGCCCAACAGGCGCGCGCCCTCGGTATCCAAACCCTGCAAGATGTCCGCAACGCGCCCCACCGCATCGCCCGTCTAAGCCCTGAATTGGAAGAAAAACGCCAGCAAACCAAGAGCTATCTCTACGCCAACCTCTATCTATCCCCAGCACTCCAGTCCGAACACACCCACTCCGCCGAAGTCATCCAAACCCTCTTCGCCGCATGGACTCAAGACCCGGAATTGCTCCCGCCAGACCATCAAGCCCGCGTCCTCGAAGAAGGCGCGCCGCGAGCAGTAGCCGACTACATAGCCGGCATGACCGATGCCTACATCGAACAAGCCTGGCTCAGACACACAGAATCCCTCTAAGCCCAGCCCGTTCCCTGGTCCCTGTTCCCCGTTCCCTGTTCCCTGTTTTACTGCACCTGCCCATGCGGCCTAAGCCGCCGCATATCCAACGCGCACTCCACCGCATTCTGCGCCGCCAGCCGCAAATTATCGCTAGCCGCCCATAGCCAGAACCGGCTCGTCTCCCCGCTCAACCGGTCCACCGGAGGCTCCGGCTTCAGCCACACCAGCACATCGTTCTGCCCCGCAGCCGCCAGGTTCGAAGGCGAATCCGTCTCCTCCAGCACCAGGTCCAGATGCTCCCCGCCCAGCGCATCCTCGATCGTCGAGAGCGGCACAGTCTGCTCCAGCTCGATGCAGATCGAAAACGTATGCCCATGAAAGACCGGCGCATGAATCACCTGCAACCGCAGCTCCGGCAGCCGATTCCCCGCCAGCACCGCATAGTGCCGCCGCACCCGCTCCTCCGCGCGCGAAAGATTGGCCGTAGCGCTCTCTCCAAAACTCGCCAGCGTGTTGTAAGCCACCTGCGTGTCGAAAACCGCCCGCGGCATGTTCTGAAAGCTAAGCAGACTCACCGTCTGCTGGTGCAGCTCATCCAACCCATCCTTGCCATACTCCGAGGCCGGCTGCAACACCGTCGCCGCTGCAAAACGAATCTCCGCAACCTCCTGCAACCGGTCCATCATCAGCGCCAACGCCAGCGCGGCAGCGTTGGCGGGCACCACTGCCTTGGTCAGCAAGTCCGGCGACCCCACACCCTCGCTCAGCCACGGAGCCCGCACCAGCACCCCCGGCTCATCTTCGAGCACCCCAGTCATATCCAGCACCGTCGACCCCGCCCGCAGCGCGGCTCGCCAATACTTCCGCGTCAGCTCCTCGCTGCCCGCAAAAAACGTAAAATCGACATCCCCAAAGGAGTTCTCGCCAATCACCTGCACCACGGTGACCTCATCGCCCACCTGCTCCAGCAGCCCCTGCGCCTCCTCCACATCCAGCAGCAAAAAGTTCGCCGCGGCCAGCGGAGACTCCGTTAGACACTCCTTCAACTCCTTGGCCAGCAGCGACGAAGCGCCAACCAGTGCAACCCTGTACTCAGTAGCCATCGGGCCTCGAATCTTCCCTGGAATTCAGCCTGGAATCCACCGGAGGTTCATCCTCCACCTGGAAATGGGGATGCAAAGGCGTAAACTCCTCGTCTCCGGGAGAAATACCCGAATCGCCCTGCGCATATTCGCTGGTAAACGCCGGCGCCGCGCGTTCCGCTCGCTCCATCCGCGCCGCCCCCTCATCCCGAGGCATCTGCCGTCTCCGCCGCGACCAAGAATAAGCCGCCCGCGCCCAGATCCCCGAAAACAAATACGCCAGCGCCACAAAAAACAGCGCCCCGCTCGAAAACCGGATCAGCACAAACAGCACAATCGCCAGCACCACCAGCAGTTGAAATGGCTGCCGACTGGAAAAATTGATCTCCTTGCCCGACCAAAACCGCCATGTGCTCACCATCAGAAATCCCAGCAGCCCCACCAGCCCAATCCACAACCCCGCCAGCCACCAGTACGGAATCGGAAATCCATAGCAGAAATGCACCGTCGCGGCCACCATCCCCGCCGCCGCCGGAATCGGCATCCCCACAAAATACTTCCGGTCCATCCGCCCCGGATTCCTTGGCTGAGGATCGTGGCTGATATTGAACCTCGCCAGCCGCGAAACCCCGCACAGCAGGTACAGGAAGCAGACAAACGACCCAATCTGCAGCATTGTCTGGCGCAACTGGGGGTTCATGGCCTCTGGCAGGGAATGAAATCCCCAAACCCACGCCAGCAGGCAAGGCGCGACCCCAAATGTGATCGCATCCGCCAGCGAATCCAGTTCCTTGCCAAAGTCGCTTGTCGTATTGGTCATCCGCGCAATGCGGCCATCCAGCGCGTCAAAGGGAATCGCAAAACAGATCGCCTTCGCCGCCCAGTCCAGGTGGCTTGCCCCGCCGTCATTGCCCGCCGCGGTCAAAGAATCAAGGGTCTGCGTAATGGCGAAATATCCCGCCCCGATGCCCCCAGCGGTAAACAGCGACGGCAGAATGAACATCCCCCGCCGCATCCGCGCCGCCCGCCGGCCAGCCCGAAACGCAGCGTCTTCCCCGCTGTGCTGCCGCCCCGCAAACGGCGAATTCAAGCGCGCGCCCCGCCGGCAACAGGCATAGCAGCCAGCACCGAAGCTCCGCCCTTCACCCGAACTCCCGGCCGCACCCGCAACTCAGCCTCCGCCGGAAGAATCACATCCACCCGCGAGCCGAACTTGATCAGCCCCACCCGCTCGCCCCGAGCAATCGTAGATCCAACCACGGGAACGAAGACAATCCGCCGCGCCAGCAAACCTGCGATCTGCTTGAACGTAACCTCAAAGCCTTCGCCGCACACGGTAACAATATTCTGCTCATTCTCGCTCGCCGAAGCAGGATTCATCGCGTTCAGGTACTTGCCTTTCTGATATCGCGCCACCGTAATCGTCCCGGCAATCGGCGAGCGGTTCACATGCACGTCAAAAACGCTCAGAAAGATGCTGATCCTCTGCCGGGGGCCATCGGTCGTCTCAAAGCGCACCGCCTCCGTCACCAGCCCGTCGCCTGGCGAAACAATCAGCCCCGGCCCAACTGGAACCACCCGCTCCGGATCGCGAAAGAACCAAAGAAAAAACGCCGCAAGCAACACCGCAACCAGCGCCAAAGGCCAGCTCGTAAGCCAAAGCAAAAGCGCCGCGGCAGCCAGCAAACCCACACCGTAGAAATAACCGTCTCTAACCATACGTCCAAACGATTATAGCGATACGTGCGATAGCAACATGTGCAGCACTGCTCCAAGACATGGATAGAGGGATATCCTGAGAAACCCAGCCAGCGGCGGGATTCGTTATGAACAGAATCATCCGGAACCAGATTCACTGAGACACACATTCCATGCCCTGGGCCTTCTACACCCAAGTCCTGCCAATCGGTCCCAGTTTTTAACCGGCCGCCATGCCGGAAGGGCAAGGCGCCGGCCCTGCGCAGCCCGCTACGCCGTAGCCGTCACGCGGTGCTCGATCGCTGTAATGAGGTCCTTGGCGTGAAGCTTCAACTTCTTCAGCCGGACTTCCTCCAACTGTTCGTCGGAAGAAAGATATGGTTTGGTAACCAGCTCGTTCAGGCGCAGAGAATACCGCTGATGCTCGGTCAACAGGCGCTGAATCTCCGCGCTCATTTGCGATTCGAGTAGTTCATCCATAGAAGCACCTCGTTTTATGTACGACCCCCTATGTATACGCCCGGTAAACGGAATTCGGCAAGGTTACCCCGAAAAATTCCAGCCTCAAAATGTGGATAACCGGCGCACCTTTCCCAAAAACCAAACCAGGTCAATCCGATCCGGAACCACTCCCAAAGTGGGCATCCATGGCGAGTGGGTGCCCCAGGTCTCGATTCTGAGACCTGGGACTCATTCGTGCGCAGCACGAATCCCCTTAGGCCAACACGAGTCCATTGTCGGAGGATGCTACAATCCCAGCCGCAGCAACACCGCATCCTCAACCGGCTCGCGGTAATACTCCCGCCGCCGCCCAACCTCGCGAAAGCCAACCCGCTCATACATCCGCAAAGCCGCCCGGTTTGAAGACCTAACCTCAAGCTCAACCTCGTCAGCCCCGGTAAGCCTTAGTTCCCCCAGCGCCGCAAGCAAAAGCGAAGAACCGAACCCACACCCCTGCGCATTCCCGGCGATTGCAATCGTCTCAATCTCCGCCACCGGCCCGACCACCCGCGCAACCACAAACCCAATCACCTCACCGGCCCGCTCTCCAGCTCGCTCCGCCACCAGCGCAATCCGCCTAGGCGCATCCCCGCCAGAGATTGCAACTTCATAAGCAGTCCGCATCCACCGGGGAGCCGTCGCCAGCGAAGCGGCAATTGCCAGCACGGAGTCCAGGTCGCGCCAGGCCATCGCCCGAATCTTGAGCCCGGTTCCAGGATCGAGGTGGCTCACTATCTTGAACTCACCTTGGCATCCGCCCCGCGCAGATAATACCCATCGAGCGAAGCCACATCCGCCAACTCCCCAGCACGCCACTTCGCCAGGGAAAACCTGAGCGCATCGCTCGCCGCAGGCGCAGCCACCCGCACAATCTCCGGTTCCCCGTAAAGCTCCTCCAGCAACTGCGCCACCGTCTCCTCGCAAACCGCCACCCGACCCGCCAGCCCACCCATGGCGTTAATCTCGCCCGCCGTCAGCAGCATCTCCCGAGCCTCACCCTCGCCATACATCCCGCAATAAAACTGCCCCCGATGCGCGTCGAGCACCGAACACGGCGCCTGCCCCAACTCCGCCAGCAGCGCCAGCCGCGAAACCGTCACCACCGGCAATCCACGCGCCTCGGCAATCGCCTTCACCGCCGCCAGCCCCATCCGAATCCCAGTAAAACTCCCCGGCCCCCGCCACAATCCCCGAGAGCGCCGCAACCCCTAACCCGGCCAGCAATTCCGCAATCCCCTGCACCAGAGAAACCGAGAGCTCCCCGCCAGGCATCTGAGTTTCTCCGAGCAACTCCAGCTCAAAGCCCTCAAGCCTCGCCAACGCAATCGAACCAACCGGCCCGCAAGTGTCCACCCCCAACAAAATCCCGCCCTCGATCAATGCCCATCTCCCGCCGCTTCCACCAGCTCCACCAGCACCCCATTCGCGCTCTCAGGATGCACAAAAACATACCGGTGCCCGCCCGCGCCCACCTGAATCCGCTCCGAAACCAGCCGCACCCCAAGCCCTGTCAATTTGTCCACAACCGCACTCAAATCCGGCACCCGCAGCGCCAAATGATGCAACCCCTCCCCGCGCCGCGCCAAAAACCGCCCCACCGCAGAATCGGCATCCGTAGCCTCCAGCAGCTCAATCCGGCTACTACCCACCTCCAGCATCGCCACCCGCACCCGCTCCTGCTCGATCTCCTCAACTCCGGCAACCCGCACTCCAATTGCCTCATAGAAGCCGGCGGAATCCTCAATCGACCGCACAGCAATCCCCAAATGATCCAGCTCCACAGCCGCCGCCTCTCCCGCATTGTCAGGATTTCGCACCGTCATACCAGAGGCGCCGTCACAAGACAGCCGCGCCCACGCCCCTCAAGCTGTTACTCTGACACTCGACAACAACCATTTTCCCGAGGCAAAGAGGCATCGGTTTTGGCGGCGGCCACTCTCACCTTCCACGATACATGGCGTCCCAAAGCCAACCCCTGGGTCATCGCCATCACCGTCACCCTGGCCACCTTCATGGAGGCGCTCGACACCTCCATCGTCAACGTCGCCATGCCGCACATCTCCGGCACCCTCTCCGCCAGCCGCGACGAAGCCACCTGGGTCCTCACCAGCTATCTCGTCGCCAACGCCGTCGTCCTCCCCATCTCCGGCTGGATCGCCAACCGCATCGGCCGCAAGCAGTTCTACATGAGCTGCGTCTTCTGCTTCACCATCGCCTCGCTACTCTGCGGCCTCGCCCCAACGCTGCCCCTGCTGGTCTTCTTCCGCGTCGTCCAGGGCGCGGCTGGCGGAGGCCTC
>Ga0302325_10021549_pt1 | contig 13494 bp, 7 predicted proteins | sample Palsa_T0_2_FD_201948 | JGI IMG/M metagenome (GOLD analysis project Ga0302325, IMG submission 201948) | Peat permafrost microbial communities from Stordalen Mire near Abisko, Sweden - Palsa_T0_2 | ecosystem: Environmental > Terrestrial > Soil > Palsa > Peat permafrost | place: Sweden: Abisko... | reverse complement strand
GCCGGGCCCGCATCATCGACATCAGGCCCGGACGGATCGCCGACGCGCTGGCCGACGGGGCCATCCCCATCGTGGCCGGCTTCCAGGGCGTGTCGCAGACCACCAAGGACGTCACCACGATGGGCCGGGGCGCGTCGGACACCACCGCGGTGGCCCTGGCCGCGGCCCTGGCCGCTGACGCGTGCGAGATCTACACGGACGTGGATGGCGTCTTCACCGCCGACCCGCGCATCGTGCGGACCGCGAGGCAGATCCCGCGGATCAGTTACGAGGAAATGCTCGAGATGGCCGCCTCCGGGGCGAAGGTGCTGATGCCGCGCTGCGTCGAGTACGCGCGCCGCTACGGGGTGCCCATCCACGTGCGGTCGTCTTTCACCAACCGGAACGGAACGTGGGTCATGGGGCACGCGAACGACAGGTCGGAGGAAGCCGGCATGGAGCAGGCGATCATCTCCGGGGTAGCGCACGACCGGGGCGAGGCGAAGATCACCGTGGTGGGCGTGCCCGACCGGGTAGGCGAGGCGGCGAAGATCTTCAAGGCCATCGCCGAGGCCGGCATCAACATCGACATGATCGTGCAGAACGTCTCCGCGGTGGCGACCGGGCGGACCGACATCTCCTTTACCCTGCCCCGGGACGATGGCCAGAACGCGATGAGCACGCTGCAGCGGCGGCAGGAGTCCGTGGGTTTCGAGTCGCTGCTCTACGACGACCGGATCGGCAAGGTGTCGCTGATCGGGGCCGGGATGCGCTCGCACCCGGGCGTTACCGCCCGGTTCTTCGGCGCGCTGGCGGACGCCGGGGTGAACATCGAGATGATCTCGACGTCGGAGATCAGGATCTCGGTCGTGGTCCGCCAGGACGACGTGGACCAGGCCGTGACCGCGACGCACAAGGCCTTCGAGCTCGACTCCGATCAGGTCGAGGCGGTCGTCTACGGGGGGACCGGCCGGTGAGCGGGACCGGGCGTACCCAGGACGGTCCGGCGCTGGCCGTCGTCGGCGCCACCGGCGCGGTCGGCACGGTGATGCTTGACCTGCTGTCCACCCGGGCGAACGTGTGGGGCGAGATCAGGCTGATCGCCTCGCCGCGTTCCGCGGGACGACGGCTGATGGTCAGGGGCCGCGAGACCGAGGTGGTGGCGCTCTCGCAGGCCGCGTTCGACGGCATCGACGTGGCCATGTTCGACGTGCCCGATGAGATCTCGGCGGTGTGGGCGCCCGCCGCGGCCGGCCGCGGCGTGGTCGCCGTCGACAACTCAGGCGCGTTCCGGATGGATCCCGAGGTCCCGCTCGTGGTGCCGGAGATCAACCCCGAACAGCTCGCGAACCGGCCCAAGGGGATCATCGCGAACGCGAACTGCACCACGCTGTCCATGATCGTGGCCGTGGGCGCGCTGCACCGTTCGTTCGGCCTCAAGGAAATGGTCGTCGCCTCGTACCAGGCCGCCTCCGGTGCAGGCCAGGCGGGCATCGACGCACTCTACGGCCAGCTCGACAAGGTGGCGGGTACCCGCACGCTCGGGCAGCGCGCCGGTGACGTGCGGGCCGTGATCGGCGATCTGGGGCCCTTCCCCGCTCCGCTGGCGATGAACGTGGTGCCCTGGGCCGGCTCGCTGAAGGAGGATGGCTGGTCCTCCGAGGAGCTGAAGATACGCAACGAGTCACGCAAGATCCTGGGCCTGCCCTCGCTGCGCGTTTCCGCCACCTGCGTCCGGGTGCCCGTCGTCACCACCCACTCGGTCGCGGTACACGCCACGTTCTCCCAGCCGGTCGGGCGCGAGGACGCGTGGCGGGTGCTGAACGCGGCGCCCGGCGTCGTGGTGGCCGACGACCCGGCCGCGGGCGAGTTCCCCACCCCGGTCGACGTGGTCGGCACCGATCCGTCCTGGGTCGGCCGGGTCCGCCAGTCGCTCGATGACCCCTGCACGATCGAGCTGTTCGTCTGCGGTGACAACCTGCGCAAGGGCGCGGCGCTGAACACCGCGCAGATCGCGGAGCTGGTGGCGGCCGAGTTCGGGCCGCGCTCGTTACCGGCGGGCGTTCGGTACCTGTGCAGGGCGGGGCGCGCGTAGCTGGCGACCCGCGATCGCGGGAGGTCGTGTGCAGCGGACATCGCCGGGTTCGGTGTTCTTCACCACCTACAACCTGCTTAACCTGTTCGCGGACGACTCCCCGGCGGCCCGGGAGCACTACGAGACGATCGTCGGCGTGATCCGGTCCCTCGACACCGACGTCCTCGCGGTCCAGGAGATCTTGGCCGCGGACGGGCCGACGGCCGCGCAGCGCCTGCGCCAGCTCGCGGACGATGCTGGCCTGCACTGTGAGGTGCCCGGTTCCGACGCGGGCCGCGAACCCGCGCTCGCGGTCGGCGGCCACGGCTACCACGTGGGACTGATGTGGCGGGACGGCATCGAGCCGCTACCTGGCTCCCTGCGCTGCCGGGACGGCCGGTATTTCTGGCACGGCCTGGCCGTCGTCACCCTGGACGTCGGCGGCAGCGCGATCCGGCACGGTGCCTTTCACGCGACCCCCTTCGGCCGCGCGCTCCGGGCCGACCAGAACGAGCGCCTGGTGGCCGCGATCACCCGGCCGGATGGCGAACCGCCCGCCCTGGTCGGCGCCGACTGGAACACCGAATGCGCGGACCGGACCTGGTCCGGGCAGAGCTGGGATCTTTACGAGCCCGCCGATCCGTACGCGGGGATCGACTGGTTCGCCGACCTTATCTACCAGTGCCAGTGGGATTACGACGAGCGCGGGCGCCGCAGGCACTGGGCGGACCGGCAGCCAGGGGACGTGCTGTGGGCGGGCGGCCTGCACGATGCCGCCGCCCTGATCGGTGCCGACTGGCACCCCACCACGGGCCATCACCCGGATGACGTCTACGGCGCGCACGGCGTGCGACGGCGGATCGACGGCGTGCGCGTGACCGGGCCGCTTGCTGGCGCGATGTGCGCGCACGGCGTGCTGGACACCGAGCAGACGAGAGCGGCATCGGATCATCTGCCGGTGACGGTCGAGTACCTGCCTTCATGTCCGCTAATGTCCAGTTCTGAATAGGCAATAGGACGGGTCGGAGCAGTCGGATAGCTGCGACCGGGCCGGTCCGGACGGAAGACTTCCGTAAGGAGGGACCTTGCCGATTCGGCAGATCTGCCACGGTTGAGGCCTGTATAACAGGTGGTGGAGCGGGGTAGCGCGAAGGAGGCATGTGCTGGGATATCGCAGTACTCCTGCTCATCCGCGGTTGCTCCGGCACCGGACGGTTTGCCCGGCGGGGGTCATGGGCGACTCCAGCCCGCGGTCGCGTCTGCTCCTTGGTGTCGGCGAACTCCTCGGTGGCAGAGAACGCCGGGGCGGCCGGACGCGCCGCTTTCCCGGCGGCCACCGGTCCGCGGCGTGGCGGCCCCGTGGTTCAGGTTCAGGCGGACCTTCAGTGGATCTGTCGGCCCGGTACTCCTATCACCAGCCCGAAATCGTACATACGCCATTTCGTCGGCCAAGCACTATTAGCGCTGATATAGTCGCTAGTCCACAAGCTAAGGGCTAGAGATAACAGTCAACGTGCTGGCGTCGCAATTGGTCTTCTCGCGTCAATCACGATCCTGAGGAGGTTAAGCGTGCCAACGACCAGCGGCCGTTCACGCGGTCGTCAGGGTGTGCACTCGGGAGCGCGGGGGTCGGCTGGGGACCACACGCGGACGATCACGATAACCATGGTCGCCACAGCTGTCATTCTCATATTCGTCCTGGTCATGACCGCAGCCGGCCGTGACATCGATGCTGCTACGCAGCACTTCATGCTGTTTTACGCGGGGGTATTCGCGCTCATCGGCCTGACCGGTTCGGTAATGGTCGGCCTGGTGGCCACTGACCGGATCGTAATGGCACCAGGACACAGGGTGATGGCTCAAGCCGTGCACCGTGCGGTCTCCTTCGGCGCGCTGACATTTCTCGTCATCCATATCGTGACCGAGATCCTGGCCCAGCGGGTGCACGTCATCGATGCGTTCATTCCCTTCCTGTCTCCGTTCCGGACTTTCTACATCGGTCTCGGCACAATCGCGTCGGATCTCATCGTGCTGATTGTGGTAACGAGCATCCTCCGCAAACGGTTCACCGGGCACGGCCAGGCCTGGCGCTGGCGGGCCATTCACTATTCCTCCTACGCGGCGTTCGTGTTCGGGGTCCTGCACGGGCTGCTCGGCGGACGGGCGGCCAAGCCGTACGTCGACTGGAGCTACGGGTTCGCCATCGCGCTGACGGCCCTCGGCCTGGCGGTCAGGTTCCTGGCCATCTCGCTGCGGTCGAAAGAGAGCCTGAGCACTGCGCCTGGTACCGATCACACCAGGTCCGCCAGCCCTTCTCCGCTGCACGCCGCCGCGCTGAGCCTGGCCCAGGCGCAACTCGGCGGGACCGTTCAGGTGCTGCCCACCGGGATGGCAATGGGGAGCGCGGTCGCCGGTATGGGAGGTTCGGGCTCATGGCCCGCGCTTCCCGCCGCGCGAGAATGGCCCGCCTCCTCCGGTCCGATCCCCGCCCTGGGACCCGCTCCGGCCTACGCCGCGGAAGCCTCATTCGGGTCTCATCTCTCCGCTCCCACCGCTGAGCCTTACCCCTCGGCGCAGGCGTATCGCTCGGCGCAGGCGTACCGCTCGGCGGAGGCGTACCGCGAGCTTGGGTTCGCGCCGCTGGGTGCCCCTCCGTACGGCGACGACAGGTCGGCGACCTTCCCGGGCCGCCCGTACGTGGCCACGGATTCGCCGATGCAGCCGCAGGCTGGCCCGGCCGGGGCAGCCGGTCCCGGGTACATGGCGCGGCAGCCGCTCTACGAACCCGGGTACGACGGGCCGCCCCGGTTCGCGGGAGCGCCCAGGGAACATGTTCCTCAGGACGAGCTGTCCTCCTACCCGTATGGCCCGCCGGGTCATCGGCCATCGGGTGCTGGAGATCCGGACCGCTACCCGGAACCCGGGGAATCGAGCGGACGCAACCGCCCGCGCCATCGGCGGGCGATCGAGACCCCGGCTCCAGGACCGGCTATGCCGGGTCAGCCCCGCCAGGGCCAGGGAGACCGGAACACCGGCCCTATCCCGCGTGTCGGTAATGGCCAGCTTCCGCGCGGCGGTACGGGTCCGATGCCGCGAGCGGGTACCGGTCCGATGCCGCGAGCGGGTACGGGTCCGATGCCGCGTGCCGGTACGGGTCCGATGCCGCGAGCGGGTACGGGTCCGATGCCGCGTGCCGGTACGGGTCCGATGCCGCGAGCGGGTACGGGTCCGATGCCGCGTGCCGGTACGGGTCCGATGCCTCGCCCTGACACTGGACCCCTACCGCGTGTTGGCGGCGGTCAGGGACCGCGTACGGGTACCGGTCCGTCGCCGCATGCCGGAAGAGGTCAGGGACCGTGGGCAGGGACAGGTCCCATGCCGCGTGGGGCCACAGGTCCGATGCCAGCGGTACAGAACAGTCCGGCGCAGCAAGCCGAGACAGGTGCTAGGCCTCGCATCGACTCACCCATGCCACCTGGCGACCCGGCTCCTGCGCCGCGCGATGACCGGCCGTCCAGGGCGCCGGGCCGCCAGCCACGCCGAACAGATTCCGCTGACCCTGGGTATCGCGAGGTATCCGGACCTACGGGGAGTGACGAGTGGCGTTGACATCCTCCATCGCCCTAAAGGACACGGATTCCAGCCGCGACCCGTGGTCGCGCTGTAGGTTCGCGGTTCGCAGGCCGGGCGGTCCCGTCGCCTCCCCGCGCAGCCACGGCATGCCCTGCCGCGGTCTTGTGCTGAGTAATGCATTTGCCCGCTTGGCTATCGCGGACAATCCGAATGTATCGTCCGGTACCGACATTTCGGGGGAGGTGAAGCGGTGTTTCCTCTCCGGCCTGAAGGCCGGAGTCTTCACGCCGCGATCTTGATGAGCCCGACCAAGAGGCTCGACGCGCCCGCGATCATGAGGATCGGCGCGGCCAGGCTGACGGCGGGCCTTGACCGGATGCCCCGGCTTGACCTCGAAGCCCACCGCGACATTTTCGGCCCGCTGCCCCGGCTCTCCGTCGAGGAACTGATCTCGATGACCGAGCAGGTGGACCTTCGCGGCCAGGGCGGTGCGGCGTTCCCTTTCGCACGAAAGCTCAGCGCGGTGGTCCAGAACGCTGAGGCGAACGACTGCCCGACGGTCGTGGTCGTCAACGCCACCGAGGGCGAGCCGGGCAGCAGCAAAGACAAGATGCTCATGATCCGCTCGCCGTACCTCATCCTCAGCGGAGCCGCGCTGGTGGCTGAGGCGATCGGTGCCGAGGAGATCGTGGTCGGCGTCGCGGGCGACGAGCTCGCGAACAGGTCGATTGAGGCGGCTATCGCGGCCGAACCCGGGCTGCGCAAGATGGCTCGCATGGTCCAGATGCCGGACCGGTTCATCTCCGGCGAGTCGGGCGCGCTGGTCCGCGGTATCAACGGCAAGCGGCCCGTGCCCCCCGGGCGCAGGGTCCTGGCCAGCGATTTCGGTGTGGATGACCTGCCGACACTGCTGTCGAACGCGGCCACATTCGCCCAGCTGGCCGTGCTTGCCTTGCTCGGGCCGGAGCGTTTCGCCGCGGTCGGTACGCCCGAGGAACCCGGTACCATCCTGCTGAGCGTCGGCGGATCCGCGGCGCATCCGGCCGTGATCGAGGCGCCCACCGGTGTTCCGCTGGCTGCGGTGCTGGACCTCTGCCAGGCGCCCGCGGGCGACGGCGTCCTAGTTGGCGGCTATCACGGCATGTGGCTGCCCGCCGCAACCGCCTACGCGGTGCCGGTTTCCCGCGAGGGCCTGGCCGCCGTGGGCGGCACTCTGGGTTCGGGTATCGTGCTGCCTCTCGGCGACGGAACCTGCCCGCTGGGTGAGGTCTCGCGGGTCGCGAGCTACCTGGCCGGCGAGTCGGCGGGTCAGTGCGGTCCTTGCAAGCTCGGCCTGCCCTCCATCGCACGTGCCCTGGCGGCGCTGATCGACGGCTCAGGCGGCATCGAGGCGCTCGACGTGGCCAGGCGGTCCGCGGCGGCCGTGGCCGGGCGGGGCGCCTGTTCCCACCCGGACGGCGTGACCAGGTTCGTGCTCTCCGCGCTCGACGTCTTCACCGAGGACCTGGCGGCGCACGTCTTCCACTCGTCCTGCGGCCGTCCGGTCAGCGGTGTACTGCCGTTGCCGACCGGTCCCGAGCAGGAAGGACAGCAGCGGCTCGCGGTGGACTGGACGCGTTGCCACGGGCACGGGCTCTGCGCGCACCTCGTGCCGGAACTCATTCACCTCGACGCCCAGGGCTATCCGGTCCTCCTCAACATCCCGGTGCCCAGCTGGCTGGAAAAGGACGCCGAGCAGGCGGTGCACATGTGTCCCGCGCTGGCCCTGCGCCTGACCAGCGTCACCCCCGCGCCGACCCGGACCGCTCCGGTGTCCATTCCCGCACCCCACCTGCGTACCGGCCTAGTCGGCGGCGCCAGCAGCGGCCGCAAGCAGATCACCGCCGGATAAGCGAGTCCGGGGAACGCTTATCTGCGGTCCCGGGCGCCCCCGCCAGCCCGGCTCGCGTTACCGTACCCGCCCAAACAGGTCTATTCGGCACATAATTCTCTGGCTGCATGCTGCCGCTATTTGTATGGATGTGGCGGCCTACACAATAGAATACCGATGCCGACAGCGCGTTTCGGGTGGATCCTGCGGCGATACGTTACGGTCGGCTCCCTCGGCGGAATGACCGCGTTCTGGCCGCCGATCCGGAGGCCTGTCACCAGCGCCCGGAGGGCCGTAGGGACCGTCAATATCCATGACGCACGTTCCCGCCGTCGGCGCCCTCGTTCTCACTCGTCTGCTTACCCGTGCCATCGGGCGACATAGCGGCGCTGCCGGAACGTCTCGACGGCATGCTTGTCGTAATGCGCGCGCACGAACGCCACGGCCGAGGCGCGCGGCACGCCATCGAGGATGGCCAGGCAGGCCAGGGCGGTGCCGGTACGCCCGTGGCCGCCCGTGCAGGCGATTTCAACCCGCTCACCGGCGGCGCGCTGCCAGGCTTCGGTCAGGACAGACCGCACCTCGGTCCGGTCGGCGGGCAGGCGGAAGTCGGGCCATCGGAGCCATCGCGATTCCCACGGGACGGCAGGCGGCGGCCGCCCGAGTAGATAGACCGCGAAGGTTGGGCTGGGACCGGCTGGGAGCGGGCGCGCGAGGCCGCGGCCCCGAACCAGCCGACCCGAGGGCAGCCGCATAATGCCTGGCGCTGAGGGGTCCCACTGTTCACCCACAGCCGGATCGTACTCGCGGCGTCAGCCTAGTTACTCACGACCGGCGCGAGCCGGCCCGAGGGTTGGATGCCCTCCTCGGGGTGGGGAGATGTCAGCTTCTCGGCCCTGAAGGTCTGAGCTTGCGGGTCGCGGGCATGCCTGGATAGGCACTCTCGTGCCGCGTCGTCGGCAGCGTGACTCACTGCCCCAGCCGAGAGCACCGCGTGCTGCGATGTTCCTGGCTGCGTTCACGTCGGCGTGCTCGGCGAAGCCGCACGACGTGCAGCAGAACGTGGCCTGATCTGGCCGGTTCTTCTTGGCGACGTGCCCGCAGGCCGAGCACGTCTGGGAGGTGTACGCCGGGTCGACGTGCACTACCGGGACCCCGGCCTGGGCCGTCCTCAACCCGGAAATACTCGGCGTCTGTTAGCGGATCATGCACGGACACCTGTGGTTCCCGTCATGCCTCGCCGTGTCCTGCGTCGCCGCGTCCCGGGGATTATCAACCAGCAAAAGTACCCAGCCTAGAACCGGACAGATGCGACCCTTCCGGCCCTGAACTGAACGGCCAGGATTCCCCGCATTCTCCCGTGAGCTCCCAAAATCGGAGATCCCGGGACGACTAATACAAACGACAGGCCACTAGATGCCCTATGACCTGTCGCGTTCCTGTCGGGGTGGGGAGATTTGAACTCCCGGCCTCTTCGTCCCGAACGAAGCGCGCTGCCAAGCTGCGCCACACCCCGCCCGTGCGGGACCTCAATCGGTACCGTACGAGACTTGGATAGTGTAGCCGAAACGTGGACCCGCTCGGGCCCGGCCGGCTACAGCGCGAGCGGGGCGCGGCAAAGCCGGGGTAGCGCCGGTCAGGCCGAATCGCGCGGGACCAGGGTGAGCAGGGTGGCCTCCGGGCGGCACGCGAACCTGGCCGGAGCCCACGGCGAGGTGCCGAGCCCGGCGGAGACGTGCAGCCAGGCCTGGCCGCCGATGGGGTGCCGGTGCAGCCCGCGGGCCCGCTCGCGGTCTATCCCGCAGTTGGTCACCAGCGTCCCGTAGACCGGCAGGCACAGCTGGCCGCCGTGGGTGTGGCCGGCCAGCAGAAGCTCGTAGCCGTCGGCCGTGAACCGGTCGAGCAGCTGCGGCTCGGGTGAGTGCAGGACGGCGACGCGGAGCGCGGCGGCCGGATCGGCGGGCCCTGCTACCTGCTCGTAGCGGTCCCGGTGGATATGCGAGTCATGCACCCCGCCGAACGCGATGTCGAGGCCGCCGACCGTCAGCTGGCCGCGCTGGTTGTTCAGGTCCAGCCAGCCAGCCGCGAGCATGCCGTCGCGGAGCTTCTCCCAGGGCAGGTCGATGGCCCTCGCGACTCGCCCGCGAGAGCCTTCTGGCCGCAGGTACCGCATCGGGTTGAGCGGCTTGGGTGCGTGCAGGTCGTTGGAGCCGAAAACGAAGACGCCAGGCCGGTCGAGCAGCGGTCCGAGCGAATCGAGGAAGCACCGCACGGCCTCCGGATGCGCGATGGAGTCTCCGGTGTTGACGACCAGATGCGGGTCCAGGTCGTCGAGCGTCCGGATCCAGGACATCAGCCGCTTGCGGCCCGGAGTGAGATGTGCGTCGGAGATATGCAGGACGCGCAACGGTTCGGAGCCTGGGGGCAGGACGGGAAGCTCATACCGGCGCAGAGCGAACCAGTTCCGCTCGATCACCGTCGTGTAGCCGACAGCCGCGGCACCAACGGCAGCGGCGACTGGGATTAGGGTTCGCAATCTCACTGATCCATGGTGCCATGACCGCAGGCGTGCCGCCGACCGCACGCCGTCAATGTCCGCTTCCTAGGATAGGCATGTGGCTGAACTCAAAGAGCGGCTGCGCGCGGACCTGAACGCCGCCATGCGGGCGCGTGACCAGGTGCGGATGCGCACCCTGCGGATGGCACTTAGCTCCATCACGAACGAGGAGGTGGCCGGTGCCTCGGCCCGCCAGCTCAGCGACGACGAGGTCATGAAGGTCCTCACCCGCGAAGCCAGGAAGCGCAGGGAAGCCGCCGAGGCGTTCGGCGCCGCAGGCCGGGCTGACCAGGCGGCCGCCGAGCGAGCCGAGGGAGAAGTCCTGGCCGGCTATCTTCCGGCGCAGCTCAACGACGACGAGCTGTCCGCCCTGGTGGCTGCGGCGATCGCCGAGACCGGCGCGAGCGGCATGCCAGGGATGGGTCAGGTTATGAAGACGCTGACCCCGCAGATCGCGGGCCGGGTCGACGGGGCGCGTGTCGCCGCCGAGGTTCGCCGCCGGTTGTCCGCCAGCTGAGCCCAGTTGTCTCGTTAGCCGAAACCCGCTTGTCCGCCAGCCGAGAAGACTAGCTGATTTAGGTGCGGATCGGCTCAGCTAGGTGTGGATTCGCCTGGCGGCTCTAGGTAACGGACGTCCCGGTCCTGCGGAGGGCGGCGGGGGTTGGCCCGCCGCCTTTGCCGCCTCCGCCGCCGGTCCCGCCGGTCCCGCCTCCGCCGCCGTTGCCGCCACCGCCCTTACCCTTCTTGGGCGGCGCCTTGGGCTGGACGACGACCTGGCCGTTGCCCATGCTGTTGAACGGGCTGTCGGGCGAGACCGGCACGAAGTCGGTGACCGGGCCGAGGTCGGCGTGATCGAACGACATGTGCCAGGTGGACCCGGGGGCATCCGCCCCGAACATCTCGCCTGGGCAGTACTGGGTACCGCTTTCCAGCCGGTAGCAGCTGCTCTGCCCGCCCATGGTGTCGCCGGTCGGGGAGATCGGGTTGAACACCGAGACGTAACCCACCAGGCTCGGCGTATAGCCCGCGAAGGCGGCGTACGGGGTGCCGTCGTTGTTGGCCACGTTGGAGGTGCCGGTCTTGCCGGCCGCCTCGCGCCCGGCCAGACCGCCGATGTTCCCCGCGGTGCCGGTGGTCAGGACGCCCTGCAGGATGTAGTTCACGGCATCGGCGACATCAGAAGATATCGCCCGGTGACAGCCAGCCGACGGCACCGCCATGGTGCCTCCGGTACCGGTGACGATCTTGTTGATCGCGACCGGCGAGCAGTACATGCCCCGGGACGCGACGGTGGCGTAGGCGGCCGCCATGGACAGCGGCGCGACGTTGACCGAGCCCAGGGTGAAGGACGGGATGTTATCCGCGGAATCCTGTCCGCCGTCCGGCTTGAGCAGTGATGTCCCGTCGGCCCTGGTCATGCCCAAGGCGACGGCGGTGTGGACGACGTTGCACAGGCCGACCTTCTTCTCGAGCTGGGCGTAGAACACGTTGACCGAGTTGGTCGTGCCGGTATAGAGCGAATCGGTTGACTTACTTCCGGGCCCTTCCGCGTTCGTCACGTTGTACGCGCCCGCCTGACCCTGGTAGACGCCCGCCGGGGCGCCCTGGCAGTCGGTGTAGCCGGTGACGGTGGCGCTGCCGGGCACGGTCAGCTGGAAGCCGAACGGTACGTCCTGCTTCAGCGCGGTGATCAGCGTGAACAGCTTCGACGACGAGCCGGTCTGGACCCCGGCGCTGCCCCCGTATTCGGTGTTCACCGCGTAGTCGATCTCGGTCTGGCCGCGGTTCGTCCCGTACGGCCTGTCCTCGGAGAGCGCCTCGATCTGGCCGGTGCCCGGCTTCACCATGGCCTCGGCGTCCGCGTTGTGACCCGGGTTGTAATAGCCGCTGCTGGCCGGCACGACGTAGTTCACCGCGTTGTAGGCGGCCTGCTGGTCCTGCTCGTTCAGCGTGGTGTAGATCCGCAGGCCGCCGGTGGCGAGCAGCTTGGCCCGGGCCATCGGGGTCTTGCCGTAGGCCGCGTCGTGCAGGAAGACCTCCTCCACGTACTGGCAGAAGAAGCCGGCCGTGCCCACCGAGCTGGCCTCGCAGCCGCTCTGCGGCTCCGCCACGTTCAGCCCGAGCGGCTTGGCCTCGTCGACGTGGGACTGCGCCTCGGTGAGCCCGTTGTTGGTCGCCGCCATCCGGGCCAGCACGGTGTTGCGCCGCTCGAGGGACACCCCGGGATGCAGGATCGGGTCGTACTCGGTCGGGTTCTCCACGATCCCGGCCAGCGTGGCGGCCTGGCTCACGGTCAGCTTCGACGCGGTCGTGCCGAAGTAGGTCTCGGCGGCCGTCTCGATCCCGTAGGCGTTGTAGCCGTAGTAGGCGTTGTTCAGGTACCCGGCCAGGATTTCCTGCTTGGACTGCTGGTGCTCGGCGGCCACCGCCATCCGCAGCTCGTTCAGCTTGCGGTTCAGCGTGTCGGCGTTTGCCGACTGCTCGGCCCCGGAGTTCTCCGCCACCTCGGCCTGGAGCAGCAGGACGTTCTTGACGTACTGCTGCGCGATCGTGGAACCGCCCTGGACCGGCTTGTGCTGCAGGTCGTTGACCGCCGCCCGGATGGTGCCACGCAGGTCGATCGCGCCGTGCTCCCAGTACCTGGAGTCCTCGATGGCGACGAGCGCGTTCACCATGTTCGGCGAGATCTGCTGGTAGGTCACCGGCTGCCGGTCCCAGCCGAAGTACTGGACCACGCCCCCCTTGACGCCGCTGTAGGGCACATCGACGCCGTACACGTACGCGAGCAGGTGGCCGTCCGAGTCCAGGATCTCTGACCGCTGGGGGAGTCCCTGGGCGGCCAGCGACACGGCAGTGAACTTGTCCGTCTCGTTCCTGACCAGGACCCCGGTCGCGGCCACGACCGGTAGCACCATGGCCGCGGCCAGGACCCCGCCGACCGCTGCGAAGGTGACGAGGCGTCCGAGTACGCTCGTCCGGGTAAATATCTCACCGCGCTGCACGCGACTCAGGGTACGCCGCGATTGCCACTAACTCGCGCTTGCACCGGACATACAAGTCCTAGACCTACCTAGATCTGCATGGATGAGGCCAACAATGGGTAAACAGGATTCCAGGTGCGAAGAAGTCACCACATGCCACCGGAGCCTCAAAAGTCACGGTCAGAGCATGAATGCATCCGGAGAGTAGCTATTTACGGGATTTCATATAGCCCGTGAGAACTATTTAGTAAATGACCATGCCGGGGTCTTGGCATTACGGCCGGACTTCCGTAAGTTGGCGGATCACGAACAGATAACCGTGGCAGTGCGGCCGCACGCACTGACCCCGGGATCGCAACCCCATCGAGACGACCGTCTCAGTGTTCGTGCTGGACGATCAAGAGGAGTGGGCACATGTGGATCACTGACTGGACCACACGCGCCGCATGCAAGGGAACCG
>Ga0302325_10021548_pt1 | contig 13495 bp, 8 predicted proteins | sample Palsa_T0_2_FD_201948 | JGI IMG/M metagenome (GOLD analysis project Ga0302325, IMG submission 201948) | Peat permafrost microbial communities from Stordalen Mire near Abisko, Sweden - Palsa_T0_2 | ecosystem: Environmental > Terrestrial > Soil > Palsa > Peat permafrost | place: Sweden: Abisko... | reverse complement strand
GCGACACGAAGAAGCGCGACGAACCCGGATCGCCCTGCCGCCCGGCGCGGCCGCGCAGTTGGTTGTCGATGCGCCGGCTCTCATGCTTGTTCGTGCCGACGACATAGAGTCCGCCCAGCGCCGCCACTCCCTCGCCAAGCTGGATGTCGGTGCCGCGGCCCGCCATGTTGGTGGAAATGGTCACGGCCCCGCGATTGCCGGCCTGCCCGACGATCGCGGCCTCCAGTTCGTCGTTGCGCGCATTCAATACCTGGTGCGGGATATCCGCCAGCATGCGGCTCAACCCTTCCGATTCCGCCACGCTGGCCGTCCCCACCAGCACCGGCCGGCCGGTAGCGTGCGCCCGCCGGATCTCTTCCGCGACGGCGCGTTCCTTCTCGGGCTTCGTCGCGAAAACCGCGTCGGGCTGGTCCACGCGGATCACCGGCCGGTTGGTGGGAATGGCTTCCACGCGCAGGCCGTAGACCCTTCGCAGCTCGAGCGCTTGCGTGCGAGCCGTACCCGTCATGCCGCACACCTGCGGATATTGCGCGATCAGATGCTGCAGTGTGATGGACCCCAGGATCATGCCTTGTGACTTGGGGATCACCCCTTCCTTTGCCTCTACCGCCGTGTGCAGCCCCGCGGGCCAACGGCGGTCCTGCGCGATGCGCCCCTTGAACTCGTCCACCATTTCGATAGCGCCGTTCTTGACCACGTAATCCACGTCGCGCCGCAGCAGCGCGTGCGCGTGCAGGGCATCCTGTACCGCGGTATGCAGGCGCAGGTTGCCGTCGTCGTACAGATTGCCGCGGCCGTAGGCATCCTCCACCGCGTGGATGCCCCAATCCGTGAGCGCCACGTTGTGCGCGCCCACATCCACGGTGTAATGGAGCTCCTCATGGAAGTGCCGCACCACTTGATCGGCGCCGAACGCCAAAGCGGTATCGCCCATGTTGCCGCCCGCGATCACCAGCGGCACGCGCGCTTCGTCGATCAGGATCGAATCCGCTTCATCGATCACGGCCGCCGCGAACAGACGATGCACCTGGTCGCGTGGATGAAGCGCCAGGCGGTCGCGCAGGAAATCGAAGCCCACTTCGTTCGCGGTGGCGTATGTGACGTCGCACGCATAAGCCGCGCGCCGTTCGTCCGGCGGCATCCCCTGCTGGATGTGGCCAATGGAAAGGCCCAGGAAGCCGTAGATATCGCCCATCCATCGGGCATCGCGGCGGGCCAGGTAATCGTTCACCGTCATCACGTGAACGCCTTTCCCCTGACGGGCCAACCAGGCCACCGCGGGCACGGCCGTCAACGTTTTGCCCTCGCCCGTCTGCATCTCCGCGATGCTGCCACGCGCCAGGGCCAGCGCGCCGCGGATCTGCACATCGAACATCTCCTGGCCCAGCAGCCGCGACGCCACCACCGCGGTCACCGCCACGAATTGAAACAGATCTTTCGCCCGTTGTGCGGCTAGCCGCAAATCGTCGTCGTCGAGACGGGCGAATTCGCCGCGCATCGCATGGATTTGCCGGATGGTGGCTTGATCGCCACGCGCGGACGCAACTATAGAACGTAGCAATTGACGCATGCTCTCCTCCTCTTTGGCAATGAATTATCGGGCTTGGTTGTTAAGAGAGGAGGGAAGCGGGTGGCGGGCGCTGGAACAGAGACTGGTCGAGAACCAGTGATGCTACCGGGATCTCATCATACGGATTGGGAGACGCCACTTGTATCCGAGGCGAGAAGGCGGCGGGTAAGTCCGCGGCCTCACGCTCCGCACAGCGCGCCCCGCGCTCGACACAAACGATTTCGTATGCAGCCCGTGTGGTTACGATTCGCGAAGCCGCCAAACCGGGGCCCGCGGCCGCCAGGGCAAGAGCGGCCAGCAGCCAAAATGTCAGTCGAGGCTTCACTGACTAAGAGTATCGCACAGATTTTCATGTGAAACGGAATCTCTCTAGCAACCACTATCTACTGCATGCGAGGTTGACCGACGTGCGCGGCGCCCGAAAGCGCGCGCACGATGGACCCTCGGTGCCAACTAAAGGAGAAAGTGAATGAGTATTACCATGCAAGGCGGCTGGACCGTGTCGGTCAAGTCGAAGAGCGCCGCATTCGCGCAGCGCTTTGTTGTTTCCCAGCCGGGCAAACCAGACATTATCGTCGATGGAATTGCCGGTAATTCCGTTTTTGTCAACGCACCCAATTGGTCCGTCAACATCCAAAGCCAGTCGGGCAGTGGTAAGCCGTGGCTGGATTCCCGGCAGCGCATCGGCGTTCCGTCCGTCCACGGCAGTACGCTCAGCTTCGACATCCGGTCCGACGATACCGCCGGCGATGGCGATTTTAACGATCTCATCCTGACTTGCGGCATGCTGTTCTCGGTGACGGACTACGTTCTCTATGGCAATGTCGAAACCTACACCGGCCCCTGTTTCTGGAATCCGTGCCTGCCTTGGATTGTGATCGAAACGCCGGTGGCCCTGCAGCAGGCGTTGCTGAACCCGGCCCTGCGAGCCATCATCCAGCAGCTCTATCCCAGCCGCGTGCCCAAGCGTCCCGGCCCGACGCCCGATCCGGGGCCGTTGTTCACCCCGCTGGTCATCCCTACCGGTACGCCCGTGCAGAATCCCGGTTTGGTCTTCAACTCGGCTGCCGCCCAGGCGCCCGCGCCCAGCTTCGAAATCAAGAGCGCCGCGGACGTCAAGAAGTATCAGGACACTGCCGCCGCGCAACTGCGCGCCACCGCATCGCCTGTCCTGCTCGACGGTTCCGCACCCGGCACTTCCGCTTTGACCCCCGCCGAAGCGCTGTCCATCGGCCAGCTCCGCGACGGTATCGCCAGGTTCTTTGAGTGCAGTACCGCGGCGGCTCCTGGGCTGCTGCTGAACTTCCAGGAGTACACCCAAACCAGCGCCGAGCAAGCCGGAGGTCCTTACACCGGTACCGGCGTCCGCGAAGACCTGGGCCTGGCAGTAACCGATGAGTTGGGTAACTATATCTTCCGCTTTACTTACGCCGTGTGGAGCCGTTACTTCCCCATAGTCGTCGACGAAGTGCCGGGTCCCATCATCGGTGAGATACCGATCGGCCCGCTCCTCCATCCCAACGTCATCGTGCAGGCGCTGGGTTCTTCCATGCAAGTGGAATACGAAACAGCGCCGTATTACGACATCCCCAACCTGTTCCGCATCAACCTTTGCATTCCGCGCGGCAGCATCACGAATCCAGCCCCGGGCTGTGCCGGCTACGACCGCACCATCTATCAGATTGGCGACGTCGTGGTGCTGCACAATGCCTTGGGCGGCTCGCCGAACACCCTGGACAGCACCGGACGCATCACCTGCCGCAATGCCAACGCCCCGCAGGTGAATTGCGCCGGCTGGCGCGGCGAACTTTGGCTATGGGCCTGTTTCGGCAACACGGGCGTAGCCACCTATACCGTTCGCTACAGCTTCAATGGCGGCTCGACCTTTAGCTTCGTCAGCGAACCGTTCGATCTCAACTATATTCCGGCCTTCGCGCCGGGATACACCGGCACGCCGGTCGGCCCTACCCCTCTGGCCGTTGATGTGGATGGCAATCCGCCCCAGACAGTGCCCACTTATGCCAACCATGAAGGCGATTCCGACTGGCTGGACAATACCCTCAAGCTGATCCTGAGCAGCTCACTCTATCAGCCTCCCAGCGGGCCCGGACCCGTGTTGTTCAAGATCGAGGGATATGACAGCGCCGGCCATCAGGTGCCCTCCAGCGTGGATAGCATTACGCTCTACATAGATAACGTGCTCACCACCGGTTCGATCGAATCGGTCAATCTGGGATCGCCCGCGGGCTTGGATGAGTGCGCGCTACTGACTCTTCCCTCCGCCAATGCGCCTCTCACGGTGCAGTATTTTGTGGACAACGCGCAAGGCATGCTTGAGGACTGGGAACTTACAGTCACCAGGGGTAATAACTTCGGCATGCCCGTTACCGTGGTGGGTGGAGTCACTCCCCAGAGTTATCCCGCGGCCGGTCTGTCCGACCCCTGCAACTTTGAAGGGTCGCCGGATTACCCGTTGGACTCCGGCGGGTTCACCGATACCACCCTGCAACCCGGCCCGCACGTCGATCCGGGTACCACTACCTCCAACAGCAATTGGCTGCCCGCTGGTTTCAGCTTCTGTGCTTTCGCTTTCACCCTGATCGCGCTCGACCGCGTCACCGATGGCCAAAATGGTTATCCGGAGACGGTCTTCTGGCAGGATCTGGTCGGGATTAACGCCCCGTCGTCCTAACGAAGTCTTTGCTTTGCGGAGTGGCTGGGATGGGCTAACATGCCCTCCCAGCCACACTCTTCGAGCGGAAGTCGTGTTACATGGACTTTTACTACCTTACCATCGGCATCCTCGGCGTCTGGCGGATCACTCATCTGCTCCAGGCCGAGGATGGGCCATGGGACTTAGTCGTCCGGCTGCGCCGCGCCCTGGGCATAGGGTTCTGGGGCCGCCTGCTCGACTGCTTCTACTGCCTGAGCCTCTGGATCGCGGCGCCTTTCGCCTGGCTCCTCGGACCGGACCTCAGGCATTGCCTGTTACTCTGGTTCGCGCTTTCCGGCGGCGCCATTTTGCTGGAGCGTGCGACGCAACCAACGCCGCACGCTACAGCGCCTTATTGGAAAGAAGAGGATAATCCCCATGCCATGTTGCGGACAGAAGAGACTAGCTCAGTTGGCGGCCAACCCACCGGCCAGTAACCCGCGTGCGCCGGTTCCCGTGCCACGAGTCAACGCCGTCGCTTTCGAGTATCTTGGAAATCGAGTCCTTACAGTCGTGGGACAAGGCACTGGACGCCAGTACCGCTTTGTAGGCAACGGCGCGAAGCTAACGGTGGACGGCCGAGACCGGTCGTCGCTCGCCGTAGTGCCCAGCCTCCGCGCAGTTAAATAGTGGGGCAGGCCTTTGGCCTGCGACTTGACCCGCGCGGCCTCCCAGGCCGCTTCCGCCTTTTGGGGCGGCCAGAGCCGGCTGCGGGCAGAATTGCCCGCCCCACGGTGAAAAAGTAGAAACTCGAGCGCCAACAGCCTCCCAGGCCGCCTCCGCCTCTACAACATCCGCCGGCGCGGACCACCAGGCTGACGAGCGCAACCGCGCAATGGCCGGACCTCAGTAGCCGGCCCGCGCTGCGTCCCGCAACCCAGAGGGGTAGGTCCGCGCCGGACGAATAGCGAATAAATTACGGCGGCCGCCCTCCGGTGGCAGGAGGAGATGACTCATCTGCCGCGACCGCCAACTATCTTATCGGACCATTTGCGGAAAACTTGCTCACGCCAGCGCGCGCCGGCAATACTCGTAACACTTCCGCATTTCCACCACCGTGTCGCCGCCCTCATACTCGTATTCGATGTTAGCCGGAATCGGGTACTTATTCACTTTGAGCAGTTGCAGCACTTCCTTGATCGGCGTGTCGCCTTCGCCGAACGGCATGTTCTTCCCCTGATTCTTCTTGCGGTCCTTGATGTGCAGCGTCACGATGCGCTCGTGGTGCTCAGCGATATACTCTACCGGATCGTAACCCGCCGCCCAGAAGTGCCCGATGTCCAGATTCACCGCGATATACTTCGACATCTTCATGGCCGCTGCAAAGCTCTCGGGCTTGGCGAATTCGTTGGGGTCTTTGATATTGGAGTGGCCGTGCATCCCCACCACGATCTTGTATTTCTCGGCCTGCGCCGCAATGCGCGGAGTCACCGGCAACGTGGCCGATGTGGTCATTATCTTGACACCCAGCGCCTGCGCCATCTCGAACCCGCGTGCGATCTCCTCGTCCGTGAAATCGTCGCGCATGTTGTAGGCATAAGCCGAAAGCTCGATGCCTGCTTGATCGAATTTGCGCCGGATCGCGCGGATGTCGTCGAGCGGCACGGTCAGCCTCCATGTCCGCAGCGCCTCGCGCGGCAGCGCCGGCTCCACGTGCCCCATCGACAACTCGCACGAGCTCAAGCCGACATCGACGAAGCCCTGGATGGCCGCGTCCAGCGGCCGGTCGCGAAAGCTATACGACTGCGCGCCGATCAGCACGCCGTTGACGCGCGAATCCAGTTTGCCGAACGCGCGCGCCAGCGGCAGCGAGCCGAGCGCCAACCGCGCAAAATCCCGTCGGGTATGCACAAGGTTCCTCATCAGGAACCAAGATTGTATCCGATTCGCTATCTTGCAGAGGTGAACCTGCCAGGCGAACTGGCACCCGTCTATAGGCTGCCAATTCGCGCTCGCTCGGTGGTGTTTTCCGGGCGCATCAAGGGCCCGATGTTAGAGGGCCATGACTGCTCTATAATTTCGCGCGCGGCTCGCTAGTTGGCGACGAGGGACAATATTACTGCCTGTGCGCCGCCTCGCAGCCTGCACCGGTCACTTTTAAATCGCCGGCAGACCGATAGTGGATCGGTAAATTGCGGCCATATTTCCAATAAGTTCGCCAGTAATTGTATAATTCCTTACCGCTATTCTCGACATCTTTTCGCTTTTTTCCGTTGACTTTTATTTCCAGCCGAAGTATTCTTGCTGAAACTGCACATCCACGGAGGAATTTTGATGCGCACGGTCGGACTTAGGTTGCTGATTTCATGCGGCCTGCTGTTGACCGCTTACCCGGCCGTCTCTCAGACGCCTGGAACGCCCCCAGCGAACATTGACCCGGACCTGCCGTACGGTGGTCCTGCGATAGCGCCTGGAACGTGGTCCTCACCCCCCCAGGAGCGCCTTCCGGCCCCGACACCAGCAGCCTCTGTGGCAGCACGGACCCCTGCGTTCTGACCGGCCAGTACAACCAGCATCGGAACAGCACCAACAAGAACGCGGGCAACCTTGGCGGAATGGCAAACTCTGGCGCTTACAGCACCTTTGGCCTAGCCTATCTCTATGCGGTGACGAATCCTGCGCTCGGCAAGAACAACGAGCCGGTAATCGCGCAACCTCTCTATGTCACCAACGTCACCACTAACCTTGGCAGCTCGCCCAACTGCAACACGACCGCCTGCAACATCCTCGTCGTGGCCACATTGAGCGACACGGTCTATGCCTTTGACACGGGAATCGCGCCAAACTCGTCGGGGGCGGGAAACATGCTTTGGCACACCAGCCTGGTCGGGCACTGCGGCGCCAACGGCGCCCCTTTCAACAACATGTACAATGGCTTCCCAGGCCCCCAGAACCTCGGCTATTACGGCGCGGTGGCCACACCGGTCATCGACACAGCGTCCGGAGTGCCCACCGCGTTCGTCGTGTCGGGGTGCGTCAACGCCCAGCTGTCGCCAAAGACGATCCAATGGTTCATCGACGTCACCACCGGCGGCAGCGTGGGTTCCTTCGCCCTGACCGACAGTGTCGACACGTTCAACGCTCAGAACCAGATTGCACGCGCCTCGCTGCTGCTGACGCACCCCGCCAACGGCCTAACCTACGTCTATGTCACTTTTGGCGACGGCGTGAGGGAGATCGGGGCGGAGGACAACTCTGGTGGCTCCAGTTATCGCTACACGGGCGCGGAGTTCGTTTTGAAGTACATGTACTCCTCGCAGAGTTTCGTCTTCGCCAACACTTTGAAACCCGCCTTCGAGACAACCTGCACGAAGGCCTCAGGCTGCACGTCGACCAACCTATTTCCCGCGGTGTGGACGGGCACCGACAACAACTACCCGAACGGCGGGCCAGCCGGGCCGGGGCCGTTCACGGGCTGCCAAGGGGCCTGCTGTGCCGCAGGCACGTGCTGCGTCTTGCCCACCCCGCTGCCTCCTCAGGGAACCGGACAAACCACCAGCAACTGTTCAACCGGCTCCAATTGGGCGGCCAATGGCGGGGGCTGTTGGATGTCATCGCGGGGCCCGGCATCGAGCGGAAACGCCGATGTCCTGCTCGCGTGCGGCAACGGCGCATTCGCCTGCGCGAGCACGGGACAGGGACAGACAGGCTGCCTTACGGTAGGTGGCGTAACATATTGGGGCCAGTCGGCGATCGAACTTCCGGCCGGCAACCAGACGAGCCCCACGGCGCCGCTGGACTTCTACGCGCCAAACCAGCAGAACTATACCTGCACCACGCCCAGTTGCACGCCGAGTTGGGACCCATCGCCGGCCCCTTATGAGACGGAAGAACTCAGCCGCGTGGACCAGGACTTCGGCACCGGCGGGATGGTGGTAATCCCTCAGCCCAACGTGAACTTCGTGGTCACGGCGGACAAGGCCGGCTTCGTCTACGTGATGCCGCCACCCTCCGGAGAGACAAGCGGCAGCAGCCTCGGCGAGTTCCAGGGCGGCGATGCCGGCCTCACAGGCGCCGGGCTGTCCTTGAACTACGAGACTCAGGCTCCCTTTCGCGCCAGCCGTCTGCCCGACGCCACTAACCCACCCCAGGTTTGCCCTACGGTCAACATAAACGGCCAGATAGGCAGCAGCACCGCGAGCTGCGATGAAATTCACGAAATTGCCTACGAGGGTTACGATAATCTCATTTTTATGTGGCCCTCGAACGAGACGGTCATGACTTACCAGGGAACGTTCAGCGCCGGAACGCCGACCGAGTACAGCTTCGCGGGCAGGATCAGCCCGTGCACCGGGACGGCTCTCTACTGCACAAGCTTCCCGCAGGCCGACCCGGCCTCGGCGGGCGGAGCCATGGCCGTGGCCATTGACCAAACTACGACGACCGGCTCCTGCACGGCCGGCATGTTGCCCTGCATTGCGCTGTGGAGCGTCGTGCCGCAGCCTAACAATAATAACCCGCAGGGGAGCGGCCCGATCGCCAGCCTCGGCTCGCTTTACGCATACAATGTAAGCAGGGCGAATCTGCCGAATAACCCGTTGACCCACGTGTGGGATTCCACCGAAGCGGCTTGCGGGGGCCCGAATACGCCCACTATAGCCAGTTGGTTCTCCACGGCATTTACCGAACCCAGCCTCGCGGACATTACGGAGTCGAGTACAAAATACGGAGCCGTGTATGTGCCGATGGTGTGCGCGGTGACGAGCGGAGGCCCGTTCAAGAACTGCGGCTCGGCCGAAACCGCGGCGGCAAGCGGCGTCCTGGTATTCGCGCGATGCCCGTGATAGCGTGCGGTAGGAGGAATCGGATGCTCAAAAAACCGGCCGTCGCACTGCTGGTCGTCTTAGTCTGCCGAGCCCAGGGAGCGGCGGGCCAAGCCCCCGTCTATAAGCTCTTGTACTCGCCCCCACCCAGTAACACTAACCTGGGTAGCTTCTACGAGTTATTCGAGGGCAAGCCAGGACTGTTCTATGTCCTGAGCGCATGGACGGGTGGCACAACCGGAGCCTCGATTTTCACGGTGAGCAGCGGCGGGGTGTTCAAGCCGATATACTCTTTTCCGCCCGCCACATTCGTTAACGTCCTCCAGCCGACAAATGGCGAACTGTACGGTTCGGGGTACACAGGAATTCCGCCCAACAGCACGAACTTCTATTATTCGATGGGTGCCTCAGGAGGCAACCTGCAGGAGTATCCGATGCCGGCGCCGTGGGCCCCTGGGTTCGAGACCACGGTAGCGCCGCCCAATCAGATGTATGATCTGGTGGGGCAAATAACCACCAATCACACCCTGTGGGCATTCGCACGCGTGTCCGAATCCGGACGACTTACCATCCTGCATCAGTTCACGGCCAGCGAAGGAGTGCCGGCATATACTGCAATTATCTTGGGCCCTGACGGCAACTTTTACGGCATCGGAGCGCAAAGCCCGGTCGGCATCAGCCCGACGTTCATCTATCAATTCACACCCGCTGGCGCCTACTCGCGGATACTCACCTTTCCGCAGGTTCCGAGCTACGACGCTCTTCCCATCGTCGCCGCCACGGATGGAAACATCTACGGGACGTTCGCCAAGGGCGGCGTCAACAACACCGGGCTAATCTATCAAGCCACGCTATCCGGCCAGTTGCACCTCCAGGCCAGTTTCCCGGCCTCCATCAGCTCGCCGCGCACGCTCATGCAGGCTGCCGATGGCGATCTTTACGGCACCACGGTTTACAACCAGATTTTTCGCTACAACCTGACCACACATGCGTTGACGTTGGTGTACCAGATGGATGTGGCCGGCGCGCAGGGCGAGTGCCCTTGCGCGCTCGTGGAAGGCACGGATGGCAGGTTGTATGGCGCCGCTTCCAATGGCGGCCCTTACCCTGGCATGGGCGCCGTGTTTAGCCTGGATATCGGACTGCCGAAGCCCCTACCCGCCGTCACCGGGCTTTACCCATCGTCGGGCGCGGCGGGGCAAAAGGTGCTGTTGTGGGGCAACTATCTGCTCGGCGCAACCTCGGTGAGCTTTGACGGCGTGCCCGCGCAATATATCGGAGTAACCTCGATCCAGTCCGTCTGGGCCACCGTGCCGGCGGGCGCGGCCACCGGTCCTGTCACAGTCACCACACCGATCGGCTCCTTTACCACGACGACTAACTTCACCGTGCCTTAACTATTTGCTATGTTGCAAATGTGAGCGAGATTCGCACTCTGCTGGACACCCTCGATGCCGCCGAAGGCCGCCGCACAGCCATCGTATTGCCCGACGCGGGCTTGTCCGTCACTTACGACGACCTACGCCAGCGCGTGCATTCCATGGCTGCGGCGTTGCGCCAGGCCGGCATCGCGCGCGGCGATCGCGTCGCGCTGGCGCTGCCCAACGGCTTGGACGCCATCGTGGCATTCCTCGCCGCATCCGCCGCCGGCACCGCCGCGCCCCTGAATCCCGGCTACAAGTTCGAAGAGTTTTGTTTCTTCCTCACGGACACCAACGCCAAAGTGTTGATGGTCCCCAGCGGCGAGGGCGCCGAAGCCCGCCGCGCCGCGGAGCAGGCCGGCATCCCCGTGCTCACGCCGGATATTCACGCCGCCGGCGACGCGCCGCAGCCCGCCCCTGACGATATTTCCCTGGTGCTGCACACCAGCGGCAGCACCGGCCGCCCCAAGCGCGTGCCGCTCCGCCATCGCAATCTGGCCGCATCTACGCGCAACATCGCCGAGACCTACGCCCTCGGCCCCGCCGATGTTTCGCTCTGCCTCATGCCGCTGTTCCATGTGCATGGCCTGATGGCTTCCACCATGGCTACCTTGCTGACCGGCGGCACGCTGGTGGTCCCCGCGCGATTCAACCCCATGACGTTCTGGCGCACGGTTCGAGACCACGGCGTCACCTGGTATTCGGCGGTGCCCACCATTCACCAGCTCATCCTCACGCGCAAAAGCGCCGGCGAGCACAAGCTGCGGTTTGTGCGCTCGTGCAGCGCCGCGCTGGCGCCCGACCTGATGCGCCGCATGGAAGAGTACTTCGGCGTGCCCGTGCTGGAAGCTTACGGTATGACCGAAGCTTCCCACCAGATGGCCTCCAACCCCCTGCCGCCCGCCGCGCGCAAGGCCGGCTCCGTGGGGCCGGGCACGGGTGTGCGCCTCAGCATTCGCGACGAGCAGGGCGGGGAACTGCCCTCAGAAAAAGCCGGCGAGGTCTGCATCGACGGCCCCGGCGTGATCCGCGCTTACGAGAACAATCCCGAGGCCACCGCAAAGTCGTTTTTTGGGGAATGGTTCCGCACCGGCGATCAGGGCATTCTGGATGCCGACGGATATCTGCATTTGACCGGCCGCATCAAAGAGCTGATCATACGCGCCGGCGAGAATATCGCCCCGCGCGAGATCGACGAAGTGCTGCTGGCGCATCCCGCGGTCGCGGAAGCGGTCTGCTTCGGCGTGCCGCATCCCACGTGGGGTGAGGAGGTGGAGGCTGCCGTCGTGCTGCGTCCCGAAACTCCAGCGGATGAGGCGGCTCTCATCCGCTTCTGCCGCGACCGGCTGGCGGATTTCAAGTGTCCCAAGAAGATCCACCTGGTGGAATCGATTCCGCGCACCGCCACAGGCAAGATCCAGCGCCTGTTTGTGGGGCAGGCCCTTGGCCTGCGGCCGGCCCCCGGCCGGCCTCCTGGCCCCGGAGCCCGCCAGTGAAATTCGTAATCGCCGGCGCCGGAGCCGTGGGCGCATACATCGGCGCGGCCATGGCGCGCGCCAATCTGGATGTCACCCTCATCGCGCGCGGGCCGCAACTCGAAGCCATCCAAGCTCGCGGCGTGCGCGTCCTCAGCCCCGACGGCGATTTCGCAGTGCGCCCTAAAGCCACCGGCGATCTGGAATCCATCGGCCCGGCCGACGTAGTCTTCCTGGCCGTGAAAGCCCACAGCCTCCCGCAACTAGCGCCGCGCCTCGCCTGCCTGCTGAGTCCCGAGACTTGCGTGGTCAGCCTGCAGAACGGCGTGCCCTGGTGGTTCACACCGCTGGAGCGCGTGGACCCCGGTGGCACAATCGCCGCCGCCATCGACGCGCGCCGCGTGGTGGCTTCGTTGGTGTATTTCGCCACCGAAATCGCCGAACCCGGCGTCGTCCGCCACATCGAAGGCCATCGCCTCTCGATCGGCGAACCGGATGGCGCGCGCTCCGCTCGTTGCCGCGCGATCGCCGAAGCTCTCATCGCTTCAGGGCTGCGCTGCCCGATCACCACCCACATCCGCGAAGAAATCTGGGTGAAGATTTTGGGCAATGTGGCGTTCAATCCCATTAGCGCGCTCACCGGCGCGACGCTGGCCCGCATGACCGCCGACCCGGATGTTTCGGCTCTCGTCCGCGCCATCATGGCCGAAGCGGAATGCGTCGCCACGCGCCTGGGCATGAAACTGCCGGTGACTATCGAGCAGCGTATGGCCGGCGCGGCCAAGGTCGGCGAGCACAAGACTTCGATGCTGCAAGACCTGGAGGCCGGCCGGCCGTTGGAACTGGAAGCCGTAGTCGGCGCAGTGCTGGAACTAGGCGAACGCCTGGGCGTGGCTATGCCAGCCACGCGCGCCGTTTACGCCTGCACCAAACTGCGCGCCGCCCCACGCTGACTAGTGGGGCAGCCCCGTGGGCTGCAAGCGGCGTCCTACGCCGCACCGCCGGAGGCGGACCGAGGCGAACGTCTGAGACACCGTACTAAGCTGGGCCAACCGGGGATGTGCAGAACGCGCAACGCTTCGCCAGGATAGGAATCGTACTCAGGCATTCCGGACACTGCTTCGTGGTGGGATCGGGCGGGGCCTCTCCGCGGCGCGCGCGCGCCATCACCGCGTTTACCGGCACCACTACGAAGAAGTAGATCGCGGCGGCTACCAGGAAAAACGCAACCGCCGCATTAATGAAATCGCCGATAAGAAACAGACTTCCGTTTACTGTGAACTTGATCGCGGAAAAATCCGGTTTGCCCACGATGGCTGCGATCAGCGGCGTGATCAGATCCTTGACCAGCGCGGTCACCACCGCGCCAAATGCGCCGCCAATGACCACGGCGACCGCTAAATCGATAACATTGCCCCGCAGCAGAAACTGCTTAAAGCCTTTCAGCATATTTCCTCCGAGAGGCTATTGTAGCGAAGATGTTTCGATTCGCGTGAACTCGCGTCGATTCGGCTGATTCTTACTTGTGTGGACTGTTAGACGCGCCCCCGCCA
>Ga0302325_10021547_pt1 | contig 13495 bp, 11 predicted proteins | sample Palsa_T0_2_FD_201948 | JGI IMG/M metagenome (GOLD analysis project Ga0302325, IMG submission 201948) | Peat permafrost microbial communities from Stordalen Mire near Abisko, Sweden - Palsa_T0_2 | ecosystem: Environmental > Terrestrial > Soil > Palsa > Peat permafrost | place: Sweden: Abisko... | reverse complement strand
GCGTCCTGGTAGGCGCTGGCGAGGTTGTTGCGCGAGCTCAGGGTGCGGGGGTGGTCCGGGCCCAGGACGCGTTCGCGGGCGGCCAGGGTCTGCTCGTTCAAGCTGATCGCCTCATCAAAGCGGCCCGCGTCCTGGTAGGCGACGGCGAGGTTGTTACGCGCAGCCAGGGTGTCGGGGTGGTCCGGGCCCAGGACCCGTTCGCGGGCGGCCAGGGCCTGCTCATGCAAGCTGATTGCCTCACCGGTGCGGCCCGCGTCCTGGTAGGCGATGGCGAGGTTGTCACGCGAGCTCAGGGTGCTGGGGTGGTCCGGGTCCAGCACGCGTTCGCGGGCGGCCAGGGTCTGCTCGTTCAAGCTGATCGCCTCATCGAGGCGGCCCGCGTCCTGGTAGGCGACGGCGAGGTTGTTGCGCGCAGCCAGGGTGTCGGGGTGGTCCGGGCCCAGGACGCGTTCCTGGTCAGCTACCAGCCGCTCGCCGATCACGATGGCCTGCGCTGCGCTATCGCCGAGATTGCCCAGGAACAAGGCTGCCCAGAATCTGAGCCCGACCATGCCGCGGTCCAGGTCACTGCCGGGCGGGCACCGGGCCGCGGACTCATCCAGGGCCAGGATCTGCTCCACCAGGTCCCGGGTGACAGCCCGGTCCTCATACCACCGCTCCTCCAGCGATGCCGCCAGTCCGTCGAGCAGCCGCGCGGCCGCCTGGCAGACCGCGGTCAGGGCGCCGTCAGCGGCCAGGTTCTCCCGGATCACCCGCATCACCAGCCGGTGCGCGCTGACCGCGGACCCATCCACGCTGAAGGTCAGCAGCGACGCCCCGGCCAGCCGCGCCAGCACCCGGTCCGCCACCTCCGGCGCCAGCGCAGGCACCGGCCCCTCCCGGCCCGCCAGACCCTGCCTGGCCGCCGCCTGGATCAGCGACCGGCCCACCCCGGCCGCCGACAGCACCGCCGCCAGGTCCATCACCGCCCCGCACGCCCCGCCCTGCTCACCCGCGCGGACAGTATCCAGCGACAGCAGCACCGCCGCTGCCACCCCCCGCGGGTACTGCCCGGCCTCCTCCGTGGCCAGCAGATCCGCGACCGGCAGGCGGCGCAGCCGGTCCAGGTAGGTGCCATAAGGCACGTGCTGGCTGGCGATCACCGCCGCGGCCTGCGCCAGCGCCAGTGGCAGGCACCCCAGCTCCTCGGCCAGCACCCGGGCCCCGGCAGCATCAGCCTGCCCGGTCCGGGCGGCCAGGAATGTCAGCGCCTCGGCCTCGGAGAACACATCCACCGCGACGCCCGCCCCCAGGAACGCCACCGACTGGTAGTTGCTGGTGATGATCACCCGGGCCGCCCCGGCCGCCGGGAGGAACGGCCGCAGCAGCCCCGGGTCGGTGGCGTTATCGAAGACCAGCAGGCACCGCTCCCCGTCGGCCTCCAGCTGGTGCCGCACCGCCCGGCCCGCCGCCACCGCATCCCCGCCACCTTCGGCTAGGCTCAGCGCGGCGGCGGCCTCGGCCAGGCCCGCCAGCACTCCCGCCCGGTCCTCGGCGTTGACCCAGGCCACCAGCCGCCACCCCGCGGCCAGCTTGGCCCGGGCATACGCCGCGGCCAGGTGCGTCTTGCCGACCCCCCGCATCCCGGTCAGCGCCTGCACCACCTGTACCCGCGACCCAGGGCCGGGCGCGTCCAGCGCGGCCAGCAGGTCCGCGCGCGGCTGGAACCCCAGCGGCTCTTGCGGAATCTCCCCGGCCACCACCACCGCCGGAACCGGACCGCCCGGCACCCGGCCACCGGCCCGCCGGGCCCTGGCCAGCTCCCGCAGCGACCGCTCCACCAGCTGCCCCAGCGCAGCCGGGCTGCCAAACGAGCCCGTCACCAGGCCGCTCTCGCGGACCCGGCAGCGGAACGCGTCCTGCCGCGCCCCGAACTCCCGGTCGATCAACGCCGACACCGGCAGGCCCACATCGGTAGCGCCCTCATCCAGCACGAACACCAGCCGGTCCAGGCCCGCCTCAGTCGCGGCCTCGAACTCCAGCTCGGTATAGGACACCTCCGGCTTGTCCCGCACCAAGGAGCCGTACCGGGTGCCCAGCACCCCCACATACACCTCACACCCCCGCACCCGGTCCACGCACAGCCCGGCCGCAGGCTGATCGGCGGCGGGGAAATCAGCCATGTCCACGATCACGTGACCGGCCGCGGAGATCGCCCGCTCCACAGCGGCCACATACGAATTCCCCGGCGGGAACTCCCGCAGCTCAGAGGTATGCGACACGAATACCCGCCACCCGGCACCATCGCCGGAGCCATCCGAGCCAGCCACGCCCAACCCCCGTCCACCCACGAGCAGTGCAACCCAGCTGGGCATCCGAACGGCATAGGCAGGGCTGCGCCGTCCAGCAGATGCCATGCCGGGCAGTGACCCAGCGTAGCCCGATGTCGCAGGCCGGGAAAGATATAGGCAAGGACACCCAACCGTGCGCATGGTTGCAATTCGGGTTGCAGTTCAAAGCCGTGCAGCGTCGTCCACGCAGAACCCAATAAGCTCGCCGGTCCAGCCTGAACCGACCCGAACCACTCTGCCCCGAGCTGCTAATGCGGTTGATGCTCGCGGGCCACTGCCAAGGGCGCGAGTCCCTCACAGTTTTCTCACAAACTGACCGGACGGTACCGGACTATGGCATGTATCTCGGACACCGGGCAGGACGCTGACCTGCGGACACGGATGTCGGCGCACTGGCCGGACAGGCTCCATTGATCTACGGATCAGATGCTCCCGTGTCCGCTGCGTGCCCGAGCTGAGGAGCTGCGCGGGTTCGCGCGTCCGCAGAAGCGCAGAAAGCCGCAGGTCAAGAAGTGGTCCTGTAAACCGATTTGTAAACCGGACGCAGCGGGGCAGGCTGAGACGAGAGAGATGCAGAGGGCCGGGGACGACTTCAAGCCGCCGGTCGGCCGAGGTCAACGCGGTGACGAGAGACTGCCCGAGACAGTGGAGACGCACGTCGCACTGCTCATAACCCAGAGGTCGCGGGTTCAAATCCCGCCCCCGCTACTAGTTTCCGCAGGTCGAGGCCCTTTCCCGGCAGGGAGAGGGCCTTTTGCGTGCCGGACGCTGTAGTAAAGAATGTAGTAGCAAGCGGGCTCCGCGCGGCCTGACAGCGCGACAGGGGAGACGGGATGGCACGGGACGAGACAGCCTGGACGTGGTGGACGCTGCCGCCCGCGATCGCTGGGTGCTTCGCCTGGTAGGTACCACAGGTACCTACCAGTCTCTTCCTGTCCGTGCCGGACTCGCCAGAACGCGCGTAGCCGCGGCCGAGTTACCTCGGGGCGCCGGGCACCTGTTCGCCGCATCCGGTTACCAGGAGTGCGAGGACCAGCCCTTACTCGAGTTGATCAACAGCATCGCGGACAGCGCGGGCTCACAATTAACCCGTTCGGCGCAGGAATCGCGGATGAAACCACAGACGAGCTGGTGCGCCCTATGTCAGGAGGGTTCTCACGGGCCGGCCGGGTCGAGTCAGCTGCGTTCGCCGAGTCTGGCTTCCGCGTGCTCAGCTCCGGTAGGCTAGGGCAGTGATCCGGCGACGCGGTGAACACTTATCCGATTGCTTTCTTTGGGTTCTTCTCGCCGGTTCTGGGCTGACGCGCTCCGTGTCTGTTTCCCGAGCCAGTTTATGGCTTCTTGGCGGCTTTGGTAGATGTGCGGGGCCAGTCCCCGGTCGGACAGGTTCTCGCTGAGCTTGAGCCGCATGAAGGAGCTGGTCGTGTATCTGGTCGCGCTGGCGTAGTAGCGCTCGGCCAGCGAGCGGATCAGGGCTTTGTAGTCGTCGGCCAGGGCCGGGTCCAGGTAGAAGTTGTCGTAGTTGATGACCATCTGCACCTTCTTGCCGATGACGGCCAGGCGGTTGCCGACCTCGGTCCCGATCGCCTGAACCTCGCCCTCGCTGACCAGCGACATGCCCTCCATGTTGAGGAAGAACATGTTCCGTTCGGCGTCGTAGGCGAACCGCGCCTCGAGGGGGATAGTCAGCAGGTCGTCTTTCAGTCCCATGGGTCCGGCGGCGAAGATCCGCGCGTCCATCAGCTTCGGCTCGCATCTGATGATGGGCTCGAACCCGATGTGGGCGAGGACGTCTTTCTCGAGGTCCGTCCCGGGGGCGATTTCAGTGAGTTCCAGGCCGTCGGGGGTGAGCTGGAAGACGCATCGTTCGGTCACGTAGAGCACCGGCTGGCCGGCGGCGGCCGCGTACTGGCCGCTGAAGGTCCGCTGCTCGACGTCGGCGAGAAACTTGGGCGCCACGGCGCCGTCGGCGATGACCAGCCGGCCGTCCTGGACGCGGCAGCGGCTGGGTACGGTGAAGGTCCCGGTGAACACCAGCCGCTTGGCGTTCTGGCTGATGTTGATGAACCCTCCCGAGCCGGCCAGCTTCGGCCCGAACCGGCTGACGTTGACGTTGCCCAGGCAGTCCGCCTGAGCCATGCCGAGGACCGCGGCGTCCAGACCGCCCCAGTCGTAGAAGTCGAACTGGGACGGCTGGTCCAAGATGGCCTGCGCGTTCAGCGCCGAACCGAAATCCAGCCCGCCGGCCGGCATGCCGCCCATCGGACCGGGTTCGGCGGTGAGCGTGAGGTAGTCCAGGATGTGCTCCTCGGCCGCCACGTTGGCCACGCCTTCGGGTAGGCCGATGCCGAGATTCACCACGCTGTCGGGCCGGAGCTCCATCGCCGCCCGGCGGGCGATCACCTTCCGCGCGGTCAGCTCCAGCGGCGGGACGGTGTTGCGGACCCGCCGCAGTTCCCCGCTCAACGCCGCCGAGTACGACGTGCCGAAGGTCTGCCAATGGTGCTCGGGCTGCGAGACGACGACGCAGTCGACCAGGACTCCCGGGATCTTGACCTCGCGCGGGCTCAGGCTGCCGCTGTCGGCGACCCGCTCCACCTGCACGATCACCAGGCCGCCGGCGTTGTGTACCGCGGTGGCCACGGCGAGCGCCTCCATGGTCAGCGCCTCGCGTTCCATGGTGATGTTCCCTTCGGGATCCGCGGTGGTGCCGCGCAGGAACGCCACGTCGAGCGGCAGCGCCTTGTAGAACAGGTACTCCGCGCCACCGAGGATCATGAGCTCCACGCGGTCCTCGGTCGTCCGCTCGTTGATCTTCCCGCCACCCTGCCGCGGGTCGACGAAGGTACCCAGTCCCACCCGGGTCAGCAGCCCGGGCTTGCCGGCGGCGGTGTCCCGGAACAGCTGCGACACCACCCCCTGCGCCCCAGCTGGGGCGACAAGCCCCAATGACCGCCCACGGCCCGCTTGAGCAGGCCGTCGTGGCACAGCCGGTCCAGCCCGCGACCCTGCCGGTCCCCCGGCGCGACGGTAAACACCAGCCCGAGGTCGCGGGGGGCGCCGGTCAGCAGGAAACGCTGCTCCAGCGCCAGCGTCAGCTCCTCGGCGAAGCACTGCCCGACAAACCCTTCGACCACGACCCAGTCGCCGTCACGGAAAAGCCGGACCGCCTCGGCGGCGGTGACGACCTTGTCCCTGACCGACGTTCCGGACAAAGATTCCGCGGGGATGCGCATGGTGTTCCTCCTGGAGCGAATCCGGGCGGACCGCCGTTGACGGGGGCGGTCAGCTGAACGCGCCGATGCCGGTGATGTCACGGCCGACGATGAGGGTCTGGATGGTTTCTGTGCCCTCGAAGGTGTGGATGGACTCGATGTCGGCCATATGCCGGATGACGTGGAAGTCCAGCAGGATGCCGTTGCCGCCGAGCAGGTCGCGGGCATCGGCCAGTACCACCCGGGCCTTGCTGGTGTTGTGCAGCTTCGCCAGCCCCGCCAGTGTCGGGGCCAGCTTCCCGGCCGCTTCCAGCTTCGCGATCTGCACGCAGTACAGCTGCATCGCGGTGACGTCGGCGAGCATCTTGACCAGCCGCTGCTGGATGATCTGGAAGCTGGCCAGCGGCTTGCCGAACTGCTCGCGGCGCTTGGCGTAGGTCAGCGCGGTGTCGAAACCCGAGACCGCGTGGCCGAGCGCCATCCACGCGCAGGCGCTGCGGGTCCCGGTCAGGACCCCGGCGCAGTCCTTGAACGAATTCGCGCCCGGCAGCCGGTTCTCCGCGGGGACTCGTACCGCGTCGAGCTCGATCTCCGCCTGCCAGACCGCCCGCAGCGATGCCTTGCCCTCCATCACCCTGGCGTGGTAGCCAGGGGTGCCTTTCTCGACCAGGAACCCCTTCACCGCGCCGTCCGAGGTGTCCCGCGCCCACACGACCACGACGTCGGCGATGCTGCCGTTGCCGATCCACTTCTTGTGCCCGCTGATGACGTAGGACTCCCCGTCGGGGCTGGCCGTGGTCTCCAGCGAGACCGAGTCGGACCCGTGCTCAGGTTCGGTCAGCGCGAACGCGCCGATCTTCTCCAGCCGGGCCATCGGTCCCAGCCAGCGCTCCTTCTGCTCCTCCGACCCGCACTTCGCGATCGCCTTCATCGCCAGCCCGGCCTGCACCGCCAGGAAAGTGCCCAGGCTGCCATCGCCTCGGTTGATCTCCATGTGGATCAGGCCGGCCGCCAGCGGATCCATCGGCGGGCAGCCGTAGCCTTCGATCCCGTCGCCGACGATGCCGAGCCCGGACATCTTCTCGATCAGCGGCCAGGGGAACTCCGCCCGTTCCCAGTAACCGTTGATCACCGGGAGGACCTCGGCATCGACAAACTCACGTGTCCTGACGAGATAGCTCTCCTGCTGCGCGGTGAACGGCTCACGCAGCCCGAAGTAGTCGGTTCCCAGCGCCTCACCGATGCTGTAGTGCAGGTCCATAACCGGGTCTCCCTGGCCTTCGTGTGCCGGTCATCGAGCACGGACGTGCCCGGCGCCTCCAGCAGGGATTCCAGCCCGGCCTGGCCGGGCCCTTTGGTCTCCGGCCCTGGCCACTGCAAACGCTCGGCACAATCCGAGGCATCAGATGCGTCAGGGGGCCGGGCGAAACGGCTCAGGCCGGTCATCCCCGCAACCGGGGTTCGGCGGCATCAGCCTGGAGCTCGCTCTTACCCGAACTCCCGGGCGGTCCGACGCCCCGCCCGAGCCTGCGCCGGGCACGTCAGCGGATGGTAGGGACGAAGGTCCTGATCTGAGGGGACATCGGCTGGTGGCATTTCCCGCCTGCCGGGGGGGATGATGCAGGCGGGGTGCCATCTGACCCGGTGCCTCCTGCTGGAGGACATGATGGCGAACCTGAGTTCCGTGCTCGCCCGAGCGGCGGCAGATCATGGCGGGCGCCCGGCTGTGCTCCTGGACGACCTGGTGCTGAGCTACTCGCAGCTACAGGATGCCGCAGCCCGGGTGGCGGCCCTGCTGTCGTCTCTGGGGGTTGCGCCGGGTGACCGGGTCGGCGTCATGCTGCCGAACGTGCCCGCCTTCCCGATCGCTTTCTACGGTGCGCTCGCCGCCGGGGCCATCGTCGTGCCGATGAACCCGCTGCTGAAGAGCCGCGAGGTCGCCCACTACGTCGGGGACTCCGGCGCGAAAGTCTTGTTCGCCTGGCACCAGGCGGCGGTGGAAGCAGCCAAGGGCGCCGCCGGGACGGGCGCGCAAGTCCTGGAGGTTGACGAGCCCGATCTGCACACGATGCTCGCCGGGCTCGCCCCGGCGCCCCCGATGGCGGACCAGGCCGGCGATGACGACGACGCCGTGATCCTGTATACCTCGGGCACCACCGGCACGCCCAAGGGCGCCGAGCTCACGCACGCGAACCTGACCCGCAACGCCGAGCTCTCGGCTGCCACCATGCTGAACGTCCACCCCGGCGACGTGACCATGGGCTGCCTGCCGCTGTTCCACGTCTTCGGCCTGACCTGCGGGCTGAACGCGACGATCGCCGGCGGGGGCACGCTTACCCTGCTGCCCCGGTTCGATGCCGGCAAGGCCCTGGAGATCATCGGGCGCGACCAGGTGACGATCTTCGAGGGGGTTCCGACGATGTACGCCGCGATGCTGCACCACCAGGCCCAAGCCAGCGCCGATACCTCGTCCCTGCGGACCTGCATCTCCGGCGGCGCCGCGATGCCGCTGGAGATCATGCGAGGATTCGAGCAGGCCTTCGGGTGCATGATCCTGGAAGCCTACGGGCTGTCGGAGACCTCCCCCGTCGCGTCCTTCAACCACCCCGACCGGGTGCGCAAACCCGGGTCGATCGGCACGCCGATGCAGGGAGTCGAGATGCGCGTCGTAGACGGCGAAGGAGCCAGCCTCCCCGTCGGCGAGGTCGGCGAGATCGCCATCCGGGGCCACAACGTCATGAAAGGCTACTGGGGCAAGCCCGAGGCCACGGCCAAGGCGATCCCGGACGGCTGGTTCCGTACCGGTGACCTGGCCCAGGCCGATGCCGACGGATACTTCTACATCGTGGGCCGTGCGAAGGACCTGATCATCCGCGGCGGGTACAACGTGTACCCGCGCGAGATAGAGGAAGTCCTGCACGAGCACCAGGCGGTGGCCGAGGTGGCCGTGATCGGCATCCAGCATCCCGATCTTGGCGAGGAAGTCGGCGCTGCCGTGGTGCTAAAACCCGGAGCGACAGCCACTCCGGCGGAATTGCGCGCGTTCACCAGGGAACGGGTGGCGGCATACAAGTACCCGCGCCATGTCTGGCTCGTGCGCGAACTGCCCAAGGGCCCCACCGGCAAGATCCTCCACCGCGAAGTGCAGCCGCCACAAGACCTCCTCCCGTGACCGCGAACCCCCCGGCCGGCACCAGCGAGCCCGGCTGCCGTCGGCGTTCCGCCACGCGGCGGGGGCACCATCCGCGGCGGCCACCGATGCTTTCGGTTCGGCTTCGCCGCCGCCGAGGTTGCCGGCGGGCACCAAGCCGCCGATCAGGCGCCCGGCTGCGCGGATCACCAGCGCCGCAAATATTCGGCAGCGCGGTTAAATGCATGGGCATTGGGCTATGGCGATGGCCCTGGCGAGGGATAGCGCACGGCCCGGCACGCTCATCTCATCCGAGGTCTTTGTGTGGCAGATCGTGGCCTTCCGGATCGACGTCCCCGGCTGGCCGGCTCGTGCTGATGGCGGCTCCGGTGTAGTAGCGCGTGTAGTAGAGACGCCATGGACAGGCAGCGCGACCCCGGACGCGGTGAGACGCCGCGGACCCCGCGCGTCGTTCGCGACGCAGGCGGCGTACGACTCCCGCTGAGCGTGGCGCCTACATCTGCGATAGATTGCAGATGAAGTGCAACTCGCCTACTATGGGACCATGAGCGCACAAACCCTGGGTTTCGCGATCCAGCCGGAGGATCGTCCGGTGCTGGATGAGCTTGTCGCCTACTTCGGCGACGGCAACAGGTCCGCTTACCTGCGGGCCACGCTTAAGGTTATGAAGTCGATCATGATCGCCGACCAGCTTAGGGAAGCGCAGGCCTACGGCCAGCAGCGCACCGCAGAGCTCGGCATCGATCCGTCAGATATCCCCGCGCGGGTCCAGGATTTCCTCAAAACGGACTCCTGACGGCGCGCGAAGGTGAGTAGCCTAGCGTCTGTCCCAGCCGCCGTCGTCTACGACATCAACGTCCTGGTGACAGCGGCGTCCAGCGGTAACAGCCCGTTCCGGTCCTGGCCTTCGCCGCCGCCTGTATCCGGGAACGCGTCAGCCGACTGCCTGGGCGTAATCGTTGATGCCGCCGAGTTCGCGCTCTGGTTGTCCCCGCACATCATCACCAACATCGACCGGATCCTGGGCCAGCTGTTCAAATGGGTCCAGCCGCAGATCGAGGCTTATTTGCACGCCGTAGTGATGGCGGCCGAGCATAGTGGCGGGGGAATTGTGGCTGACGTGCCCCGGACAGTTCATGACTGCCCCGACCACGAGGACAACCTGATCCTCGACCTTGCCGCTGAGGTGGGGGCGCTGCTCATCGTCTCCAACGACACCGATCTACTGTCGATGTCGCCGTGGCGCGGAACACCAATCATCGAGCCAAGCGCGTTTGCTGCAAAGGTGGATGCAATGCGCAGGCACGCACGCCGGCGACGTAGATAGAGCGTGACTTGCCGAGTTTGATGCTAATATGCTTTTATGCGCACCACGATTGATATGCCCGATGTGCTTATGCGGGCGGCCAAGGCTAGGGCGGCTGAGCACGGTGAGAGCCTGAAAGACTTGGTGAACCGGGCGCTGGCGCACGAACTCGGACTCCCGTCTGCGCCGCAGCGGAAGGCGGGGCGTGTCACGCTCCCGCTGATCGCCCGCGCCGCATCACCTGCGGTCCTCGTCACGAACGACGACATAGCCGCTGCGTTTGAAGCTGAAGATGTCGAACGGTACTCGCCATCATGATCTTGGTCGACGTCGGAGTCTGGCTCGCCGCAGTGTGGGGGCGGCACGTGCATTATCCGGTCGCGTCTGAATGGGTCAACGGGCAGGCAGACGACTTGGTCTTCTGCCGTGTCACCCAGATGGGCCTGCTAAGGCTGCTGTCCAACCCCGCCATCATGGGCGGCGACACGGTCGACCGCAGTCAGGCCTGGCGGCTGTTCGACCAGCTGTGGTCGGATGAGCGCGTCTTGTGGGCGGAAGAGCCGGATGGGCTGGACGCCGTCTGGCGGGCGATCTCGGCGCGCGACGATAAGAGTCATAAGCTCTGGCCGGACGACTATCTGGCGGCCTTCGCCCAGGCGAGTGACCTGGCGCTGGCCACTCTTGACCGCAAGCTCCCGGGCCGCTATCCCTCAGTCCGCGTGGAATCGCTATTGCCCTGAGCTGCCCAGCCGTGTAGTTTCCGTGTTGCCCGAATTATCCTAAAGACTTCCAGAACGGCGCCGCCGCGCGGCGCCGTTGGCCCGGCGTCAGCGCCAGGCTCTGCCGTTGAGCGGCCCGCCCGGCGCACGCCGGGCCACTCGCGCTCCTGCTCCGCTGATCGGCTGGCTCATCTGCCATCACGGCCTAGCCCTACCCGTATCCGCCTTCCTCGAGCTCCGGTGTCCCGCGCCCGGACACCGTGTCTAAGTCGCCCTGCTGGCGTCGCATGCGATCGGCTTCGCCGAACTGAGACTTGCGTTCTCGCCAGGGAATCGCGCTTGCAAGCAGGGACGGGGAGAGCCCAGGGCACTCCAACCCCGTCCGGCCGACGCCCCTACGTGCCGATCCGGTCGGGAAAGGCGCGTGTGACGGCGGCGGTGCGGCTGGAGACGTTCAGCCGGCCGTAGAGGTTTTCCAGGTGGGTGCGCACGGTTCCCTCAGATATGCCAAGGCGGCGGGCGATCTGGGCGTTGGTGTGCCCGGCGGCCAGCAGGTGCAGCAGGTCCTTCTGCCGCGGGGTGAGCCGGGGTACCGGATGGCGGCGCCGCTCGGCATCCAAAAAGGCCTGGTGCAGATGCGGGCGCAGTAGCGTGAGCACCGCCCGGTCCCGCTCGGAGAAATCCGGCCCGGGACTGCGGTAGAGGTACAGCCGGACGTTCCGCCCGGGTCCGGCGCTCAGCCCCGCGGAATCGGGCAGGCACAGCTGGAGCTCATGCTCCAGCCCGTGCGGCCGGTGATAGTCGCTGTACATGCTAGTGCTGTGCCATTGCCGCACGGAGTAGAAGTCAGAGGGTTTGACGACACTGCGCAGGTCGCCCAGTTCGGACATCTTCGACTGGCACGTGAGAAGGGAGTCCGGCTCTGGCGGTCCGGCACAAACGGGAGACACATTCACATCCTGGAACGTCAGGCTAGACGGGTCGGTTGCGGACACTCCCGTCCAATCCAGGCTCACAATCCTAGACGAGGACCACGGTATCGGCGTTCTCGAGGGAAACACTTCAGTCTGGGTCTTTTGGAGCAACGTCCGCATCGAGTTTTAACTGATCTCCTGTGACTATCGAGCTAGCCGATTAACCCAACAGATAGTCGGCTAGCTCGCCCGGGTCGATTCCTTGACACTTTCCTAGCGATGACCGCGGCGGCGAGTGCCGCGACCGGCAACATTTGCCCGTTCCTCGGAGACCGATGCGGCTGTGGGCGCCGCTAAACTGACGGATTACCATCACCTCCCGGAGTGGCGCTCCGAGGGGTTTGGGGAGCGGCAGGCATGAGAGTCGGCATTATCGGGGGATCGGTCGCCGGCTGCGCGACCGCGGCGCTCTTGCATCGGGCCGACCATGACGTAATCGTCTTCGAGCGGTCCGGGTCCGACCTGGTGAGCCGGGGTGCCGGGATCGGTACGTCGACGACCGTGTGGCAGGAGATGATGGCGCGCGGTCTGATCGATGGTGCCCTTCCCGCCTTCCGGGCCGACTACGCGCGGTATGTCACCCGTGGATCCGGGACCGGCCAGCCGCGATGGCTGGGCGACACCCAGGCCGACATCCAGCTGAGCGTCACGCTGGTCAACTGGGCCCATCTGTACCAGTGGCTGCATCTTCGCCCGGGCGGCTCCTTGGACTTCGACCTGGTCATCTGCGCCGACGGGTATCGCTCGATCGGACGCAGGCTCGTTGACCCCGACGCCGCGCTGCGCTACCGGGGATGGTGACGTGGCGCGGGCTCCTGCCCGAGAGCGACCTCCGCACCGATCCCCTCGACGGCTGCGATCTGCTGCGAGTCGGATACAAGGGGGGCACGGGGTCCTGTATTACATCCCCGGATCCGGGCAGGGCGCCGAACCGGGGAAACGCCTTCTCAAGTGGGGTTACTACCTCCAGGTTCCGGAGGGCGCCCTGTCCTCGGTGCTGGTCGATGATCAAGAGCGCCAGCAGTCCAGCTCGGTACCGTTCGGGAAGGTGCATCCGCAGGTCAGGGCGGGCTTGGAGTCCCGCCTGGCGGACCTGTTGCCCCCGGTGCTCTTCGAGCTGGTGCAACAGAGCGCCAGCTCGGCGATCCACGCCATTTAATCCGTTGCGCCCCGCAGCTACGCCCGCGATCGCCTGTGCCTGGTCGGCGACGCCGGTGCGGTGTTCCCCCCGTTCACCGGTAACGGCGTCCTGAACGCGGTGGCCAATGCCACCTCACTGGCAGACGCCCTCGCCGACGCCCCGGCCGTTGATGATGCCCTCCGCCGGTGGAGTCAGGCCCAGCTCCAGGTCGCTGCTCAGGTTACGCCGATGGCTGAACACGGCGAGCGGAGCCAGGTGTTCGACATGCCAGACCTCGCCACCATGCCAACCGTGTCGACCAACGACTGGATGTCCTCCGCCTATCCCGGGTTCGTCCTCACGCTCCCCGGCGTGTGACTAGCAGACAGTAGACGCAACGCCCTTCACCGATTCATCCCGGCAGACCGGGTGTTGGCGCAGAACGCTCCATCTCGCGCTATACCTCGGATTGACAGCGCTCCGGCGGGCACGCCGGACTCGGCGTTGTGCTAGCCATGGCCAAATCCGCCGTGCCCGTTGCGTGCCCGATCGGCCGGTCAACGCCGGGAACTCACGGTCACTCCCGGACAACCCTATACACCGCCCTACCTGCGTACATGCAGGATGACCCGCTGCGCAAACCGACCTTCCAAGCGGGTGGTGCCGTCCCTCGCTGCACG
>Ga0302325_10021545_pt1 | contig 13496 bp, 6 predicted proteins | sample Palsa_T0_2_FD_201948 | JGI IMG/M metagenome (GOLD analysis project Ga0302325, IMG submission 201948) | Peat permafrost microbial communities from Stordalen Mire near Abisko, Sweden - Palsa_T0_2 | ecosystem: Environmental > Terrestrial > Soil > Palsa > Peat permafrost | place: Sweden: Abisko... | reverse complement strand
AGAAGTTGATACTGCACGGAACAAAGACATGCCGCTGCCTTCATGGGTGCCTCAACTGTCAAATGCACCGTATGCAATGTATTCACAGCCCGGGATAGCCGGAATCAAGATGAGCAGGAAGAATGCTGACCCGCTTGTTGGCCTTCCAAGCATGACGCAAAGGAACTATTCCGCAGCTGAAACAAAAAGCGTTGACATGAAGAGTCTGAAGTTCCGGAAAAGATGTGAACTGGAACATTTCAGTATGTACGTCAAAGGTTTTGTGCTTGACACTATCAAAGATGTGTCACAGTTGTCCCGTAATGGCCAAATCCCAGAGGACTGGACCGAGCTTGGAGGCTGGCCAGGAGCAGACGGCGATCCCCCAGATGACTTCTGGCGAACTCTCGTTGCGAATCGAGGGAAAGACCAAAAGAATCCGCCGGTCTATTACGCACGGGCTTGCAAAGAGTCTTTTACCAAAGGAGGCTACATGGGTGGTGCAGTCGACACAACCGCCCTAATCAATTACGAGCAGAACTCAGTAGTAGCACAGTTTTGCCGAAGGGTGCAGGCAGTAACATGGAATAGGGCTTTGGTAAAGACGGAATCTGGCAAGCTTGGGCTGGTTGGAAAGAACGTCCAGTTCGACGATCTGGTATGCATTTTGTACGGGTGCAGCGTTCCAATCATTTTGAGGAAAAGCGAGCGGAAAGAGGATGCGACATTCAATGCAGAGTTGGAATGGGAGCTGAAGTTCTTGACAGACAATTTGAGGACTTATGTCAAACGTTGGATGAAGCGAGTGAGTGAACATAGGCAAAGAAAAGAGCAGGACAAGCAAAAATACTTCGAATGGGAGATCCGGAAGTGCAGAGAGTGGCTACCGCTTCGAAGAGACGGAGAAAAAGATCCGACAGAAACGAACGAACTATTGCTAAAGTTGGATACGGACGAGACACATGCTCGCTCATTGGATGAAAGAATAAAGGCCGCCCGAGAAACTGCGGAGAGGTCGGCGAACGCTGCACGCAAATTTGAGAAGGAAGCCGCTGCTCTAAAGACGGATGAAAAGCCCCAGGATCTTCAAACAGAACAGGAAAAGGCGGATGCCACCCTACATAAATACCAGGAAGCACAAGCGAGGCTCAAAGAGGAAATTGAAGATTGGCTTGCACATGAGCCTGAAGAGCTGAAGGACAATCGCACTTTGTATGAGAAAGCACGAGTTGCCCGGAAGGACTTCGAGCAAGCAAAATTCGATTGGGATCGAGACAACAAAGACTCGCTAGATCAAATAGTTCAGAAGATGATAGATACATGGAACCAATACAAGCGAGGGCAGGTTGAATCAGAGAAACCGACCCAAGCTTGGATTGACCGGAGGCCGAAGAATTTAGCGGAGACCCGAGATCTGAGGGAGAAATCATATGCTGCCGCAAAGAAATACGAACGAGTAAAGGCTGGTCAGAATCTCGAGGCCGCCAATAAGGTAGAGGAGGCAAGGACCGCGCAGAAAGCATACGAGAGGGAAAAGTCTCTCAAAAGATATCACCTCAAGCTTTTGAACGAAGACCTCGAAATGGCCCGTGAGTTCCAGAAGTGGAAATACAACGCAATGAAGGCGGACATAAAACAAAAGATCTTGCCGGCTGTGGATTGGCGAGAGTTTGAATTGCGTCAAAAGTATGGACTTTTTTGGCAGAAAATGACGACAACCCATAAAGAGCGCATTCGGAAGAAAATTAAGAGAGAAGTCAAAGGGATGGAAGCAACATTGGTACTCGAAATCGAGGACAAGAACAGAAGCCAAAACGAACTGTCGATATCGCAAAACGCACATTCTCAACAAGACAGTGAGGCCATGCCTGATGGATCGACGAGTCGTGGGGACGAGGGGTCATCACTAAGACCCAAAATAGACCCTTCGAACCAGGATACAGAGACCCTGAACATAGCCAAGTTTAATAGCAACACTGGAGAGGAGGATGAGCTTGCACACCAGAAACCAGTCCAAGGTCCGAGATCAGTCTCCCGAAAAACCACGACCGAGCATGGATCCGGTCAGAGAGCACCTGATGTATTCGACGACGACAGTGATGAAACAGATTGGGAAGACGGCTCTTGGCAAAGTGGTACTCTGGAGCTATACAAAACGATGAAGCAACTCAAAGAGGAGCAGCAAATGGCTTGGAAAAAGGGCAAATGGGAGAAGTACAGAGAATTGCAGAAGAAGAAAGAGGAGATAAGAGATCGCTGGAAGGACTCGAACTGGAAACTCTATCGACAGCGAGAAGAGTTTAAAAAGAAGAAGATATTGAAGGAGAGACGAGGCAACGCTTCGGTTGAGGAGGGCCGTATTCGATGGAAATTGACTGAGGAAGCAGGGAAGAGATATGACAAGAAGATTAGGAAGAACTTGAAAAAGATGCTGGGCTATGATGGCCTTTACTCTTACCAGTTTCTGGGCGAGTGCTATATTCATGGGGTAATGGATGGCGAAGCGATGGCATATCAGAATGGGAAAGAACAGAATGGCGAAGAACAGAAGGGCAAAGATTGGAATAGTAAAGATGCGGGGGGCAAAGGCGACGAACAAGAGGCTATACCCTGGACGGTGTTTGAACTTCGTTAGTGGCTAATGAACTATATCTTTCACGATCTTATTGAGTCTTGGTATAACTTCTACTTCGTAGAAGTTATCCATCTTTCTGTTTAGGCAGGCTTGCGTTACGTGATAATTGATCCTTCTTTCTACTTAAGTATTTATAACTAGCAGTTAGCTGACGCTATGCTAGAAGTCTCGACGTAATAGAGTCTTAAATATAACTCGGGTTCTAGGAACAGGGAATACCCAGGTCGTTCAGGCTCTGCTCAGGTACAAGCAGCCGCTGCTCACGCCTAGAGACTAAGGCAGAAATAGCGAGAAGAAAATTAGAGTCTGACTTTCCTAATAGCTCAACTCTAACCTCACCATCTTCGTTCCAAGATCGGTTAGTTAGTCTGGCCGCCGGTACTCAATTGCAAACTCCTCGAAATCATCAGCACAACTATATAGCGATGACTGCCACATTGACTTATAGGCGTATCGAGAAGCGGCATTCCCAAAGCCTCCGCGCTTTTGCAGTGGACATAGATGTAAATGTAGTTTTAGTTGTCTAAACGCCTCTTTGTCTAAATAAAGGCATTACTTATGGAGTTTATTATCAATTATGAGCAGCTAGTGTGTCATACCGTGACATATACTTGAGGATGCTAAGACTCGAGGTTATATCTTTTACACCTGTGTTAGATGGAGATCATGCTGAAAGATGGGTCTCGTGAAGAGGTAGCAGGAGGCAGGGGGCAGGGGACAGGGGTGAAAAGGGGAAAGTGAGAGGTGAGGAGCGGAGTATTTGCATGAGGATACTTAAGAGCACTAACGAGTAAGGTATGACAGCGACAAATTGCAGGGAGAATTATTTCCAGTGGGACTCTCGCTGGGAATGAAACACATTAGGCATTGATCACTCAAAGATCTGGACAACGCAAAGGCTTCTACCAGCAATATTAAGGATCATCTTACAATCAAGCTAGGGGAAGATCAAACTAAACCCAAACATAGGATAGAAGTAGGCGATTAACAAAACTGAATTCTTCCCGCAGTGACACGCAAAACATGGGAAACGCTTCGCGAGATAAGTTGAAGAACCCTTGTGTTGCGATTACTTTGTCCTTTTAACGCCTTGGTTCGCGGAAGGTGGCCCGGAATTGGTCGGTTGGTATGAAGTAGTGTGCGAAGAGTCGGTCTTGGGGATGACTTTCTCCTCATACTTTGGGGGAGGAGGGACTTCGCCTTCCGCCTTCAATTCTTTGATGCGAGCCTCCTTTTCAAGCGGACTCAACGTCTTGTCTTGCATGATTTCGTACTCCTTTAGGAGTTTGACTCTCATTTTTTGGTACATTTCAATTTCAACATCCTTTCCCTTACCATTCTTCCTCTTTGCCTCCCTGATTTTCGTCGCTAATTCCTGGATTTGCTCGCGAATATTTAACTTTACGTCGGAAGAACTCGCCTCCACCAGGTCTATAGGAGCGTCAGCGATTCTAAGCTAGGGCAACGGCTAAGGTGCCTACCTTCCGGGGTTTCATTGATGTCAATGATGTCCATTTTCGCGGCCTGGGCCATCAAGTTTGGCACATCGAGGAGCCTGTGTTTCTGTATGGACCGAGCGCCAATGACAAGGTCACAGTGATCGTTGGGAGAAATGAGGAAACGCATGTTGCGGAAGACTCGAGTGCTCTTCTTGTGATACCACGTCAAGTAGACGGCACCTTCGGGGATGAGTTGGTGTCCGGTTATGCCGGTTGCTCCGACTTCCTCCTCTTTGGTCAAAGGGCAAAAGGCCGACTCTGGATATTCAAGCACTTCTTGAACAAATTTTCGTGAGACGATATTGCCTTGCATGTTCCCAGTATCGATAGTGCATTTTGCCTCCATTGGAATATGATGCTTGTCCTTGTCCTGACGAGTTGAGAGTACATAAACAGGCAGAATCCAGAGTGAAGAGTTAGCATAGGACTGGAGGGGACTTTTATTAGCCGCTATAGTAAGTATCAAGGACATTCGACATACCTCCGGCATGGGCTGCACAGATCTCTGGTGCATGATTGTTTTCTTGTCCTTCAAAACCTTGACACAGAGAACTCCTAGAAGGCGATCGGCCCAAGTGTGCTTGTGGGGTTTATAGACTACATCCTCATAAACATTGTCGTCAACGAGCGTGATATTGGATCCCTCGGAAGGCGCGGCTGAGTCCGAGCGGGTGGCATCAGGAAGGTTCCAGGGAAGGAAACCGCTGTGGGCTAGAGCTTCTTTAGCGAATACCGCAGTAAAACAGATATGGGCGACTTACCGTTTACCACTGCAGTATGTGGCATCACGTTGGACTGGATCGAGGGCAGGGAGTTCCTTCTGTGCAGACGTGGAGAATTGATGGCTGTTGCGAGTCGGCCTCGCAAGCCATGCCGGAGCACAACCACCTTGTCTTATACACCGGCCCTACAGAACCATCGATTCGCAAGGGAAGAGTCTCTTCGATTCCAGCTGCGTTTGGGGTTGCACACGCATAAAAAAATCCCTTGAATGATGCACAAAGATCACACTTCCTGGTCACGATGTGCGCCTCTCGCGCAACTCAGACATTGGCGCTGGCCAATTTTTGCTTTTTCCCAGGCAGCTAGTGAGGAACTCGCGAGGAAAAAGCGATGGCAGCATATTTTTGCGATGCGGTGGCCAGAAAGATGGTCGATAAGAGTGTAGCTGAAGGCTGAGGAGGGGGGGCCGTTTAGTTCGTAAGCGACGGCGTCCAACCAAAGCTCAGGTCACTCCGGCCACTGGGTATTTCACGTCCCGCGATGAAACGTGATCAATCAAGAGATCGAATTGTCCTGGCACATCCGTGGTGTGCCAATCTTCGAGTTTGAAGACAAGGGTTTCATGGCCGATGGAAATGCGACCACGGCTGACAGTCGTAAGCGCCCCTTATTAAACGCGTAGTGGCCACTACCATCGCGCCTTGTATAAGACCTGTGATGGTCTCCCATTGTAGACCACCATGACAGAGCACATGTCGACAACGAGTCCAGGGCCCACAGGAAATTTGAAGGCCAGAGAAACAATCGTCATGGGCCCTCTTGCTTCTTTTCGAGACTCCTGGGGCTAGCGCTTAGGGAGTAGTTCTACTCGTAGAGAGGGATGAGCGACTTTATTGGAAGCAGAGCAGCGATGGAGTCGTTTGTCGTTGAACAAACCGTTCTGTTTTCAAATTGAGCTGCGAATGTTTTGAGCTCAGCGGCTCTCAGCCTTTCATATATATGCTCTGCGCTGATTAGGTAACTGTCCTGCGAGTCTTCGCTACGCATCCAACGGTCTTCATTTGGGAGCCTCTCGCTTGCCCTTTGGTCGTCGTGCATCAAGGCTGCATCAGTACCATTCGCGAACGCAATACATAATCCTGCAGGAGTCGGCGAGCGGTGCCAGCGCATCACCTTCATATCAGAGATTCCCTCGGATTCGTCGGAAAAGAGGCAGCAATACTCCGAGCTCCCAGTAATTCTTCTTCCCATCCTTATCATCTGTCCCCATTCCGCCGTTACGCGAGCCTGATTACCTGAGATCACTTCTATTTGACGGTCGTGATTGTTTCTCTTATTCTACTCGCTGCTCCTTAGCCATCCATGGCTTCCCAATCTGTCTCCACTGTAGAGGCAAGGGCAATGGGGCAAATAGAAAACGACGCGGTTTATATCTCGGGTGCACAGGCAGCGAACTGCATCACATCTGCATATTTTATTCGCCATCGAGGAGTATCAGCAAAGCCCGAGAGTCGCATGACAGCTGGCCTCCTCTTGAGAAGGAACTTCAAAGAAGCTTCCTGAGCACTGTCAAAGATGACATTAGCGTTTGCTCAGTTGTTTGAAAATTATACATTCGTGTTTGCCGGAATGAGAAAAGGGTTCACTCGAAAACAATTCATGTGCCGTTCCTCGTCTGAGTTGTGATATCCTGCTTGTTGGGAAGTGAAAAACATCAGTCGGAGCCTCTGGGGTGTCATGATCAATCAGATGCTGACGACGAATTAGAAGTTTGGCTTGGGTCAAGGTTACCAAAACTATCACTTGCATGCGGCCGCGTACAACCCACAACTGAGAGTGGTAGTATAGTGCTCCCTTGCGTATATCACAGCATGCAATAGACATCTTGGCCAATGCGTGACTTCATCTTGCAGTTGAGGCTTTTGAATCTTTCAGATTGTTGGCTACCTGTGCGTGAGGGGACTTGGGGGGCTGAGGCTCGCGCGACCTAATAAAACCCCGCCCTACCCCGAAAACTGAGTCGTCGCATCCGAAAGGAGGGGCGATTTATCTTGAAAACGGCATTCAGACGCCAGCACACGCCACCAACAGGTATTAATTAATCCTTCCAAAACATTCGAGATCAAGCAGCAAAATGACTCAATTCGAATTACAACCTTCCAATTCACCACCAAGTTATAGCTCCACTTTTGGGGTTACTCCTTTCACGCCTAGCCTGTGTCCTCGCTGCAGCCAGGCTCGTCAGGGCAACCCGGAAAAGAGGCCTATAGCTGGATGGCCAACACTAGCTAAGGTTGTCACAGACAATCCTGGGCTTGAAGCGTTTCCATCTTTCAGAGATCTGAATATTAAGAGCTTGCTCTATTATCAGGCTGAGCTTGACCGTCTGAGAGACAAGCTACACGAGCAAGAGTGGAAAGATCATAGAAGCCGCCAGGAATTGGGAGAACTAGAAAGCCTAGAAAGCCTAAATCCTGGTGAGAGGGTGGATCACTTGTTGGAATTGAAGTACGAGGAAGATGAGGAGACACGGGCTCAGTACGATTTGATTATCGAAATACGAGCAGTCTTAAAAGCATATAGTATGTCCTAATATTGTTTTGAACGCAAAATTGTTGACTGGACTGTTTTCACAGATGAGGCCCTTATACAATACTCTCAAATCACAGCATTCCCCAAAGCCGAATCCCTCAATGTCAAAGCACTCCGGAAATGTCTAAGAGACCGAAAGCTAGTGGACAGGAAGATCAGTGGGCCTGGCACGCACAGCTGGGACGATATTACTACGTCAACATTGGACTCACAGAAGCCCCCTTCGATCGGCCGGCGGTTGCTACACCTTCTATGCAGTCTTTTCTGGCCGAAGGAGCCCGAAGAGAATAAACTAGACCTTATAGTTCCTCGCTCGGGCCATGCGGTGGATGGTCTCACTCGCTGGGTGGCCACTGAATGGGTATCTTTCTTAGTGGACTTCCGCAAGTGGCGGAAGGCAAGCAAGACGCCACATCCAGATCCCGAACGCCCAATCGCGAACGCGGGGCAAGATAGCACCTCGTCACAGGAATCTACATGTGCTTGCAATAAAGTATCGACTATGAACACATTCTCTGAACATCGTATGCTGCAATTCACGTCTTCGGTCGCGACCATCGTAGCTTGCGTTCTCCCTGTAGCTGCAATAACTGTGCTTTCCAAACTCCACAAAACTTCTGAAGTGCTCGGGGTAATTGCTCTCTTTACTGTGGCTTTCGCGGGTGGGCTTATGTTTCTGAGTGGTGGAACTTCCAGAGTTGATATATTTACTGCCACGGCTGCGTAAGTGTTTTCTTTTTTGACAAGATGAACTGGGGGCTAAAGTTAGGTGCTAATGATCACAGATTCTCCGCTGTTATGGTCGTATTCGTTCAGAATCAGAGTGGTGGCTCGTATCCACAGGGTGTTGGTGCACAGTGATGAGGTGTTCTAGTTTCGTGACAGCGCTATTTTAACACCGAAAGAGGGAAGATATAGGTTCGCGGTATCTTTGGTCTGAATATACTCGGCCTTCTTGATATATGTGTGCATTTATTGCTTGCTGCTCTTTCGTTCTCAATGCTAACCATGCCGACTTTGTTCAATCTCAAGGCGCACAGGGTTGAGGTGGCGAACAAGGGAGGGGACCTGGGGGAGTTCTTGGGGAATGTGCTATGGTAGTTTTCCACGGTTGTCCGATGATGATATTTATTAAGAATTCTAACTTCAAGATTATATCATTGAAACCTGCAAGTGTAGAACGGATCGAAACATTTCTCGAATCAGTGTCTAGGTGTTCACTTCGCGGCAATTGCCGAGGTAGCCTGTGCTAATTAGTACTCTATGTCTATTAAACTGCCGCTATCAACGGTTACAAGACCCTCGAATAGAGGTAATATGCTACTACTACTAAAGATACATAGGGAAGACTCACAATCGAACATGATACTCGTAGAGTTAAGAAGGAGCTACAGTAAGGATAAAACTTGATCCTAAGTATATAAATACTAAGATAGCCCTTTAATTTAGTAGCGAAAGCAGGACTATAAACTGCAAAATAACGTCCTTTTTAATTAAGTGCGGCAATACTATTATAGATCCAAAATTGATTCTCTCAGGAACCCTTGTAAGAGGAGCAGAATGGGTGCCCCGGCTGCGAAGTTGTACCCAAGGCGCCTAAAGAGGACCCGCACTACGGTGGGCGGGCTGACTCAGGGCGTGCTCAGGGTGCTCAGACTCTATTCAAGCATGCTCACTCTCTATTCAGGTTAAAGCGGCCGCTGCTCAGATCCGGAGACTAAAACGGAACTATCTAAGATGAAATTAGAGTCTGAATTTCTTAGTAAGAGTGACACGCAGAAATCCAAATTTAGCAGAGGATTTGTTTGTAGACCTTTGAGAGCAAAGTAAGTCTGTGATAAATATTGTGCACAGGTAAATATAATGCAATTAACTTCTAATATACAATTTGTGTTTTATGCTATATCACAAATTAAGCAAATAAAAATGCTAAATAATCTATATATCACGTGTTTACATGACTCAATTCCCAGCCAAGCCAAACACCACAAGTGTAGTTTTAGATAGATTAAGGTCTTAATAACTCCTAACAATATATGCCTAAAAAGGAAGTCGTGGGTAAACTCTAAGTCGAAGGTCGATCTTGTGGACTCCCGCCACGTGATTTTTAAAGCACCTCACGTAGTTGAGAACTAGTCCTTGAGCCTTGCAAATAAGGTAGCGGCAAATAATCCTTTGCTTTTCTAGCACCTTGCTCAAATGAACATTCTCGACGTGGTCCTATCCCATCCAGCTCTTAGAGGTGGTTTTTACCTATACTCCCTTAAGCGAGCTTACCTTATAAAAACCTTTGGTCGCACGCATTTCTCTCCTCTCGTATATATGCCTTAAGTAGCTTTATAAGTTAAGCAACTTAAAGTTATATGTAAATTGTATTAAACTTATATATTATATAATTAATTATAAGCTATAATTAAGTGTAAGCTTTATGTTTATACGAATTTTTATATAAAGTAATTATTTTACCCTAATAAATAGAAACTACTTCTAAGAGCTAGATAGGATATATGTAAAACATGGTTAAAGGTGCATGTTCGCTACTCATATAAGAGCCACTCGTTTCCTATATAAACAAATAATATATTACGTCTTATCAGGCTCCTAATATATCGACCCTCCCCCCCCAAATATATAATAGTTGATTAATAGTCTATTTTTCGGAATGTAATTTATTAAATAAATGTAATGTGTACGGATATGATCCCCTCAGCTCCAGCCATATATATGCATTTAGCATATTCTCGTCTTAAGCAGTGATTACTGTCTAAGTACCGCTTTTTGGTCATATAGTCGAGGGGTTTTGGCCGTAGACACCTCACAATAAATCAAAATAATTAAAATTCGTAATTATAAAAGCTAATATGGCATTTTCTATTATGCTTAATAAAGCTTTTATACACGCTCTTATATAATATAGTTATTTATTATATAGATCGATTTTTTACTTCTTACCAAATTTAGCTTATATATATATTTAAAAAGCTAGAATTAAGTTCCTTATATTAATACTAATATCAGGGCACTTAAATAAAGTCGAATCTTCTACTATATTGTGATCAAATTATAAAGTTAGTGTGTTTGGCATAGTTGAGCGCAAAATTAGGCTAAGCCGAAGAAGTACTAATCCATTGCGCCAGGGCACTTTTTAGGGTAAAATTAGCGCCCCGAGGATGTATTAATACTTCCATGGCTTATGTTGTCATTTTTAAGAATTATTATTATTATTATTATTATTATTATTATTATTATTATTATTATTATTATTATTATTATTATTATTATTATTATTATTATTATTATTATTATTATTATTATTATAAAATATCAACTCTAACCTTACCTCTTTATACCTTTGCCACTATCCCATCTAGCTTTTAAAGGTGGTTTTTATTTATTAAAGTAAGATAATCACTTTATACCAAAATTTGTGTAAATGCAAAGCTTATACTTAATTATAACTTATAATTAATTATATAATATATAAGTTTAATGCAATTTACATATAAACCTTAAGTAGCTTAACTTATAAAGCCTTTTAATGCATATATATGAGAGGAGAGAAATGCGTGTGATTAAAGGTTTTAATAGGGTAAGCTAGCTTACGGGAGTATAGGTAAAAACCACTTCTAAGAGCTAAATGGGATAAAAGCTTTAAATTTAAGCTATAAAAATGGCTCTTATAAGTTCTTTCTAATATATTACTAGAAGAATAGTAAAATGGCCTTGATTTGCCCTTGGGGCTTAATACAAAGTGGGATAATATAGATAATACAAAGAGAGGTGTAAAGATATATCTCCTTAACTAGAACAAGTCCTAGGGCCTATCCCGCAATATAAACAAGAAGATAGTTCTTGATTGCAGCTATAAAGATATCTGCGATTTCTACTTACAAGTCACCGATCTAAAGAAAGGAGGCCACTGCGTAGTGATAGTATATATATAGACTTTATACTGGTTTTCTTAATACTTACACTTAAATTCCTTGCTAGAAAGTTAAAACTTTATATAGTCCTCGAATATCTCTTTCAAAGGGATATTATACGCAATAGGAATATCTGTTGCAGTTCGTGGTGCGGAGCGTGCCGGCGCTAGCTTAGCTGCGCTAGGATTTTCCTATATATATATAGACGATCCCCTTATTTCTAGGAAACCAGTCAACTCTTCTCGCAGAGCTTCGCGTACGCCTTTTTAGTGCGCGACAATATCATACTAAAGGATCTCGTTAATAGGGCTTTAATTTACCACGGCATACCGAAACTTCTATGTATAGCTGTATATAAAGAGAGGGTGAGAAAGTAGAGGGCTATATAGGATACGAGGGTTAATAGTAAGGATCTAGAATTATCAAGGAGATGCATAGACAATAGGGAAAGCGACGGCAACTAGACAAGTTAGCTATATAATATACATTTTATATACGTCGATATTAGAGCTTATTAGAGCTTATTAGATAAATTGTATTGCTTAGAAACTAGGAAGTAAGGTGTGGCAAAAGTAATAAAAGATTATAATGTATAAGCCTGTCTATACGAATGGACAAAATAACTAAGAAACACTATACAAAGCTGTCTATATTAGTAGCGAATTCGGTAGTATCATATAGTGCTACATCTAGTAAATAGCTGTATATAATATTTATTTTATTACCAGGGTATTATTATATACAAAACACGACTATAACCTGCTTTTTCCACTTATATGTGATATCTAGAGCCGCTCCCCTCCTAATAAATAAGCTTATTCTCTCGTCTTCTTAGAAACTCTGCCAGAGGGAGCCTTGGTAGGAGATGGCCCAACTCGCTTTCCTAATGCAGTAAGGTTACTTGCATCTGGAAACCCACTGCCTTAGACTCTTTAGCGGTCATTCCAGAACTCTAATGCCTCTATAGTATCCTTTCTTGCCTTGATCTAATCAGCCAACCCCTCCACCCGGTGCCAAAGACGTGCCAACCGGGCCAACAACACAGTTTCTGCATGTCCATAATTTTGAATTTGGACCAATCACAAGCGTTTCCTACTAAACTTTTCAGACTGAGCCTAGACAGTCAGCACGAAGCACTGTTCAATTTATGTGCATGAATGTATAATATTTGTGCTTGATGTCCAAGCGCACCCCTCCCCTGCTAGCGTGGATAAAATCCATCAGACGAAGGGATAGCTTACGTGCCGTGCCAACAACCTTGGGGGCGGAATCCTGGATGGCGAAATATCCATCCAGCTGTTCTGTTCCAGAACAGTTCGGGACAGGCAACTTTCATAGCATATTTTAAACTAATATGCCTGTCCCGTATTCTCGTCGCTAAGGTACAAGCGATACCCAGTAGCAACACCCAATGGCTACGAGAGCTCACTGACCAGCTCACTTATCGCCAAAGCTCATTGGCAAAGCTTACGAGTTACTGCTTACTCTAGCAAAACGGCTCGATGCAAGGTCATTTTCTTGGTCCCCACGAGGGAAAGTTCCCTGTCCCATATTTTAATTGCTAAGAGCGACACGCCGACACCTTGCAGCGCGCCTACTGCAGCGCACTTACCCCTTAGCCTAGCACTTATTGCTTTATTACTTGGCCTCCTATTAAGTAAAACAGTGAGTGCTGCTGCAGGGTGTCGCTTATAATTTAGTAACGAAAATACGGGACAGCAGAGTTCATAGGTAGAACCAGACAGCATCGAGGGGATATAGCGGAGGATACCAACCAGAGAATATTATATGGATGGTTTACCCAAGAATTAGTCTAGATGGTCGGATTATCCGGTCTGTAGATCATGTGACCTTATAACCCTTATCCGACTAATTAAAAGACAAGAAACCTGCCAGGGGCCATATTTTAGAATTTAGAATTTATTTTCGTAATTATCTCTTTTATATCAAGGAAAAATAAGACTCTTAAAAGATGTTCTTAATATGCCCCCAAATTAAGTAAAAATAGCATTATAAATAGGCCAAAAATGACATCATTATCCTGTTGGATCAAGCAAGGGTGTTTTTAGCGAGGTTTCTATGCTATAGGGGTTTTCAGCTATATGTTAGTTCAGCTATGCAGGCTTCACTTCGGGTATGCCGATT
>Ga0302325_10021542_pt1 | contig 13496 bp, 10 predicted proteins | sample Palsa_T0_2_FD_201948 | JGI IMG/M metagenome (GOLD analysis project Ga0302325, IMG submission 201948) | Peat permafrost microbial communities from Stordalen Mire near Abisko, Sweden - Palsa_T0_2 | ecosystem: Environmental > Terrestrial > Soil > Palsa > Peat permafrost | place: Sweden: Abisko... | reverse complement strand
CGCGGGCGTGGCCGGCTTCCCTGGCGGCGCTGTTTGCGTCCTTCGGCGTCCACTTTTTCTCCTTCTCCCTCTTTGTCTGCGCGGCCCGGGCGTTGAACGTGGACATATCGACCGGGGCGCTGCTGACAGTGATGCCCATTATTCTGACGCTCGCCGCGATGCCTATTAGCGTGGGCGGAGCAGGGGTAAGGGAAGGGCTGTTCGCGATTCTGCTGAGGCCGCTCTGCGGAGTGTCGCAGGCAGAGGCGATCATGCTCTCGATCACGGGCGCGATTCTTACGATGATTTGGGGGCTGATCGGTGGATTGATTTACCTCCTCTACCGGCCGAGCGAGCATGTGAAGATCCGGGAGGCGGAGCGGCAGGTGCATGAGCTCGAGCACGCGGTCGCCGTGGCCGAGTCACCGGAGGACGCCGATGAGAAGGACGAAAAGGACGATGAGAAGGAATGAGGGAGCACGAGATCGCCGGGGCCGGGCAGCCGCCAAACGCATGGCTTCGGCAAGAGGCGCCAGCAGCGCGAAGGCGCCGCGGCGGCCGGGGGTGGCGGTAGCTTTCACAGTGAGCTGGGATGGGCGGCTGGTGGAGAGGGGGCTGCCGGAAGAACCGGAGCTGTTTCGGGAACTCGCCGGCGGTGGCCTGTTGGATGAGCTTTGCATCACATTCCGTCCGTGCATCGTTGGTGGAAAATCGTCCCCGGCCATCACCGGCCTGAAGGAGGAGTTTTTGCCGCACGGCATCGTGCTGGAGTTGCTGAAGCTGGAGCGCGCAGGGGATGAATGCGTGGCCAGATACCGCGTCCGAGCCGCTGACCGCCATATAGGTCGTATAGGCCCTATCTAAAACCCGATCCTTGCACACCGGCACCTCCATCCTCATGCGCGCCCCGCTCGAAGAAATCTTCGAAACGGCGGCGGACCTTTCGCGCTGGCCGGAAATCCTGCCCCATTACCGCTACATCCGCTATTACGAGCGGTCCCCGGAGCGCAATGTGGTGAAGATGGCGGCGGTGCGCTCGGGCATCCCGATCTCCTGGGTTTCCGAACAGCGGATCGACCGCGACCGATGCGAGGTGCGATTCCATCACCTCAAGGCATTCACCAAGGGGATGGAGGTGGTGTGGACGTTTGAGGATACCCCGGACGGCGTGCGCGTTAGCATCATTCACGACCTCGAGTTCCGCCTCCCCGCGCTGGCGCCGCTGGCGGACCGGATCATCGGGGGCTTTTTCATCGGGCACGTCGCGGCCCGGACCCTGGAATGCATGAAGAGACACCTCCAGACGCGCACCGCCGCCCGGGCGGCCACCGGAAAAACCTGAATGCCACCATCCCCACGAAAGCGCGCGGTTATTACCGGCATCGGGCCCATCACCTGCATCGGCATCGGGAAGGAGAACTTCTGGCGCGGGATCGTGGCGGAACGCAGCGGCATCTCGCTCGTCACCGGCTTTGACACGAGCCAATTCCACGCGCATTGCGGCGGGGAAATCCGGGATTGGGACGGGACGGCCTTTTTCCCGCCAAACCGGCTCAAGCGGCTGGACCGCTACGCGCAATTCGCGGTGGCCTCGGCGCTGATGGCGCTCGAGGACGCCGGGCTGCCGTGGTCGCGCGAGAAGCCGCGGGCGGAGGTAGGGGTGAGCTTCGGAACGGCGCTGGGCGGGATCGCGAATGCGGAGGCCGAGCACCAGCGCTTCCTCAAGAAGGGCTCGCGCGGGGTCAACCAGACCCTGGCGTTGCAGGTGTTCGGCGGGTCGGCGCACTCGAATATCGCGATCGAGTGCGGCTTTCGCGGGGTCGGGACGACCAACTCGAACTCGTGCGCCAGCGGCACGGTGGCGGTGGGTGAGGCGCTCCGCTACATCCGGGACGGGATGGCGGAGGTGATGATCGCCGGGGGAGCCGAGGCGCCGCTGAGCCCGCTGACCTATGGGGCGTTCGATTTCATCAAGACAATGAGCCGCTGGCAGGGCGACCCGGCGCTGGCGTGCCGGCCATTCGACCGGCTGCGGGACGGCTTCGTGATGGGGGAGGGCGGGGCCAGCCTGGTAATCGAGGAACTCGAGCATGCGCGGCGGCGCGGCGCGCGCATTTACGCGGAGGTGCTGGGCTACGCGCTCAACAATGAAGCCTACCATATGACCAGCCCGCTGCCGGGCGGCGAGACGGTCTCGCGATGCATGCGGGATGCGCTGCGGGACGCAGGAGTCGAGGCCGGGCGGATCGATTACATCAATGCGCACGCCAGCTCGACCCAGCTCAATGACGCGAACGAATGCATGTGCATCCGGACCGTGTTCGGGGATCACGCGAACCGCCTGGCGGTGAGCGGCACCAAGGCTTACACGGCCCATCCGCTGGGAGCGACGGGGGCCATCGAGACGGCGCTGTGCGCGCTGGCCATGGAGCACGGGCACATCCCGCCGACGTTGAACTGGCAGGAACCGGACCCGGCCTGCCCGCTGGACGTGGTGCCGAATCGCGGCAGGCCCCGGCGGCTCGAATACGTCATGAGCAATGCCTTCGGTTTCGGTGGCATCAACTCCTGCGTGGTCCTGGGCAGGGTGGGCTCTCCACTTGAACCTACACTTTAACTTTAACTTGAACCCTTCTGAAAATCCGGTCCCGGAAAGTTCAGGTCAAAGTTAAAGAGTACGTGCAAGCCGGCTGCGCCGGGGGCCTACATCTTGAAATAGCTGGGCCGGTGGAATAGGCCGCTGCGGTAGTTCTCATAGGTGGCCATGGCCAGGAGGGGGAAGTTGTTCCGGTACATGTCGTACTTGAGATAGAACACTTTCGGGAAGCCGGTGCCGGTGGTCTCCGGCTCGGTCCAGGAGCCGTCGCGATTCTGGCGGCGGACGAGGAAGTCGATGCCGCGCTGCACGGCTTTCGAGTGGACGGCGCCGGCGGCGCACAGGCCCATGATGGCCCAGGCGGTCTGGGAGGCGGTGCTGGGGCCTTTGCCCTTGAGCATGGGGTCGTCATAGCTGGCGCAGGTTTCGCCCCAGCCGCCGTCTTCGTTCTGGCAGCTCTCGAGCCACTCGCGGGCGCGGACCAGCCAGTCCTGTTTCATGTCCACGCCGATGGCCCGAAGGCCGCGGAGGACCTGCCAGGTGCCGTAGATGTAATTGACGCCCCAGCGCCCGTACCATGAGCCATCCTCCTCCTGGGTATCCTTCAGGTATTGGATGGCGCGCTGGACGGCGCGGCAATGCAGGTCGCAGCCGATGTAGCCGAGGAGCTCGAGGGTGCGCCCGGTGAGGTCGCTGCATGTGGGATCGAGGATGGCGTTATGATCGGCAAAGGGCACGTCCTCGAGCCAGCGCTGGGTGACATCGCGATCGAAGGCCGCCCAGCCGCCGTCGCGGCATTGGAAGGAAAGCAGCCAGTCGAGCGCGCGCTGGAACATCTGCTGGTAGCGGACGGACTCCTCCCCGCCCCTGGAACCGACCATGCGCAGGCCGATGAGAACCATGGCGGTGTCGTCGGTATCCGGGTAAAAGTCGTTGTTGAACTCGAAGGCCCAGCCGCTGGCGATGGCGTGCGGGTTCTTTTTCGCCCAATCGGCGCGGGTGCGCACTTCCTTGGTGTACATCCAGCGGGCGGCGCGCCGGAGGGGCTCGCTCATCGGGTCCAGGCCGGACTCGGCCAGGGCGACGATATTGATGGCGGTATCCCAGATCGGAGAGAGGCAGGGCTGGATGCGGAAGTCCTCCGGATCCTCGACGAAGAGGCCCTCGAAATCCCGGATGGCCTTCTGGAGCAGGGGATCGTCATCGGGCTGGCCGAGGGCGCGCAGGGCGATGATCGAGTTGAGCATGGCCGGGAAGACGGCGGCGAGGCCGTCGGAGCCTTCGCCCATGCGCTCGATCATCCAGGCCCTGGCCTTTTCCAGGGCGGTCTCGCGCAGCCAGGCCATGCCGGGCGACTCGAAGACGCGGAAGAGCTCGGTGGCGGAGATGAAGAAGTTGCCGAGGGAAAAGAATTTCTCGTTGCGCGGGAGGGAGAGGTCGGTGTGCTCGAGGCCGGCGGGGTAAAGCTCGTGGAGGTGCTTTTCCGCGGGGAGCTGGCGGGTGGGCTTGAGATGGTTGAGGATCGCCAGCGGCATGAGCATGGCGCGGCTCCATGAGGACATCTCGTAAATATTGAAGAAGAACCAGTCCGGGAGGAGGATGAGCTCGACCGGGATGGCGGGCAGATATTTCCAGGGGAACTGGCCGAGCAAAGCGAGGTAGAGCTTTGCGTAGGTGTTCATGCGCGGGATGCCGCCCAGGCGCAGGGCGGCGGCGCGGGCCTCGCGCATCCACGGGGCATCCGGGGAGTGGCCGGCGAGCTTGAGTGCAAAGTAGGCTTTGACCGTCGCGTTGATCTCGCTCGGGCCGCCCTCGTAGATGTTCCAGCCGCCGTCGGCGAGCTGGCGGCGACGGATGTGGGCCACGCATTTGTCCTGGAGCACGGCGTCCAGTTTCCTGGCCCAATGCATGTAGAGGATGTAGTCCGAGCAGAGGGTGGAATCGACCATCAACTCGCCGCACCAGTAGCCATCCGGGTGCTGGAGATGGAGGAGGTTCTGCTGGGCGCGATGGATGGCCAGCGAAACGGGATCAGCGGTCCGGGAGCTTGCAGCGGTGATCATGCCTGGATGGTTGGTTCCATTAATAAAGATAAAGCGCTTGGGTTCCGCCGGAGTCTGAATGGCTCCGCGGGGGCTGTGCCGGGCGGCGCGACGTCTGCACGGACCGTCCGGGCCATGACTATTTGACCGCGAGGGCTTCGGTTTGCCCGGCCTTCGAGCCGGTGAGGTGGCCCAGCCCGGCGGTGACGCCATTGTGGGCCAGGATTTCGCGGCCCTCGGGAACGGGCTTGGGTCGCGCTCCGAAATTGAAGGCGACGGTCTTCCAGGTGTCTCCGGGCTTGGCCTGGAGCCCGAGGCTCGCGGTCGGCTCGTAGCCGCAGTGCATCATGCAATTCTCGCAGCGCACATCCCTGGCCACGCCGTTGACCACGCCGTAATTGTCCCACTTCACCTCGGAGAGCAACTCCTTGTAGCTCGCGTAATGCCCGTCGGTCATCAGGTAGCAGGGTCCCTTCCAGCCGCGGATGTTGCGGGTGGGAATGGCCCATGCCGAGCAGGTCAGATCGCGCTTGCCGGCCAGGAATTCGAAATAAACCGGGGTCCCGAAAAGGGTGAAACGGCTGGCCCAATCCATGATCTTCGAGAACTTCTGGACCGTCATCTTGCGGGTCAGGAAGAAGTCCTCGGGCTGGAGATTGAGGCGGGAGACCATGTCCTTCTTGGCGGCGTCGTACTCGTAGCCTGGCGAAATGGTGTGACCATCGACCCCGAGCGCGGAGAGGTAGGCGAACATCTGCTCGATCTCGTTCATCTCCGTCTCTTTATAAATGGTGGTGTTGGTGGCCACCTGGTAATCGAGGATCTTGGCCATGCGAATGGCCAGGATGCACTCCTTGAAGACGCCCTCGCGCTCGACGATGAGGTCATGGGTGCGCTCGAGGCCATCGAGGTGCACGTTCCAGTACATCCATCTGCTGGGCCCGATTACCGGCTTTGAGGCGTCTTTCGGGCCTTTGCGGATGTCGTCGGCGTCCTTTTGAGTGATAAGTTCTTCGGAAAGAAGAACTTGCACCTTTTCGTCTACGGCCGCGGGACGGCGGAGGCGCTCGGCGGCCAGGTATTCGCGCATCTTTTTGCGCATGAACATCGCATTGGTGCAGATGTAAACGATCCGGCCCTGGGCGAGGACGCCCTGGACGAGGGCTTCAATCTGCGGATAAATCAGCGGCTCGCCGCCGCAGATGGAGATCATCGGGGCATCGCACTCCTGGGCCGCGCCCAGGCAATCCTCGAGGGGCATGAGGTCCTTGATCGAGGTCGAGTACTCCCGGATGCGGCCGCAGCCGGTGCAAGTGAGGTTGCAGGTATGGAGCGGCTCGAGCTGGAGGACCGTCGCGAACTTTTTGGTTCCGCGGATTTTATGCTTGAGGATGTACGCCGCGATTTTCGCCGTGAGTGCCAATGGAAATCTCATACTTCTGTTTCTTTAAGTCGGCGCATAGTACCAGTGAGAGAGAGGCTGTCAACAGCCGCCCCGCCTCCCGGGGCTTACACTTTCGTAATCTTAAAGACATCCATACGAGGCTCTTCCGCCTTGGGCGCCCCTCCGCCCCCGGGTTTTCCCTCCCGTGCCCCGTATGGCAAACCTCCTGCTAGGAAGGTATGCCCTTGTTCCTTTGCCGCCGCTTCGCGGCGTTGAGCCCCCGGTTCCGGATGTTCCTGGCCGGCGCCCTGCTCGTCCTGGCATGCCTGCTGGCCTATCTGCCCGTCATGCAAGGGAAATTCCTCTGGGACGATCTCTACCTGGTCGGCACGAACCCGTTTTTCAAGAGCCCCCGCTTCATCCTCGAGGTCTTCCGGCATTATCTCTTCGTGGACTCCTTCTCCGCCTATTACCGGCCGGTGCAGAATATCTCCTATATGCTGGATTACCTGCTCTGGAACCAGCAGGAGTTCGGCTACCACCTCTCGAACGTCCTCTTTCACGCCGCGAGCGCCTTTCTCCTCTACCTGGTGCTGCGCCGCTGCCTGGGCCGGCTTGCCGCCCCCACGCCCGCCTTTGCGGAAGCGGCCTCGTTCTGCGTGGCCCTGCTCTGGGCGGTGCACCCGGTCCATAACGCGGCGGTGGCTTATGTGGCCGGGCGGGCGGATAGCCTGGCAATGATGTTCGCCCTCGCGGGATGGCTTCTCTTTACCATGGGAGCCTCCGGCTGGCGCGGCGCGGTGGCGGCGGTATGTGCGGCCCTCTGCTTTCTGGCCGCGCTCTGCGCAAAGGAGATTGCGTTCGTCTGGATCGCGCTGTTTCTGGTTTACCTCTTTGCCTTCGAGCGGAGCCGGCCGCTGCGCGCGAAGATCGGCATCGCCGGTTCGCTCCTTGCCGTCCTCGCCCTTTACCTGGCGCTGCGCCACCTGCCCGGCAGCCGCGCGCCGCAGCAAGGACTCGGGGACGATCCCCTGCTCGAGCGCGCCCTGCTCATGATTCTTGCGCTCGGCCAGTACACGGCTCTCATTTTCTTCCCCGCGAATCTCCACATGGAGCGCACCCTCTGGACCGGCCCGCAATACGCCAGCCTGGCCTCCTGGCTGGGCGCCCTGCGCGGCAATTACCTCTTTGTGCTAGGCCTGCTGACGATCTGCCTGTTCGTTTTCGCCTGCTCGATCCCCTTGCCGGGGCGCAGGATCCGTATCTTCGGCGTCGTCTGGTTCGTGCTCGGCTTTCTGCCCATCTCGAACCTCTTCCCGCTCAACGCCCAGGCCGCCGAGCACTGGATTTACCTGGCCAGCGCCGGCTACCTCCTCACGCTCGCCGGATTCGCCTGCGCCCTGCCGGCGCGGCATCGGCGGCTGCTCCTGGCGGCCGTGCCCGTGGCCGTCGCCGCGCTGGGCGTGCGGACGGCTTTTCGCGCCGCCGAATGGGCGGACCCGGAAACCTTTTACAAGCAGACGATCGCCGCCGGCGGCAGCAGCGACCGCTCGAGCCTGAACCTGGCGGACATTTACGCCGCTCGCGGCGATCTCAAGCAGGCGGAGGCCGTGCTGCTCGACGCGCTCCGCCATTCTCCCGGTTTTGCGACGGCCCGGCTGGAATTGGGAAGAATCATTCTCGCCCAGGGCCACGCCAGGGAAGCCGAGGCGGCGCTCAAATTCTCGCCCGCGGCTGAAGCGGAGGTGGCGGCCGCCGTGCCGAGCACCTGGACGGCCGCGTTAAATCTGGCCCACATCCAATATTCCGGCGGCCATCCCGACGCGGCGCTCGCCATTCTCGACGACGCGCTGAAGCGTTACCCGGGAGTCTGGGATATCGTCTATTTCCGCGCGCAAATCCTCTGGATCACCAGGGATGCGGCCGCCGCCCTGCCCGCGGTGCGGCAATACGCCGCCGATCATTGGTGGCATTACGACTCTCACCTGATGCTGGGCCAGCTCCTGGCATGGACTGGGGATTACGCCGGCGGTATCGCGGCGTCGCGCGAGGCGGCGACGCTGGATATCCACAATCCCGCCCCATACGACGACATGGCCAGAGCCGCCGTGAGGGCGAATCGGCTGCCGGATGCGCTCGAGACGCAGAGCGAGGGGATCGAGCGCAGCCCGGACCAGCCGCACGAGTACAAGCTGATGGCCGCGATCCTCGAGAAGATGAACCGGCCCGCCGAGGCCGCCGCCGCGCTTGGCAAGGCGCAGCTATTGAGCGAGGGCTGCGCTAAGGAGAACTGATGCGTGCCACAGGCGCGGGCTTTTGAGAGGTGTGGCGCCTGAATCAGGTTCCTAACCGTTTCGGCCCGTCGGTTGGAAGCGCGGATGGGGATCGGCTGGCGGCTTAGGAAGGCTTTTACGAGCCTCGATCATTGTACGTCCGAGCTGGTGCAGTTGTTCGATGAGATCGACCTTCTGGTCAATGGGAAGGTTCGCGAGACGGGCGCGACGCGCCTGTTTCGCAGCGAACATTTCCTCCAACGTGTAAGGCTTCATAAGGGCGGAAGGTAGCGGGTTCGGAATCTCTCCCAAGCCAGGCAATCGGTCAACCGTGGCGTTGCAGAACGAATGAAAAATCCCGTAGTCTTACCGTATGGAAGCCCACGTCAGAACAGTCCGCGAAATCCTTCACTCCGGAGATCAGTTTCTGGTGCCGTTCTTTCAACGACAATATTCGTGGACGAAAAAAGAATGGCACAATCTTTACGTAGACGTTGTCTCCCTCATCGACAGCAAGGAGGACGCGAAACACTTTTTAGGGCCTCTCGTTTGCACGCCATTCCATCCAGTACCCGGTGAGGTCACACCCTACCAACTGATCGACGGCCAGCAGCGCCTTACGACTCTCACTCTCGCGCTCGCAGCCCTGCGCGACGTAGCTCGTTTGAATGATATCAACGACTTTGCCGATGAGGTTCACGAGGATTTCTTGGTTCTCCGCCGCCGCGAAGGACTTCAACGCTTCAAAGTCGTCCCGAGGCTCGAAGATCGTCTCAGCTATGAATCGGCAATCGACGGAACAGCACCCGGCGTGGTCGCCGGAGCGGGAATCATCGGGTGCCATTCCTTTTTTAAGCGAGCATGGAAAATACCTGTCGCCGATGCGGGGGAACAAATTGCGAGGAGGATACTTGTCGCGCTGACCGCGCGCATGTCCTTGGTATCGATAACCGTCGATGGCGAAAATCCTTACGAGATTTTCGAGAGCCTCAACTGGAAAGGATTGCCGCTCGAAGAAGCGGACCTGATTCGCAATTTCCTATTCATGCAGATTCCCCCAGCGGAACAGGCTCAGTTTCACGAATTGCGCTGGAAACCCTACGAGAGTCGTTTCGAGAAAGTTGGCCGCTACGAAAAGGTTCCGCCAACACAGTTTTATCGAAATTATCTCATGCGAGAAGGGCGCTATTGTCGGAACAAGACCGCCTACGTCGAATTCAAACGCCAAAATTTCGAACGAGGCCTGACAACCATCGAACAAGTTACCGAACTACAACGCTTCGCAACTTTTGAACTCTGGCTTCAGCGCCCCGAGTTGTGTGAGCGGGAGTATCTTCGGGATCGTTTGTTGGAACTTCAACAACTTGACGTCACGACGGCGCATCCACTACTACTCAATCTCCTTGATCGCCACGACCGAGGATACATCCAACGAGATGAACTTGATGAGTGCCTTCGCGACCTTACTAGTTTTATCATTCGGCGCACGATTTGCGGCGAATCGACGCGCGGCTATGGCCGCTGGTTCCCAGAAGCCATTCCCGCGATCAATCTGCACCCGAGCGCAGACTTGAGGGGCTATTGGCTCGATAAGGGTTGGCCTGACGACGCGACATTTATTTCACGTCTTATCGAATTTCCGGTTTATCAGCGTGAGAGAAAAAAGTGTAAATATCTTCTTGAGCAATTGGAAAGGGATCACGGGCATCGCGAGATGGCTAACCTCCAGGATTTACAAATTGAGCATGTCCTTCCACAGACAGTTGAAAGTGATACTGCCGGCCAGTCATGGAAAGCAATGTTAGGTGCTACGTGGGCGCAAGAACACGCTCGATGGGTTCACACGCTCGGCAACCTCACTCTAACTGGCTATAATCAGGCAATGGGCAATAATAGCTTCGCGGCAAAACAACAAATGTTCGCACAGAGCAATGTCTCGCTGAACGCCTACTTTAATGGCTCTACTTCCTGGAGCGTAATTGACATAAAACAGCGCGCCGTCATTTTAGGTGGAAACCTCGCCCGGCTTTGGCCTCGTCCATCCGGCGCACCGTACATTGCCCGTCCACCCGATCCGGAAGAGTTATTCGAGGAAATCATCGATCAACCCGAACAGAACGTACAAGTGCAGCGTCCGCATGGCAACCTGCAAGTAACTATCAATTGGCCGCTACTTGGTATAAATAAGGCAGTTGAACAAATACGGGAGCGCACTGATGCACTGACTCATGCGACGTTTATTGCACGGCTACTCGATGAACTAAGTCCGCAGATAGGAGAGCAGCTACAACGACTCCCTGTAGCCCGCACCTCCGATAACCCTCAAAATGGATATTGCCTTTCTACAGACCCTGAACGCGATTTCCTTAATCCGAATCAAAATAGACCGTTTGCCTATAAGCCTATTCCAAATAGACCGCTCTTTCTATTCACGAACACGGACAACCCGACTAAGATAGGAGACATAAAGCGCCTGGCACGACGGCTTGGTTTTCCACTAGGAAGCATTGACGTTTCGTAACCAACCGCACATCCGCGCAAAGCCTTTGGTTTTTTCCTCGCCAGCTCCCAGAACGCCGCGAAAAGCTCGTCCAGGATGGGATCGGCTGCATCGATGTTATCGATGGTTATGGCGTAATAGTCCCAAATTTCCAGGAGGTCGCCTCGCGCGGCGGGAGCGAGAACAAAGTCACCCACCTTTTGGCGTCTTCCGCAGCGCCGCGCTTTTTTGCTTCAATTCCGCGAGAATCGTCCCTCCGTCAATCCCCTCGCCTCGGTCAAGCTGGTCGATGCCGATTTGGATTTTTCGGCGCACTTCCTCGAGTTGCGCGTTGCGGAGGCGATCCTGGTCATCGAGGAGACGCAGCCCCTCGCGGATGACTTCGCTGGCGGACCGGTAACGCCCGCTTTGGACTTTGCTCTCGACGAGCTTTTCGAGTTCTGGCGTGAGTGAGACGTTCATGGTGGTTCTCCAAGGAATTAAGGGCAACCATACCGAAAATAACAGGGAATGTCCAAGTTTGTTATTACTCCACCTCTTCACCTCCCATTCGCATTCCTCGGCGTGGATCGCATCGGACCGGCTGACCAATTCATCTGTAACGTTGCCGTTCCCAGCCCGGGAGGGTAATCTGGAAACGAAACGGGGCACATCAAGATGGATTTTTTCAAGGGGAATCTGGCGAAGTTGTTGCTGTTGGTTTTGGTGGCGATCGTTTTTGCGGCGTTCAAACCGGAGCTTGCCAGGCGGATTGCCGGGGAGTGTCGTGATCTGCTTTCGAGTCTCTGGGCGCCGCCGGAATCCGCGTTGCACCCTGGCGCGGGAGCCGGAGCCTCTCCGGCGGAAAGTCCTTCCGCGCCGGCCGCGGCCACTCCGGGTGAAAGTCCTTCTGCTCCGGCCACGGCGGAGGCCACTCCGGCGGCTCTTGACCCGCTGGCTCAGGCGCAACTTGCGGTGGAATCTTACATGCGCAAGAATGCCGCGGCGCAGTGCACGTTATCATTTCTGGGCTGGTCTGATTTTTCGACGACCGGCCCGATGTCGGCGATCACCCTGCGCTACCGTGTCCAGCAACCATCCCAGGATGATGTCCTGGCGTCGGTCCGGTTCACGCTGGAGGCCGGGAACGTGGTGAAGAGGGAATTGATTGCAACCGGTCTGCAAGTGCTCAATGCACCGGTGGGAGGACCGGTGCGGATTGCGTCAGCGATTCCGCAGGTCGTTGACAGGTTCTCGGAGCCCCTGGCCGCGGCCGAAATGGGAAGCAGCATGACGTTGGAATTGAGCGACGCGTACAGCCTGGCCCAGCTCGATCAGGCCAAGCAGCAGGCGCGGGCGGAGGGGAAACCGCTCGGGTTTATCATGGTCTGGGGGCAGTTTTTCGACCATGAGGCGGATCCGCGGTCGAAAGGGAGCGATTCGGCGCTGGTTCATTTTTACGAGGTCTTTCATCAGGCGCTGGTGCTGGTTTTCGTGCGGCACGAGACGGAGCTGGGCCTGGTGCCGGATGCTGTAAAGAAGGGGTTCAACGGCCCGGACGAGGGGGGTTATGCCCCGAATATGGCGGTCACGGACGCAACGGCCACAGAGTTCATCGTCGAGATTCCGTTCCGGGCGCTGGATGGGGCGGGCCGCGAGCCATTGTTTGCCGCCGGGGGAAAGCAGATCGACCTCTGGCTGGCAACCCACCCGGATGCGATGCCGACTCCGGCGGGCGGGAATCAGTAGTTGAGTTCGGACGACTCTAAAATCTCCTGCCTGCACCGGGGTTGCATGGCCGGCGGCCAAAGTGCGCCGGCAGCTCAGTTGGATAATGGAAGGACGCACGCTGGGGGAAGGCGCGGCACCGCGCTTGCTCTCTGTGGCACACGTGAAACGCTTCGCGCTCGTTGGACTCCTTGTGTGCCTCTGCGCAGGGGGCGTGGCCTGGCTCAGGCCGGACGATCGGCCGGGCGTCCTGGCCCCGGATGAGCCGTTGCAGCAAATGCTCGGGGCGGACGCTCCGAGCTTTTCGCGCGAAGGTTGGCAAATCCACGCCCTCGCCACTTACGACATCACCGCCCGGGTGCTCCACAAAAAGCGCTATTATGTCGGGCCGACCGCGGATTTGGTGCCGTATGACTTTGCCGTCGGCTGGGGACCGATGTCCGATAGCGCCGTCCTGCGGCATCTCACGATCTCCCAGGGCAACCGCTTTTTCTTCTGGGAGTACCAGGAGCCCCCGCCGATTCCGCAGGATCAGATCATCTGCCACGCGGCTAACATGCATCTCATCCCATCTTCGGGCGCGGTGCGGCGCGCGCTCTGGTGGGCATCGGCAGGGGATGTCGTCCGGCTCACCGGTTACCTGGTCGAGGCCAGCTATCCTGGATGGAATCTGTGGCGCAGCTCGCTTTCGCGCACCGACACGGGCAACGGGTCGTGCGAGTTGATGTGGGTGGAATCGTGCGAGGTGCTGCCGCCGGGCGCGGGGGCAGCGCCGCAGCAGGGATCAGGCTCCCAAAAGACCGCTGCGACAAACAGCCAAACCGTTATTTTCTTTTAGCGTCCTATCCACCGTCCTGAGTAGCTGTTCCTTCGTGTAAGGCTTTATCAAAATCGCCTGCGGATGCAACGACCGGAGTTCGGCCAGCCGAGCCCCTTCCCCATTGCCGGAGGAAGCAATGACTTTCACTTCGGAATTCATCTTTTTTAGCGTTCGGGTCAGTGCGGCGCCGTCGAA
>Ga0302325_10021539_pt1 | contig 13496 bp, 8 predicted proteins | sample Palsa_T0_2_FD_201948 | JGI IMG/M metagenome (GOLD analysis project Ga0302325, IMG submission 201948) | Peat permafrost microbial communities from Stordalen Mire near Abisko, Sweden - Palsa_T0_2 | ecosystem: Environmental > Terrestrial > Soil > Palsa > Peat permafrost | place: Sweden: Abisko... | reverse complement strand
CGTGCGCATTGACGGCCTGGCGAATACGCCACGTCAAATCCGTCAGCGCCTCGATGTTCTGTGCAGCGATGCGCCATTCGGGCCGCTCGCCGGCCCCAAGATCCGTTACCAGAAAGAACCAGTTGCCCCCCCAAGCGATATCGCCCGTCACCACTCCGACATCGGGCACCATCACCTTTACCTGCGCGGCGCTGCGGAAGCTCGGCACATTGTCGACTTCGATCTCGCCGTCCGCATGCAATCGCGCCTGCACCGCCCCCACCGGAGTATCGATGCTGATGGGACCGCATTCGATGCTGTGCCGGTGGGCGAGCGAGGCGATGAGCCCGATCGTGCCGTGCCCGCACATGCCGATGTAGCCGACGTTGTTGAAGAAGATGACCCCAATCTGGCACTCGCGGCGATGTGGCTTGCATAAGAGCGCGCCGACAACCGTATCCGAGCCGCGCGGCTCATTGACGATGGCTGAGCGATAGTGATCAAAGTACTCGCGAAATCGTTCGACGCGCTCTGACAGCGGACCCTCGCCAAGATCCGGGCCGCCACTCACGACGAGGCGAGTCGGCTCGCCGCCTGTATGGGAGTCAATGACCTCAATCGTCTGCATCGCAGCGGATCGTGCGCGGTGCTAGTCGATGACGGGACGAGTGGTGCGGGCGCGCTCAACCATTGCAGTCACCGCAGCGCGTCTGGCCCCGGTGAGCGGCAGACGCGGCGGCCGTACGCGCTCCGAACCCCGGCCCATGATGTGCTCGGCAAGCTTGATGGATTGGACCAGGTCGTGCTCCGCATCCAGATGCAGAAGCGGCATGAACCAGCGATAGATGGCACGCGCCCGGCCAAGGTCTCCCGCGCGAAGCGCGGCGTACAAGGCGAGCGACTCGGCCGGAAAGGCGTTCGTCAGGCCCGACACCCAGCCCTTGGCTCCGAGGATGAGTCCCTCAAGGGCAATATCATCGAGGCCGGCGAACAGTACGAACCGATCTGCGAATTCATTGATGACATCTGTAAAGCGTCGCGGGTCGGGCGACGACTCCTTGAGCGCGACTATGTTGGGTACTTCTGCAAGTCTCGCGAGAGTTGCGAGCTCGATGTTGACGCGATAGGCAGGCGGATTGTTGTAGAGCATGATGGGCAGCTTAGTCGCCTGCGCAACGGCCCTGAAATGCTCCTCGAGCTCCGCGGTCGTCGGCACGTAGACCATGGCGGGAAGCACCATGAGGCCGCTGACGCCTATGCGTTCCGCGTCGCGCGCGTAGGCTGCGGCGCCCGCGGTTGTGTATTCGGACACGCCGGCAATCAACGGCACCCTGCCGCGCACCGTTTCGACCGCGGCTGACAACACAGCGCGCTTTTCCTCGGCGCTCAGCGAATTATTCTCTCCCACGGTGCCCAAGAGCACGAGGCCGTGAACGCCGTCGCGCACCAGCGCCTGCTGCACGGCCGCGGTCGCCGCGAGGTCAACGCCACCGGCGGCATTAAACTGAGTGGTGGCGGCGGGAAACACGCCCGACCATGGGCACGCCAGCGCTACGGGCACATGTACTCCCACGGATCACGGTTGTTGGCGGGACGACAGATCGTATACGGTGAAGGAATGCATGATCAAGGTTCGGTAGCCGTGATTGGTGCAGGCGTGGTTGGCAGCGCCGTGGCGTACGCGCTTGCGCGCGAGAATCGCCCCGTAGTGCTCATCGATCGCGCCGAACCCGGAACGGGCGGGGCAAGCTACGGCAACGCGGGCCATATTGCTGCCGAACTCTCCGTACCGCTGCCCTCACTGCAATTGCTGTTCACTTTCTGGCGAGAAATGTTTGCCTGGGGCGGCCCGCTCGACATCCCGGTGCGCCACGTGCCGAGCTTCACGCCATGGGCCGTCCGTTTTGCGGCCGCGGCCTTGCGGCGTCGGGAGAACACCGCGCACCTGGCGCCGCTCGTCAAACCGGCATCTGCGACGCTTGCGAAGTGGCTTGAGGAAATCGGCCGCCCGGAGCTGCTGCGGCGTAACGGTCACTACGAAATCTGGTTACATGCAGGCGCGCATCGCCACGCGAATGCCCAGGCGCAGGTGATGCAGCGGCTTGCTGTACCCACATCGCCCGCGCCGAGGGAACTCGTCGAGGCGGCCCAGGTTGCCGCCGGCGCCGCGACCGCGAGCGGGCTTTGGTTTCCCGATTCGGCGCACGTGATTGACCCGCTCAAGATCGTGCAGGCGTTTGCCACCGGCGCAGTCGCGCGCGGCGCGCAGTTTCGGCGTGCCGAGGTGCACGCTCTGCAGGCGCGTGCGTCGGGAATCGAAGTGATTGCGGCTGAGCGGAACATCATGGTGGAAAGCGCGGTGGTTTGCGCCGGTGCCTGGTCGGCGGCGCTGCTTGCGCCGCATGGACTGTCAGTGCCGCTCGAATCTGTCCGCGGCTACCACGTCGAGCTAGCGCAGCAACCGCCGCTCATTGACGCACCGGTTCTGTATGCCAATGAGCATATCGTTGTGACTCCCATGGCGGGGCGTCTGCGCGCATCGAGCTACATGGAATTTCGGCCCCCGGGCGCGTCGGCTGATGAGCGCAAGCCCGCACGGCTGCGCAAGAGGCTGCGTGCTCTGGGTTACAGCTGCGCACCGGATGGTCCGAGCTGGGTCGGCGCCCGCCCGGTTCTGCCAGATTACCTGCCCGGCATCGGCCGCGCGCCGGGCGCGGCACCCATCTTCTATGCAATCGGGCATCAGCACATCGGTTTGACCTTGGCGGCGGGCACGGCGGAGCTTATCGCCGACCTGGTCGCGCAGCGCCAACTACGGCAATCGGTTGCAGCCTTTGATCTAAGGCGTTTCTGAGCGCTCCGTAGCTTTTTTCTGCGTTCCGAGCCCGTTCGGATCCGCTCAATGCCTGTGCTTATGTCAAGTACTTCCGTTCGGGGTTACGCGTTGGCCGAAATGTGATGGTCTCGCCGGCTTGTATGTGTGCGAGCGTACTGACGCTGCGCGGACCTGGGCGCAGTGTTGTTCCGATATTGACCAGGCGCGGAACACAATGAATTCGAAGTACTCCGTCCTCCGATGGACACTTGGCGTTGCGCCGCATGCGCACCTCATGCGCTCGTCAGCGAGCGGCAGCTGCGCTGCAGAACTTGCCACGCGAAAATTCGTACGCTGACGGTCCCGGCGCTGCGCCGCTTCGTGCGGTGTAAGCGCGGCCGCAAGGACTTGGCGGCATTTCAATGCAGGGTAGCTTCAAACCAATGGAAGTCGATCTGGGTCCGACCACGCAGGTTCTGAAGCTCCCTTTTGGTGTGCCGCCCAAGGTACTTCTGGTAGACGATGACGATCTTGTGCTCGGAAGACTGCAGGATCTCGTGGCTGCGGCAGGTTTCGAGGTCAACATAGCGCCCGGGGGTGGAGCGGCACTTGCTTGCCTGCAGCAGAATTTTTCACCGGTAGTCATCATGGATCTGCAGATGCCTGACATGGATGGCCTTACGCTCTGTCGCACCATCCGCGAGGGAACCTGGCCGGGCTACGTCTATATTTTGCTGCTGACGGCTCAAGACGCCGAAGACGATATCCTTGCCGGCCTGGATGCCGGTGCCGACGACTACATGAGCAAAAAGACGTCGCCCGCGCAGATACTGGCGCGGCTGCGCACCGGACAGCGAATTCTGGCACTCGAGCAGTCGCTCAAAGAAGCCCTCGCAGAAAAGCACCGACTGACGATGACCGATGCACTGACCGGCGCGCCGAATCGGCGCTATTTCCAGCGCCGCTTGAGCCGCGAGCTCGAACGGATGCGCCGCTTTGGCGGCGACTTGTCCTTGCTGTCAATCGACATCGATCGATTCAAGACGATCAATGACCGTTACGGGCACGCATCCGGCGACGCGGTGTTGCAGGAATTCGTGCGGCGCGTCGAGAAGAGTCTGCCGCGCAACACGGATTGGCAGGCGCGCGTGGGCGGTGAGGAGTTCGTCGTGGTGCTGGAAGGAACTGATCTCACTGGCGCCGAGCGAGTAGCGGAAAGGCTCCGCGAAGCCATCTCGGCCGAACCGATGCGATCGCGTGCGGGCATGATCAATGTGACGATCAGTATCGGCGTGAGCGGCCTTGAGAATTCCGCCGATCACAAGGAAATCACCGTCGAGGCGCTCATGAACCTCGCGGATGTGTGTCTGTACGCCAGCAAGGAGGACGGACGCAACCGCGTCACTTTGCCGCAATCTCATACGCGTTCACGCAGGGGCGCAAACGGAGCATGAAAAGGAGACAGGGATGAATGCGAAGGCATTGCGAACGGTTCTGTATGTCGATGACGAACCGGACATTCGAACGATCGTGCAGATTGCGCTTGGACTGTCAAAGGAGTTGACTGTGCATACTGGCGAATCGGGTGCCCAGGCGCTCGAGCTGGCTCGTGCGCTGGGGCCGGATGTAGTGCTCCTCGATGTGATGATGCCCGGTCTCGACGGTCCCGGGACCCTGAGCAGGTTGCGCGCAGACCCAGCGACCGCGAGCATTCCGGTGATCTTTGTCACCGCCAAAGCCATGCCGCGCGAGGTCGCGCTATTTTGCAAGATGGGTGCGGTTGGCGTCATCGCCAAACCCTTTGATCCCATGCAGCTTTTCAACCAGCTGCGCACCTTATGGGAAGGTCATATCGCGCAGCTGGTACTGCCTCTCGAGGAGTACTCCAACAAGGCGGCGGTGCAGCGGCATGTAACGCAGCTCGCCGACAGATTTTTGCAACGCACCCGGGATGAGGCTGCTCTTCTGCATAGCCTTGCGGAGCACCTCGATGGAGATCCGATCGTGATGGAGCAAATCGAGCGCTTGGCGCATAAAATTCACGGTAGCGGATCAATGTTCGGATACGGAGCGGTTAGCACCTGCGCGCGCGACATCGAGAGCCTTGTCGAGGAAATCAAGTTGCGGGACGCGCCGGTCGGCGGCGTCATTGCTCCGGCAGAACTGCTGAATCTGCTGGAATGCACGCAGCGACTCGAACAAGCGGTGGAAGCAGCGGCGGCCGCCTAAACTTCACGCCTGATGCCGCTGCTGCACCAGGGACAGAATCGTCTGCACGATGTGTGCCTCCGACACGCGCGATTTGACGAGCGCCGCAGCGACTCGCTGCTCCACCTCGCGCGTGACCTCGGAGACGGAGAGAATCACCACGGGGATCGGGTGAGTTGTGATGGACGGCAACCGCTCGAGCAATGTGAGGCCATTGCCGTCCGGCAATTCCATATCGAGCAATAGCAGCGAGAAGAGGGCCTCGCGCAACAGCGCTTCCGCTTTCGCCAACGTGGAGGCGAGCACGATATCGGCGTTGCCGGTGAGAGCCACTTCGAGAACGTGGCTCAGATCCACGTCGTCTTCCACGTGCAGAACGCGCGGATTACTGATGCGCTCGCGTGACTCCTCGGAATCGTCCCCAAAGATAAGCACGCGGCAGCGCTGTGTATCCGAAACCGCGTTGACGCGCGCCAGGTGCATCGTTTGACCTGCTTGCGGCAAATCGAAATAGAAGGTGGTGCCTTGGCCCATGGCCGTCGTAAATCCGATCTTGCCGCCCATCGCTTCCAGTAGCTGACGAGTAATGCTCAATCCGAGACCGGTGCCTTCAAACCGACGCGATGTGGATGAGTCGGCTTGGGCAAATTTTTCGAATACGCGTTTGCGAAACGCCTCGGGAATTCCCGTGCCGTGGTCCTCGACCGCAACGCGCACGTGTGCGTCGTGCTCGAACGCACGCACGTGCACGACACCTCCTGCAGGCGAGAACTTTGCGGCATTTGACATTAGATTCGACATCACCTGCATCAGGCGGTCAGGATCGCCTGCGATCTCAATGTCCGCAGTCGAGTCCTCAAGCTCAAAGCGTACCTGGTACTTCACGCCATACGTTTGGTTGACTGCTATCGCCTCCTGCAAAAACGCCGTCAGGGGCACACTTCGAATCCGCATCTCCAGGCCGCCGGACTTGATCTTCTCGACGTCGAGAATGTCATTGATGATGCGCACCAAACGCTCGCAATTCTGTAGGGCGATGTTCACCATCGCCTCCGCCTTCTCCGGCAGCTTTCCGAGCACACCCGCCTCGATGAGACCCAGGCCTCCGCGAATCGAGGTCAACGGCGTACGCAGTTCGTGACTCACTGTGGAAATGAACTCGTCTCTGAGCTGTAATTGCAGCCTGCGCACCTGCTCGGTCTCCACTTCCATGCGCTTTCGCTCTATGGAATGCCGCAGGGCCCGAACCAGCATCTGCGCGTGGATTTGTCCTTTCACGAGGTAGTCCTGCGCGCCCTCCTGCAGGGCTTGCGTGGCGACAGTTTCGTCGTCGAGGCCCGTGAGTACGACCAGCGGAATCCGGGGCGCCACCGCATGCAGCGCACGCACCGCCGCTATGCCACTCGCATCGGGCAGACCTAAGTCGAGCAGCACAATGTTCGCAACCTTCGTCTCCAGGTGGGTCAAGGCGTCCTTCATGCATTTGAGATGCGTCAATTCGACGTTTATCGAAGGCGCGTCACTGAGGATTTCTTGCAGTAAGCGCGCGTCTCCCGGATTGTCTTCGATCAGGAGCACATGCAAGGACTGGGTCATGAAGCTTCCCCTTGAGGCAGCTTGACCTTGGTCAGCCAGAAATCGTTGAGGCTCTGTACCAGGCTTTCGAACGCCTCCAACTGGACTGGTTTTGTCAGATAGCAATTGGCTTGAAGCTCATAGCTTTTGACGATATCCGATTCGGCATCGGAAGTTGTCAGAATAAACGTCGGAATCAGCTTAAGGCTCGAATCCTCCTTGATGCGGGCAAGGACCTCGCGGCCATCCATTTTCGGCAGGTTCAAATCGAGCAGGACCAGATCCGGACGTGGCACGTTGGCATGCACACCAGTACGCTGTAGAAAGGCAAGAGCTTCCACCCCATCGGCCGCCACGTGCAAGTGGACAGCCCTATTGGCTACACGGAACGCTTCCTTGGTAAGTCGGACATCACCGGGATTGTCATCAATCAAGAGTATTTCGATAGGCATGCCTTCATCTCCGATGATATTCATCGTTTGGTTTCTCCCTCGGCCAAGGCAAATCTGAATGTGGAACCCATTCCGAGTTGTGACTCAACTGAAATGCGCCCACCGTGCCGCTCGACGATCTTTTTGCAGATGGCCAAGCCGATTCCGGTGCCGGCGAACTCCTCTCGCTTGTGCAGCCGCTGAAACATGCCGAATATTTTTTCGAAATATTGGGGCTCAATTCCGAGTCCGTTGTCTTTCACGGAAAACGTCCACCTTTTCGCGCCATTGCGCGTAGCGGCAATCTGAACTCGCGGAATTCCGGAGTTCTGGTACTTGATTGCATTGCCGACAAGATTCTGAAACAGCTGGATGAGTTGGATCTCGTCGGCAATCACAGCCGGCAGGGCTTCGTGCGTTACCAACGCGCCGCTGTCCTGAATGACGCCGCGAAGATTTTGCAGCGCTTGCAGCAAAGCGTTTTCACTGGAGATCTCGCGCATGCTTCCCGATTTGGATCCGACGCGCGAATAAGCGAGAAGGTCCTGGATCAGCCTTTGCATGCGGCTGGCGCCATCGACTGCATATGCAATAAATTCATCGGCGTCGGAGTCGAGCTTTCCCTTGTAACGCCTGGCCAGGAGCTGTGTGTAGCTCGCCACCATGCGCAGCGGCTCCTGCAAGTCGTGCGAGGCGATGTTGGCAAATTGTTCAAGTTCCTGATTGGAATGATTGAGATCCTGCACGTTTTGACGCAGGTCAGCTTCGGCGGCCTTGCGCACGCTGATGTCGCGGATCGCGGCAGTCACGAGAATTCCTTCGGCGCTCTCCAACGGGCTCAACATGAGTTCCAGCGGAAACTCGCTGCCGTCCTTGCGCCGCCCGGAAAGCTCGATGCCTGTGCCGATCTTCTGCGCAAGCGCATCTTCAGCTGAGCGCAAGCCGTCTGATACGAGCCGCTCTGCGAAGCCCGTCGGAATAATATTCTTCACCTTCTGGCCGAGGAGCTCATCGCGGCGGTAGCCGAATTGCTTTTCCGCCCGGACGTTCAGCAGCACGATGTCCCCGCCCTGGTTTACGACCACCATTGCATCCGGAGCCGCCTCCAGGAGTCCTCGATACCGGCCCTCCATCTGCGCAAGGTGCTGCTCGGCGGCCTTGCGCACGCTGATGTCGCGGATCGCGGCAGTCACGAGAATGCCTCCGGCGCTCTCCAATGGGCTCAACATGAGTTCGAGAGGAAACTCGCTGCCGTCCTTGCGCCGCCCGGAAAGCTCGATGCCCGTGCCGATTTGCTGTGCGAGCGCCTCGGCCGCGGTGCGGGCATCGTCGGCAATCAGTCGCTCCGCGAACCCGTCGGGGATAATGTTCTTCACCTTTTGGCCGAGGAGCTCATCGCGGCGGTAGCCGAACTGCTTTTCCGCCTGCACGTTCAGGAGCACGATGTCTCCGGTCTGGTTCACGACCACCATCGCATCCGGAGCTGCCTCCATGAGCCCTCGGTACTTCGCCTCTGAGTCTGTTGCCTCGCTCAGATCGTGGATGATGTCGGAAAATCCCCGCAGCTTACCGGCCGCGTCATGCAATGCCGTGAAAGTGGCGCGCGCGAGGAATTTTGAGCCGTCTTTGCGCACGCGCAGGTTCTGTTCCTCGTGCCGCCCGTTTGCCGCCGCAATCCGCAGCACGTCCTTCGGCCTTCCCATTGCGATGTCTTCGGCTGTAAAAAAGCGCGAGAAGTTTTGCCCGATGATCTCCTCGGCGCGGTAGCCTTTGATGCGCTCGGCGCCGGCATTCCAGGTCAAGATCCGTCCCTGCGGATCCAACGTGATAATTGAGTAGTCGCGCACTTCGGACAAATCCATCCGATGCTGTTCCTCGCCGGCGCGCAGCGCCTCCTCCGCAAGCGCGCGTTCTGAATTGTCGCGGCGGACGCTCCAGCCGGCGCCAGCCGTGATGAGCAGACCAAGGACCGTGCCGACGAGCAGCACAGTTTTGGTTTCGTCCAGCCGCCACTGCGAGTCGGTCATGCGTCGCTGCAGCAATTGCAGCTCTTCGTCCCGCATCGCGTCGACTTCAGCGTAAAACTCGTGCGACATCCGTTCGCCTGGGCCGGTTTCAATTTCTCTTACTGCTGCATCCAAACCTTCAGTCTGGCGCAGACGAATGATCGCTTCGATGAGTTGGATCCGCCGCGCCATAAGGGCTTTTAAACCGGACAGTTTGCGCTGCTGTACAGAGTTGTCCTGGATCGCGTAGTTCGCGGCTTCGGCGTAGTGGTTTGCGCGTGCCACGCTTTCGCGAAACGACACGAGACGGGATTCCTCGCCGGTCATCACGAAGTCGCGGCTGCTCGATTCGCTGCTCTTGACGGAGAACCGCAGCTCCTGCAGCTTGTCCAAAACCTCGTGCGTGTGGTTCACCCAATGATTGTTTTCATTGAACACAACGATGCAGTAATAAGCGAAGGCGCCCACTACGATTAGGATTGCCATGGCGGACCCGAATGCGATTTGCATCTTCCGATCTACTGCGGACTTAATGGTCATCACACTCACACTGGGATCGGTCGCAGATTGGAGAGCGTCCACGCTGAGCCGCCCCTTGTAGCTCTCGGCATGGACTTCGACGCATTTGAGCAGTAAATCCGCACTGTGAGAAAAGCAGGCGCACTCCCTCGCATACTGCCAGCATCCGCCTAATTTGCGTTGCGGTATGTACGGTAAGTCGCTTAGAGGACTCAAAAGGCGCGAGCAATCGAAGGACGCGGGCTTTTTGTACCGCGACGAGGCCGGTGCGGCTAAGTCTCGCCAATGACTTTCAGAATGGGGATACCGGCAGGGTGTCGGCGGGACGTTGCGACAACGCCGGAGGCAAAAATGAGAGAATAGTCTTTATGATGTGCGCTTCGGACACGCGCGACTTGACGAGCGCGGCCGCGACGCGCTGCTTCATCTCCATCGAAACTTCGATCGCGGAAAGAATGACGACGGGTATCGGGTTCGCCGTCAGGGCTGGCAGTTCTTCCAACACGCTGAGTCCGTTGCCGTCCGGCAATCCTAGATCGAGCAATAGCAGCGAGAAGGAGGTCTCGCGCAGCAGCTTCTCTGCCGACTCCAAGGTGCCGGCAGTCAGCAAGTCGGCCCGGCCTGCAAGCGCCATATTGATGACCAGGCTCAAATCGGAATCGTCTTCTACGTGCAGAATGCGTGGCGTCCCTGTGCCCGGCAACGGTGCCCCAGCAGCATGCCGATAGCGCAGCACCTTGTGGCGCTCGGACTCCGCGGGTGGGTCGCAATGCGACATCGGCAGTGATTCACCCGCGCGCGGCAGGTCGAAATAAAAGGTCGTGCCTTCGCCGGTGACGGTGCTGAAACCCATGGTGCCATGCATCGCCTTGATGAGTTCGCGGCTGATGCTAAGGCCCAAGCCAGTTCCGTGGAATTGGCGCGATGTGGAGGAATCTGCCTGCGCGAATTTTTCGAATACCCGCGCGCGAAATGCTTCCGGAATACCTGTGCCGCGATCTGTCACCTCAATGCACACTCGTGCGCCGCGCTCGATCGCGCGCACGCGCACTTCGCCGCCGGGAGGCGAAAACTTGGCGGCGTTGGACAGAAGATTTGCCATCACCTGCATCAGCCGGTGCGGATCGGCAAGGACGCTTGCGCCCGCAACGGGCGGTTCGACGATGAAACGCACGTCATGTTTCACGCCATAGGGCAGGTGGAATGCCGCGGCCTGCTCCAAGAAGGCCGTTATCGGTACGCTCTCGATCTGCATCTCTAAATTGCCGGACTCGATCTTCTCGACATCCAGAATGTCATTGACGATGCGCACCAGACGCTCACTGTTGTGGTGCGCGATTTCCACCATTCCTTGCGCTTTTTCCGGCAGCACTCCCAGCGCGCCTGCGCCGATCAGTCCCAGCGCCCCGCGGATCGACGTCAACGGCGTTCGCAGTTCGTGACTCACCGTCGAAATGAACTCGCTCTTCATCCGATCGATTTCCTTGCGCGCGCTGATGTCCTCGATTTGCGAAATGAAATAGAGCGGCTTGCCATCAGAATCGCGTACCAGGGATACGCTCAAATTCACATCAACGATGTTTCCATCCTTGCGTACATAGCGCTTTTCAATGCGAGCGGGCGGGTTGATCCCAGCAAGCGCTTGGCGGAAGATTTCCTCGGCGGCCAGCCGATCATCGTGATACGTAACGCTCTGGACATTCTTTTCGAGCAGCTCCGCGCTGCTATAACCGAGCAGGCCGCACAGGGCCCGATTGACCCTGAGCCAGCGGCCGCCTGGGTCGACGAGCGACATCCCGATCGGCGCGTCGTCGAACGCGTGGTGGAAGCGCTCTTCGCTGAGGAGAGTTGCGGCTTCTTGTTCCTTGCGCTCGGTGATGTCGGTGATGACGCTAACGTATCCGACGATATTTCCCGACGCGTCGACCTGCGCGGTAACGGAACGCCAGACGGGAAAACGGCTGCCGTCCTTGCGAATCATGGTCCATTCGTTTTCTTCGCGCTGTCCGCGGCGCGCTTTGTCAACGACAGTCTCGAATGATCCGGTCACCGGATGGCCGAGTTCCTCGGACAACGCCTGCGCTCGGGCAAGAACTTCGGCCGTGTCGTACCACGCAGCCGGTGCGATTTTGCCGACGACATCCGCAGCTGCGTATCCGAGCCAGCGCTCCGCGGTGGTATTGAAGGTTGTAATGATCCGGTCTGTGGAGCTCGATATGATGGCGTAGTTGGCGGCGTTGAGAATGGCCGTTTGCAGCACGGATAGCTTCTGGAGCGCCGCCTCGATGCGTCGCCGGCGGTGAATTTCCACTCTGTTCCTGGCCTGTGTCCATGTAAGTAGCATCGCAGCCAAAAGACTGGCAAGAACGAGAAACCGCGTCATTTCGATCAGACTGTCGTGCGCGAGTGCCGTACGCGCTACGAGCAAGCGGCGCTCGGCAGCGCTGAATGTTTGCAGATCGGCAAGCGTGCGATCCGTGCCGACACGCCCATCATCGGTTGATTCCAGGCGGATGGCTGCGTCAATGCCCTGCGAATCGCGAGCGGATATGAGGCGCTTCGCATAGGCAGAGGTACCGTCAATGTCGGTGGACAGCTGCGCCAGCACGGGCTTCTGCGCAGCGTTGTCCGAGGTTAATTGCCGCAGTACGGATAACTGCAGCGGCGCGTCCTTTATGCTGGTCCAATACGGCTCGAGCGCCGTCGGGTTGCCCGTCAGAACATAGCCGCGCGCGCCACGCTGCATGCCGGTAATATCGGCCTGCAGCACTTGTGCATTCAGCAGCACATCGTATGAGTGGACTCTCCAGTCAAAGGAGCCCTTCAAATGGCGCATGTTGCTGACGTAGACGAACGCAACCATCGCCATCAGGGTCACAGAGGTGACAACTGGAAGGCAACTCTTCAAATCAAAGGCATTAACGGATGCGTGTTGCCTTACCCACTCCAGAAAAACGACGCTCAATACCAGGAACGCGACAGCCGTATGCGCAGCCATTGCTGTGTACGCGCCCCATCCGGAGGCCTCCTCAAATCCGAGGACATAGCCGCACAATACGATACTGGCAATGACGGCGACGATGCACGCAAGCGTGGCGACTATCGGCAAACCCCAGCGGCGATGCTGCCCCACGCTGGCGATGACCAATCCAACGCCCAGCAAAATAAAGGAGCCGGCCGAAACCTGTGCCATTCGTCCGGGCATATTGGGCGAGTAAAAGATATAATCGCGGATGAAGAGCTCATCGATGCCGATCGGCAGCGGTGTCAAATATTCCAACAATGTCGCCAAGCCGACGATTATCGCCAGAGCGCCGAACGCTATCGCGAATCTGTCGAACCGGGTGGTCAGCAGCGCGATGCCGGCACTGCACAGAATGAAGCACAAGCTGCTGTTGTATTTTATTGCCGCTGAATTGGGGAATATCTGCAAGAGCGCGGTCCAGTGCACGTGCCAGGCGATCAGGACAGTGATCCCGAACAGCGCGACGATCGCGGTTCCGATACGAATCAATGTTCGCGAGCGCGCCGAAGCCGAGGAGCTCTCAGGGAATGACTGTTCGAACATTTGGGTCATTTCACATATGGCGTGCAAGCTGCAACCAGCAAACTCGGGGCGGCCGACGCAGAGGCGGGGCTTGCTGGCAGCGTGACAGTACGAAGTGACGGGCAGTGTGCTGCACTGCTGCAATTGCAACTTCTGTTAAGAATTAAAAAAGGCCGGGAGACGCCGCATGGCTGATTTGCGGCGCTAAGTGCCGCACACCGCCGCAACATGACCCAAAAAGTCGCGGCGGCCTCGATCGGACGGGCGGTTTCGGGTTGAACCGGCGCGCCAGGGCCGCGTGCGTTTACGGCGTTTTTTCCACCTGCGCAGACCGCTCGACGGTCGCACGCAGCCGCTTGAAGCGCTTTGCGACGCTCGGGCTCAGAAATGCGAGCAAGGGAGTGCCGTGTTTACTG
>Ga0302325_10021537_pt1 | contig 13497 bp, 15 predicted proteins | sample Palsa_T0_2_FD_201948 | JGI IMG/M metagenome (GOLD analysis project Ga0302325, IMG submission 201948) | Peat permafrost microbial communities from Stordalen Mire near Abisko, Sweden - Palsa_T0_2 | ecosystem: Environmental > Terrestrial > Soil > Palsa > Peat permafrost | place: Sweden: Abisko... | reverse complement strand
CCCGGATCCGAGGCAGCGCGTTGGTCATGCCGCTGGCGTGCGGCACCTGGTAAAAGCGATTCGGGGCCGTGACCGGCCCGATCCTGACCGGTTCGAACAGTACCTCGTAGCGGGAATGTTGCGACATGGACGTCTCGGCGTCGATTGCGATACCAACTATACGTTCGTATAAGACTGGACGTCAAACCAACGGCGCGGCCCGATCAGGCGTAGGCGCCGCGCCGCAAACCCTCGAGCCACATCCTGCACAGCGAGACACCCTGCGCAGGTTGGAAGGCGGCCGGATTGAGGCACCAGGCGAGCCACAGGCCATCCATCAATGCGGTAAAGCCCACCGAGGCCAGTTTGATATTGCGGATCGGAATTCCTTCGGCCGCCGCCAGGGCGCTCAGCAGTCCTTCGACCAGCGCGATGTAGAGTGAATATTCACGCCGTTGCGCACTGCCCATGCGTCGTGAATGCAGAATCAATCCCCAGAACACCACCCAGACGCCCAGCACATCGCGATCGAGCATCAGCGGGGAAAAGGACACGGCGATGAAGGCATCGAGGCGGGCCTGAGGGTTTGGCCCGGCCCGCTCGAGGGCCGCCTCGATGGTCTGAAAGAACGCATCCGTGGTCATGTCGAAGGCGTAGGCGATCAGTTCATCGAATTGGCCAAAATGATATCGGATCAGGCCCAGCGAAACTCCTGCCTCCGCCGCGATCCGGCGCACCGAGAGGCCGGCACTGCCGTCTTTTAAAATGCAGCGCAGCACCGCCTCTCCCAGATGGCGACGGCGGTCGGCCGACGGTTGCCGCTGGAAGGACTTCGATTTGCGCTTACTCACCTGCCCTCCTCGCCTAAGCGCACGGCCCGATGCTCCTATACTAGCGTATAGGTGCATCAAAAGCCTCAGTGTGCCGACATCTACTTGCCGGCCGGCGGCGTATCACGCTCGCGTGCCGAACCTCCTCTTTGTACGCCCCCTTCGAGTTCAACGCCGACCGGCATGGTGGCTTCGCATCTGCCACCGCAGATCCGTCGTTGATGACATCACGCCGCTTAAAACGGAACTGCGAACTGCAATTGGATTCGTTCGCCCTGGGGGCGATTCTCCGCTGAAGTCTCGTGCAGCCACTTCAAGGCAATCCCACCCTTTGCGAACTGATAGCGAATCTGCGGCCCGACGGCAGTGACTCTACTGCGATGCCCGTCCAGAAACTCCCTGCCATTGAGCGTGTCGTTGGTGAACTGATCAAACCAGTAGCCGACGACGCTGAATTCCAGCGCGTGGAGTGACGAGAACGGGCGATAGCCCATCGCGTAGTCGAGGTCAACGTAATTGCCGGATGTGTAACGGGTCTGCGAATTGGTCGAATTGAATCCTGCGATCGAGAAGAGAGAAAATTCGAGCTGTCTCGTGGGCAACCACGTCAGCGCAGCTTGCGGTGCGGTGGTCGTATAATTGAGACCCGGATTGACCAGATTCGCCTTGTTATAGTTTCCTGTGGGCAGCGAGACATCGAACCCTGCAAGCACGTGCAGATCGCCGAATGCGGCGCTTAAGAGTACGGGCTGGACAACCAGATCGCCTAAGCCGCCGCCACTCCCGCTCCGGTGTGGTACCTGCAGGTGGGTGTCATTGGCGATCACTACGATGCCGCTGGTCCAGGCAACACCGTCGATCGCCACCCAAGTGTGCAACAAGCGTGCGGCTTCGGCGACAGCGCTGACGGAATAACTTGGAACCGCAGACTCGCCGTTGCTGTTGTTGGAACGGTCGGCGGTGTAGTACGTAAGGTAGTTCAGCCAGAGTGAATCACCGGGCAGCGGCATCAATGCGGGCTCAACCGTATTGGTACCGGTCGGATAATGCGCCGCGCCATTCTCCGATGCTCCGGCGAGAGGTGCGTTCATTGATTCAAGCAGCGCGGCGATCGCGCAATAAAAGAAAGTGCGCCTGGAGTGTCTTGCGGGGCTGCGTCGGGCCTCAAGTGTTGTCGTTTTCATGAGCGGGTCCTCGGGCGGTGGAAAGACGAGAGGCCTTTGAGGGGCCATCCTCCAACCGAAGCCGTCGGCGACAGGCCCTTCATAGTACCCTGCCGCCGACGACCCTGTGCGTCGTTTGGGTGCGCTGGTGAGTCCGCGCGGTTTGCACGAACTTCAGTGGCTGCTAATAGCTCTCCGCATCGACGACGCCCAGCTTGTGCCCTTCGCTGTGAATCAAAGCCGGAACCGGCCCCGGAGCACCCGGAGGCGTAATGGACGTTACGATGGTGTCAAGATCCCGCCCGTGGTCGCTGAGGACTAACAGAGCGGTCAGTTTGGCTCCCGCAATCGTTCCAGACGAGCTCACATTTGGCGGAAACTGCACGCTGAAGGTTCCGGTGCAATCGGCATGGACGGTATAGGTCCCCGTCTCTTGATCGTGAAAGCCCGATTCGGAATCGACCGGCGCACCCGGTATTGCCGCCGCGTTGGGGCTCGACAACACCATGTCGAGCTGCGTGAGGTGGCCCGCGCCATCGAAGTGCGTCAAAGCAACGCCCTGCCGTAGAACGCTTGCCCCAGTGGGGAGGAAGAGTTGCCCTGAGACTGTAAACGCATAGTCACCATAAAGCGTGGCATCAGAGCAGCCATGGTTTTCCCACGCCGAGGCGGTGCCGCAAAGCGCCGCCAGGGCCAAAGTGACTGGAACAAGCCCTTTGTATAGAGAAGTTTTCATACTCGATCCCCTTGGTAGTAGGTCTGGCGCAGGAAATTCCTGCGATGCGGACACTTTCAAGGGATAAAGCGCGGCACAATGGAGAGCAGCTGTAGAATGTCTGTAGATTCCGTGTACCAAACATTCTTCGTGTTTCAATTGGTTGCGCCATCTTAGGCGCCTCTCGGCGGCACTCCGGTATTGATCCAGCTTCGCAGGATGCTCATGGACGTGTATCGGTTTGAAAGCTTCGAGGTGGATCGAAGCGCTTTCGAACTGCGCCGGTCCGGCCGGCCCGTGGCTATTGAGCGCATTCCGATGGAGCTCCTGCTGCTACTGCTCGAGAGACGCGGACAACTCGTCACTCGGCAGGAGATACTGGACCGTATCTGGGGCAAGAATGTTTTTGGCGACGTCGATAACAACATCAACACGGCCGTTCGAAAGATTCGGCAGGCGCTTCGCGACAACCCTGCCAGCCCGCGTTTGCTGCACACCATTCCCGGCAAGGGTTACCGTATCTCCGTCGTCGTGCTCGATTCAGCGGCGGGACCGACAGCCGTCGAAGCGGTGCCGATAGCAGCCGAAGTGGTACCGACGCCACCGGCCGACATCCCGCTCACGACGCCAGCGAGGGCGAATCCTTGGCCGCTTCGCGCCTTGACTGCGTTGGCGTTGGTGATAATTGCCCTCATTGTCCGTCCTTATCTGATGCGCGGCGTTCCTGCGTCCGGCAAAGCGATGATCGTGGTTCTGCCATTCCAAAATTTGAGTGGAGACGTCCAGCAGGAGTATTTCGCTGACGGTATGACAGAGGAGATGATCGCCCAGCTTGGCAGCTTGGACCCGCATCACCTGGGCGTCATCGCTCGCACGTCAGCCATGCTTTACAAAGGAACCCGCAAAGACTCTGCGCAGATCGCCCGGGAGCTGGGGGTTAATCTCCTGCTGGAAGGCAGTGTGCGCCGCGCGAACGACCGCGTCCGAGTCACCGCTCAGCTCATCCAAGCCAGTGATCAGACTCACCTTTGGGCGGAAAGCTACGACCGAGATGTCAGCGATATACTGAAAGTGCAAAGCGATGTTGCCCGTGGCATTGCGGGCAAAATCCAACTCACACTGTCACAACAGGTCCGGGAATCGCTCGCCGGCACGCCGCGCGTCGATCCGGCGGCTTATGAAGATTTTATTCAGGGTCTGCATGCCTATAATATTCGGTCCCATGCGGGCTTTGAGCATGCGATCGCGGCTTTCAACCGCGCCATCGCGAGAGACCCAAATTACGCTGACGCATACGCTGGGCTAGCGAATGCCTACATGCTGGCGCCCATTTTCGGCGTGTCCACGACGGTTGATTTCTTGCCCAAAGCTCTTGAGGCGGCAACTCGTGCCATTACGCTCAATGACAATATTGCAAACGCCCATACGGCGCTTGCATTCAGCAAATCACATCTTGATTACGACTGGCCAACAGCAGAACGAGAATACCGCCGTGGCCTCGAGCTTAATCCGAGCGACGCGCAAGTCCATCTATTTTACTCGAACGGGTATCTCTCGCCCTTTGCCAGGCACGATGAAGCCATAGCAGAGATGAAAATAGCGGCTGAGCTCGATCCCTATTCACTGCCTGTCCAGTCGTTTCTCGGCCGAACCTATGTCTGGGCGCGGCGCTACGACCAGGCACTAGCTCAATATCAGAAGGCAAACGCCTTGGATCCAAACTTTGCTGTGACTCACGAACGCCTCGCTCATTTATATGCCGACCTTGGACGATTCGATGAGGCCATTGCCGAGGAAAGCAAAGCGCGAACATTGACAGGTGAAGACGCAGACACCGTGCGGTCGCGTGACGAGGTGCTACGACAGGCTTTTGCCGCCCACGGTGCGTTGGGTTACTGGCGGACACAGCTCAATTTCGCGACGCTCAAACCTAATCCACCGGAAGCCTATGACGATGCCTTCGGCATCGCGATTATTTATGCCTGGCTCGGCGAGAAAGAAAAGGCCATCGAATCCTTGGAGTCAACCTATGCGGAGCGCACGATCGCCATGACTGAGATCGGCATTGAGCCCGCCTTCGACGCGCTGCGCTCCGAGCCACGCTTTCACGAGTTGCTGCGTAAGGTCGGCCTGGACATTCAACATCCATAGCTGAAGAAACTGACGCTAAGTGCCGCTGAACCTATAGCTGAAGCGCAATCCGAAGGTTCGGGGACGACTCACCGTTATCGCTTTGTACCACTGCCAGTAGTTCGCATACAGTTGCGCCCGCGTGTCGGTCAGATTTTCTCCATAGACTTGCACCAGCCATCTGTCCTTTCCCACACCAAGCGCCCCATCATAAGTTGTAAATGCCGGCAGCTCATAAGCGGTGGAGTTGCCCTGCAGATCAAGCAGCAGGTTATTGGTCTCAGCCAGGGAGTGTGACTGATACACCGCATCGATCTGCGCAAACGGGGCATAACTGTTGAATGCGAACTCGTAACGCGCGCGGATGTTGCCCTGAAGCGGTGGCGCCCCGGCGAGCGGGCTGCCGAGTGCCCCGCCTGGATTTGGAACGTGCAGTGCGCTGAAGTCAATCGGAGTGCCGTCCTGCCACAGGAGCATCGCCTCCTTGACCAACTCGCTGTGATTCCAGGCCGCGCCCGCCTGGAGGGTGAGTCCGGTGGTGACGCGGGCCACAGCCGAGGTTTCCACGCCACGCACCCGATAGTTACCACCGTTGAGGACCACGCCGTAGGTGAGGATACCGCTGGCACCTCCATCGATCTGGACGTGGTCCCAGTTCTCCTGATAGAGGGCGCCGTTCCATTGGATGCGCCGGTCCATCCACATGGTCTTCCAGCCGAGTTCATTATTGGTGAGGCTGTCGGGCGCGAAGGCCAGCGGCGATACCCAGCCTCCGTGCTGAGTCGCTTGCGGGCTATTGCCCACTGCCAGCGGCGAAGAATCGGTATTTGCTGGGAACGGTGCCCGATTAAAGCCGCCGGCTCGGAAGCCTTGCGACCAGGTGTAATACAACAGCGCATCCTCGGTGACTTTCCAGCTCAGGTTCACGCGGCTCCTGAAGCCGGAATACGTCCGGTCAAGGCCCTCCGCATTGATATTGGTGAAGTTGCGTCGGTTCACACATGGATTGGGCACCATCGCCATCGGTCCAGTGCCGAACGGAGCATCGGCGCCAGTATAGCAAGCGACACTCCCGGCATCCGAGCCGACTTCCGAGGTATCGGTACGGGAATAGCGCGTGCCGGCCGTCAGCGTCAGGCTCTGCGGAATGAGGTCGAAGTCGAGGGATGCGTACGCCGCCTGCTGGCTGTAACCGCGGGTGATGTCGTTAAAGAAACCATCGCCGGGGGGCCGGACGTTCGGGTTGTTCGAGGTCACCGGTGAGGGTACAAACACTGCGCCCGGCGTGTTGAACCGGACCAGGGTACCGTTGGACAGTAGCGGCGACCCGTTCAGGGTGTAGTAGCCGGTGGGCGGTGCGATCGGAGTGTAGTAGGGAAGCGCCGTGACATAGAACCAATCGGTCTGCTCCTGAATCCGGTAGTTCTCATAGAACAGGCCACCGATGCCGCGGATCCGCCAATCATCGGGTGTGCTCAAGCGCAGCTCATGGCTCTGGTGAGTGTTGCGCTCAATGTCATGCCAAGTCGCGCTGGGCGAGAAGCATTGCACCGTGGTGGGCGTCGGATCTGCGCATGAATAGTAGTCCCCGCCCAAGGAGCGGGTGTAATTCGTGTAGTCCTGAACCTGCTCGACGTTGCGCACGAGGTAGGCGCCCGCATAGAGGAGCTTCAGCGCGCCGACACGGCCGTCAAGCGTGAGCGCGGTATTCTCAAACCGGTCCTTGTTGTACGAGGGGTTGTACAGCTGCACGCTCAAGTCGGGTAGCGGCTGACCGAGTGAATTCGCCGCCATCTCGGCAAACACCCCATCCGCCTCCATGCTCTGGTAGGACTGTGCAAGCAGTGCGCTCCAGTCCGCGTTGAACTGGTAGAGCGCCTCGACGCGGATGCCTTGATAGGTGACCGGGTTGATGTCATTGGCCACCAGGGCGGCGTTGTTGATCACGGGGTTGTTGGCGGGAAGTGGGCCCCCGAAGGCTAGCCAGCCCGGGTCAGTGTCCGTACGTGCAAAGGTCCCCGGAATGTTATCGATGTAGCCGCCACGGCGCTCCTTGTAAAGGACGCCGCGCACGGCCAACTGATCGGTGAGGAGCGGAACATTGATGGTGACATCGACGTTGCCGCTCAGCGCACCGTGTGCGGTAGTGGCACCGCCGCCGTTCACCACTGCCTCGGTCACATCGAGCTTCGGCTTGTTCGTGATGTACCGCACGACACCGGCCTCGGCGCCCGCGCCGAACAAGGTGCCCTGTGGGCCCTCCAGGATCTCTATGCGGTCGAGATCCGCGGCGTAAATGTCCAGATTACGGTCCGGAAGCTGCGCGGATTGCTCATCGAGGTACACCGCGACGTTCGGGAAAGTGCCGACGACACCCGACCCCTGCATTCCTCCCACGGTCGTTCCCAAGCCGCGCACATAGATGGTGTTCTGACCGGGCCCCACTCCGTGTGCCGTCACACCGGGCAGGTACTTCACGAAGTCGTCAAATGTCGTGGTATTGAGCGTGGCCAGCGTCTCCCCGGTCAACACCTGGACCGTCATTGGTACGTCCTGCAGATCCTCCTCGCGTCGGTTGGCCGTCACGATGATCTCGCGCAGCTCCTCTGGCGCGCTGCTGAATGCCACCGCTACCACCGGCGCAGCCTCCGCCGCCAGAATGCGGATGCTGTGCGGGGTCAGATATTCGTAGCGCAGGCCCGTTCCCTGCAGCAGCCGAGCAAGGGTTTCATCGACGCTCAGTCCCGCAGCCACGCCATGGGATCTGCGGTTACGCACCACGTCTGAGAGATACATCAGTTGCAGGCCGGTCTGGCTCGCGAACTCGGTCAGCGCCTCCGCCAGCGGTCGTGCAGGAATATCGACTGTGAGCGAGGTGCGCTCCAAGGTCTGGGCCCGCGCCGGTTGCACATTAAGCAGTGCCACGGGGACGCAGATCGACAGCGCCCGGAGTGCGCTCGATACTGCCGTCCGCACGCCCGCAGACGGGCGACGCGATTGGGTTCGAGGAGTTCCCATTCAGACATCCCGGCTCGTCTTTGCCAGAAGCCTAACGCGGCTGAGCGGCTAAGTGTAGTCGCGTCGACCGACGTCCGTGCTTCGCAAGACGCGAATCCGAGTCGCGGTCACCTCTACCCGAACGCCCTTGAGGCTGCGCAAGAACGCAATGAACGCTTCGGTGTCGTCCGTGGCGAAGACTCCGCTGGTCTGCAGATTGCGTAGCGCGGGCGTGACAATCTCGATCGGTTTCGAGCTGTAGCGATTGAATTCGGCGGCAACTCGCTCCAACGGCTCTTGGTCAAACACCATCTGTCGATGCAACCAGGCTGTGGTGTGTTGCGCATCCACGTTTGCGGGAGTCGCGGGCCAATCGCCTCCCGTTACCGTGATCTGTTGGTTGGCAATCAGTTGCACAGATCGCAGCGTTTGGTCATCGCTGCCATGCATGCCAACGGCAACCCGACCCTCGACCACGGTGACCAAGGTGGACTCATTCTCCAGCCGCACGTCGAACTTGGTTCCGATATCGACCAGCTCAGCTGGCCCGGCAAGCACCCGGAAAACACGCCCGGTCTCATGAGTGACCTCGAAATCCGCCTCGCCGGAGAGCAGCGTGACGAGCCGTTCCGACTTGCCATAGCGGACACTGATCGCACTATCGGTATTGAGGTGTACCAGAGAATTATCAGCCAGACGAACACTGAGCTGCTCACCGTGACGCGTCTGATACCGCACCGCCGCCTGAGCCGGTGTTCGCGCTGGCGCGAAGAACCCGGCATTCCAGACCGAAAACAAGCCAAGACCCACCAAGAGCACCGCGGCCAGCGATGCAATCGCGGGTACCCAGCGGCGAAAGGAGGTATCCCGCACAGGGGCGAGCACCCGTGGCCACAGCGGTCGAACCGTGCCCGCCGCCTCGGTCCGTGCGCGCGCAACGACACTCGCGATGGAGAATTCAGGATCCGCAATCAGTTCACGCATATCGCGTGCGAGTACGGACACACCCAGGAACTCCTCGACGTGCACCGGCGAGATCCGCAGCCAGGCCGCCAGGTCCGCGGAGTCGCGCGCATTCAGCGGCGCCTCATCATTTGCAACCAGCCATTCACCAGCCTGTTCGGCGATAGCGGCACGGATCTTTTCTTCATTGGAAATCATGGATTCAACCCAGCCGCACCATGCGGCGTCGACAATGAGCCAGCCCCTGAACCACGTACTTCCTCGCCATCTGCGGCGACACACCGAGTTGGTCACCGATCTCCCGGAAAGACAACTCATGTGTATAGCGCAGCACGACTGCCGCGCGGCATTTCGGCGATAGCTGGTTCAGCACTACCCCGAGGCGCTGCGTCCGCTGCCGGGCATCGAATTCCACGTCGAATTCGGGCACCGTCTCCAGCGACTGCTGGGCCGGCGCGTCGTCGATATCGATGCAGCTCGCCTGCCGCTGATCCAGTACCGCATGCTCTTTCACCAGATTGTTGGCCACGGTGTAGAGGTAGGGGACGGGATTTCGGATCGCCTCCTGGTCCTTGAGGCGCAGCATCCGGACATACACCTCTTGCGCCAGATCCGGCGCATCGGCCGGACTGCGGATGCGTCGCCGGAAGAACGCGTTCAGGGCCGTCCGGTGTTCCGCAAACAGCCGCTCAACCAGCGATGGTTTCGGGTCAGCCACAAGCACCGTAACGCATGAGCACTCCCTTCCTACCTGATTAAGAGTCCTCGAGCCTCCATATCGCAACCAGAATTTGCGAGGGCGCCCAGAGCGGTGTTCTACGGCCGGCGACAACACCGCCATTGCGAATAAAAAGGTGTTGAAAGAGCCCCTGACGCACTCGTTGTCAGAGAAGGAGAATTTTTCGGTCGAATTACCAGGAGATTGACATGTACACGAAAACAGCCGCCCTGCACGCCCGATGCGCCCTTGCCGCCGCCGCAGTCGCCTGCGCTCTATTGACTGGCATTGCAGTGGCGGATCAAGGGAACGTGATGGTGGGAATTCCCGTGAGCGGTCAGGGCTTGGATCTCAACGATCCCGCTGGCGCCCGAGAACTCTACCAGCGCCTGAACTATGCAGCTTATGTGGCCTGCACGCGTGCCAACCGGGCCGGCCTGGCGCCCTCCCCCGACCCGCGAGGCTGCACAGAAAAAGCACTCGCAACGGCAGTGCTGTCGGCCCATCTGCCGCTACTCACCCAAGCCTATCTGGCGAAGCATACGGTTCGTGAGGCCCTGGCGAACGGGTTCGAACTGCCGGCGCAGATGGCCTCGAAATAGCGACGTCCGTCTGCCAATTGACCCCAGACCGCAGATCCAGAGCGGGGCTGCGCCGGGAGCACCCCCGTTGGGGTGCTCCCACGCGTGCTGCAGGCTGGCTACGCGATTCGCAAGCCCTTACTGTTTGTCGTAAACATCGGTCTCGTGGATCGTGCCGCCCTTGGCCGACTTGTAGGTAGTCGTGAGCGTCAACACCTTGCCTTGGCCGGAAATGGTGCGCGTCGTGTGGCCAACGACTTTGCCGTCCTTTTTCAATTCCGACTTTACGGTCGATCCGTTGACTTTCTTCAATGACAGCGTGTCCCATATGGTCGACCCCGTGAAGGCATCATCCTTGCCGTCATAGGTCAGCATTGCCGACTGCGAGATCGTCGATCCGTCTGCATTGACGCCCGTCACCGTCATCGAGGTGCCGCCCGCCGCCGCCGCGTAGGTACGAGTCAGGGACTTCGGCACGCGATCCGCAGCGATCGTCGACTTTTCGATATTTAATGTCCAGGTGCCAATGACCGGGTCAGTCGCATTGGCGGCGAATCCAACCGGGATCAGCGCGAAGGCAAGCAACGTGCTCATCGCCAGCGATCGAAACAGCGTCATCATGATTTTGTTCCTTGAGACATTTTTGTTTTGAGGCTCCATTGGCACACGAAGCCGATGCGATCCCCGGCATCATCTGCCGTGCAAGTATGCGCCAGAGGCGCGCCGAGCGGCAACTCGCGAGCTACTGCTTCAAGCCAACCACATCAAGGCTTACCTGCTGCTGTGGGTAGGCTTCCGACGGCGTCGATATAGAAGATCCAGGCATCGTCGTCAAAGGCTTCCTTTAACTTGCTGACATCATTTGCGTTGAATGCATCGATGTAGAGGCTCATGACTCGAACGATCGCGTCGTAGTCATCCGTTCTCGCAGTCAAAGCGATCTCCGAGTTGGCTGTTGCCCGTGTGGATATTGCCTTGGAGGATCGTATCAATAGGGAAGGAGGCAATGCGATGCCCGAGTTCGAGCCCAACGCGCGGTCGATTCGAGGGAATAGCGAGACCCTCCCTCGGGCCTTTGCCAGTCGCTCACGGTTAGTTACTCTGGCCCGGGCGTCTCTCACCCTGCATTACGCCGAGGAGGGTTTTCGTCGGCGCATCGCGATGGTACGCGACGCCCGCAGCGATTGTCTTATTTCTTAGTCAAGGCCTGATTGCGATGTTCTTAAATATTGCTGTAATCGCGCTGCTGCTCGTCACCGCCTGACCAGCCGTGATGCGGCAGTTCGGCGACTCGGCGGCGGCCGATTTCCCCGGGACGAACGTTGTATGAACCGCCGCCGCGAAGGCGCAGGTGCGCAATCTGGCCTTGGCCACGCGCCATGAGTACGATTTACACTCGGCGTACCAGATATATGATGAGAAGAACAACCAGAACAGTTCCAAGCAATCCGCCACCGATATACATGTCGCTCTCCGCTTACCTCATTGGTTCAGCATTAGACTGCAGCCCGATCAACGCCGTCCGTTCGCTATCGCACAAAGCTGCGGACGCCTGTCTGCAGTGTTACGCTTGGGGACAAGATAGCCGCGGGACATGCGGCGCATCATGGCTGCTAGCCTGTTCGGTGCCTTTACGCGCAATGCCATAACCCATCGATGAAAGCCGTCGCCTCCCTTGGGATCCTGCTACTCACGTCGTGCACGTCCGTGCAGACTAAAATAGAGATCGAGGCCCCCGCGAAGGACGTGCGGAAAGTGCTTTTTGACTTTGGCGACTATCCCCAATGGAATCCCTTCATTGTTAAGGTCGAGGGTTCGGTCGCGGAGGGCAGCACGGTGATGGTCACAGTGAAGCCCGTTGGCAAAAATGCCTTGTCTGGCAACACTATTGTCACGTCGCTCACGGACACGCGTCTTGCCTGGACCGGCAGCCTCGCGATTCCCGGGCTGTTCCGGGGTGACCACGAGTTCATCATCGAAGAGCAAGGCCCGAATAAGACGATCTTCTACCAGAATGAGAAGATGTCCGGGATCATCATCCCGTTCTTCGACTTCAAGCCCGAGGCCGCCGGCTTCGTGCTGATGAACGAAGCCCTGAAGAAGCGGGCCGAGAAATGCGTTCTTGAGCGCCCGCGCGCGGAGTCAGCGCGAGACAACGGCGGCGGCCAAGATGTTGCAGGCGTCGCCGACATCGCCAGCAGTTAGCTGCGCTTCGTCAGCAGAAATAACATTGTCGCCAGCATTGCTAAAAGAAAACGGCCGGCGTATCCGGCCGTGGATACCGGGAGCTACAAAGCCACCCGCTATGCACTAGCGGCTATTTGTCGGCGCGCATGCCGCCGTCTGCGGTGACTTTCGTGGAGTCAGCAGTGACCTTTGACGAGTCAGCGGTCCAAGCCTTCTTAAAAGCGATTGAATGACCGGATGAGTCCGTCATGGTATGGCCGCGCGGATCCGTAAGAAGGGACCGGCCTGAGTCAGTGATGACTTGATGACTGGAGTCCGTAATTGGATTGCCGGCGGCATCAAGGATAGGTGCGGGTGCCTGGTCCGCTGCTTGAGCCGATAACGGCCCCGCCGTCAGCAGCAGGGCACCAATAATGAGCTTGGGTGAAGCATGCAAAGCCACTCTCCTGCGGCGCGCGGGGCGCCCTGGTGAGCTGAGGCTACAGATTTTACTGGATTATGTCTTGTGCCACAGTGCTCGAGGCCTCGCCCAGCGTTCCGCTTGCCAGCGTATTGGGCCTGGCATATGCTTAAGCATATGCCAGAACGACACGTCAAGCTGTTTAAGAATGGCCGCAACCAGGCAGTACGGATTCCCAGGGAGTTCGAACTCCCCGGCGATGACGCCATCATGCGAAAGGACGGCAACAAGCTGATCATTGAAGCGGCTCCGCCGCGTTCGCTGCTCGCGCTACTGGCGACCCTCGAGCCGCTCAGCGAAGAATTCCCGTCTATCCGCGACGAAACTCCTGACGAAGTCGACATCTGATGGGCTACCTGCTCGACGCCAACATCGTGTCGAATCTGGCCAGAAATCCACACGGTCGCGTAGCGGATCGGATCAAGGCCGTCGGCGAACCGAACATCTGCACCAGCATCATCGTCGCCGCAGAGTTGCGCTATGGAACGACGAAGAAGGCGTCACCGCGACTAAGTGCGCAGGTTGAGGCTTTGCTTGGCGCCATCGATACCCTGCCTCTCGATTCCCCAGCCGACGAGGTCTACGGATCGATCCGCACGCAACTCGAGTTGACCGGCACTCCGATCGGAGGCAACGATCTTCTCATCGCGGCCCAGGCAATCGCACTTGACCACACACTGGTGACGGATAACGACAAAGAGTTCGCGCGCATCGATGGCTTGCGAGTCGAGAACTGGTTGAGGGATTAGGTACCAGACAAGGCATGTTGCTCTA
>Ga0302325_10021536_pt1 | contig 13498 bp, 13 predicted proteins | sample Palsa_T0_2_FD_201948 | JGI IMG/M metagenome (GOLD analysis project Ga0302325, IMG submission 201948) | Peat permafrost microbial communities from Stordalen Mire near Abisko, Sweden - Palsa_T0_2 | ecosystem: Environmental > Terrestrial > Soil > Palsa > Peat permafrost | place: Sweden: Abisko... | reverse complement strand
ACGACGGTCAGAATGATTGCCAACGGCGTCCTGCGCTTCTGGGGTACGCAAACCGGAGCACCGCAGGGACAATCTGACGTCGACGTTCCAATGAGCGAGTCCGGCAAAGTTATCGCCTTGAGGGTCGGCGGAACATATGCTGTTGTGATCACCATGAGTTCCCGCGCATATCCACGGAGTGATCCGTCGTACGCGATAACGCTTTACCGTACACATGATGCTCGGGCGATTGCGCGCGCATCGGGCAAGGGGTACGTCGTCGCCGCGGACATCATGTCGAATGGCTCGGTCGGCGTGATCACTGACCGCGCTGTCGATTTCCGGCAACGCTAGTGCCGTTTGTTGAATGCGAGATCATCGTCAACGCACCGGCGCGTGACGTGTACGAACTTGCCAAAGAGCAAGAACGTTTTCCGGAGTTCATGCCCGACGTTGAAACGGTCACGGTGCTCGAACGTCATTCCGATTACATCGTTACCCGTTGGAAAACGCTCGTGGAAGACGCGCCAATCGAGTGGACGGAAGAAGACCGTTTCGACGATGCCGCCGTGCGCATCGATTACAAGCTCATTGAAGGCGACCTCGACACGTTCGAGGGCGCCTGGACCTTCGAGGAGCGCGATGGATGCACGGTCGTCAAACTGAGTGTCGAATACGATTTCGGCGTGCCCACCCTCGCCGAACTCATCGGTCCGACCCTCGCAAAAAAAGTCCGCGAGAACTCCGACATGATGCTCCTCGCGCTTAAGGGTGAAGCGGAGGCCAATGTCCCGCTCCGCGCTGAATCGGAGGAGGCCTTCGGCATTTCTTAGTTAAAAATTCGGCGAATATTTTACTTACCGAACTTTGGAGTAAAATACTTTGCCTTTGGAGCTAGCGCCCGGTCATCAAATCGTCGGAGAAACGCGTACCGGCTACTGGATTGATGTCTCGATCTCGTCAGAAAAATATCGAGCATTCGTTCCAAAGCCCCTTGCCCCGTATCCCCAAATCGCTCTCACGATCGCCGATACGGAACTGGCGGGCCGCGCCGATCGCTCGCTCGGTCGGCTCGACGGCATCGCCGACGTGTTGCCCGATATCGATATTTTTCTGTCCGTCTGGTTGTTGAAGGAAGCGGTCTATTCATCCCAGATTGAAGGCACGCAATCGTCTCTTTCGGATCTTCTTATTTTTGAAGTGGATGGAAGTGCAGAGGCCGTCGATGACCTACGCGAGACGGCGAACTACGTGACTGCCGTCAAGGCCGCGCTGGCCGGCCTTAAGACGCTGCCCCTCTCGATGCGATTACTGCGCGACGCCCACGAGTGTCTACTGCAAAGCGGTCGTGGCAGCGAACGGCAGCCCGGTATCATACGCACTTCGCAAAATTGGATCGGCGGCTCGCGGCCGGGCACGGCTCGTTATGTTCCACCGCCGACAGAATACCTCGGCGAGATACTTTCCGATCTCGAGCGCTTTTTGAACGATATTCCTGAGCGCACACCGCTGCTTATCAAAGCCGCGCTCGCGCATGCACAATTCGAAACGATTCATCCGTTTCTCGATGGCAATGGACGCGTCGGAAGGCTGCTCGTCGTGCTTCTACTTTGTGCGGACGGAGCACTGCGTCGCCCGCTTTTGTACGTCAGTCTTTTTTTTAAGCGACATCGCGACGAGTACTACAGCCTGCTTCAGCGCGTCCGTACCGATGGTGATTGGGAGGCGTGGATCCGGTTCTTCTTAGAAGCTATCGAGCAGACGGCGGAGCAAGCAGTCGCGAGTGCGCGTAAGGCGATGGCTCTCTTCGCCGGCGACGAGCGGGAAATACGCCGGATCGCCGCTTCGGCGAGCGGGTCAGCTTTGCAGGTGTTTCGCATACTACAGGTCTCCCCGATCGTAAACGCGCCGCTCCTCGTCAAGCGAACGCAACTGTCGATGCCGACAGTAAACACCGCTCTGCAACTGTTGATTTCTGCCGGAATCGTTAGAGAATTGACAGGACGGCCACGAAACCGCATGTTTGCTTATGAGCGCTACCTTACGATTTTGCAGGAAGAGCCTGCAGATGACGAGCGGCGTTCTTGAGCTTGCAGATGGGAGCCGAGGTTATGTTACGCCGATCGGGCTGAAAGCGACGATCGAATTTTCTTTGCGGCAATTGGTCCAGAATTTGGAGCCGTCCCATGCGAGTGACCGGCCCCAGAACGGTACGCCTGCGAGTTCGGTTACGACCGGTTCTTCTTTGCGCGCATCGACGCGTAGCAGCCGGTAGTCGTCGGATGTTCGCGATTCCGTCGTCATCAAGAAGAAACAGCCGTTCACGATCACCATGCCCGTGATTTCGCGCGGTACGTAAAACATGCGCTTGACGTGTCCGGTCGTTTCGATTTCGAGGATACGTTTCTCGAAGCGCTGACTTAAGAAGATGTTGTCGCCGTCGTATGCCAGGAACGAACCTGTATCGAACGGGCATGGCACAGCTTCCGTCGATTTGAAACCATGGCCGAAGACGTAACGGCGAATGAACCGCGAGTCGTCCTCGCCTTCGCTGCACACGATGCGCAGCGAGTCGCCCATTACCGTCATGCCGATCGGATCGCCGGGTGCAGTGGCTTCCTCGAAAACGGCGCCCGTTTTCGAACGGACGCCGTATAAGCGTTGTGTTTCTCCGGCTCCGACCCAGAGGTCGGTCCCGTCGCAGGCGAGCGCCTGCGGAGCCGGGCAAGGTGAGGGGATGCGCTGGAGTTCCTCGATCGATGCAAACGTATCGTTGATCATAGGCCTCGCTGATTTCCCGAGCGTGGTGGGGCCCGATCCTTCGTCGCAAACGGTGCCGGGGCCCTGGTCCTGCGCGCGGGTTAGCGGGCGCCTGCGCGCGAAGCGTGACGCCTCGGATGAGCAAGTTTTGTTTTGTGATCCACCCGCTCTCGTTCGAGGACGTGGTGCGCTACGAGCCCGGCGCCAAGGGCAAAGGGCAGCCGATCATTCGCAAGATTCTCGAGTGGATGCCGGCCTATGCCGCAGCGCACGTGACCGGCGTTCGCACGCCCGACGGGCGAGAAACCGAAGGTTGGTTCGTCGCAGCGCCGCTCATGCCCGAACAAATGCTCGAACTGCCGCGCGACGGCGTGTACGATCGTATCGTGCGTGCAATTGAAATCGGCGTCGAACTCGGCGCCGAGGTTGCCGGGCTCGGTGCGTTCACCAGCGTCGTCGGTGACGGGGGCGTGACGATTAACGAGCGTGCGTCAATTCCCGTGACGACGGGAAATTCGCTGACGATTGCAGCGGGCGTACGGAGTCTCTTCCGGGGCGCGGATGAAATGGGCATCGATCCGTCGGGTGCGACGACCGTTGTCATCGGTGCAACCGGCTCCATCGGTTCGGCCTGCGTCGAATTGATCGCACCGCGCGTCGGTCACGTCATCATGGTTGCGCGCAACGAAACGCGTTTGCGCAAGCTGCACGAATCGATGGCACCACGCTTGCCGTGTACGAGCAGCTATTCGACCGATATTCCGGCATCCGTGCAGCGTGCCGACCTGATTCTGACGGCGACTTCGTCGACTGCCGATGTGATTGAACCCGAAGATTTGCGGACCGGTGCCGTCGTCTGCGAGCTGTCGCTGCCGCACGACGTCAGCCGCCGCGTCGCGACCGAACGTCCCGATGTGCTCGTCGTTGAAGGCGGCAACATGCGCGTACCGGGCAACATGCGCTGGGAGCGCATGCGCGAGCCGGGGACGGATTTCAGCCTTGACCTGGGCCCGGGAACCGCGCTTGCCTGCATGTCCGAAACGATGGTGCTCGCGCTCGAAAACCGCTGCGAGCCGTACACGCTGGGGCGCGGCATCGATCTGCCGAGGGTGCGCGAGATCGATATGCTTGCCGAACGCGCTGGGTTCTCACTTGCGGACATGCGCGGCTTCGACTTGCCGATCACGCGCGAAAAGATCGCCTCCGTGCGCAACGCCGCTGCCGAACGCCGCGCAGTCGCATCGTGAAGAAGATCGTCAGCGTGTCGCTGGGGTCGTCGTCGCGCGATCATACGGCGGAGATCGACCTGCTTGGCGAGCACTTTTCGATTTCGCGCATCGGCATGGACGGTTCGCTCGACCGCGCGCTTGCGAAACTCCAAGCGATCGACGGTACCGTCGACGCGATCGGTCTGGGCGGGATCGACGTCTACCTATATGCCGGCAAAGACCGCTACGCGCTGCGTGACGGGTTGCGCCTGCTCGAAGCCGTGAAGATCACGCCGGTCGTTGACGGGAGCGGGCTCAAGAACACGCTCGAACGCGAAGCCGTCGGTTTTCTACAGGCCGAACTCGGTATCGATTTTAAAGACAAGCGCGTGCTCATGGTCAGCGCGCTCGACCGCTTCGGCATGGCGCAGGCACTGGTCGCCGCCGGCGCCGACGTGATTTTCGGAGATTTCATTTTTGCGCTCGATCTCGACAAGCCGGTGCGCGGGCTCGATGAGTTCGAGGAAATGGCGCGCAAATATTTGCCGGACGCCTGCAAACTACCGTTCCAATTCTTCTATCCGACCGGCAAGAAACAGGATCGGCCGCCGCAGCCGAAATATCCCGAGTACTACGAAGATGCGCAGATCATCGCGGGCGACTTTCACTTCATGCGACAGTATATGCCGGGCCGGCTCGACGGAAAAATGATCTTGACGAACACGCTGACGGCGCATGACATCGACGAGCTGCGCGCACGCGGCGTTACGACGATCATCTCCACGACGCCGGATTTTGCCGGACGTTCGTTCGGCACGAATGTCGTAGAAGCCGCGCTCATTGCGATCGTCGGCAAGAAGTGGAGCGACGTAACCGAGGATGATTACGCGCGGGTGCTGCGCGAATTGAACCTGCGTCCGCGCGTCGTGGAGTTTACGCCCTCTTGAGTCTTGCGCTTGGGTAACGGATGCATCGCGTTCTCAAACTAGCCGATCTTTTCGTTATCGCGGCGGCATCGATCGGCCCCGCGTTTTCGCTCGCTACGATATTTGGCCCGATGGTTGCCGTCGGTGGCAGTGGTACGCCGCTCGCGCTCGCAATTGTCGCCGCCATCATGATTTGCGTCGCACTGGCATACCGGCGGTTAGGCGAACGCCACCCGGATGCCGGTTCCGCCTACGCGTGGGTGCGCATTGCCTTCGGCCCGGCGGCCGGCGCGTACGCGGGGTGGGTGTTGATCGTCGCGAACATTTTCGCCGTCGTTGCGACATCGATGCCGGCCGGAACGTACACGCTGTCGCTGCTCGCGCCCGGCCTGGTTGACACGCCCTTTGCCGATGCGCTGGTGGGTGCCGGCTGGGTGCTTGCGGCGGGAACGTTGTTGTATTTCGGCCTGCGGCCGACCGCGCGCGTCACCTACGTGCTGCTCGTCGCGGAACTTGTGATCCTCGCGGTTGTCGCGACCGCGGCGCTGTTGCACCCCGTCGTCAGCCACGCGGTCGCAACCGTGGCGTTACCCGGCGTCTACGCGCTCGTCCCCGCGATTGTCATTGGCATTTGGATGATCGATGGCTGGGAAGTGTCGGCGTCGACGGCCGAGGAGAGCGAAGGCTCCCCGCAGACGCCGGGCCTCGGCGGTCTCACCGGCTTGCTGGTAAGCGCGGCCGTTCTCGGACTGTGCATGACGGCGTTCATGCGTGTTGGAACGTTAGACGGTTACGCCGCACACGTTGGTGACGCGATGGGCTTCGTCGGCTCCATCCTCGGCGGCAAAGCGTGGCGCCTCGCGATCTCGATCGTGGTGCTCGTCTCACTTGCGGCCTCATTGCAGACGACGCTCGTGTATCTCACCCGTTCGTTCTTTGCCCTTGGTCGGGACCGTGTCTTACCGGGCGCGCTCGGACGGCTCGATCATCGTCGTCAACCCGCGGCCGGCGTGGCACTTATCACCATCCTCGGCATCGTTTTTACGCTGGTCAGCGGCCTTTCGCCGACTCTCAAGATGGCGTTCGACTTCATCCTGGGCGGCACGTCGTTTTTCTTAGGCGCGCTTTTCCTTATGAGTGCTGCGGCGGCGGTCCGCATTTTTGCAAGCGAACGTACGGCGCGCATTGACGGCATGCTTTTGCCCGGCCTTGCGGTTGTGGCGTTGGCGGTCGTCCTCGGCTTTTCGCTCGTCCAAGGCACCCTCGGAAACCGTATATTCATCCTGGGGTCGGCCGCCGTGGGCATACCGCTTGCTTGGTGGCGCGGAAGGGCATCGGCTGCGATCGTGTGAATGAGGCGGGTCGGGTTTAGGGCGCTGCGGCTTTCATGCGGTGTTCGCCCAATTTTTCCCAGGAGTTCGGATTGAACGAAAAAGAGATCGTATTGACGCGCGACGGGCTTACCAAGCTCGAGGAAGAGCTCGATGAGCTCAAGACCGTCCATCGCCGCGAAGTCAACGAACGCATCCGCCAGGCCAAAGAATTCGGCGATATTTCGGAAAATGCCGAATACGAAGACGCGAAGCAAGAGCAGGCGTTTGTCGAAGGCCGGATCCTCAAGCTCGAGGGTATGATCCGTAACGCGCGCATCATCGATCAGAGCGACTACGTTCCCGATGAAGTGCATCTCGGCGCAACGGTCAAGGTCAAAGAAATGGCCTCGGGTACCTCGCGCGAGTTTACGATCGTCGGTTCAGCCGAAGCCGATCCCAAGAATGCGCGTCTTTCGAATGAATCGCCGGTCGGCATGGCGCTCATGGGTCGCAAGCAAGGCGAAACCGTTGACGTCACGACGCCGCGCGGTCAGATGAAATATAAAATCGAAGGCATCAATAAAGCAGCGAAAAAAGCCAAGAAAGCTTCGTGAACGACGACCTCGGAAAACGCGAAGCCGAACTGATCGCGGCTAGGCGCAACAACCTAGCCGCGCTGCGTGCCCGCGAGCGCGACCCCTTCAAGACGACTCGTTACGATGTAACCGCGCACGCCGCCGACCTTGCGAAGCGCTACGAGGGTCTGGCGAACGAAGAACATGCCGAAGGCGAGACGCACGCCATCGCCGGTCGCATTTTGGCGATGCGCGGACCGTTTGTCGATCTCTCTGATCGCACCGGGCGTTTCCAGCTGTACTTCAAAAAGAGCGAACTCGGCGACGAGTTCACGTTGCTCAAGCTACTCGATCTGGGCGACTTCTTAGGCGCGCGGGGATTTGTCTTTCGTACGAAGATGGGTGACCTTGCACTCCACGTGACGACGTTTGAGGTATTGGGCAAGGGCCTTGCGCCGCTGCCCGACAAGTGGCATGGCCTGACCGATGTCGAGAAACGCTATCGCCAGCGCTACGTCGACCTCGTCGTCAACCCGCACGTGCGCGACGTGTTTGTCCAGCGCTCGAGGATCGTCGCCGAAATGCGCCGCTTCATCGATAGTCACGGTTTTTTGGAATGCGAGACGCCGACGCTGCTCAATATCGCAGGCGGCGCTGCGGCGCGGCCCTTTCTCACGCATTCGAATGCCCTCGACACGAAGCTTACGATGCGCATCGCAACCGAACTCAACCTCAAGCGGCTGATCGTCGGAGGCCTTGAGCGCGTCTATGAAATCGGCCGGATTTTCCGCAACGAAGGCATCGATACCACCCACAACCCCGAATTCACCATGCTCGAACTCTATGCGGCCTACTGGTCTGTCCACGACATGATGCAATTCAACGAAGACTTATTCGCGCATTTGGTTGCAAGCGTGCATGGCGGCGATTCGCTGATGTACGGTAACGACGCGATCTCTTTCAAGAAGCCGTTCGCACGGATCGGCTATCTTGAGGCGCTCAAGGAATACGGCGGCCTGGAACGCGAGCAGTTGCTCGATCCCGCCGGCGCACAGCAGATCCTCACCGATTTCGGGCTGCCGAAGTCGCCGACGCATGCGCATGCGCTCGACAAAATATTCGAACGCGTCGTCGAGCCGCACTGTTTGCATCCGACGTTCGTGTACGGCTATCCGGTCGTGCTTTCGCCGCTTGCCAAGCGAATGGCGGACGACCACGAACTCACCGAACGCTACGAACTGTTCGGCGCCTACATGGAGCTGGCGAACGCGTTTACCGAACTCAACGATCCCGACGATCAACGCCAGCGCTTCGAATTGCAGATCGCCGAACGCGCCGCGGGCGATGAAGAGGTACCGCCGCCCGACTGGGATTTCGTCAACGCGCTTGAGATCGGTATGCCCGCAACGGCCGGCATCGGCGTAGGCGTCGACCGCTTGGTGATGCTGCTAACCGATAACGCCTCTATCCGCGACGTGATCCTCTTCCCGCTGCAGCGTCCTCACTAGGCGAAACATGTTCGTCGCGGGCACTGTATGTGGCGCGAATGCTCAAGCAGATTCTCCTTGGCGCGCTAGCGTTTTGCATCTGGCTGGCAGCGGCCATTGGCAGCCAAATAAGCCTGGGGGGCCATCAGCCGGCGCTCCCAGCGCAACTGCTCATTTCGGTTGCGTTGCTGGCTATTTATTGGGCCGCGGCGCGTTGGGTCGAGAGAAGGCGTCCGCTTGAGCTACACCCGCGCGACGCGCAAACGATCTTGTATGGATTCATCGTGGGCTTCGTGCTGTTTTTCTGCACGATGGCTATTCTTTCGATCGTGGGGGTCTATCACTTCACGGCGTTTGTAAGTGTGAAACCGCTGTGGCCGGGCTTCGCTTTGGCACTGCTCGTCGGGATCACCGAAGAACTGCTGTTCCGCGGCTTTATTTTTCGCTGGGTCGAGTCCGGGATGGGGACCTGGATCGCGGTCGCATTTTCAGCCGCACTCTTTGGTGCTGCGCACGCAGCGAATCGCGGCGCAACGCCGATGAGCTGCACGGCAATTGCACTGGAAGCGGGCGTTCTGCTTTCGGCAGCATACGTGTACACGCGAACGCTTTGGGTACCGATCGGCCTTCACATCGGATGGAACTTCACCGAAGGCACGATCTTCGGCGTAACCGTTTCCGGACATCAGTCGACGGGCATACTTACCGGTGTTCTGCACGGGCCGGACTGGCTCACCGGCGGCGTTTTCGGCGTTGAAGCGTCGTTACCGGCCGTGGTTGTATGCGTCGCCGCGGCAGCCGCTCTGCTTGTTGCGTCGGTGCGCAAACGGCGCATCATCGCGCCGCGTTGGACGCGTGCTCGGCGTATCAAGCTGTTGCAGAGTTAACGGCATGTGAAATCGTAGTCTGCGACGTGCGTTGCCCGCGGCCGGCCGCAGGCGAAGCTTGCTCGTCGAGCCAAAGAGCAGCTACGATGACCACACGGGCTTCGAGCGCCGTTGATGAAGCGCTGGAACGAATCGCCGCCGACGATAAAACCTTGCAGGCGTGGGCGTACGTCGACGCCGCTGCGAGCGACGCGAAGCCGTTGGCGGGGCCGCTTTCGGGTATACCGTTTGGGGTCAAAGATATTATCGATGTAGCGCGGATGCCGACGGCATTCGGCTTGTGGCGCGAGCATCGCCGGGCGCGGCTCGATGCATGGTGCGTTGCATTGCTGCGCGCAGCGGGTGCCGTTCCAATCGGCAAGACGCGAACGACGGCACATGCGTGGCGCGATCCGGCGCCGACCGTCAATCCGCTCGATCACGCGCGCACACCCGGTGGTTCGAGCGCCGGCAGCGCAGCGGCCGTCGCTGCGGGTCACGTTCCGTTCGCACTGGGCACTCAGACAATGGGTTCGGTGCTGCGCCCGGCAGCCTACTGCGGCGTCGTCGGTTTCAAACCGACCTGGGGTCGGGTCCCCGGCTATGGCGTTGCGGGAGTTGCGCCTTCACTCGACCACATCGGTGTCATCGGGCGCGACGTCGCGATTACCGCGCAAGTCGCACACACGCTGATGTCAAGTCTGGTTCTCGACGATGCGATCGCTCAACCGCGCCTCGCGCTGGCACGCAGCGTCTATGATGGTGCGTATGCGCCGGAAACACTGGCTGCCGTGCGCGGGGCGGTCGAGAAACTGATTGCGCGTGGCTGCACCGTCGTCGAGGAAGCGTTGCCCGAATCGGTCGCCTCAGCGGCGAGCGAGGCGGACACGATCGTCGCGTACGAAGCCTATGCGAGCCTTGCGCCGTTGCTCGCGCACGCATTGCCGACCGAACTGCGCTCCATGCTGCATCGCGGCGAGCATATCACGCGTGAAACCTACGACGCTGCTCTGGAACGCCGGCACGCGGCGCGTCACGACGTCAACGAGGCCGTCGCATCCTACGATGCCATGATCGTGCCGTGCGGCGACGCCGCGCCGTCGCGCATGACCACCGGCGACGGCTCGGCGTTCGCGCCCTGGAGCTACTTCGGTATGCCGGCGATTTCAATTCCGATCCCCGGCACAGCGCCTGCGGCCGTCTCGCTGCAACTGATCGCGCCGCGCGGCGACGACGCCCAGTTGCTTGCCGTCGCAGCGGCGGTCGAATCGGCGCTGGCCTAGCGCAACCTCCGCATCCTCGCAAGCGTCACACGCTTGCGGAGCATTTTTTGTTATCTAAAGGGGACATTATGGATCTTACCAAGAGCTATCCGGCCAGTGTGAAGACGAAGCTGCACGGCCTCGTGCAGATACAGCGCACGATCGACAAAGGCAAGGCTGCTGCGGCAGGCACGGTCGGCGAGTACCACTATGATTGCCCGATGGACAAAGCCGTCTTTGGTTTCCTCGGTATGGATGCCGACGGCTTGATGACCGTGATCAAGACCAAGGACGATCAGAAAATCAGCGACTACGTGGCGACCTTCGTCCATAAAAAGAGCGCGGGCGAAATCGAAGCGTGGAACGCAAAGTGGCTCAAGCAGGCTCCGGAACACGGGAGCGACAGCGAGAAATATTTTCTCGATCTGCGCAGTCAGGTTGCGCCGGATCGCAAAGATGTCACTGCCTGGGCCGATCTCCTCGATCTCGACGAGAAGCGCCAAGTACCCGTCGCCGTCTAGTACGGCTGGAAGGGCCGCCGCAAGGCGGCTTTTTCTTTTCCCGGAAAACACATCGCGTGGCAACGTACCGGTGCGCGATCGAATATGACGGAACGGACTTTTCCGGCTGGCAATTTCAACCCGAACTGCGAACGGTCTGTGGAACGCTGGAAGCCACGCTCTCCACGCTCTTCGCCGAACCGATCGCGCTCTCGGCGGCCGGCCGAACGGATACCGGCGTTCACGCGACGGGCCAGGTCGTGTCGTTTCACAGCGAGCGCGCCTTTCCGGTCGAACGCTTGGCACTCGCGCTCAACGCGAATCTGCCGCCGGATGTTACCGCGCGCGACGCGGCCATCGTCACGGGCGAATTCTCTGCACGGTTTGATGCGCGGCAACGCACCTATGAATATCTCATCCTTAACCGGCCCGCGCCGTCGGCGCCGTTACGGCGGTTCGCGCATCACGTCTGGAAGCCGGTCGTCCGCGAACGCTTCGAGCACGCGGCACGCCATCTGATCGGAGCGTTCGACTACATCGCGTTCTGCGGCGTACAGCCCGAACGCGGCGGAACGGTGCGCACCATTCGATCCGTCACACTTGAAGGCGACGAAGAGTTATTGCGCGTCCGCATCGTCGGCGACGGTTTCTTGCACCGGATGGTTCGGGTCATCGTCGGCACGCTCGTGGAAATTGCGACCGGCCGCCGGGATGTCGACGATATTCCGCGCATCATTGCATCACGCGATCGCAAGGTAGCCGGTTACACGGCGCCCGCAGCGGGCTTGTTCCTGGCCGGCGTGCTGTACGACGACTTCGACTCGTATCGTCCGGCGCGGGTCTAGCGCCCCGAACCTAAGCGGGCAAATCCGTTGCCCGCGTGTTCGAGCTCGGTGTGGCGCGGACGGTGAACGTCGCTTGCGATGGTATTTACGCGCTCGCGTAAAGCGCTTGCGACATCGTCGATGCCGGCGTGCGCATCGCGGCTGGACTTACTTGCTTCGGTCAGACGTCGCGCCGCCTCGTCGATGCGCTGCGACGCTTCGCGTTGCTTGGCGACTGCGGTGTTGACGATGTCGGTGAGTCGCTGCATTTGGGTAATCGTCGCGATCATCTGGCCGTTCGACGTGTTTTGTTCGTCCAGCGAACGTGCGGCTTCGCGCATGAGTGTGTTCATCTGCTCGACGGAGTTGACGATCGCCGCTGAACCCAACGCCTGTTCTTTTGCCGCCGTCGAAATTTGATCGATGAGTCGGCTCGCCTCGGCTACCGCGCCGAGGATGTCGGCGATGGCGCGACCGGCGAGGTCGGCCATTTGCAGGCCGCTCTCCGCTTTCGTGCCCGACGCCGTTGTCGAGCGAACGACCTCATCGGTCTTCGCTTGAATGTCTTTCACGAGCACGCCGATCTCTTTGGTCGACGAGGCCGAATTCTCGGCGAGCTTACGCACTTCGTCGGCAACGACGGCGAAGCCGCGGCCGTGCTCGCCCGCGCGCGCCGCTTCGATCGCGGCGTTGAGTGCAAGCAAGTTCGTTTGGTCAGCGATATTATCGATCACTTCGACGATGTTGCCGATGCGCGCTGATGCTGCACCGAGTTCTTCCATCTTGCGCACGACCGAGCCGATGTCGACGGCGATTTCGCGCGTGGACTCGACGAGCCGTTCGACGGCTTTCCCGCCGTCGCGGGCTTTCGTGTCTGCTTCGAGCGAAAGCGTGTTCGCTTCGCGCGCCGTGCCGGCGACCTGGCTGATCGATACCGCAAGTTCGCCGATCGCCGAGCTCACGCTATTCACGGTGTCGGCGATACCGCCGATGTTGTCCGAAACCAAGCGAATGGAACTCACCATTTCTTCAATGGCCGCCGACGAGTCGTCAACGCTGCGTGAGAGGGTCGTCATCGACTCACCGGTCGTCTTCAAATGCGAGAGTGCATCGCTCGATGCCGTGCGTGTTTCGCCGAGTGCGCCTTCTTCGGAGCGCAGTGCCGCGCTGAGTTTTGCGTGGCGCACGACGATCTCTTCGACCGCCGGACCCAGCGAGATGACCGCGCCTGCGCGCTTACGTTCGACGGCAAGTGCGTCATTGAACGCTTCGAGATCGTCGACATCGGCCGCGGCGAGCGCCAGTCTGAGCGTCCGCTGCTGCCCGGCGACGTGGGCATCGAATCGCTGCATCGTGACTGCGGCAACCAGGCAGACCGCCAGGATCGCGCCGGCTAGACCACGGGCCAACGGCTCGGGGACGAGGATGCCGAGTGCAATTGCAACGGCCGCTCCGAGCAAGACCAAGGCCAGGCCGAATTTTCCCAAATGTCCGGAGTTCATCGAAATACCAATCCGAGCGAGTCGTCGTTGCGCGTTGGCACGCAGGTGCCTATCCATGTCCTTGGCGCTGCGCGAGCAACGTCATGTTGGGGTTGTCGGCCGAACGCCGCCGACTCTTTGCCCCCTGGCCACCGGACTTGTCGGGCCGCGGCTTGCCTCGGCCCTCGGTCACGAGGATGTACCCCGAAATTCGGCCCGGGACCCGGTCCTTGGGACTCGATTTGCCTGTAAGCGCAAAACCTAGATGTCCGGCTTAACAAAGCACAGATGTCCGGTTAGGGTCGGGGTGTTGTGTG
>Ga0302325_10021535_pt1 | contig 13498 bp, 11 predicted proteins | sample Palsa_T0_2_FD_201948 | JGI IMG/M metagenome (GOLD analysis project Ga0302325, IMG submission 201948) | Peat permafrost microbial communities from Stordalen Mire near Abisko, Sweden - Palsa_T0_2 | ecosystem: Environmental > Terrestrial > Soil > Palsa > Peat permafrost | place: Sweden: Abisko... | reverse complement strand
GATGTCGGCCGCGGCGTCGCGCGCGAGCGCGATTGCATCCTCGAGCGTCGCCGCTCCGAACGGCACGAACGGCAGCACGTCGAGCGCGCCGATGCGCGGATGCGCGCCGCGATGGCGGCGCAGATCGATGCGTTCCGTCGTCACGCGAGCGAGCGCGAGCGCCGCCGCGCGTACGGCATCGCGCGAACCGAAGAAGGTGAAGACGGAGCGATGGTGCGCCGGATCGCTCGTTCGATGTGCGAGCACGACGCCCGTCGCTTCGATCGCGCGCGCGCAGGCGTCGAGCACGCTGGGATCACGGCCCTCGGAGACGTTCGGCACGCACTCGAAGACGTGCGGGGTTGCGCTCACGACGCTCTAGCCGAGGGTCGCGGCGATCGCGCTTGCAATGTCGCGGACCGCGACGACCGATTCGTCACCCGCGGTGACCGGTGCCGGCGGCGCGACGATCGTCGAAAATCCGAGCTTGCGCGCTTCGCCGATCCGGCGCGCGCGTTGCGACACCGCGCGCACTTCGCCGGAGAGCCCGAGCTCCCCGAAGGCGGCGGTTCCCGCTGCAAGCGGCCGTCCCCGATGCGCGGATGCGATTGCGAGCGCGATGCCGAGATCCGCGGCGGGCTCGTCGATGCGCAAACCGCCGGCGACCGATGCGTACACGTCCGAGCCTCCGAAGTGCATGCCCGCGCGCCGTTCCAGCACCGCTAGGATCATCGAGAGGCGAGCGCGATCGACGTTGGCCGCAAGCCGCTGCGGGGTGCCGTAACTCGTGTCGCCGACCAGCGCCTGAATCTCGACGAGCACGGGACGCGAACCCACGATGCACGCGACGACGCACGACCCGCTCGCCGGATTGGGCCGGTGTCCGCCGCCGAGGAAGAGCTGCGAGGGATTGACGACCTCGTGCAGTCCCTTCTCGTCCATTCGGAAGACGCATATTTCATCGGCGCTTCCAAAGCGGTTCTTGTGGGCGCGCACGATCCGGTGCTCGGTGCCGTTGTCGCCCTCGAAGTACAGCACGGTATCGACGAGATGCTCGAGCAGTCGCGGTCCCGCGATCGCGCCGTCCTTGGTGACGTGGCCGACCAAAAACGTCGCGCAGTTCGTGCGCTTGGAGAACTCCATCAGTGCCGTCGCACATTCGCGGACTTGCGCGACGCTGCCGGCACTCGATTCGACTTCAGGCAGCGTCATCGTTTGAATCGAATCGATGACGAGGGCTCTGGGCCCGACGGTCGCGAGCGCGTCGAGTACCGTCTGCAGGTTGGTCTCGGCAAACAGCAACAGCTCGTCGCTCGCGCCCAGGCGTTCGGCGCGCAGCTTCGTTTGCGCGGCGGATTCTTCGCCGCAGACGTACACGACGGGTCCATAATCGGGCGCGAGCCCCGCCGCAAGCTGCAGCAGCAGCGTCGACTTGCCGGCGCCGGGCGGTCCGCCGACGAGCACGAGGCTGCCCGGTACGATACCGCCACCGAGCAGCACGTCGAATTCCCTGATCCCGCTCGACATGCGGCTGACCGCTCCGCTCGAGACGTCCCCAAGCCGCACGGGAACGCCGGGCGCGATGCCCGCCGAACGCGTCACCGTCGCGTTCTTCCCTTTCGTCGCGACGGCCGGCGCCTCGACGAAGGTGTTCCAGGCTTCGCATGCCGGGCAACGGCCGTGCCAGCGCGTGGACTCGTGTCCGCACGCCGAACAGAAGAAGGCCGTTCGAGTTTTTGCCATCGCCGTGTACTGCTAGACCTTCACGGCGCGAACGTCCTTTGCTAGGGCGTGAACAACCCCGCGCCGACGTAGCCGGCGAGATGCGTCTGGCTGCCCGGCGCAGCGTGACCGGCTTTGAGGCCGTCGCCCATCGCACCGATGTCGATAAAGGCTTGGTGATTCGTAAACGGCGAGATCATGACGCCGCCGCGATAGCGCAGTTCGTGGTACGTCAGCGTGTAGACCGTCGAGACGCCGGTGACGCGGTTGAACACCGTAAACTTGCTTTCGAGGTCGGGGAAGTAATAGCCGTAGCCGTACACGGTAAAGAGCCGTTCGAAATCGGGCAGCTTCTCGAAGCCGAGTCCGACGCCGTTGCTGGTGGGATAGTTCAGCGTTTCGGAATGACCCGTATACGCGATCACGGCGTAGATGCGCGGCCACGCGATGCGATAGCCGATGCCGCCGCCTTCATCGTCGTCGTGCAAGTTCTCGCCGGGCCGGTAGGTCTGGCCCGTGTGACCGATGTTCGTGATGCAACCGGAAACGAAGGCGCAGTTTCCCGGAGGGCCCGCGGGGTGCGAGAACGACCAGTCGTCGATGTAGCCGACCACCATGAACGGCATGTTCTGGACGTAAAACTCGGTCGCGGCTTCCAGCGCATACGACGGACGTCCCGAGTGGCCGGCGGTCGCTTCGTTGTAGACCGTCGGGCTGACGAGGTAGTCGCCGACGACGAAGGTCTCGCGCTGCGCACCGACGACGTGCTTCACGGGGGCTGCGGTCGCGGCGGGCGCTGCCGACGAGGTGGCGTCAGGCGTCTGGGCGAGCGCCGCGCGCGGCCCGGCCGTGAGCCCGAACGCGAAGGCGAGCGAAAGGGCCGACAGTAGAGTACGATGCACGAACATGAGCCTCCGGAGTACGGAAAACGCCTTCGCACGCACGCGTCGGTGGGGCGAGTTGCCTCACGAGTACGCCGTCAACCGTCCAATCTCCCCGCTTATGGACACGAATGTGAAGCCGTGAAGGTGTGGAAAACAAACTAAGGTACCGTAGTTTTGGACGCTTGCCCGGTATGCACAAGAGGGTGGCGCGGGCGAGGCGCGAACCGCGGCTGGCGCATGAGCGGCTACTCGCACGTGGCGATCGACGGGCCCGCGGGCAGTGGAAAGACGACCGTCGCGCGGGCCCTCGCCCGCCGTGTCGGCGCCCTCTACCTCGACACCGGCGCGATGTACCGGGCCCTGGCCCTGACCGCGCTCGACCAAGGGCGCGACCCCGCCGACGAGATCGCGATGATCGACCTGGCTCGCGCCCGGCCCGTGCGCGTCGAACTGGATCAGGCTGCTCCGCTCGGCTTTCGCATTTACGCGGGTGACGTGCAACTCGGCGACGAGCTCTACGCGAACCGGGTCAGCCGCGTGGTGTCGATCGTATCGGCGCACCCGCGCGTTCGCGACCTCATGGTGGAGCGGCAGCGCGAGCTCGCGAGCCTGGGTCCCGTCGTGATGGCGGGGCGGGACATCGGAACGGTCGTGCTCCCGGACGCCCCCGTGAAGGTCTTTCTCACCGCCTCGGTGCCCGAACGCGTCGAGCGGCGCCGGGCCGAGTTGAGCGCGCGCGGAGTCGACGTCGACCGGCAGAGGCTGCACGACGAGATCGTGGAGCGCGACCGTCTCGACGAGACGCGGGCGGTCGCGCCGCTCCGGCCTGCGCCGGACGCGGTGACGATCGACTCGAGCGGCCTCAGCGTCGAGGAGGTCGTCGGCCGAATCGCGGCCCTGGTCGACGCGGGCGCGGGGTTGCGGCCGACGTGAACCGGTGGTTTTACAACCTCACCCGGTTCACGGTCCGAACGCTGCTGACCGTGTGGAACCGGTTCGAGGTCATCGGTGCCGAGAATTTGCCCGCCGCCGGGCCGGTTATCTTAGCGTGCAATCACGTTTCGTATTTCGATCCCCCCGCACTCGGCTGCGGGATCGCGCGCAATGTGACGTACATGGCGAAGACCGAATTGTTCGACATCCCGGTGCTGGGAACGGTCATTCGGGCGCTCGGCGCCTTCCCGATCGACCGCTCGCGCGGCGACGTCGCGGCTATCAGGCAGGCGGCCCAGGTGATTCGCGACGGGGCGGTTCTGGGGATATTCCCCGAGGGGACGCGCAATAAGGACGGTACGGTCAAGCCGCAAATGGGCGTCGCGCTGCTTGCTTCGATGACCGGGGCCCCCGTCGTTCCGGCCCACCTGTCGGGAACGTCGCAGGCTCAGCGTCGCTCGAAGGTTACCGTAGTATATGGTGAGCCGATGCGATTTACGCCCGGCCGGAAAGCGAGGCGTGAGGACTTGGCGAAGTGGACCCAGGAGCTCATGGCCCGGATCGAATCCCTAGCCCCGGCCCGCCAGAGCTAAACTTGAGGGAGAACATCTTGGTATTGCCGCGCGCAGCAGGGGGGATCGGGGGAGCAAGCCGCCCCGATATCAACCTTCATGCTCATTAAGAAGGCGAAGACTCAGGGGTTTTGCTTTGGGGTCGCCATTACGCTCAAGAAGGCGGAGGAGACGGTTGCGGCGCGCGGCAGCGGCAACGTAACGACGCTCGGGCACATCGTGCACAATCCGCAGATGGTCGCGTCTTTCGAAGATAAGGGCCTGCGCAACGCGCATTCGGTCGACGACGTCGATTCAGGAACGCTGTTCGTCCGGGCCCACGGTCTACCGGTCGAAGTCTTCGAGAAAGCCAACGCCAAGGGGCTCGAGATCGTCGACGCCACCTGTCCGATGGTCACGAAGATCCACGTGCAAGCCGAGAAGCTCCGCGCCGACGGCTACAAGATCGTCGTGGTCGGCGACCCCAACCATCCCGAAGTCAAGGGAACGCTGTCGCACGTGCCGGGCGCGTGGATCGTGCAAGCGCCGGACGACGTCGACAAGTTGCCGCGCGCGAGCAAGGTCGGCGTGGTCGTGCAGTCGACCTGGTCGGGCGCCGGCTTCACCGAGATCGTGCGCAAGCTCAGCTCGAAGTACTACGAAGTGCGCGCCGTCAACACGATTTGCACCGACACCCACAACCGCCAGTCCGAGGCCGAAGATCTCGCGCAGCAAGTCGAAGTGATGGTCGTAGTCGGCGGCAAGACCTCCGCCAACACCAAGCACCTCGCGGACTTGGCGGCAACGAAGGGCGCGCGCTCGTACCATATCGAGGGACCCGAAGAGCTCGAGCCCGCATGGTTCGAAGGCGTCAACGTCGCGGGCCTGATGTCGGGTGCATCCACGCCGGGCTGGCTCGTCGATCAAGTCGAGGCTCGAATGGAGGCGCTGGCCCGTCGAGCTGGTTAGCATTATCGAGGCGCACCTCGCCCGAACGCTCGAGAGGTACCGCGGACCGTCGCCGATTTACGAGATGATCCGCTATCACTTCGGATACGACTCGGCTGGAGCGATGAAGTCGGGAAAGCGTCTTCGACCGCAGTTGCTCCTACGTACCGCCCTCGCCGAGGGCGGCCGGATTGAGTGCGCCATCGACGCGGCCGTCGCGATCGAAATCTTGCACAACTACTCCCTCGTGCACGACGACATCGAAGACGGCGACGAACTGCGCCACGGGCGCACGACGATTTGGGCGCGGTACGGCGTGGCGCAAGGTATCAACGCGGGGGACGCGCTGTGCGCGATCAGCTACTTGACGTTGCTGCACGAGGAGGCCGTCGTGCCGCCGAATCGCGTCGTCGAGATGCTGGGCGTACTGCACGAAGCCAACCTTTTGATGTGCGAGGGGCAGGCGCTCGATATTAGCTTCGAAACGAGCTCAACCGTCGGGATGGCGCAGTACCTCGAGATGATCGCGGGCAAGACGGGCGCGCTCTTTGCCGCTTCGTGCGAACTTGGCGCGCTCGCGGCCGGCGCCGAACCCGCGCGCGCTCGCGAATACGCGCGCCTCGGCCGGGCGTACGGTCTTGCGTTTCAGATTCGCGACGACGTGCTCGGCACGTGGGGCGCAAGTGAAGTGACCGGCAAACCGAGCGGGGCCGACATCGCGCGCCGCAAGTGGAGCTTTCCCGTCGTGTGGGCGCTGGATACGCCGCCGTCGCGGGATCGCGATATCGTTGCCGCCGCCTATGCGCGCAAGGAACGCCTGGACTCGGGCGGCGTTGCCGAGGTGATCGGAGCGCTCGACCGGTTGGGTGCGCGGTCTGCCGCCGACGACGCTCACGACCACGCCCTCGACGACGCCGACCGCATCGCAAGCCTTGCCGCCATCGACACGAACCGCACGATCCGCGATTTCTTAGCGCAAGGAGCCCGCCGCGTTGCGTAGCGCCGTACGACCCAAGTCCGCCCCGGCAACGGGCGCACTCCCAAGCGAGCGTTGGAGCGGCTTTACCACCACGCAGCTCGCCCTAGCCGGCATGCTGTTCGCCGCATTCCTCGTACGCCTCGTCTTCATCAATGCGGACGGCTTCCGCAACGACGTCTCCACGTTTGAAAGCTGGTCGCTGACCCTCGCCGAGCATCCGCTCCGCGAGTTCTTCGCCAAGGCCGGATTCGCCGATTATCCGCCCGGATATTTCTTCGTGTTGTGGCTCGTCGGCCACGCCTATAAGATTCTCGTGCCGAGCGATCCCACGTACGGATGGCTGAAGATTTTCGTGAAGCTGCCCGGCATCGTCATGGATGTGGTCGATGCGGGGCTCATCTATGCGATCGTGCGCCGCTTTGCGCCGGTCGCGTGGGCCTTCGGCGCGGCGGCGCTGTTCGCGTTCAATCCGGCGACGATCTTCATCTCGGCGTACTGGGGTCAGGTCGACTCGGTCGCGGGCGGCCTGACGCTCGGGTCGCTGCTGCTGATGATCGACTCCGAGCGCCGCACCGGCCGTGCCGCAACGCTGTCGATCGTCGCCGCGTGGCTGCTGCTGTCGTATTCGGTGCTGATCAAGCCGCCGGCGATCGTCATCGCGCCGTTGTACTTTGCGTTCATCTTCACCAGCAGCGATCAGGCGGTACGCGTTCGCCGGGCGCTTGCGACCTGGGGCGGCGTGCTTGCCGGGCTGTTCCTCGCGTATCTCTCCGCGTTCGCCTTCGTCGATTCGGCGAATCCGATTTCGCTCGCCACGTGGCTCGTCGGCCGCTACGCGTATGCGTCGGGCGTATACGCCTACAACTCGGTCAACGCGTTCAACCTCTACGTCATGGGGTTCGGCAACCATTTCTGGCAGTCGGACAGTGCCCCGATTCCCAACATCCAGGGCTTCGGTTTGCCGATGTACGTCTGGGGCATCGGGCTGTTCGTTGCGGCGACCTTGCTCGTCATTTCGCGCTTCGTTCAACGCCGCGATCCGATCGCGTTGCTCGAGGCGGCGATGATCCTGTCGCTCGGCTACTTCGTCCTCTCGACGCGCATGCACGAGCGCTATATCTTCAACGCCGTCATGCTGGCGACGCCGCTGATCTTTTTCCGCAAGCGCTATCTGTATGCGGCGATCATCCTGTCGTTCACGCTGTTCGCGAACCTGTACTATTCGCTCGACTATCTTCACGTCATGGACGCCAAGATCGGTGGGGTCGACCCGACCGACCTCATCCCCTGGCTGAGCCGGCCGTGCGCGCTGCTCAACGTGGCTACGTTCTTCTATCTCGGCTACGTGTATCTCGGCGCGGGCGAAGATGCGCTGCAAGACTACGACCTCCTCGGGGCGCTGAGTGGTCTCGGCGCGCAGGTGAGGCACTGGTTCTCGCCGGTCGAGGGCACCGCGTGGATGCAGATGAACGACTGGATCATCGCAGGCTTCCTGACGGTGACGTCGTTCGTCCTCACCTTCATCGACTACGTCTGGCCGAGCGAGAAGATCTTCGACGAAATCTACTACGCGCGCGCGGGCGAAGAGTACCTCACCCATAAGGAAATCTTCGAGTTCACCCATCCGCCGCTGACGAAGCTGTGGATCACGCTCTCGATGATGCTCTTCGGCGGCATGAGCGGGGGCGGCGATACCTCGGCCGGCTGGCGCTTCTTGAACCTGGTCATGGGCGCCCTGATGGTGCTCGTGTTGTACTGTTTTGCGAAGCGGCTGCTGGGTTCGACGATCTTCGCGACGATCGCCGCATCGCTGTTGCTCTTCGACGGCTTCCACTACGTGCAGTCGCGCATCGCGACGCCCGAAATCACCGTTGCGTTCTTTTCTTTGCTGACGCTCTACGCGTTCTACCGCTTCTGGATCGCGAGCCAAGTGCGGGTCGTAGCGCGCTTCGCGGCCGCATCGCTTTCGCCGCAAATCATGGTGTTGGCAGGCGGGCTCGTCGTCGCCGCCGTCTTCAGCTACATCGTGAACATCGGGACGCACGGTCCAACCGCGGGCGCCTACCTCGTGTCGTTCCTCTACGTCGCACTCTTTTTCTACCTCTTAGCCCGCATCGTCGTGCCGCGCGCGCTCAACGCGCCGCTTCAGACCTCGTATGCCGAAGGCTCGCGGGTTTTCGGGGGAACGCTCGAGACGCTCGACGGCGGACGCGTTCCGCTGGGCAACGGGGCCATCGTCGCCGGCGACGCGACCGCGCTCGAAAAGAACGTGCTCGTCCACGCCGACGAGGGCGTGCACGTCGAGTACCCGCGCTCGGGAGCCGTCCGCTACGCCACCAACGGCGGCGGCGAAGCGCTCTTTGCGCCCGCGGGCACGATGACCGTCGGCCAAGCGACGATCGACGGCAAGCGCGACGGGACGCTGTGGCTGTGGCTGCTCGCGCTGTCGGCGGGAGCGCTCGGCGCGAGCAAGTGGAACGGTCTATTCGATTTCTTCGTGATCTGGGGCATCGTCGCAGCCGTCGTCATTCAGGCCGCATGGGCTCCGCTGCAACGTGCCTTCGGCCGTTCCGACGTGCTCGCAAAGCCCGCGACGTGGGGCAACCCGTTCGGATTCTCGTTCGACATCGTCATCGCGGCGATGCTGTTCGTCGGCGGCACGGTGTATCTGCTCTGCTACATCCCGTACCTCTCGCTGGGTCACAATTTGAGCGATTTGGTCGGTTTGCAACAGCAGATGTTCGGTTATCACTACGACCTCACTGCGACCCATCCGTACGGCTCGAAGTGGTGGCAGTGGCCGTTCATCGGGCGACCGATCTCGTATTACTACCACGACTGGCGCGTCGGTACCGCAACCCAAGATCCCACCGCCTGCTGCGTCGCCGAGATCCTCGCGCTGCCGAACCCGGCGGTGTGGTGGCTCGGGCTCGTATCGGTTCCGGCGATCGCGTGGCTCGCGTGGCGCGAGCGCAATAAAGGCTATGCCCTGCTCGTTACGGCCTATCTGCTGCAGTGGCTGCCGTGGATGCTCTCACCGCGCGTCGCATTCGAATACCACTTCTTCCCGAATCTCGCCATCATTTGTTTGGCGGACACGGTCCTGCTCCAGCGTCTGTGGCGCTACGGCGCGAAGCTCGAGGGCGGATTCCCGATGGCCATATTTGCGGGTTTCGTTGGCCTCGCCACGACGGTCGCCATCAGTGTCGCCCTCATCTACTCCGGCCCCATTCTCTTGATCGGCTTTCCGATCGGACTCGCCGTGGGCGGCGCCATCGCGTACTTCGGCAAGTCGCTCACAAACCTCACGTGGCCGCGCTTCGTCGTCGCCGGCTACCTCATACTCGTCGTCGCGCTGTTCGCGTTCTTCTATCCGATCTTATCCGGACTCCACGTGCCCTGGCACGTGTGGGACGACCGCATGTGGCACGCGATCATGCAGAACGCCTGGATCTAACGCATGTCAGGGCACTCCAAGTGGCACAACATCAAGTTGAAGAAGGGCAAGGTCGACGCTCAGCGCGGCGCGCTGTTTACCAAGCTCTCCAAAGAGATCATCCTTGCCGCTAAGGCCGGGTCGCCCGATCCCGATGCCAACTATCGTCTGAAGATGGCGGTGGAGAAGGCGCGCGAGAACAACGTCCCGCAGGACAACATCAAGCGTGCGATCGCGCGCGCTTCGGGTGCCGACGGCGCGAAAGAGATCGAAGAGATTCGCTACGAGGGCTACGGCCCGGCGGGGATCGCGGTCGTCGTCGACGCCGCAACCGACAACCGCAACCGCACGGCCTCCGAGCTGCGCTTTCTTTTCAGCCGCCACGGCGGAACGCTCGGCGAGACGGGTTCGGTCGCCTGGATGTTCGATCCGCGCGGTATCGTCGAGGTCGAGCACGGAAAACTCGACGAGGATGCGCTCACCGAAGCGGCGCTGGTCGACGGCGTGGTCGACGTGCGCTACGACGACGGCAGCGTCGAGGGGCGTTCGATCGTCATCACGGAGCCCACTGCGCTCGCGGCAGTGCGCGACGCGTTAGTCGCCACGGGGTTGCGGGTAACGTCGATGGTGCTCGGCGTCGAGCCGAAACAAACGGTTGCTCCGGCCGGCGAGGATTTGCGCGCCGTCGTAACGTTCCTCGACGCGCTCGAAGAGCACGAAGACGTGCAGCGGGTATTTTCCAACGCCGAACTCGACCTCGCCCAGCTCGAAGCGCTCGCGTGATGCGCGTAGGCGCCAACCCGTGACCGGCGAAGCGGCCGGCACTCCCGTGCGCCCAAAGCGGCGCCCGTGGCTGGCCCGTCAGGATTGGTATTTCGCGGTCGCGCTCGCGGCGTTCGTCGGGACGAGCGTGTGGTTCGCGCGCTCCATTCAAGATTTCTTAGCACCGTCGGCCAAGACCGTCGCGGCGCCGACGCTGCTCGGCGAAACGCTCGGCGACGCGATCACGACGAGCGGCCGCATGCATCTGCGTGCGGTCGTCGTCCAACATTCGCCGAGCGATCGCTTCCCGCGCGACGTCATCATGCGTCAGGACCCGCCGCCCGGTGCCCAGGTGCGGGAGGGACGTCAGATTTCGCTCGTCGTGTCGACCGGCGTGCAGATTTTTCCGATGCCGGACCTGCGCTACGAATCGATGCGCGAAGTCGGACTCGATCTCTCGCACTTCAAGCTTGCCCTCGGCAAAGTCAAGACGGTTTCGAGCGACGAGGTGCCGCCCAACCACGTGGTGACGCAGGATCCGCCGCCGCTCTCGTCCGTGCGCGTCGGGTCGACGGTGAACGTCGAGGTCGCCAAAGGCGGCCCGCCCGCGATCCGCGTTCCGAACTTCGTGGATATGGACGTCGACGAGGCGCGCCAGGCCGCATCGGACGCGCACATCAAAATCGGGCAACTCGTATGGACGCCGTTCGGTCGCTGGGGGCCGCCGCGGGGCGTCGTCGTTCGCCAGTCGCCGGGTTCAGACGCGCTGATCGATCCTTCGCAAACCGTGTCGTTGCAGATCAGCGCGGGTCCGCGCGAGTCGGGGTATCTGATCCGGCAAGTCCACGCGACGGCGACGGTGCCCGAGAACATCGCGGACCCGGATGCGGACGCCGGCGCAACCTCGAGTCCCAATGCGACGCCGCTCGTTCGCGTCCAAGTGCGAGACGAGACGGGGACTTGGAACGTGTTCGACGGGTACGCGCAACCCAAACAGAAGCTGGACTTCAACCTGACGGTCGTGGGCACGGCCCACCTCGATATCTTCGTCAACGACGAGTTGCTGGATTCGACCAGCCTCGGAGTCGAGCCGTCGTTCCAGGAAAAGCAACAGATGGGTCCCGCCCCGCCGGGTTCCAAACCCGGCTCGAACTCGGGGGGATCGCCAAGCCCCGCCCCACTGCCTTCGACCCCGCCGTAGGGCGTTTGGGGGGCCGAAGGGGCCCGATCTTTAAGCAACTTCTCCCGTGAAAATCGCGCCTTCGCTCCTTTCCGCCGACTTCGCCAACATTGCGGAGCAGATCGCCGTCGTGGAAGGCGCGGGCGCCGACTACCTTCACCTCGACGTGATGGACGGTCGCTTCGTGCCCAACATCACCTGGGGGCCGAAGATCATCGGCGACTTGCGAAAGCTCTCGCCGCTGTGCTTCGACACGCACCTCATGATCGTCGAACCCGAGAAGTACGTTGAAGACTTCCGCAAGGCGGGCTGCGACATCATCACCTTCCACCTCGAAGCGACGGTCCACGCGCAGCGCCTTCTCACGCACGTGAAATCGCTCGGCGCGAAGGCCGGCATTTCGATCTGTCCGCAGACGCCGGTCTCGATGCTCCAGGACTTAATCGAGGATATCGACCTCATTTTGTTGATGAGCGTCAACCCGGGATTCGGCGGGCAAGCCTACATCCCGAATTCGATCAAGAAGGTTCGCGAAGCGCGCGCGCTCATCGACGCCCACAATCCGGCGTGCGAACTCGAGATCGACGGCGGCATCGGGCGCAAGAACATCGCCGAGGTCGTGGCGGCGGGCGTCGATGTGTGCGTCGCGGGCAACGCCATCTTCGGTGCGCCCGATCCGGCTGCCGAACTGCGCGCGCTGCGCGCGCTTGCGGAGCCCGCACATGCCGGGGCACGCTGACTCGGAAGACGCAGCGCTGACCGAAGATTCGCTCGTCGCGGCGCTCCGCGAAGTTTGCGAGCCGGCCGAGGCGCACGGGCCCGGGGCGCGCCGGTTTACCCTCGGCATCGGGGACGACGCGGCCGCCTGGCAGCCGTCGCGCTCGCACCTTTCGGTCGTCACGACCGACGCGCTCGTCGACGGCGTGCACTTTCTCTCCGCGTCGATGGGTGCGCGCGCGATCGGGCATCGTGCCATGGCGGCCAATCTGTCCGATATCGCCGCGATGGGCGCACGCCCGGTGCTTGCGACCGTGGTGCTCGGTGTTGCGAGCGACACGAGCCAGCCGTGGATCCTCGACGTCTACCGCGGCATGGCCGCGCTCGCCGCGCAGCACGGCGCGCGCATCGTGGGCGGGGACATCGTCCGCTCGCCGGTCGCGACGCTTTCCATCACCATCGTCGGTGAAGTGTCGCGCATACGCTTGAAGCGTCGCAGCGGCGGCCGTCCGGAGGACGTCCTCGCGGTCACAGGTCCGCTCGGCGGCAGCCGCGCCGGCCTCGAGCTTACGCTGCGCGAGCACGACGTCGACGAAGCGACGCGCAGCGCCGCGCTTGCTGCGTTTACGACCCCGAGCCCGCGAGTTCGCGAGGGACGGTGGCTCGCGGCGTCCGCGCACGTGCATGCGATGATGGACTGTTCGGACGGCCTATCGACCGACACCGGCCGGCTCGCGCGCGCGAGTGCGTGCGGCGCGGAGATCGACGCCCTGCCGGTAGCAGCCGCAGCAACGGTCGTCGCCGCGAGCGCGAACGACGACCCGTGCGCGTACGCGCTCGACGGCGGCGAGGATTTCGAGCTGATCGTCGCAGTCGCGCCGCGCGCGTTCGGCCACCTCGCGCGCGCGTACGCAAACCGCTTTAGAAAGGAGCTCATCCCGTTCGGGCGGCTGACGGCGACCCTAGATTTGCGCGTGCGTGAAGCCGGCGTCGTGCGCCAACTCGTCCCGTCGGGATGGGATCATTTAGCGACGCGCGCGTAGCCTACGCGAACGCGGCGCGGTTGTCCGTTGCTCTTGGTATTGGAAAAAGGTCCGTACGCGTACACGTGCTGCGTGCGACGGCACCAGCGTTCGTATCGCTCTTTCTCTTGAGCTGCGGTATCGCAGCCGCAAATGGAGGCGTTCGGAACGCGTCGGGAACGCTCAACTCGACGATTCTGCGGGTAATACCCGCCGGCGCGTTTGCAGATATCCGAACACGGGATACACTTCACACTGGTACACGTTTTTTCTTCAAGGCACTGGAGACGACGTCGTCATCAGTCAGGGACTTTCGGAGTTCAGCGGAAGTGGCGGACAGGTTGTCATCTCTTCGCCTCCGGGCGCGTATACATATGGAGCGGCC